>JACCDG011232290.1_pt1 | contig 28250 bp, 16 predicted proteins | sample 7442471 | NCBI WGS metagenome assembly JACCDG01 (sample SAMN15323444, study PRJNA562643) | freshwater metagenome | isolation source: river surface water | place: USA:Blue River Watershed | collected 2017-08-17 | reverse complement strand
TTCCGCTGAGAGGCCAGTGCTGAGTGCCTGTTCCGCGGCCGTAGCACGACTAATTTCTTGTCCTACAGTTGTGCTTATAGTTGTAAGCGAACCAGTCCCAATAACATTGATAGAAGAGAGTAACTCTTGTTCTACGCCTGTTGCGCGTGCGATTTCGGCATTCAAGTTTGTTTGAATAGATGCTACAAGGTTAGGGTTATCGCCGAGTGCGGCGGAGAGTTCCTGAAGTGTATCCAGTAACTGGGGTGCATTTCCCACAACATCCGAAATTTTCTGGTCGACATATGTTTTTAAAGCATACCGTGCCTCTACGCTCTGAATACTTGATGTGAGCGACGCAATCGGCGTCTGTTTTATGGATGAAATACCAGACATAGAGGTCCGTCCTATCTATATTCTATGTCTTGTTTTAGCGTGTATCTTTAGACATACTATCAAAACCGGGCACAATACATATTAAAGAGGAATTATGAAACAGAATCAGTAAATATGGAAGCATCAAATATATATGTTGTATGTGATGCCGGCGACCCTCACATACGCCACATTCATTATTCGCTTGAAGAGCCAACCATTCTTAAAAGTCCCCTTCAAATGGCGGTAATTGCACATACAGTCGACTATGGACCGTCACTTTTTTTAGGTGCGGACATGGAACATTTAGCGATTCAGAGCACACTTGCGGATGAAGCCTTATATCATCGTCCATTTGTCCATGGTGCAGCTGCTCTTTGTATGGCATCACCACGTTCCGCTCTTGTGATTGGTGGCGGGGAGGGGGGGATGGCACGGGAAGTTCTCAAATATAGCACTATAGGAATTATTGACCAAGTTGATTGGGACGCCGTCTTATTAGATTATTTCAAGCAACCGGCCGTGGCGAGACTGTGGAATGATGGCGCATATGAAGACCCGCGTCTGCGCCTACATGTGGAGGACGCCTTTAGTTCGCGGGCATGGGAAGGGCGCACGTATGACCTTATTCTTATAGACTTATGTGACCCTGATGCGGAGTCTATTGAGGGACTTAAAGAACTCGCCCGCCGCCTACAATCACATTTAAACGCAGGGGGGGTATTGCTTATGAATGCCGGCGCGGTTCTTCCACGGTTACGTGAATCTCCAGGAATCTTAAAGACCATTTCCTATAGTGAAGAATTATTGGAATTTATGAAGGGTATGATGGGTGAAAGCCATCAGGTTTTTAGTTATAAATTATATGTGCCGTCATATTATGCTCCTTGGTGTTTAATTGGGCTGGCGCCGAAAAAAGGGAATACATATGAAGGATGTATCTTGGCTGATTGGACGCGCCCCCATTTTTCAGAAGAAGAATTGACCGATATACTTCATTATGAAATTTCCTATAGTGAAAAATTCCGGTCGGTCAATAAGGGTTTTTTAAAGGAGCGCTTCGCAACAACCAGAAGAGCGGAGGTGACGGATATTGCGTGGGGGTGTTGAGGAACCGGTCTAAAGTGGAATTATAGAGGTTTAATTAAGAAAATCGTCTAAAAATGCGCAATAATTACCGACTGGAGATTTATCCACTGACGGCGGCAGCAGAGGCACACTATAAGGGTATTTATGGGGAAGAACTCTATGCGCGTGGGAATGATAATGCGGGTGTAGATGTGTATACTTTCTCTGTAGAGGATAAGGGTGTAGTTCAGATGGTCCATAGTGAAATTGTGGCGAAGCTGGTCAATACGACATATCAGGGGAATTGCCATTTTTTCCTTGCGCCGCGGTCCAGTATTTGGAAGAGTGGTGTGGTAATGGCGAATAGTATGGGAATTATTGACTCTTCCTATCGTGGGGAGCTGATGGGTGCGTGTTTGCCGCTTCAGGGGATGGAACAGAAGTTGGTAGTAGGGGAACGCCTTTTCCAGATTCTGGCCCCTGACATGGGACATATTTCCTCGGTAGTTGTGCGGCCGCTGGCGGAGTTGGATACAACGGCGCGTGGGGCTGGAGGGTTTGGGTCAACTGGAAGTTGAGCCCCTTTTTGACCGAAGGTCAAACGGGAGCTCAGGAGCTTGAGAGTGCGATTAATACGAAATATTATGAGCACAAGAGTAGCAGTTGTAAGCTTGCTATTCTTAATAATATTGAATTAAAAATAGAAACAATTCCTATAGTGTAGCACTATAGGGATTATTTATTGGTTAAATTACTTTACCTCCATAATCTTCAGTTTCCCACTGCGTTCTACATAGTGGTAGCGACAGAGCGGCATGTATGTATCCGCGCCGCCGACACACACCTGTCCCACACGGTCAGCCTTTTTACAGTAGCTGAAGAGCGCCTCCGTGCCGTTCATGCAGTCGGCACAGAATGCCCGCACCTTTTCCACGCGGTCGGCGAGTGGGACGAGCTCCAGGATTTCGCCGAAGGGTTTGCGGTCCGAGTCGCCGTCCAGACCGACGACAATCACATCCTTGCGGTCGACATCCACAGCACGCACGACGAACTCGCGTAGCTGGGGAAAGAACTGGGCCTCTTCAATAATGAGCAGTTTTGCCGCCTTATACTCCGCATCATTCACATGACTCATGAGCTCGGACCAGTGGAGACATGGAATCTTTACATTATCATGATTGACGACCATGGGTTCTGAACTATAGCGAGTATCGGCTGCGTGGCTGACTAAGAGGATGGGGTAGCCAATAGACCGGTAACGATTCACAATACGAATGATTGCGGACGACTTGCCAGCAAACATGGGTCCAATGATGAGTTCCAGAGACATTTTCCTATAGTGTAGAGCCTAACTGTTTGACGGCGGGGAGCGCCGCGGGGTTTCAATTTTAATGTTCAGGGACTATCTAAAGACATAGGGTTCTTTGTTCTTATTTTACATAATCGGAGGAACGGACATGGCCACACTTTGGACATATACGGGGATAGACGGTAGCACCATACCATTGAACTGGAACATTGACATAGGTATGTGAGCAATAGAATTGCGCTAATCGCTTCTTTCGTTCGTCTTCTTTGGCCTTTTCCTGGAGAACATAGGCGACACCATGTAGGCCTCGTGCCTCGGCCTGGGCCAGCACCGCCGCTTCGTGGGCCCGCTGTTCGTCCTGTAGGGGTTTCACTACCACCATACATGGTGGTTGGCCTGGATGGCCAGCAGGGATTGGCTTAATGTCGGTTGGGGTAGGCGGGACCACCGCCTGCGGATTGCGTTCGGCCTCCGCGGCGGCAAGGCGGGCTTTAAGTAGTTCGGCAGAGGGTGTCTGACCATACATAGGGTTCTGGTGGGGATACATGGGATGTTTCGGATTCAGATCCGATGTCTGATGTTAGTTTGGATTTTGGTTTGATTAAAAATTTTACATCCAGTTTTTGGAACATGCCGTCTTTTTCTAAAAAAAGATCCGATGTTGAATCCGATGTCCAATGTTGGAAACATCCAATGTTTTTCTCGGATGTAAATCTGAGCCGATGTAAAATTGAAACAACATGCCGTCTTAAAAGTTAGAATAACAACCCTATGTCAAAATGTCAGTCATCCAAGGAACTCTCCTATCCAAAAACTATACGCATTTCACTATAGTGAATGCCGATGGGTCAGTATTAGTCTCGCTTGAGGGAGCTGCACTTGCGGGTCGGTGTATGCCCTTTGACACCGTCTCCTATAATGGAAAAGTATGTAGTCTTGTAAAGGCCCGTTACAGTCCTCTGCGCATTGCCGGCACTCTTGTTCTTAATAGTAAAATGCGCTATGGCCAAACGAGCCGTGGGGTGCCGCTTTATCTCTTTCATCCAGAGAATCCTGCCTATCCAATGGCGATTGTCGGTTCCTCATCCAAAGATACAAGCCAAAATCAGCGTGTCTTTATTGAATACACCGAATGGAAAGGGGCCTTGCCCCAGGGAATTATTATTCAACACTATGGGCCCGCCGGCACCTACGCCGCGGAGGAGGCCGTCGCACATGCCGTCTCCCAGCCCCCTCTCCCAAAACAGAAGACTGGTCATGGAGGAGACATTCCCCTTCTCTTGCCGCAGCACATTCCAACATTGACAACATCAACATGGGTATGTAACATTGACCCTCCAGGGTGTGAAGACATTGACGATGCCTTTGGCCTTGAACCCACTGCCGAAGAGGGAGTCTATAATATCCACATTCTTATTGCTGCCGCGGCGGCCTACATCCAACCTGGAACCCCTGCCGACGCCACCGCCGCCCTCCGCTCGGCAACACTCTACACACCAGGCGGAACCCCCCTTCAGCACATGCTGCCCACCGACTTCGCCACAGCCGCCGCCAGCTTAAAGGCCGATGGAAAACCACGACCGACTCTGGCCTGGTCCTTCAGCTACGACACCAAAACTCGCACTATAGGAATGTATCATGGATTCCATCTCGTCCTAACCAAAAACCACAATTCCTATAGTTATGACCGAGTAGAGTCCGAGGCGCCGACCTGGGCGGTTGCTGTTCTTCGTTCCTTGACGCGCACACTGAAGGGAAACGAAGATGACCCGCATTCATGGGTGGAAGTGGCAATGATTGCCTATAACGAGGCTCTTGCGGGTGAGCTGCGGTCCAGGGGAATCGGTGTGCTGCGGACCCATAATGCGGCCGATGCGGCGCACCTGAAGGCCTACTCGCGACTCGGCGGACCGGCGCTGGCGAAGTATGCGCTACAGTCGGCGCGCTACATATCCCCACAAGCGGAACGAACGAACCACGACGGTCTCGGCCGTGACCTATACACACACGGCACGAGCCCACTCCGTCGTTATGCGGACCTTTACAACCAACAATGTATGCTCGCCGCACTATATCCAGATACCTATAGTGTACCGGCGGAGCCGTTTGATAGCGCGTTTCACAATAAGCGTGGCTCAGCGCTAAAGACTTATGCACGTGCCTTGCATTTCCTGGAGTGTATTGAGGGGGAGAGTAAAACATTGGAAGTCACTATTATTGAAGTGTGTAAGGAAAAGGAAAAACTGAAAATCTGGGTCCCTGCATGGGAACTCGTTCTTACCTGGCGGCATCCCCCTGAGGAGTTGCTGAAGGAAAACACTATAGGAGTGTGCGCGAAGGTGCGTTATTATTTGAATAAGAACGCACCAAGTATGAAAGAGCGGTTCGTAATGGAATGCGTTGCGTGAGCGCTGCCTTAGACCTTTGTAAATATACGATGTGGATACATATAGGTGGGATATATGTGTGTTTATTCCTTAATAAGTCCATCACACATATATTTTTCACATAGATCATTGAGAAGAGGGTCATGTGTATCGTCCCAGATGAGGGTCCCGCCTTTTTTCAACATAGGGTATGTATTCCAGAAATCGGCATTGGCCACCGCCTCTTCATGTCCGCCGTCTACATGGACTAAATCAAAATGTTCCACACCGCTTTCTTTCGTTAAATCCCAGTCGGCATGTTGCAAGCGATATTTTGGAACCGTGCTTCGGCTGTCGCCGAGAATAAGAGTAAGTCGCCCAGGAAAGAGACGGTCCAAATAATCAGCACATGGCTTCACATACGCATGTTCTCCCAAGTCAAAACATACAATCTTTGAATTCGGATTTGCCAACAAAAAAAGAAAACAACTATGGCCGGCATTAAATCCGATTTCTAAAACCGAGTCAGCCACCGCAGCAGCACTATAGAGATTCATCTGTTTGGTCTTCAGACGCCGGTCTGGTCTTCAGACGCCGGTCTGGTGCGCCGGCATACATATGCATGAAAAAACAATTGCCTTCTAACCCAGTCCCTGATTCCAGGACAATACGCCGCAACTCCTCAAAATAATACGCATTTTTTTCAAGAAGGGCGTCATAGGCCTCTTCGCTGATAAGTGGAAAAACCATAATCCCTATAGTGTAGCACTATAGGGATTATCTTTAGGTGTTGGGCCTTTAGAGATGTAAATACAGCGAATCAGGAACCACGACATCACGCACCAGCCGTGCCCGTGCGCCTTCCAGTTTTTCCAGGAGGCTGGTTGCTGATTCCAGAGTAGCTACGGCCACCAGTTCATCCAACACATTTGCGGTCTTCAGGACGGCACGGACAAAGTTACCTTCAAAGATTCCATAGTCCGCACAAAGAGAAGAAATATGGACTGATTCCTCTGCTGCAACGGCAGAACCACCGATTTCAACGGTGACCCATTCCATGAGCGGCTCAATCATATTCGTATGGATACGCCAATAATCCGCGTCCACTACAAGTCCATACTCTCGTTCAGACAGCATAAAGTCGGCACGCGCAGTTTCCAGCACTTGAAACGCATCACGGAGTCCAGGCTTAGAACCTACATCCATTAACCGCGGAGCATCATCAGTCTTCCCTCCTTCTACGAATGCGGCACACACACCTATAATTTCCTCCACGGAGAGTCCCTCCAGCTTTCCACTATAGAAGAGTGCTGTCATGAGAAGCCCGTGGGATTCATTACATTCGGATGCGGCCTGCCCCTTGCGTGTGAGGGTTCCATCTGCCGCGGAAATGTAGCCGTGCTTTGCGAGAAAGTTCCAGGCCGCCTCTACAGGCTGTGCATACGCTGCGAGGACAGCGCATTTTTCCACGCTACGCTCATGGCGCCAGAGAGCCTTCTTATAGGCAGCATATGCCTCCTGTGCCGCCGCCCAGCGAGGACCCAGGTGTTTATTGCGCCAGTCCTCAATCTTGCGCTGGAGTGCCTTCTTCTCCGCACTTGATGCCCCACGCCCTGCCTGAGTCCATGTATCCAGTGCCTCCAAATCAGGCATAAAATCTGCCGCTGGCCGTGTAACCAATGCCTCCGCCCATACCGCATCTCGCTCCCTCTCCGCCTCCGCCAGAGCTGCCGCATGACAACGATACCAATAGGACCGTTCCATGAGCTCGCGCCAGGACGCCCCTTGATTCACGACCTTCAGCAGGAAATCATAGCCGAATCGCATACTACTCTCCAGGGCCGGCAGCGCACCACGCAGCACCCCTTGGACCTCCGTCCATTCTGCCGGCGCACGGTCAGGCAAATAGATGACATACCCTACAGTGTCCTTCCCACGGCGACCCGCGCGACCCGCCATTTGCATATATTCATCGTGTCGCAAGAGCCGCAGCCCATCACAGTCATCCGAATATTTCCGCAGGCCAGTAAAGAGCACAGTCTTTGTCGGCATATTCAGGCCCACCGCAAAAGTTTCCGTGCAGAACAGCAACTTCAAATAGCCCTGCGCGTAAAGGAGTTCCAGCACCTCCTTCAGCACCGGCAGCAGCCCACTGTGATGAAACCCCAGACCCCGTCCCACCAGCTCACGAAGTGTGTGATATACCGGCAGTGTTTCCAGCGATTTCTTGTGGTGGCGCAAGTGGAAGTCAAAGACCCGTTGGGTCTCTACGCCTTTGTATTCCTTTCCCACAACCGCCTTTTCAAAGACCAATTCACCATTCTTATAGTGCGGAACCAGGGGATTCTCCTCATCTTTCACTATAGAGTTGGCGTAGAGTGAGCCTTCCACAGCCGCCGCGTAGCGCTCACAGTCTTTGCGGCTGAAGACGAAGCAGACGGCCGGCAGGAGTTCCTTTTCATTTAGTTGCTTGAGGGAGTGGTTGAGGGTGTGGACGAAGCTGTTAATGGTAATTTTCCCGTCAATTGCCCCTTCCACGCCGGCGGCGCGGGCATCTTTGACCCGTTCACGGTATTTATCTTTATCGTGGGCAGCCTTCTTCTGCTCACGAATCCAGGCCTTATAGGCCTCAGCATTGAACTGCTCCTTGGAATCCATTATAGGAATGAGCTCATTGGTGGTCTGATTCATGACATAGTGAGTGAGTGGGACGACGCGGTAAGCGGTCTGAATGAGGGCGCATGGCACACCCTTGAGGTCCCCCAGCCAGGAGGCGAAGGCATCAGGGCGGTCCAGGGTGGCGCTCAAGAGGACCATCCGCACAGCCGGCGGCAGCAGCATCATGGATTCTTCCCAAACGGCACCACGGTCTCGGTCATTGATGTAGTGGCACTCATCAAAGATCACGCACCCAACGCGGTCCATGGAGAGTGCCGCGGTCAGGCCGAGATGTTCTGTTGCCGTCCCAACCTTATAGAGCAAGTTTCGGAGAATCTCCGTGGTCATTACAATAATATCGGCCTGGGGCATATACTTAATGTCGCCGGTCATGATACCGACGGTTGGACACGAAGTCCAACCCTGGGTTTGCATTCCATGCAAACCGACAGAGCCCTTACCCTTATAGACCACGCTCAAGTCATGAAACTTCTGATTAGAAAGGGATTTAATGGGTGTGGTGTAGAAGACCCGCTGGCCACGGCGCAAGGCATCGGCGATGGCATACTCCGCCACCAGGGTCTTCCCAGAGCCGGTCTTGGCACACACCAACACATTGTGTCCCTGGTCCAATGCTGCCACCGCGTGCTCCTGGAAAGGGTCAAGGGGGAAACTATAGGAAATGGCTGGGTCAGCTACCTTATGGGCAGGTGCCTCGGCAACATTGCATTTATAGAAAGACATTTTTCACCGCAAAAGTGTTTCGCACTGTTTATATAAATATATACATTGTTTGTTTATATAAACAAATAAACCAAAGTTTCAATTTTATCTCACAATAACCCAAATTCCTATAGTGTATTACAATGTAGTATGCCACCGATTTACATTATAGGTGGATATTTAAGCAACATATATCCAATTAAAATCAATACCGTTTGTTGTTTGCCATACAAACGAAGCCCGTTCATATCCAATCTGTATAATGGGGATTCCATTATAGAAAAAGGAAACTAAGAAGTTCGTATTATTACTAAAGCGCACATGTGTGTTTTGGAAAATACCGGTTGAACTAATTGCTGGGAGTTCAATTACAGTATTTTCGGTAGGTTCTATGACAAATAATTTTGCGGGATTTGTAAGTATATCATTTTGGAGAGTAATTATTTGGGAGGGAAGAGTATAAGGAAGAGTTACAGGAAGAATTTGTTCATACGGTTTATTAAGTGTTGCATCATAAATTGCACCTTTAAAACGAGTCCCTGCTACACGGATTGCAAGGGTATTTGCCTTTGAGTCTTCAAGAATTTCATAAGTTGTGAAACCAACCTTATTTGCTCCTACCAAATTTTTACTATTTAAATCAACATCACTAATCACCTGAATACCGCTGGTGCTGACAGACTGGACTGTATTTGCGGTTAAAGTATCAATGACCGCATTTGTCGCAGTAATTGTGGCGAAACGACTCATCTAACTATAGGAATATAAACCGTTATATTCATATAATAATGCCAAAAATCACACCTATAGTGTATTTCCATTGGATTATCCATAGCGCTGAAGGAGGCCATTCTGGAGATTAATCGCATTTTTATACGCAATGTAGTCGCCGTAGTTCTTAAATTGGGGGAGAGAGCCATTTGTATTCAAATAGTTCTTTACTTCAGCCGCAATTGTCTGTTCAGAGTTCGTATCAACAACACGAAGACCAGTATCTCGGGTGTCAAAGAGACTATTCACCTGTGCGGGAGTGTAGGATGAAATTATAGGAAGTGTTGCTGTGGTGAAGGTTTCGGCTGTTGCTGGGGGTGTATAAATGATTGGGTCAATAAGATTGGAACTTGGGGCAAGCATATAATTTTGAAAAATACGATATACTACATTTGTATTAATAAGGGAAGGTGTAAGACTATTAATATTTACACGGGGACTACTAAAACTACTCATTGAATCAGAAGGAATAACATAGAAATCAAGAGAATCGGTTGGTGAATCCGCATTTTTGTTATATTTAAGCGTAATTATACCAGAATAAGGTAAGAAATATGCAGATGTTAATGAAGCATCTGATATATCTATCACATTATATATAGGTGATGCGTCAGAATCTTCAATGTCCCAAGAATTTATAGGCGAACCATTATTTGTGACATGAAAAATTAAAATTCCTGATACATCTGTTGATAGACTATGGTCGGTATTATATGTCTTAACATCTTCAATAAAATCATTCAAATTTACTGGATAGCTTAGCGACATTATGTATTGACGATAATTCTACCGGTGTAGGAAATTAAAGAATAGGAAGTATCCATTTGAGGTTGTATAGTTTCCAGACTTCCATTTGCCACAAGGTTTGTTCTGTCCCAAATATAAAACTGGAAAAGACGCACACCAGTTCTATTACGGGTAAGTGAAGGGTTAGGCACAAACCGCAGGCGAGTATTCATATTTACAGTATCATTGTTATTCATCGGGTCCAAATGGAGTGCCTTAGAGAATTCTAGTGGGATATTCAACCATGTAGAGCCATCCACCGTATATTGCCATGTGCCGAGACGAGAATCCGAGAGACCGACAATAGCCATACCATGACTTCCAATGTCCTGTGGATCGGGGTCAGCAACAACGAAGCCACTTGACTGCATAATAGAGTAGAGTGTCTGTCCTGCCGGATTTGTATCTGCCGCCGAAATAGGTGATAAAAAGAGACGTCCAGATGCGAGTGTTGGTCGGTCATTGACATTGGTAATGTTCAATTGGAAGGTAATCGTCTTTGCACTATAGGGTGCGATTCTGTCAAATGCGCCTGTGTATTTATAATATTGGCCTGCGCTCACATCGGTTTCATTGGAGCGATCCCAAACGCGGGCGATAAGTTGAATGGGTCCATATGTATGTTTATTTGGAGTATATAAGAGCTGTGCTCCATTATCACCTGTTACATGGAAGAAGCCATTGGTAAAGTTTAATGATTGCGCTTCACCATTTGCGACTGGACGATATTTCCAAGCACCTGGATTCGGAAAATTTGGTACTGCTGGTGCTTCGGTCAGGGCAAGACCAAAAAGAGGCATTGGATAAACATATTCACCATCCGCGTCAGTAATCAATGGAGTTCCACCAGAAGTAGAAGTAGTGAGAAGAGTATTAATAATTTCACTAATGTTAAAATTAAAAGATTCATCAGAGTCTTCTGCCTGTGAGCCTAAACTATAGGAATATGATGTCTGAGTCGTATTAATAACGGGTGCGAGATTCGTATTATCATAACTGATGGTTGCTGTAATTGGAATAGAGTAAATGGAGCTTGTCTGCGGTATAAGAACGGGATTATAGGCAATAATGTCTGAATTAGTTTCATTTGAAAGATTCCAAAGACGGAAACGGAAAGAAAGGAGGTTATTGCCAAGGGCAGTATCAGGAACAACAAAGCGGAATATATCTGTTGATTTTAAATGGAGGAAACGATTATTATTTCCTATAATGAAAACACTTGGACTATATGAGCGCCAGTTTCCAGCACTCACGAGACGTTGAAAAGTAAAGTTCACGTCACCACTAATATCCTCAATGGCAATCCCCAACGTACTTTTATTGTAGGGTATAAATCCATTATCTACATCAACAATTCCTGCACCAAAACCGATTGCACTATTCGTAATAAAGTTATCAATGATAGATGAAACAGTAATGGCATCAGAGCCGTCATCTGCAGGGATAAACCCTTGGCCATATGTAATAAATTCTTTACTATATGTTTCCGTAATTTCAGTGTTTGTATTATCATAAAGTTTCGGACCATCTGGTGTATTTGTTACGACAACATTCCATGTTTTTGCCATAGCGGAATATGAACCATTTGGATTATAGACGGATGGAATTGCCGCGTATGTTCCATTGGGAACATCTACACTCGTGTCCCAAAGGCGTAGTTTGATAGTTGCCGTTCCATATTTATATTTGTCAGGTAAGAAACGTACAGTAATATTATCCAATAAATTAGACGATTCTTTTATATGTAATCCTCCATTCGTAAATATGAAATTTCTCCAGTTATTTGCAGCATCACTATCAAAACGCCAATTCCATACACCAAAACCACCACCACATATATCTTCAACTACAACACCGCGTGCTGGACCTGGACCACTTATATCTAAGAAACCAATCGTATTAAAAAATGAATTATTAAATTGTATAAGTTGTGTAGTATCCTGATTAATACTTGAATAAGTATTTCCTATAGTGCTATCATAGTAAGGCGGATAATTAATCTTTGCCATAGATTGCACTATAGAGGCTGCCCCCACACTTCGTGCATCCGTCGGCAGACTATTAGAAATGAGGTCGGCAGCAATTGGACCTTCCACGGGACCAACGGTGTTTGTGCGGTCCCAGCCGTAGAGCGTGAGTGATGCGTCACCGTTTTGGTTACTGTTTGTAATAAATTTGATAAATACATCTTTATCTAGACCAGAGACGGATTTCTTTTCAGGCAGATACCAGAAGAGACTATTATTATTTTCATCGACAAAATTCATGGCAGTCCAAGCTGTTTCATCCTCCAAACGATATACCCAATTACCCATTAAACTATTTGTCACTGTCGGCTCGCCCACAATTATACCGCGTTTATCATATTCCGCATTTTCATCAGTATATCCTAGGGTTGAATTCCCAATGATAGAACCTACTGACACTCCACTCGCATCTCCTATGGTTTCTACACTATAGGTAGCAATCGTTAGTGAGGCACCGCTCACAACTGTGGGTGGCCGATTACTGTGGATAAATGAACTTTTATGCTGATATGTGCGATACACAAGGCCGCGATATTCTTCATAGAAAATGCGAAGAGGCGAACTCAAGGCCCCAGTATCTGAATCACGCTGAATTAGTAGACCGCTATTATCATAGTATGCCTGTTCATTAATCACAGCTCCTATAGTGCGTGTCAATGGGTCATACACCTTCACCTGCCCTGATGCGTCTGTGCTATAATCAACTATTAGATTTTCATCACTATAGGAAGTGAAGGTTTGACCGTCCTGAGAAAACCGAATAATAAGAGGATTTCTATAATAATTGACGGTATTATCATACACCGCGAGGTCTTTTGGACCATAACCGAGTTCATCAATGACTGAATTCCATAAAAGATTCAAGGTTCCGTCGCCATTTAACACAGGAATTCCTATAGTGTTCGCATAAGTTGTAGTATCAGTGGTCGTTGATTCAGGAAGCAAGAAAATACGGTCTGGATTAAGAAAAGATGTATAACACCAAAGAGGCGTTTCCATTTTTTGGAATGGGACATACCCATTTGAATTATCTAAAACAACATCCATAGTGATTGTTTCTGAAATTGACTCTTGATAAATTTGTTTTTTAAGAAGAGGTGAATACCGTGAAAGGGTATAATAGAAAATAGACCCATAACCATTACGATTTTCAGAAGGAGTAAATGTAATGACTGTTTCCAATGTTGTAAGGCCACTAATGTCGGAAATTAAGAAAGGGCACATAGACGATGTAATAGGACCCATTTCTTCACCACTTACACTATAGGAATATGAACCTGCGACTGTATTGGATATATCGACAATAATCACATAGTTTGTATTTGTGGTTTGAATGAGTTGACTACATGAGACAGAGGCTTTTTGACCGCCTGTAGTATAAAGGTCATAATCATACGCGATGCTGTTCCCAAATACATATGACATTGTATGGGGGAGTGGGAATCTACATTACTTTGAATAAAAAATATATTGTTCTTTATTCAAAAATGGCGGCGGCGGTCTAACGACCGACAATCCGTTGTATATTCATACGGTAAGTCCCATTGTGTGCACTAAAGGAAACTGGTTGTTGTGTGTATTTCTTGAGGGAACCGCTTGCGACTCCAGGACCAACATCGCTCAAGTCCCAGCCGAAAAAGGTAATGGACGCTGTTCCAGACACATTACGAACAGTTGAATTGAAACGAATACGATTCACAACAGAACCGGTGAATTCAGAAAGGAGATAGTAGTTATTTTGTGAAATGGTTGGGAGTCGTGTCCAAGCTCCATTTCCAAGTTTCACTTCAAAGAATCCACTTGTTCCTCGAGTTGCGGTAGACTGTATTGCCATACCACGGGCCTCGCCAACATTATTATCCGTGAAACCCATGTCGTTCAAGAGTTTCGTAATCGTTACACCTTGCGATACACCACCAAGCGGGGTAAGACGATTATCCGCACGGAAATTCACGGCAAGATTTGCGGGCAGAGTTGCGCTAATGGTTGGAGAGAAGAGCGCTTTAATAACTGGAACTGAAATTATAGCGGTTGTACTTCCAATAAGCTGACCATCATATGGACGAATACTAATGGATGCGCGAATTTCATCAACATTAATGTTTGCCGCAGGAGCAAATCGGATTGAAGTATATGTAGGGAGTGTAAATTGTAGGCCAGTAGTTACATTGGTCCAAGTAGTTCCAGAAAGAACTTGGAAGGTGCCAGTTAGACCGGCGGGAATAGTAATACTATCCACAACGAGTCCTTGTGGGTCCTGAGTATCCTTATCACTATAGCCCAATGATGTAAATATATTTGTCCATGAACGGCCGGCATTTACGTTTCCAAACTCCACTTCAGGCATTGTATAAGTGAGTGTAGTAAATTGTGGTGCATGATTGAGATAGACAGTTGGCACACGAATTGTTGTTTCATTTACACTGTAGCTTTGGCCGAGGGCATCTGTTCGCTGGGAGGAGACCACATTCATTGATACATCATTCGCAATCCCATTGGACTGGTCCCATGCGGCAATACGAAGGGTCGCTGTTCCAGTTGCATTATTGGATGGCCGATAGCGAATACGATTGTTTGCACTATAGGTGAGATGGAGGCGTCTTGACCCAGATGTTGGTATAGAGGTCCATGATGAGCCGCTGTCAGTGGAATAGGACCAAGTGCCGGTTGTAGAAGTGAGGGTAGAACCGACCACAATAAGACCAGTTGGTTCGGCGGTGTAGCCCCAGTCTCGTGTATCTGGGTCCACATATACACCACGCGCAACCAAATCATCTATAATGCTCGCCACGGAATGGCCTGTGGGATTTGGATTATCATCGCCGTCTCCACTAATTGTTGTTCCCTGGAATCCACTAATATCCGTCTTAATTGTGGGTGGAGTGTTTACATGAAGGACAGGTATATTAATGAACCCAGAGTTTTCACTATAGGAGGTATTTGTTTGGTCGGTTGTATCAACCGTGGTTGTCGTGGTTTTTGATGATTTATCCCAGGCCTTGTAAGTGAGTGAGAAAGTGAGTGGAATATTTTTTGTGGTGCGGAGGGCGAAGTAGTCAGTGGAAGAGGCAATAAAGGCAGATGATGATGAGGCAGTTGTAATATCACGAATGACCTTCTTATCTGACGATATAAACCAAGAACCACCAGAAGTGTCGACCGATGTAATAAGTATGCCGAATGTTTTATCGGCCACTTGGGGCACTCCACCACGCCGAACGAGAGCATAGTCAGGGTCCGAGAAAGTGCTACTTACTGGAATATAGTCTGAAAATTGGAACCATGTATAATCTGTGGGATTGTAATTTACAGCCGTGGTTGTCGTATTATTACCCGCAGTCATCACAGGTCGGCTATTTACATGGGTCTGGTCCACGCGGAATGTATAGGTATTTGCACTATAGGAAGTATTTCCTCCACGGATAGCTGATATACTGGCGACGCTCCCATACGCAACGGCGGCAGTCTGGTCCCAGCCGACAACGGTGAAGGTGGAGTAGTCCGTCGTATTGCGAGTAGACAGGTAGCGAATAGCGGAGCTCGTTACATTATCAAAGTGAAGACCATTGGTCGCGCTCAGATTGGAGGGGAACGCAGTCCAATTGGCACCATCATCTATAGTGTATTCATAGTGGCCACCACATATGTCTGCGCCGATAATGGCGAGGCCAGAACGGTCCAATATGTTACGATCGGCCCAACCAATTGTAGTAATGAGGGTTGAGACTGGGAAAGTATTTGTCGTCTCAAGGGAGGCAATTGTTTGAAGGGTGGAGGAACTGCTTGTTATTGTTGGGGCGAAATTCACTTGTTGATGATTAAAAACAAGTTTCACTGAGGTTGCACTATAGGGGCTAAATTCATCGCGAATTGTTGGAACTGACACCGCATTTCCTGCTGCTGCTACAACTGTGGAGTTGTTGGAGCGGTCCCATAGAAGTATATCTAGCGAAATGCTGATTGGCTGATTAAAACGCGCAGTATAACGGATTGCCGCAGTAGATGGAAGATGAATGGCAGTTCGGTTTGAGCCGATTTGTGAATTGGTGATTGTATTATAAATAGGCGTGGTCCCATTTGGATTGAGACTATATTCAATAAGGGCAATTGTGGAATCAAATGCGGAGGCAGAAAGCACTATACCATAATTTGTGCCAGGGTTTCGGTCTGATGGGTTAAGAGCACTGGCGATGGAGGAAACAAGGATAGTGCGTGAGACATCAAATACTACATTATAGGAAATATCTTGAGTGTTGGTAAATGTGGGGGCATAGTTAATGTCGTTAACTGTCAGCACGAGTTTACGAGTATTTTCACTTGTAAGTACCCCATCAAATGCACGGAAACATAGGGTTGTCGAGCCATATACATATTTATCGGCCTGGAAGCGGAGGACTGGATTACGGGTGGGGATTAGTTCTGCGCCGGCAGAGCCAATTAGTGAGTATTGTCCATTGAGGACGGAGTCAGTGTAGGACCAGGTTCCCATGGATATGCCGGCAGATGGAGTGTTATTAAAGCTGATGTCCATGATCTTAATCCCTATAGTGTCGCCAATGTCAGGATCGCCAAGAACGCCTGCGCCGATTGCTGTAATAATAGTCTGATAGGAAATGTCAATGGATGCATTCGCATTCACGGAGCCGAGAGGGAAGACAGTCGTTCCAGCGGCGAGTGTAGGGGCATGGTTACGATGACTAATTGCCGCACCAAGACGGACGGTTTCAGCACTGTAAGGGCTCGACCCTCCGCTCGCATCAATTGCGGCAATATCACCATTATTTCGTGAGTTTGTCTTGTCCCAGGCCGCAATGGTGACAAAGGGGATTTCACTATAGGATTGTGGGAATGTGGTGCGTGTTGGGTCAAAGCGGAAGCGTATGCGATTGGCGCTGCCGGCATCTGCATTCGCGCCGGCCAATAAATGGAGATTCACTTGGGCGTTCGTCCAAGTGGTTCCGCCATTTATACTTGTTTGCCATGAACCAAGGCCGGCACCAGAAGTATCCAGAATTACGAGCCCCTTCTGATTAATTGATTCCTTATCATAATAGTCAAGCCCAAGAGTATTTGTTATGATGGAGTATATAGATGTCCCAGAAACATCTTCGTTTGTATCCGTTTGAGTCACAACCGCTGAATACAGGGGATTATTGGCTGGAAGAGTTGGAGCAGTATTACGCGGGATGACTGGGAATTTCAGAGTGACATAATCGGTACTAAAAGCACCAACTGTGTATGTATAAGTTCCATTCGTCAGAGTTGCTTTTGCTGTTTCTCCCACTTGCGAATCGGTAGCGCCGTCCCACGCATATATACGAATGCTGGCGTTTCCCTGATTACCAGTAGTAGGAATATATTTAATACTATAAGATGAAGAAATAAGGAAACGGTCATTTGAATTATTTAGAGGAATATCCTTGTAATCCTCAATATCTTTCGTATCTTTATATTTAAAGATACCATTTAATTTTTCCATTATTTGAATAGCAAAATAATTTTTCTTTAATTTAGGACTTTTATTTGGGTCCGTCCAACTGATTGGTTTATCGTAAGGAGTTTTGAAACTTGTATAATCGGCAAATATAAATTCGGGCACTGGTTCGCCGGCGAGACCGAATTCACCAATATCATTAAATATTTTATTGTAAGTAATTGTTTTTGTAAGAACATCAATAGGAGTTGATGATGCGAGATTTGTTAATATAGTAGATTGCGCATTCACTCCTATAGTTGGAATCAAGTTGGACTCCGTAACAAGAATTGGGAGAGAACCAGTATTTGGACTTCGTAAGCCTGTTGATGTATCAACTAATTCCATATAGAAAGTAAATGTGCGGTCAACGGCAAGAAGAGCGTTTGCTTCCACTGGGTTCACACGAATAGAATATGAGCCATTAATTGGATAATGACTTGCGCTTATATCAACCCATTCATTATTACTATTTTTATACTGGAATATTACGGTTTGTCTTACCCCTGTGCTATCATTATAGGAAAGACCACCAATATTATTTATGTCAATTCGTTTTGTGCCCTGTGTTTGTGATGTATTGAACGCAGTTAGTGAATTCATAGGTATAAATTCATTCTTTGTCGTGTCTGTATTAAAGACATTAATTTCTTTAATTGCGAGAACACCATTGATATAAGGCAGTGTAGCTGCGCGGAATTCAAATACCCCATTGTTGAGAATACTGAAAGGATTTTCCACATCGGCTGTGTCATTTACACCCGCAGTTGTCAGATTCACTTTCTGGTATTCACTCTGTGCGGAGCGAGTGGAGTCCCAGCCGATTGCCTGGAAGAAGGTAGAGCCAGGAAGACCGGCCACTGCTGCGCGATGGAATCGGTTTGTGTTAAGATTTGTAGTTGAATTGAGAGTCAGACGCAGTTTATTTCCTGTAGTGTCACGCTTAATGAGATATGCATTCGTTGTAGAAATACCTGTAAGATCTTCAACAGAACCATCTGTCTTCACAACAGACCAAGTGCCGAGTGTATTATCAACGCTGGTAATTGCGAGACCCTTCGCATCAGGAGGAGTGCTTGTCAAATCATCATCAGTATAGCGAGTGCGTATAATATCGTCAAATATAGAAGTCAGTGTAAATTCATGAACTTGTGTTGCAATATCTAAATCATTCAATTTAAAAGCAAGTTTTGTTGCGGTTGAGAAGCTGGGAAGAATCGCAGTATTATCTGTTGTAGATTGATTCATAGAAAGGACAGGCCGAGAGTTTGCCTTCTTAATCTTTATAGTGAACTTGCTACCGTTTACACTATAGGGTGTATTTCCACCACGGACTTGGACGGATGTATAATTTGATGTAAGAGTTTCTTTATTAGAACCATCCCAAATATAGAAATTATAGGAAAGGTCCGCAGTTTGGTTGAGTGTTGGTTCTATATAAATTTGTGGATTTACCCATTTATGGACCAAGTATTGTTCGTAGGCGCGTAACTCTGTCAATGTCATAGATGCATTTAAAGATACAATATCGCATATATCACCATCATACCAACGGGTTGGACCGTTTGTATCCCACCATATATTTCCTCCTAGACGCATTAATGGATTATTATTAAAAACGCTAGGTCTTGTATTAAACGATGAACGCGCAACCATTCGTCCATTTAGATTAATTTGAGGAAAATCTGTCGTTGCAGAACCAATATAAATGGTCCATACACGTGGTTGTTGTGGAATTGCTGGGTCAATATCAATAAACGCATCACTATAGGTAAGTGTTACTGGTCTCTGGTTATTATTACCAACTGTTCCACGATTATTAAAAGTAAGAGTAATTGTATTTCTTGATGTGTAGCCGAAGAAATAGTTTGCCTGAGAATCACCAATAATTCCATTAAATCCGTTTTCATCCACGGAGCGCGGTCTTTCGACAATAATAATAGTATTTTTTAAGAAACGCAAATTTGCTGCATTTGTTGTAACATCAAAAATAGGTTCTAATTCATTCCCTGTTATTCCATTACCAGTTCCAGTTCTTGTATATCGCATAACAGGAAGGCCATTAATTTCATTTGGTATTAACCTAGGAAATTGAGATATAGACCCTTGTTTAACATTATAGTATATTTTTGTTGTTGCATTAAAAACATTATAGGTATCTTTTATATAGCGCACTTGATTCCCGTTAATTAGTTCAAGCCGTGATATATATGAAGAATTTGTAGGATTTATCCACCCAAACATAGTTCCACTTTCTATAATATTATAATAGTTCGCATAAGGAGGATTTCCTGTAATAAAGTTTGGAATGAGAATTGCATTACTCACATCAATGGATGATGCTTGTATTGTTTCCACAGTGCCATTTGTATAATATACTTTAAAGTCGGTATTACTAAAATCACCACTATATAGTGCTAAACCCTTAATATCAAATATATCTACGCTGTCACTCACTGCGGAACTGTTTAGAATATCTGCAACTTGAACGCGAAATGCATTTTTCTTTTTTGTTATTATTGCGGTTGTAATTCCTGATGTTGTAGAATAAGATGCAGATTCTATGTGTTTTTCTATAGGAATTGAACTATTGAAGCTAATATCCATTTGTGAATTATAGGAGTATGTGGATGATACAAGGGGAACATATAGCGATGTATTAAATACAGGAGCAGTATTCACATGATTTACTTGTAAGATAAGATTTCCTTGTAGTGTAGACCGATGGGCGGTTGTATTCGTGGAAGGAGTTGAAAATTGGAATGACGATCCACTAATATCATATGCACTAGTATTAATCGCATTTGATGCAGTTGTAGAATATGGAATAAAATCACCGCCATCATATATGAAAAATGGTAAATTAACCGATGTCGTTTTTTCTATTATATTTGGTAAGAAACGAAGCCGAACTCTATTGTCATCTTTCAGATAAGACCAGAAACGAATTACATTTGCGGATGTATTTGTTTCAAAAAGGTCAATCCATGTAGGCAAGGCATTATTTCCTGTTATAGTATATTGCCATTTCCCAAATAAGGACGATATTCTGTTATCACGCGGAATAACTAAACCGAGAAGTTGTTTGTCGCCAGAAATATCAGGATCATATACATCACAATTGTCATTAATTGTTAATCCTGGTCGTAATGTGATTGCTTGCGTGCGCTGATTATTTTGAATATATCCATATATAAGGTCATTTGGTGTAAAACTAAAGGGATTAGTTTGATTATCATTAATAAATGCATCAATAACTGTATTATTTTCATTTACGATTTTAATTGGAAATGATAGATTTGAGCTATTTTTAAATTCTGGCTTTGTGCTATTAATAATATTTGCATATATACCTGATGTTGTAAGTGATGCAGATGTATCGCCAGTTACATATTTCCCTTTTGTTGGAAATCCGACTGCATTTGCATTTTCAATTTCATTTATTGCGATTTTTGTTTGAGTTGCCATTGTAATTAGATTTTGCGCGTCTACAGTTGGTTTACATGTACTATATTCTTGGATAACGGAACTCCCACCTATATAATCAACACCATTCCATGGAAATATGTATATATTAAGTTTATTCATAAATGATCTATCTACACTTGTAGCTGCTCCGTTTTGATGTGCATAACGGAATAAATAATTTTTTACACGTAAAAGGAAAAAATATGTAATATTATTATTGGTAGTAGTATTTCGTAAAAAATTCCATGTATTTCCTCCATCTGCACTAATCTGAACGGAAAAATTATTTAGGATTGACATACCAATACCCATACCAGACAAATCATTTACATTATAGGGATTATTTATATTTACTGGTATTTCATTACTTATTGTTGGGCGAAATATATTCATAATATCTTGTAGGCTAAATGGGTCACTATAAAATGCCCGGTTCAATACATTCATGGAATATACATAACGCCGTTGTGTATCATCACGATTTGCACCAGTTCCATTCGGTATAGCAGGTGCATAAAATCTTCCAAACCAATCAGGTGCATCTACTACATTACGGACATAAATTTGGAGTGTTCCAGTTTCATTACTGAAAGGGCTTTTCTGAATATCTGTAATAGTTGCAATAGAACCATTAATAGTAAATGAATGTGTAGTTGTATCATTTAATCTCTTTGTAAAAATAGACTCCGTAAATCCTGGATTATTAAAGCCAAAACCAGACCATAATTTATATTCAACTGTCATTTTATTATTTGGAGAAAAATCATTATTAAATAATTGCGTATTATCCATTTCTAAACGAATATAAGTTTGTGCTGCCTCTGCTGAATAAAATAAATACCATTTATCTGTATTAGTTGAGGAATATGTAGTGGATAAATTTGTCACTGTTAATCCACTAGATGATAATCCAGTATACGAAGATGATGCAAATTTCCATGTCCCAACAACATTATTATTTGCATCTCTATTATTTTTTACACGCAAAAGTATACCCTTTACATTGGAAGGAAATGTATTTTTTAATAAAGTATCGATCCCAATATTAGATGACTTATCGCGTTCTAAAACTTCATCCTTATAAATAATATCAGATGTATTTGTAATTACTGGTTTTACATTTGAATTATCTTCTATTATTGTTTTAATTGAAAAATTCCCATTTCGTGTTGTTTTATTAGAAGGTTCAAGTAATATATATTTATTACGGTGTAAAAAAGAACGCATATTTGTATTTCCATTAAGTCCATTTGTTTCATATAGTTTTACTGTTCTTGCAAAAAAATTTGCATCCCCCCCTACTGTTGATATTTCACCTGTTCCTAAATTTGTACGATTAAGATAATAGTTGGGAATTTTAAAAATACGATTCATACTATCAGCCAATGAAGATGTATTTACATATTGATTATATGAGTTTAACATGTATTTCCCATCTAATGATATAAGCATCGTTCTCTTTGCACGGTCTATATCTGTTGATGTGTTTGTAAGATTTGATGGATAACTATAAAAACTATAATAATGTAATAAACTTGGCATTTGTGTAGTTGAATCATATTTAAAAAAATATAAATGTCCTTTATAAGATATATTTGCACCATCGCGTTGATTACTATAACCAATTAATATAGTTGGGTCATCAGGTGCAAAATATAATAGCATTGGTAATGTTGAAGAAATTGTTTGATTGTATTGTGTAGCTGGAGCAATTTTTTGTAATTCTATAGCGATTCTATCTTCTAAAGTTGTATTTCGTGTAAATGTATTTGTTGTTTTATTAATATTATAAATGAAGTAATTTTTAATAAATGAACTATTTGTATATGAAGGGTAAGCACGTGTACATAGAGATAAAAATGTCCCATCACTATTGAAACGCCCTGCATATAATATACCATCTTCGCCTGGTCTTGGTGCAATAACAAAATTATGTGTTACATTTTGAAATGCATTGGATGCAGTAGAAGGTTGAATCAGTGTACCCCATGTATCTTGTCCTTCATTTTTTTTAAAAATGCGAAATGTATCTGTCATACCAGAAACATATGTTTTGCCCTTACCATATACCACACCAAGATAAGTTCCATCTCCTGAAAATGTAATTGTAATAGGAATATCATCATGTATTACAGCCTTATTTAATTCAAGAGTAGCTCCATTTAATAAAGGTATAATCATTGTTTGAATAAGCGAAATTGATGGGCCATCTAATTTATAGATTAGAATGTATCCACAGGGTTTATTTGGTTGCACTGTTCCATTTTGACGATAATTAATAGCACCACTACATACAACTGCTAAATAACGCCCATCATCTGTATATGCACGCAATTCATCACCAAAAAAATATGTATACGATGTAGTATATCCAAAAATACCACTATAGGAATATATATTTGGAAGTAAGCTTGATGCGGTTAGAGTAGCTGTATTTACAGTAGGATGTGGTAATTCATAAAGAGTAATATTCTTTTCAAAAGATGTACGATCCACAAATCCAGGATCAGTTACACATAATCTTCGCGGTGTATCATCTGTTATAAAAATAAAACGACCATCAGGAGTAACTTCTAAGAATGTATATTGAACATTACTTCTAGGGAAAGTGAACGTTTGACGAATACCATTATTCATCACGATTGAAGTATAGTCCGTAAAATAGCAATCTCGTGATGTTCCTGTGACCCCATTTTTTGTAACTTCTATCGTAATTACACCATAATGGTCAATCGTAATAGGATTGTAACTAAAACTATTTGATGTTCTGTTAACAATTGCTGTTGAAGCCCCTTCAATTGTATTTGCGCGTCTCCATTGATAAGTTGCCCCTGTAATTGGTTCTATAGAAAAAGTGGCGGATTCTCCAACTCCACGCATGAGATTCTCCACCGGTCCAACAATCACATCTACGCGTGTAGTGCTGGAATCATAAGTAACTCCATTGTAAGTAAATTGGAGTTTGTAATCGGCAGAATCAGAGGCAGAAGGTGAAGGAATCGTATATGAAAGACCCGTAGCTCCCACTATAGGTGTGTTGTCTTTGAACCACTGGTATGTGGCTCCTGTGAGAGTTGCGAGGGCAGGGTCCGTTGGAATTGTGAAGGATTGGCCTTCTGCTGGTAAATATTGGATGCTAGGAATAATAAAGTCCAAACGAATAATCTGAGATGGTGTAAGTTCATATGAAAATGTACCATAGTTTGTATCCGTGAAGGAGACTGAGGCGGTAACTGGCGTAATAAGTTGGTTTGGTAATGTGAGTGATGGATTCGCCACAGTGCCGACAACAGTGCTGGACACATCAAAATACCACTTATAGTTCAAACCTGTGGCTGTGCCGTCTGAGTTAGTGTGGGACAGCTGGGTAGTGGTTGCACCGGCAGAGAAAACATAGACTTCTCCTACAGTTGCCTTCACTTTATTAATTGGGACATTGAAATTGCCTGAAACAGCGGTGGTAATCTGGTATTTCACATTGTATATTTTATTCGTAATGTTTGCAATATCGGTGATTTCTGTGGACCCATCAAAAATCTGTATGTTGTTAGTGAGGAAAAGAGGTTTTATGGATTCATCAATATTTTCCTGTAGTGTCTTATTCTCAAGGAAGATGAGTTGACTAATGGCAGGTGGCGGAGTGGGAAGAGCGGAAATAATAGTGTTGCCCCATTTATTCAGGAGATAGTCGTTCACCTTGCGTAAGTCATCCGCCGTCTTGTATTCATTATAGAATAGGATTTCGGCAATGGAACCGCTGAAACCGTTAAGGGTGTAGTTGTATGTATTTCTAACTACGGTTGTTATATTAGTAGATAATACTGTAGGTGTTCCACTACCCTCCCATACAGGAAGTCCTGTTGGATTTATATTTCTACGACTTGGATATAAAGTTAAAGTTGAACTAGAAGTGGTAAAATTATTATTTATGGTTGTTAATGAAACATTTCCTATAAATGCGCGACCGTTTGAAGAACTTAATAAAAAGTCAGCTGGTTCTACAAAATCAGTTGTTATATTAGTACTTATATCATACGCTCCTACATTTATACCATTTATATAATATTGTCTCTTTTGACTTATTACATTTGTATTATTTACATTATTATTAAAAACTACTGTATATATTATCCAATCATTATTTAATTGATTAATTTGATCTATATTTGTTGATGAGCGGTCTCTTGATACTGTTAATGTATTATTATTATTTCCAAATGACGAATTAGTTCTAGTATCTGTACTAATATAATGGGATGTTATATTATCTGTAGTATTAAAAATATATGCTATATTATTCGGATTTTTTTTCAATAAATATGTTGCTGAATAAGTAAAATTTGTATTTTTGGATTTTCTAAATAATGTTGATTGATTTATATTTGTAAATTTAAGCATACCATTATTAAAATTAATAATTTTTCTTTGATTTAGATTATTTTGAGTTATATCATTATTAAATTGTGAATTATTTGTTAATGTATTTGTTACTATATTATTAATTCTAGAATATACTGTTGTTGTTGGGTTAATAATATATGATGTTCCTGAACGAGGTACACCATTACTATTATATCCATCATAAGATGAAGTGCTAAATGTATTCGTATTCGCAGATGGAGCATTAATATCCGCAAGTGTAATAGGATACAAAGTCGGCTTTATTCCTGAGACCGGCTGTCGTGATGTCCATTGTGTGACTTTCCCACCTGTGACACTAATATCCCCCGCTGTGGGCGAATCAGCATCAAACCAAATAACCAACCCTGACAAATCTGGGTTTGCGATGCTTCCCATCCCACACTATTATACTACAGGCCGACATAAATTGTCCACCCACACAGTCGGGCTTTATACATGATTTTCTTTAAGAAATCATATATAAATATTCTAAGAATCATTCTAACATCCTAATCGGAATTTCATAACCATCAATCTCTATAGTGCGTTCCATGGGTTTACACTATAGGTGTTGAGTTTTATTCGGATTTATTGGGAGGGGTCTTCTGTTCTTCCTGTTGCTTGGCCCGTGTATAATGCTCCAGCCGTTCATAGACATCAGGATACTCGGCGACGAGGTCGCGCAACATAGCCGTATAAGCGACGGCCTGAGCCAATTTCTCGGCGTCAGCCACGCCGGCGGCCTTGGTAGAGGCGTAAATCGGTTGTATGCGGGCATCCTGAATGAGGCCGGCGGCGACGGCGAGTTGCAGGGGGTGCTGTTCCACACGGAAGAAGGAGCGGTAGCGCGGCTTCTGTGGATTCACTGGGTAGCACTTTTCATAGTAGTAGGAGCAGTACCGAGGCAGGTCGGTCTGGGCAATACCAGCGGGCAACGGCTTCGCCTTTTCCTGGCGCTTTGCCGGTTTCGGCCGACGCCGGTTCAGTTGTGTATGCGAGGCGTAGGCCAGATTTGCCCGTCGGCAATCGGCGTGATTCCCATTAATGTGAATGACGGCGCGTTCCTCTTCTGCGCCGACATCATATGCGCCGAGTAAGAAGCGATGTAGGAGATAGGTGGAATTCTTTCCGCCGAGCGTAAAATGTGCCGCCGCATAGCCGCCCGTTGTCATAAACCACATGGGATGTATGTCTCCACTGAGACCAATTCCTGCTGCCCTATGGGCATCCTCGCATTGCGAGGTAGTGCTCGCCTTTGGCTTCTCACTAGTGTCACTCACTTTGTGAGTTCCTACAGTTTGAACTATAGGAAAGTCACTTGGATCCAGGATTATGTATGTCCCTGGGTGTGCGTGGAGCAAGACACATGGCATGTTCGTTTCCATGTCGACAGTCTCCCACGCCGGATTGGCGCCGGCCGTTTTCAGGGGACGGAGATTGGCGAAACCTGGAGGGGGCGGTATTATGTCGGCCATAAATCTACACTACCTCTCAAAGAGAGGATGGCTTTAAGAGCCAACAGGGATTGTTGGTTTTGGAGTGATGGTGGCGCACTATTCCTTAAGTCCATAAGCACGTTCCAAGTCTCGGAATTGAATACGAGGAATGGAATGTTTATAGACAATGCGTGATTCCAGGATTTTGGAACCGTCTGCTGAATATGTATGTTCTACATTCTTTATTTTATCCTCAAGGCGAAAGGGTATGTTGCGTAATTGGGAATCTGTATAATGTATTTTACCCCAATAACTATCCGTATCAATTACGCATTCCAGAATTTCAGATGTAATATATACAAGGATGTCATGTAAAAAAATTTGGTAAGATTCTTTCAAATTTTCATTATAACTACTCTCTATTTTAGAAATTTTACATTCAAATATATTTCCATCAAATTCATATTTCCGAAATTGATATCCAATCTTAAGATTTTTCCATATAGTGATAATATCCTTGTATGATTTTGGCAAATTTGGATATTCTTTTTCTACAAATTCATTTTTCTGTCGTTTTTGTTCGTCATACTCAATTAATTCTGATTCTAGAATCCATCCCTTAGCAACACCTTTTACAATTTTATTTCTATAAACTCTTCTTTTCTCTTGTGGCTCATATTCATCATCAGAATCATAAACATCATATGTATCATCCAATTCTTCAATACTAAAAAAATCAAAAAAATCACTATAGTATCGTTCATCATAAAACATATTAAAATAATTTCTTTCTATAAAAGTTGTAAATTCTGGTAATATTTTACATTTAAAATAAAGTGTGATTAGTCCCATTTCTTTGAGTTAGGAATATGTTAAATCCTTAGACCCCAAACCCTTATAGTGAACCTCGGTTTGACACCTAATGTTGTTGAGCAAGAACATCCTCCTAAAGCCACCCCACGGACAAGCACTATAGGATTTGGATTCTAACATGCCATATAACAGCACCGAGCCTGACGACATCTTTCGCCTCCAGGTGAATGCAACATACATATACCGTATGTTGCGAGAACATGGGGGACTGACATTTATTTTCAAGGACAACGCTGCGGCGGAGCGGTGGGAGTCGTTTATTGAAGAGCGGGCGGTGCGCTATTTCGCCCTACATATGGACCTGCGTATTCCACAGCGCGAGGCGAAGGCGCAGTTGGACTTGGTGCGCTCCTTCTATAACATGTGCCGTGTAGAGACGCTGGCCTATTTCCTGGAACATCCTGAGGACGCAGACCCTGAGGTCGGTGTCAGTGAAAGCCCACGGAAAAACAAGGATTTGTTTGGGTAAGGCACGGAAGTGCCGACTGGATAAGGCACGGAAGTGCCGACTGGGTAAAAGGGAGGGAGTGCTAAAGG
>JACCDG010189963.1_pt1 | contig 28279 bp, 28 predicted proteins | sample 7442471 | NCBI WGS metagenome assembly JACCDG01 (sample SAMN15323444, study PRJNA562643) | freshwater metagenome | isolation source: river surface water | place: USA:Blue River Watershed | collected 2017-08-17 | reverse complement strand
GGCCTAAACATATTTATACATCGGCATTTACCACTGTAAATATTTTATTTGGATTGGACCAAATAAAATATAACATTGGTATAACAACTAAGAAAATCAAGCCATTTGAATGAAGCCTGCTTCACACAAGTGGTGATTTTCTATGTCGGGCTTAAACCAGGTAATGTATATAGTTCGGTGGCCTTGCCCCCTTCTAATGCATTCCTGGTTTTAATCTTCACTGATCCTCAAAGGATTAAATCCTTTGTCCTTTGAGGATCACTTGTTGAAAAAATTTGCCTGGACTACCAAACAAACAGTGGGTTCGTAGTTATTTTTACGAACATGGATCAGGTGAGCCGAAACGCAGCAGTTTTAAAAAAATATATTCCTGCGCCGTCAGTATATTTGATTGCCAATTGGATAAGCGAGCTCGACTTTAAGCTGAAAATAAAAAAGGAGCGTAGCAGTAAACTGGGCGACTATCGTCCACCACACGCCGGAAGTAATCATCAGATTACCATAAATTACAACCTCAACCCTTATTCTTTTCTGGTTACGCTGGTACACGAAATAGCCCACCTCTGTACCTGGAATAAATATAAGAACACGGTTAATCCGCATGGGAGCGAATGGAAAACCGAGTTCAGGAGAATGATGGCTCCATTTCTGAATGAGGTGGTATTTCCGGAAGACGTGTTGCTGGCTTTGAAAAAGTATATGCAAAATCCTGCGGCAGCCAGTTGCTCAGATGCCCAACTGTTGCGTGTACTAAAACGTTATGATAAAAAAGAGGGCGACAGCGGATTGGTTTTTCTGGAAAGCCTTCCCTATAACACGGTATTTATCCACAATGAAACCCGCTTGTTCATAAAAGGCGAAAAAATACGTACCCGCTTCCGTTGTAAGGAATTGTCAACCGGAAGTATTTACCTGTTTCATCAGCTGGCCGAGGTCGGAATATTCAGATCGCCAACAGAAACGCAATTAGAAAATTCAGCGGATAACCACACGACCCAATAATTTATTTACGCGGGCTTTCAAGGTGTCAAGATGCTTAATTTCACTAAGCACCATCATTACTTCAGCTTCATCACTCAGGTCTTTAAGCAATTCGTGTTTTTCCTTCCACTGCTGTTGCAGACGTTTGTCTTTGTATACAAACAGAGCATGTTGAACGGTTTTACGGATGTTGTCGCTTTCATGGCTCACCAGAATATTAAAACGCTTTTTCCAATTCTCGCTTAGTGTATGCGAAGAAGCAATAATACTGATAGCGCTTTGCGATATGGCAGGATTGGGATGATGTATAAAGTAGGCTTGTTGTGGAATAACATCGCTTCGCATCTGGTGTATAAATTCATCGAGCACGAGCTGAAATACCGGATCTACCAATTGCAAAGAGTCGTGAAGCAATTCAAATAAAATGAATTCGGCTACCGAAAGTTCATACATAACCGGTTCTCCTTCGTGGTCGTGGGCATCTACTTCCATTAAATGATTACCGTATAGCAGCAAAAGGCGGATAATATTTTTCTCCTGTTCTTCAAACTGTTCGTGTAACAATTGTTCGTGCTGCTCCGCCTGTTTGTCCTTAAGCAATTCTTCATCACCAGAGGGTGCTACAACAACCTGTTCTTCCGGTTGTGCAGCCTCCTGCCTTTTTTCCTGCTTACGGCGGCGCAGCTTGTTTACCTCCAGGTTCAATACCTGCTCTTCAATATCCATGAGCCGGCTGCATTCCTTAATGTATACCGACCGACTAATAGAATCGGGTATGAGCGAAACGCTTTCTACTATTTCTTTAATGAGTGCGGCTTTCCGGATGGGATCGTGCTTAGCCTCATCGTACAACAAGCCGGTTTTAAAAGTAATAAAGTCTTTCGCGTTATTTTTAATAAACCCTTTAAACTCTTCGCTACTTACTTTTTTACTGTAAGAATCCGGGTCATCGCCATCGGGAAATAACAACACCCGCACATTCATACCCTCTTCCAAAATAAGGTCTATACCTCTGAAACTGGCCTTTATTCCCGCAAAATCGCCATCATATAAAATGGTAATATTGGCAGTAAAGCGGTGTATGAGTTTGATTTGTTCTACGGTAAGTGAAGTCCCGGAAGAAGATACCACGTTTTCAATTCCCGACTGATGCATGGAAATTACATCGGTGTAACCTTCCACTAAGTAGCAGTTGTCTTCCTGAATAATGGTTTTTTTGGCAAAGTATAGTCCGTATAATACCCGGCTTTTGTCGTAAATATCCGTTTGCGGAGAGTTGATGTATTTCGCCAGTTTTTTATCATTGCCCAATATACGCCCGCCAAAACCAATTACACGGCCTGTTACGTTGTGTATAGGGAATATTACCCGCGAAGTATAACGGTCGAAGATATGCTCTGCTTTTATTTCCTCACCTTCCTGATGTTTGTCGGATAAAATACTGAGGCCGGTTTTTACAAGGTACTCTGGTTTATAGCCAGCCCTTACCGCAGCCTGCGAAAGCGCCTTTCGTTCTTCGGAGCTGTAACCCAGTTGAAATTTATCAATTATGTCCTGTCGGAATCCTCTTTCTTTAAAATAACCAAGTCCCACCGAGCGCCCCATATCCGTGTTCAGGAGGTTGTCGGTAAAGTATTTCTGCGCCCAGGAAGCTACAATGTACAGACTTTCCTTTTCATTGATCTGGGCTTTCTCTTCAGGGGTAATTTCCTTCTCTAAAATCTCAATGTTGTACTTTTTAGCCAGGTAGCGTAAAGCCTCCGGATAACTCAGGCTTTCATGATCCATAACAAAATTTACCGCGTTGCCGGCCTTACCACAACCGAAACATTTATAAATGCCCTTTACCGGCGATACGGTAAAAGAGGGAGTCTTTTCGCCGTGAAAAGGGCAAAGGCCCAGCAGGTTGACACCACGCTTTTTAAGGGTAATAAAATCGCCAATGACTTCTTCTACACGAGCTGCATCAATAATCTTATCTATGGTGTCCTTAGGTATCAAGGAGAGTAAAATTACAAAATTCGGCTTATGTATGTTATCCGAACTGTTAATAACCCCTGTTTCGGTTTATAACTAATTTGGCTTCTTTCTCAAAAAGACAATTGTGGGAAACATAATTTTATACAGAATTATTAAAACAATAAAGATTATGGGAAATTTGATGAGTTATTGGTGGGTGATTATCCCCGTGCTGATGCTGGTGTTTTATAAAGTATGGTTTCGTTTGTTGGGAATTGTATTTGTGCCGGAAGATAAAATTGGTTTGGTCACTAAAAAATTTGTACTGTTTGGCGAAAAGAAGGAATTGCCCGATGGCCGCATTATAGCGGTGGACGGAGAGGCCGGTTTTCAGGCCCAAACCCTGGCCCCGGGTATTTATTTCTGGAAATGGATCTGGCAATACGAAATAACCCTGCAAGCCCTGACCATTATTCCGCAGGGGAAAATAGGACTGTTTGTGGCCAAGGACGGTAAAGAACTGGAAACAGGACATATCCTTGCCCGAAAAGTGGAATGCGATGCTTTTCAAAATGCGGAAGCTTTTATCCGCAATGGCGGGAGAAAAGGCCGGCAGAGTGCCTATATTACTGCGGGTACGTACCGTATCAATACCTTTTTGTTTGAGGTAATTATTACCGAAATGACCAGCATTAACGAAAACATGGTAGGTATTGTAACCACCCTCGATGGTTTACCCATTGAAGAAGGTGCTATTGCCGGGCGTTATATCGAATCACATAACAATTTCCAGGATGCGGATGCCTTTTTCGCTCATCAGGGTAATAAAGGATTACAGCCACAGGTTATCCTCGCCGGATCCTATTACCTCAATCCATGGTTTGTACAGGTAGAGCAGATAAAAATGACGGAGATCCCCATTGGTTATGTGGGCGTGGTGATTTCTTACATTGGTAAAGAAGGGAAGGATTTGAGCGGTGCTGAGTTCAAACACGGAAACATTGTAAGCAAAGGTGAAAAAGGCGTTTGGGCCGAACCCTTAGGGCCTGGTAAATACCCTGTAAATACTTACATTATGCGTGTGGAGTTTGTGCCAACCACCAACCTGGTTCTCAACTGGGCTTCTGCCCGCACCGAGGCGCATCAGCTCGACAAACACTTATCTACCATCACCGTTCGTTCGCGCGATGGTTTCCCTTTTAACCTTGATGTCTCACAAATCATTCATATACCCACTACCGAGGCTCCTAAAGTAATTGCCCGTTTCGGAAACATGGTTAATCTTGTAGGGCAGGTATTAGAGCCTACCATAGGTAACTACTTCCGTAACTCGGCTCAGGATGCGGATGTAATTTCCTTCCTTTCTTCGCGCAAAGAAAGGCAGGATGCGGCCAAAATGCACATCAGTAAGGTGCTCGACCAGTACAATGTAAATGGCGTAGATACTTTGATCGGCGATATAGTACCGCCCGATTCGCTGATGAAAACCCTTACCGACAGGAAAATTGCCGAAGAGCAAAATGTAACCTATGAAACCCAGAAAAAAGCTGAGGTAACCCGTCAGGCGCTTGAAAAAGAAACTGCAGTAGCCGATATGCAAAAGGAGATTGTAAAAGCCGATCAGGGCGTGCTTATTGCGCACCGTATTGCTGATGCCGCTGTAAAGAAGGCCGAGGGAGAAGCTACAGGAATCAAGATATCCTCGAACGCAGAGGCTGAAAAAGTAAAAGTACTTTCCAATGCCGAAGCCGAAAAAACCAAAGTATTGGCCAATGCCGAAGCCGAAAAAATAAAAGCCCTTGCCAATGCTGATGCAGAAAAAATTACCGTAACCGGAAAGGCCGAAGCCGACAAGATACTGGCTATTGGTAAATCATCAGCCGAGTCATACAAGCTGGCTGTAGAAGCCATGGGTGGCAATAACTTTACACAACTGAAAGTAACAGAGGCAATAGGTAAGGATAAAATCAAGATTATCCCGGATGTGCTTATTGCCGGCGGAGAGGGAGGAGCCAATGGCCCTATTAGTGGTTTACTTGGACTAAAACTATTGGAGGATATTACGAAACGGAGTGGGGAGAAAAAGGAAGGACTAGCGGATTAGCTGATGCATTTGAAAATGGGGAGTGAGCAGCCGATGTGATGATTAGCTAATTTAAGTTGAAAATATACTGATTTGAAAATTTAAGATAAAGCGATGCCTTAGAGAACCTCAGGCATTGCTTCTTACTCTAAATCAACTACCCATTGATTGATCCCGCCCTCATACTCCTGCTCCTTGCAGCCTTTGCTGCCGGTTTTATCGATGCCGTTATTGGTGGCGGGGGACTCATTCAGTTGCCCGCACTTATGTTTTACATGCCTCAGGCTCCGCTACCGGTTGCATTTGGTACCAGTAAGTTGGCCGGATTCACAGGAACGGTTTGGGCCGCTGTAAAATATTCCCGGAAAACAAAATTAAAGTTAATGGCATTGATACCGGCTATACTAACAGCACTTCCGGCAGCGTATATTGGTGCACAGGCCGTAACACAAATTAACAAAGAAGCGTTGAAACCACTGATTATTGTGCTATTCAGTGTAGTAGCCATTTACACTTTTCTGAAAAAAGATTTTGGGATTGCCCAACCTAAAAATCTATCAAAAGTCAGCATGCTATTGCTGGCATTACTAACTGGACTTATTATTGGTTTTTATGATGGCTTCTTTGGTCCTGGCACTGGTAGCTTTCTTGTGTTCATTTATGTATTTCTATTTGGATTTGACTTTTTGCATGCCTCTGCCAATGCAAAAATCATTAATTGTGTTACAAATCTTGCCGCACTATATTTTTTTATTAAGAATGGTCATATTTCTTTTTCCGTTGCCATCCCGGTAGCAATATGCAATATGACAGGCTCAGTAGTGGGCACGCACCTTGCCTTAAAAAAAGGCAGTGCTTTTATCCGGAAAGCCTTTCTCTTAGTAATCTGTAGTTTTATTACTAAAATGATTTATGATGTTTGTATCATAAAATAAACCACCCCTATTTTTATTATCTTCGATGCCGATGAAAACACTGCACTTAATTCTTATTACCGCTATAGCATGCCTGATGGCCTGTAGTAATCAACCCTCCGGAGAAACTAATACAGCCTCTATAAGCAACCGTGATGCTTTTATGAAAGAACATGGTTTCGCTACAAATGACAGCCTGCCCCAGTCGTTTAGCGATGGTCGTTGGAAAGAGATTGGCGGGAGTTATTATGTGTATGTAGCTAATTTTGAACAGGGTGGTATCAAAAAATGCATGATGCTACTCGCCAATAAAAAAGAAAATGTGTATAAAGCCGCACTCAATATAAATCCCTGGCTATGTATTGGCAGGCAGGGAACAGGCATCCATTCCGGTCGTATCATTATTCCATTCGAGTACATTAGCAGGCAGGAATATGATTATTCCAATAACATGGATGAATTTAACCGTTTGCTCGGCACTATTCCTGAATTAAAAGGATTTACCTGGAAAAACGAATTGCAGAATAAACTGATGTGCGGATTACTGATGTATTCACAGTTCCGAACCATCAGCGATAAAAGCAGTGCGAAAGCCGCTGAAAGTCGCAACATGGGCAAGGAAGATAAAGTGCAGGCCATTCTGAAGGGTGACTGTGCTTTCAGTATACGAAATTTCTTACGTTTCCACAGCGAAACCGATTTATGTCAGGAAATTGAGCGGCTGGGTTTCAGGGCCTCTTCTAATGCCAGTGGTCATTGTTATGCACGGGAATTGTTTCAAAAAGGTGAATTCGACTTTAAAGACAAGAGCAACTTTATGGTATATTACCCTTTTGTATCTTACGAAAGTAATTCCGGAGACAATCTGTATTACCTGCCCGCCGCCTGCATCTTAAACTACCACCTCAGTTTTACCGGTGATAAATTCCCACAATTTAGCCGTCAATACCTTTATATATCATTACTGGATAAGAAAGTAAAGAAGTTTTAACAACCCTACTGTTTTTATCCACGGGTAGAGATTTTTATCCAATTTATTCTTTTGAGATAAACAAATGCATAAGCGCATGAGAAAATTTGAAATCAGAACACTTGGCGCATATCTGTTTCGTTCATACACTTAAAATGTCCTTTAGGGCATTTTTTGTACCCCAGCTTGGAGCAGGGTCTGCAATCCAAATCCCTCACTTCCACTATTCTGCTCCCCTGCCCCGGCATATAGGGATACATGCCAAATTCCGGAATGGTATTGCCCCATATAGAAATAATCTGTTTTTTAAAGGCTGCGGCAATGTGCATTAAACCAGTATCGGAGCTGATCACCTTCTCGCTTTGTTCAACAAAACAAGCCGACTGATGCAGATTATACTTCCCACAGGCATTTATAATCTTAGCCGGAAATTCTTTTTTTGCATTTACCCTGTCTTTTTCCGGGATAAAATAATCCAGCCCCTTATGGTCATTTTTTACACCCAAGGATTTTACTGTCTCCAAGTACCGGTCAACAATATGTATGCGGGGCAGTATGTCCACTTTTAAATTTACACGCAACCACTTTTTATAGTTCAGCTTATCAAAACTCAGGGTTTTTACTCCTAAGCGGGCTTTTAACCTCAAGGTGCGCAAGTTGTGATGCAAATCAATAAGGTAATCGTAGCTCTCCTGCTTTAATTCCCGTAACAAGTCTCCGGTATTTTTTTCCAGAAGATACACTTTATCTATATAGGGGTTGCTTTCTACCAGAAACCGAAATTGTTTTTTGCACAGAAAGTGCAACTCTGTACCCTGTAGCTGCTGTTTTATGCATCGTAATACAGGGGTGGTTAAGACTATATCACCTATGGAAGAAAAACGGACTACAAGAATTTTCACCTGAAATAATTGTTTTTAATGTTCGGCGTAAGGTTTGGAAAGCCTGTTAATATAAGTATTACTGCATTTGGTCCTGATTATTTGTCCGAAATCCTGCTTTTATAAAACCAGTTCTGCCGGTTAATGAAATACACTATTTTTGTCCTTTGTTTATTGAAGAGCTAACCGTTTCAAAAGTATTAAATTATTTCGATAAGAAAACCTGATGATAACCTTAACCGATACCCATACCCATCTGTATGCCACCGAATTTGACACCGACCGTGATGTGGTTATAAACAGCGCACTGAAAATTGGCGTAAACAAATTCTACCTTCCCAATGTAGATAGTCGTTCTATTGAAAGCATGTTAAAACTGGAAGCCGCTTATCCCGGATATTGCTTTGCCATGATGGGTCTTCATCCCTGTTCGGTAAACCAGAATTATGAAACAGAGCTAATAGTGGTGGAAAATTGGCTGCAACAACGGAAATTTGTAGCCATCGGAGAGATTGGCATAGACTTATACTGGGACAAAACGTTCTTTACTGCGCAACAAATCGCTTTTCGCCGGCAGATTGAGCTGGCACTGCAATACCAACTGCCTATTGTTATTCATTGCCGTGAGGCCTTTAATGAAATTCTGGAAATACTCGAATCATATCCGAAACAACCAAAAGGCATTTTTCATTGTTTCTCAGGCAATGTTGCTCAAGCTCGGCGTGTGCTCGACTTGGGTACATTTAAACTGGGTATAGGCGGTGTAGTTACGTTTAAAAATTCTGGCCTCGATAAAGTAGTGGAACAACTGAATTTGAGTGATCTTGTTCTTGAAACCGATTCGCCGTATCTGGCACCGGTTCCACAGCGTGGGAAACGAAATGAGTCGGCTTATTTGTTTAATGTGGCTCGAAAAATTGCCGAAATTAAAAAAGTAACGCTAGAAGAAGTGGCCACAATAACAACCAGCAATGCAGCAGAAATATTTCAGGAGCAGCACTAAACGGGTAGAGGCTTTTATCTCATTTGCCGGGCATTCCAATCTTATCATTGCCTGCTGTGCTTTTATGCTCAGTCTGCAAACTGCCCTGGTCTTCGGACTCCGGAACATGTTTGCGCTTGCTTTGTTCAATGGTTTATCGGCTTTTTTTGTATACAATGCCCAGCGACTCTACCAGTTCTACAGCAAACAACTTCTGTTGGATTCCCGCCATCAGTGGCTGAACTATAAAGCCCGTTTCATGTTGTTTTTACTGATACCCTGCGCCGGGCTTTTATTATACATTGCCTGGTACCGCATTTATTTTCTGATTCCTTATTACCTCATGTTGTTGCTGATTGCTTTATTTTATTTCCTTCCCGTTATAAGCCTCCGCAGTGTTCCTTTTCTTAAAGTAGCTGTTATTGCCCTGGTATGGGTATTAAGCTGCTGCTACCTGCCCGACAATTCTTTAACAGAAAGCGATGGCCTGTTGCACCTTCATTTCAAAGGCTTAAATCCTGAAAAAGTAAAATACAGCATTTCACAGCTCTGTTTCGTTGCCGCACTGTGCATTCCTTTCGACATCAGAGATGCAGAGCTGGATAAACAAAAAGGCACCCCTACATTACCTGTGGTACTGGGAATAAAAAAATCCAAACAGATTTCTTTTTTTCTACTCATCCTTTATCTTATCATCGGTTTTTTTATTCAGTCCAATACCCCACTTGTTCCTGTATACTTTAGTATTGCCCTGCTTACATCTGTGGCAGTATATTACGCCTCTTCTGCGCGTTCCTCTGCTTACTTTATGTGGTTCTGCGATGGCTTGATCATACTGGAGGGTGTACTGGTTATTATTTTCAACCCAATTTATTCGTTTGAATTCCTCAAATTTATACCAAAGTAACTTAGCTTTTCGGTAATTAACTCTTAATTTTTAATAAAAACTATAGGCTCATGTATTTGCAAAGAGCAATAGGCTTAACCTTGTCTTTATGGATGGCGTTCATCCATTACACAACTCCATTAACTGTAATGGTTGGATAAAAAAGGGAACAGAAAAAGGCATAAAAGCCAATACGGGCAGAGATAGATTAAATATAAATGGAGCTTGTAATGTTGCAAAAACAGAGGTTATAATTCACCACGATGTAAGTGTAAATGCTCAATCCACTATTGTCCCTTTTGAGAAAATGCAAGTCCATCAACCAAAAGGAACACTGAATATTATTGCCGATAATGCCCGATACTATCGTAGCAAATTAGTAGGCGAATATTTAAAGAGCCATCCCCGAATAAATTTGATTTTTTTACCGCCCTATTCACCAAATCAAAATATTATTGAACGATTATGGCGGTTTTACAAAAAGGAAATTTTGTATGATACTTATCATAAAACATTTACCGAATTCAAAAACAAAACCTTGAATTTTTTTGAAAATATTGCAGATTACAAAAACGAACTCGATTCATTACTGAAGGATAAATTCTATTTCCCTTTAGCCAAATTTGCGCAAACCTAAGTTGGTTTGGTATATTTTAAAAGCATTAAAAGACAATGGTTCTCCTGCTCCTCATTTTGATACGGATGCCGACAGGAGTTTTTTTGAAATTGAATTGTTTAAACATCCTGCAACTGCTTCCCTTGCCGGGAATGTGGAAACCGGTAACAAAAAGGATAATAAAGAATTAAACCGACTTAGTGCCTCACTTAGTACCTCACTTAATACCCGACTTAGTACCCGACTTAGTGCCCAAATTATGGAAACAATCAAGATATTAATCATGCTTGAGAAAGAGTCCTTGAAGAGGTCGGAAATAATGGCTGGATTAGGAAAGTTAAACAATACAAAAAGCGTAAGAAAATACATAGAGCCTTTAGAGGAAATTGGATGGATAACAAAAACAATTCCTGATAAACCGAATAGCCAGCTCCAACGCTATACGCTAACAACAAAGGGGAGGAAATTATTGGAGGAGTTGAAGAGATGATAAATTAAGAGTTTTAATAACCCCATAAACAACTCAGTATTCCTGTCTCAGATACGGTGAAGCATTGCTCGAAGAATTTCCAGTTCATATACTTTTTTATATTAAAATCTTCCGGAAACCATTCAATAGCATCAACCAATTCAGGTTGATCTGGTATATCATTTTTTTGGTAAAAAATATCGCCCGCGACAGTATTTACTGGTAGTTTGGAATCTTTAGGTATGTATTGAAGCACAAAATCGTTAGAATACTGTGTCCATTTGACCTCACCGTTATCAATAAAGATTAACGCAATCGGGAATGAACCTAAATCGCGGTATCTTAAGAGAGTTGCGGTTTTTGATGTTTGGAATTTGTCGGCAAGAACATCAATTTGTTTCATGCTGAACTTTCCCTGGGCTAATGGTTTGAATGAGTTTGTCGGCATTAGCAATTCTTTTGCAAAATCATTTGCCTGAATTTCCTGTGGGCCATTTTTGTACCAATCATTCAAAGTTTTATCTGTATCGCTATGTGCAATCAGTTGATCTTTATGCATTATGAAATGCCCAAGTTCATGCGCCAATACAAATCTTCTTCGACCAGGTACAGCAATAGATGAATTTATAGTAATTAGTGCTTCACCATGATTGAACATTATTCGACCTTCGGCACCTTTAATATTTTCCTCTTTAATACCTCCTACATAACTAAACGCAAGGTCTTCCAAGGAAAAGTCAGTCAAATCCTTTAATCCACATTCGCTGAGGACTTTTTGTGCATGAGTAGAACCAAAATTACTCATTACTCTTTGGTGAATCGAGGTTCTTTTTTGCTTTGCTCATTAATTCTAAAACTTTGTTATCAATTAGCATCGCTTTTTTATCCGTTTCTGAGAGAGATTGATAATTTCTGAAAAATGCCAATATCTTTTCATTTTCAGGTCCGGAAGAAAGCACTTGAAAAATTGATTCTATGTTGTTACCCGCTTTTTGTAAAAGCTCATCGAGTAAATCCTGTACTTGATTAAAGCGATTTTTATTCAATTGCGCTTTAGCTTTAGTGTTTAACTGCTTTACAAGCGCTAAGCCATTACTGTAGTACATCTCAGATGAATCTACTTCGAGGAGAACCTCTTCCTCTTGGCGATGTATATTTGCCTCGATCATTAACCCGTATATCCGGTTAACAAAGGCTATTTTTTCTTTTGCATTCATGATTTCACCCCATTTTTTTCTGCGGCTTGTTTCTTTACTTTCTCTTTTAATTTTTCAGCCAACTTATATATCTTCTTAATCTCCATGTTCATTTCTTTCGCAATCTCTGAGTATTCCTTGCCTTCCATCAAGTGTAAGTATAACATTTCTAAATTGTCGTCTCCCTTGATAGCTTCCTGAGTAAGATTTAAGAACTCGTCAATGATGCCTTCTTTTTCTGCTGCTGCCTCATCCGTTAGTAGATCCTGCGGATCGTCTAAAGTTGTTTCATCGTCCGTGTATTGGATTACCGGCAACTTTGCTTTTTCAACCTTAAATTTTCGTACCTGCTCAGAAATCATGCTATTGATAATCCTAATTAATTGCTCGGTGAGAGTATATTTTTCAAATTTCCAGTCCCATGCGCCATCTTCCTTCTCTTTCTCGTAAAGTCCTTGAATTGCATTGTTTAAATAATAATCAGGGGCAGGCATTGATAATGTTGCTGTACTATGCGCTCCGGTGAGAGTCTTTCTTTTTAACCTTAATTTAATGTGATCCCGACATTTTTTCATAGCAACCAGCCATTCCGAGTCGGAAACTTCTATCAGCTTAGATAATACAATTTCTTTTCGAGTCATGCCGCTTCCATACTAATAATAACTGAAAAAAAATATTTTTCCCGAATCGGGGAAAATTCTTCAAAGTCAGTTATTATACTTTTGAATGGGATTTACTAGTAATTAGAGATGCAATATATGCCAATTTTAGTTATGTATTACAGCCAAAAACAGACAGTTTGACATGCATTAAATATATAAGAAGCTAGTGGCACCATTTTGGAAAATAGTTATAAACAATTTAAAACCATTTAATTATGAGTAAAGGGAAAAATCAACATGTGACCAAGCACGGAGACGGCTGGCAAGTAAAAGGGGCTGGAAACAGCAAAGCCACTGCTGTAGTAGATACACAAGCAGAGGCGATAAAAATTGCGCGAGAAATCGCCAAAAATCAACAATCAGAGCTTATTATACATGGTACTGACGGCAAAATAAGGCAGAAGGATAGCGAGGGAAACGATCCGAAAAACATAAAAGGTTAATTTGAATGATGAGAGCTATACTTGAGATTTTTTTCGCAGTTGTATTCTTTGTTTGGGGGCGATGGTTTGCCGATAATAACCTGCAACCTGAATTATATGGCATGTGCATCGGTTTTACTGCTGCTCTTATCATTGAAGTCGCGGTGTTTCTGTATGAAGAACGAGCTTTTTTAAAACTGTATTGGGATTGCCTAAAACCATGGACACGCCCGGAATTACGGTTGAGCATTTCGTATCTGTACAAGATCGAAATAAATGGAAAGTACCTGTTGGTTAAAAGTAACAGAATAGCCAATACGTATCAACCTGTTGGTGGCGTGTACAAATATTTTCACCCAGAGGCAAAAAAAGACCTGGATCGCATTGGTGCGATTACCGACAACCACATTGCTAACGATGATGTGAGTGAGTTCGACTTGCGGTTAAAACTGGTGAAGCGAAAAAAGCTACGTAAGTTTTTGAAATGGTTTTTTGCTGCTGAAGAACGCGAATGGGATCCTTGGAGGGAGTTTTATGAAGAACTTGTGGTGTCCGGTATTTTGCCGGCTACAGATTTTGGATATATACATTATGAGCTGGTAGGACAACATTTTGAGCCGATACATTTCGACAAGTTCTTTAACATCGACACTTTTAAATACGCGGACATTTACACACCAAAATATGTAACCCCTCAACAGATTGTTGAAATGAAAAAGCTGCTAACGCTGAACAGCAACGAATTCATATGGGTTACCCGTGATGAGATCAACAGAGGCAAAAGTAGTGACGGCCATTTGATCGCAGAACACACACATAAGATTTTCCACACTGAAAAAATAAAGTAACATGTTGATTTTAGAGGATAAAAAAACGCAATTAGATGATCTGCTTGACCAAATGGCCGAAGAGCTGCAACTGGATGAGTCCAGATACAATAGAATTATCAAGCATTATGAAGCGGTGAAAAACTGGATTGAAGAAGATGAAAAATTCTTTAAGCCATATAAATACGATGTTTACCCCCATGGCTCCGTCAGGATTTTAACCACTGTAAAACCAATTGGTAAAGACGAGTTTGACCTCGATATTGCTATTCACCTCAAAACACAATGGGCATCACATACACCTGAAAAAGTGTACAAGGAGCTTAAACGCAGGCTTGAAGAACATGAAACATACAAGGCTATGCTTGAACCAAAAAACAGGTGCATTCGGCTAAATTACTCGGGTGATTTTCATATGGACATATTACCAGGTATTCAAGAAGATGACTGGGATGAAAACAAAATACGCATACCTGACCGGGAGCTTGGCCACTGGGTCAGTAGCAATCCAAGAGGGTATGCTAATTGGTTCTTGGGCAAAGCCAATATGGTCAAACAAAGTTTGCTCGAAAAAGCGCTTAGGGCAGAAAATGTACCGGATGATGATTTTGAAAAGAAAAAACCCTTGCAACGGGCAGTGCAATTGATAAAGCGGTATCGTGATATTTATTTCCAAAAGAACGATACTTATAAAACTTCAAGTATTGTGGTGACAACCATTGCCGGCCAATTTTATGCGGGAGAAGACAGTATTTATGACACTGTTGATGGCATTATTACCAATATCCGGACAAAAATCACTGCATCACCTACAGCCCGGATAAAGGTTTTAAATCCGGTTAATGAGGCCGAGGATTTTACCGATAAGTGGGAAAGCGAGCCTGGTTACTATACTGCGTTCCGTGGCTTTTGTAATTACCTGCATAAAGAGTGGCAAGCCTTAAAGAAGGAAAACGGTGTTATTGAGGAAGGCAAGGTGCTGAAGGGCCTTTTTGGGGATGATGTATATATAAATGCCCAGAAACGACAAACAGAACGACTTGAAAAGCTACGCAGGGACAATTCGTTAGGTGTAAACCGTAGTACTGGCATTTTGAGTTCTCTTGGGGCAGCAATCACAACAGCTCCTGTTAAATCAAATACTTTTTTTGGAGAATAATGTACGGATTCAAAGTCGTAGATAAGAACATTGCACAGCAGGTTGCTTCCATAAAAAGGAAATATGGTCATTTTAATGTAACGTATAACCATATTTCTTTAAAGGCAACGGGCGAATTGATGCCGACTGCTCGGAGTGGTAAATATGAGATCGAAATCAAATATCATTTGAGCCACCCACCTGAGATACGTGTATTGAAACCAGAGCTGAAAGAAAATTTCAAAGGTGAAAAGATCCCACACGTATATCCCGGTAATAAACTTTGTTTGTTCATGCCACGATACCGTGAATTTACGTATTCAGATTATTTAACCGATACCATTTTTCCTTGGACTTCCCTATGGCTATATCACTATGAAGTGTGGCATACTACCGGTGAATGGTTAGGTGGCGGTGAACATCCTGAACCTAAAAAATAATTTTATGAGAAGAAAAGAAAGATACATTGCGAATGCCGCTTTAATCGGTGCTGGCATAACTGCTCTTGCAGAAGTTCTAATTCAATGGATGGAGCATATTGACAGAGGTGAGAAATTCACCTGGGATTCATATGATGGAAAAAGAACCCTAAAGAACAGCTTAAAAGGCGGTTTAATTGGTGCTGGAGCTGGTTATCTTTACTATGAATACAGCATATACCAGGAAAGCAAACTTCCTTTTAATTCTGATGAGTATTTAAAAGTATTATTAACGGAAGAGAGTTTAAGAAATAATCCCGATCTACTTGATAATGTAAAGGCTTTTAGGGAAAAGGTGAAGCAATGGTTGGTAGATAGCTTTGGAAATAAACTCGTATGTTTTCCTGAAGATACCGGATCATTTACAAAACGGACTGCTATCAGTTCAAATTTTGATCTTGATATCATACTTCCGTTTAAGTACGATAGCTTTTCTACACTTGAAGACATGTATTACTTTACCCATGATATAATTGAAAAAGAATTTGCAAGCAAAGCTACGGTTACAAAACAGACAAAAGCTATTGGCTTAACCTTTGAGAAAAATGGTGAACTTATCCATTTTGATATCGTACCTGGAAGAGAAATTAAAAACTATCTTGTTGACCGTGATTTGAATTTGTACGTAAGACCAGACTGGGCGTGGCAAAAAGGCAGCTCATTTAAAACAAATGTTTTTACACAGAAGAAAATGACCGTAAATAAGCCCGAAGAAAGAAGAGTTATACGCCTTTTAAAAATATACCGGGATAGAAACGGATCACTATTGCCAACTCTTATTATTGAACAAAGTGTTGTGGAAGCCTTATCTAATGTAAATTATGGAGCAAGTACTTCTGATACGGAAAACCTACTAAATAGTATGAACTTTATTGCCAAAAGACTTGAACAGACAGCATTTATAGATCATGCTAATAGCAATAATAATTTAAATAACAAAGTATCCGAATACTAAAGGAAGTATCTAGCAGATCAGCTATACGATGATGTTGAAAAAATCGAAGAAAATTCCAGGTATATTAAAGAAATATTTAACTCGTAATCATTTATAATTTCTATCGTAATAGCAAATGACAGCAATCCTGTTCCTTCAAAAGCATTTTTAATTCTTCAACAGATCCTTCGCCCACTACATGCAATCGGAGCAGGTCTGTTTCCTTGTATTTCAATACATCTATCAGGTTTTTGCAGCCAATTGTGGTAAGGATATTGAACAGACGGGAAGACAGCTTATGCTCCCGGAGCGGAATGGTTAAAAATTTATCGAAGGTAACAAATGGTGGTAGGGTATTATAAAGGGAATTTGGTTTTGTTCCCAGCTTTTAAATTGCTGATGGTTAAATTGCAATTTTAAAACAATATAACGTACCCGCTTGTGGATTTCATGCACCGAAATACCTACGCCATTGGCTATACTTTTCTCATTACCTATAGTAGAGAACTTGTAGAGCAGATCTACTTCATTCGGGCTTAAAAAGAACTGATCGCCTTTTTGGTAATTCTTTACCAGAAAAGAGAGCTTATAAAAAATAGCAGATAATTGTTCCGGTTGCAGGCATACGGAGTTTGTTTTTCGTTTCATAAGGTTAAGTTTTTGGAGTCAGTGATCCTGAACTGCCTTATGATTCATTTTTCCTAATGCCCTGCGCTTACCGGTTACTCATGTTTATTGGCTGTTGTTAATATGTTGGCTATTCTTTCTTTACAAATTTTTTCGGTCAGCTCTTTTAATACTAAAACCCTGTTGCTTAGGTATTCGAGCTGCTCCTGGCTTATGGTATAATCGTCTTTATACCGGGCATCAACGTAAGCTTTTTTCAGCAATATAAAACACTCGTCTTCCTGTTTGCTTTTGCGTGGAAACACTTCCGCAAATCGTCTGTCGAGGTGATATACCTGATCGGAAAGCACCTGCAAATCGTGTGTTTTAGGTTTATAGCCGGTAAACACCAATTGTATAGCGGCATAATACCTTTCCGTTGCCTGATGAAGTTCAGTACGATATAAGCCCACAAATAATACCCGTAATTATATCTCTACTTTGGATAGGAATACCCTTGGTTTGGAAGTGATTGCATTTGCTTTGGAATCCAATACTCCTGCTTTGCATGTACAATACCCTCAGTTTGGAAAGTGAATGGAATTACTTTGGAAATGTTTACCTCCTGCTTTGGATATACCCTGTGTACCGGATTAAGAAAGTCTTTCCTCCAACACATCCTTCCACAGAATAAACCCTTTTCGTTCATTGGTATAATCATGCAGGATTTTACTAAAACCCAGGGGAGCCGACTGCAAAAAAGCTTGCCGGCCTTTGTTTCTTATAGTATTCAGGTTGTCGTCAACTAATTTTAATTGCTGGCGAAGCAGTTGCCTGTTTCTATCAAAATGCCATAAATAAGTAGCTTCTTCTGTATCCAGTGTTTCCATTACAACATGAAAGTGTTCGTTGCCTGAAAGAAGAAAAATAAAAGAAAAGGGACTCAGCGCAAATCGTAATTTCATAACACTGTGCTCATGTTTTTGCGCCAGGTACCTGAGCTGCTGATAGTGCTTCACCTTTCGGGTATTCAAAATGTCCTCCAGCAGTTCTTCACCCGAATGATACAACCCGCCTTTATTTTCAGCAGCTCCTTGCAGTTGATTCACATCAGGCAGGTTTTCTCCCGAAATACTTCGTTTTCCAATCATGTTTTCAATAAAACGGTATTTCACACTTTCAATAGCCTCGCGGTTCAGTCGTTCAAGTTCGGCAGACTGTGCCAGATGAGAAACAAGATTTCCGTTTTCAAATTCAGCAAAAATATCAACAGTAATGTTTTTTGATTTAATTAACCGCACAAAGAAAGGTTTGAGCACATCAAATTCAGGTCGTATTTCCGTGTTCTCGATTTCAAACTCCAGTTCGGCTTTTACTTCTGAGATCATGTATTTAAAAGCGATGGTTCCATAACCAAATTCCAGCTCTTCCACAGGAATTTTTATCTTACGGTTAATGGTGATTATTTCTTTTTCCGGTTCTTCCTGAGGTTCATCAAACAGCGAGGGTATCTGTTCAATCTTTCGGTAATACACATTCCGTTTAAGGAACAGTTTATTCAGGTAGGAAATTTTATAATCACGGTAATCGTAAATCACAGGTGTAAGTTCACTTCGTTGCACCCTTCCAATATACTGGATAAGCTTCCCCTGAAATGAAAAGGGATAAACAAGGAACAGGCATTGTGCGTTTTGGAGGTCGGAACCCTCGCCAAAATATTGTCCGGTTGTAATAAGTACCTGATAGTTTCCTGCCTTCAATAATTTCCACTTCCTGTTTCGGTCGGCTTCTGTATCTCCTCCACTCAGGCTTATTGTTTCAAACGATTGTTTGAGTAATTGATGCAACACATCAATATGCTCTTTCCGTTCTGTAATAACAACAGCCTTCTTTCCATTTTTTAGTTCTTCAATAACATCCTTTAAAATAAACTTGTTTCGGTGAGAGTCATGCACCAGAATTTTTGAGAGCGTTTCAAACTTATCTGTTTTTGAATTAAAGGGAATTTCAAAATCTGTATTCCGGATAACAATTTTTGCACGGGCAGGGTTTCCAATATCTTCCGCTTTAACCTCTGCGATAACTTCTCCCAAATGAATAAAAATTAATTTCCCATCATTGTATTTACGGAAGGGGGTTGCAGTTAAGCCATATAAGTAAAATGAGTTTAGTTTTGAAATAACATTCCGGTAGGTTGCTGCCGGAATATGATGACATTCATCTATAATAACTGTCCCGAAAGCGTTTAGAGTCACATCGTTCTTTTGCTTTTCAATTACTTTGGAAAGAGATTGCAAGGTTGCAACGGTAATGGATTTCCCAATACTACTTTTCCCCTGCGCAATTTTACCTATTTCATGCCTGGGTATACCAAGAAAAGATTGAATTCGCTCTATCCATTGTTCAGCTAATTGTTTTATATGTACAATAATAAGCGCTGGTTGTTGTTTTCCGGCAATTATTTTAAGGGCCATTATTGTTTTCCCAGCGCCGGGTGGGGCAACTATCACCCCAATATCTTTCTTTGAAACCGCATCAACAACAGGCAACTGGTACTCACGTAGCAAAGCAGTAAAATTGAATAAGCAGATTTTGTGCTTATTCCTTTCATCCTTAAAATCATATTCAAGTTTGTTTTCCCTGCAAAACCTCAACACCCTGCCAATCATACCTTTTGGGACATTCACCCAATCTTCTGTTTCTTCAATATACCTGAAATACCGTTCAGTATTCCAGGTGTTCCGGCCCATCTTCTTTTTGATGATAAACTCTGTGTTCAGAAAATTGAGTTCTTCCTTCAGAAAATTAATAAGCGGAATTGGAAGTCCGTTTCTGGCAATACTAAGTGTGGCGTGAAGTCTAATTTCCAGCTTGCCTGATACTGTTGGTTTATCAGTATTATTGCTGAAACTACTGTATAGCGTATCCAGTTCAGCTATTGATGCCTTCCGGATATTTTTCAGAAAGCCCCACTGGTCATTAAATGGTTCGAATGTTTCAGCATCAATAAAACAGCCATTCCCTTGCTCAAGCATGTGCTTATGAAGCGGTAATGCAATAAGGTTTCCAAAGCCTTTCCCTGAAAGAAAATCCTGATTAGGAAACAATCGGTCGAAACTCGAGGTTTTATCAAAAACCGAAACAACCCCCGATTCCTGAAGAAGTTGAAGAAGAATTTTCCTGCTCTTAATTGCGGGATAGGCTTGCTGAAAGAATATCCATATATGCCCGCCATTGCCCGACCTCGAACGTTCCAGGTAGGCTGGCAAGCCGTGTTGTTGTAAACAATTTAAAGCCGCCTTCGACTCCTCTTTCCATTTTTCTCCGTCAAAGTCAGCCGCAATAAACCACGATGTATTATCCTGTAAAAGCGGATAAACACCAATGAAATGAACTCCTTCTATATGCCTTTCAATTTGCTCGGATGTTAGCGGAATGTAATTTTTATCGGAATAATTTTGAAATGTTCCGCCTCGTATTTTGTGTGCCTTTAATAAGTAACGATCAAAATGGCACGCAGGCATGTAACCACTTTTCTTGTCCTTTTCCCAACGAATAGCGAAAACATCTTCCCGGCACCGGAAAAGATGTTTTATTAATTCGGTATTGGTTTGAAAAGTCAATTGATAAACAAAGAATGAGCAAATATAAGCTACAGCAAATATGAATTAGTTTAGGTTGAGAAGAAAAAGAAAAATCTACGGAATGGATGAAATGAAAAACCCGGTTTCGTATGTAAACCCATATGTAGTGAAAATAAAAAGCGCTGTATCTATTAAAATACAGCGCTTTTTCTTGATTTTTAAGTGGTACCTCCAGGAATCGAACCAGGGACACAAGGATTTTCAGTCCTTTGCTCTACCAACTGAGCTAAGGTACCAGCATTTTTATTTAAAGAACAATATTCAGTCCTTTGCTCTACCAATCCCGAAGCAGTTCAAAATTTCATTTTGTTACTGCTTCGTGAATCCTCGAAAAATATGCGAAGGCTTTCGCAATTTTTCGGAATTAAGCTAAGACCCCAAATCAGTATAGCAGGGCTATTCATTTGGGAGGACAAAAATAAGCAATTTTTATTAACTGCAAAATTCTATGCTAAAAAATCCGGCTTTCGCTATACGTTAATAAAAGCTGATAAAAATGCTGATTTTCCAAATTAATAGTCTTGACAATAGGTAGTTTTGCAACATGAATCTTGTACTGGACATTGGCAATACCCGCACCAAAGCTGCACTTTTTAATAAATCCGATTTACTGGAACACTTTTACTTCGATAAAAACCCATTGGCTCAAATAAAAAAATTACTGCTCCAACATCCTAATATAAAATTTTCTATTGTTTCCTCGGTACTTAATCATTCCAAAGACCTGTCCAATGCCCTCCAACGGAAGACCAACTGTATAGAATTTAATGCCGATACCAGGCTTCCTGTTGGCTTGAATTATAAAACCCCCGAAACACTCGGGAAAGACAGATTGGCTGCGGCCATTGGAGCATATACCTTATTTAAAGGAAAAAATGTATTGTCGGTTGATGCCGGAACCTGTATCAAGTTCGATTTTGTAAGCGCCGCCGCCGAATACCAGGGTGGGTCTATTTCTCCCGGACTGGAAATGCGCTTTAAGGCTCTGAATACCTTTACCGACAAATTACCCCTTTTACAATCCGACAGCCAGTACTCTAGCCTTACCGGAAAAAGCACGCGGGAATCAATACTCAGTGGGGTACAGAACGGTATTTTACTGGAAGTAAAAGGATTTATCGCAGCCTACCGCAAACAATATCCGGATATAAATATCGTTATTAGCGGCGGCGATGCCCCTTTTTTTGAAAATGCGTTAAAAAGTACCATCTTTGCGAGTCCGAATCTGGTGCTTATTGGTCTTAATGAAATATTAAATTTTAATGTGTCGTAACCTATATTGTTTTAGTCTTGCAGCAGCTTTACTGCTATTCTTTTCTGGTTCTCTTTCTGCACAATCTCCCACTGCCTCGCCTTACTCGCGTTTTGGTTTGGGCGATATGGAAAAGACCGGTTTTGGCCAACTTACAGCCATGGGAGGCGTGCACATAGCTATGAGCAACGACAGTACAGCACCAATGTTTGTTAATGCGGGCAATCCGGCCTCTTATCCTTCTCAAAAATACACGGCTTTTGAAGTAGGCGTGCAAAACACTTATAGCACATTTTATACGGCTACACAAAGGCTAAACAAAAATAACGCAACCCTGAGTTACGGCACCCTGGGTTTTCCCGTAACCCGAAGGGCTGGCATGGCACTGGGTTTGCTGCCCTTTTCAAATGTAGGTTATAAGATAACCAACACAAAAGAAGTAGAACATATTGGTATCCTTACAGAGCAATATGAAGGCAATGGCGGATTGAATTCTCTGTTTGCAGGCATAGGTATTAAACCCTTTTATGCACCAAGGAAAAAAAGCACAATTGGAAAACTTATGTCTAACCTATCTGTTGGAGCCAATGCCAGTTATTTATTTGGCGACATCAATAATACCGGTAAATTGATTTATCCTGAAGGTGCAGGAGTGAATAACACTAAGCGTTCGAGAGATACTGAAATAAGGGATTTTTATTTCCGGGGAGGTTTGCAGATGCATCTGGATTTTGACTCTGTTCGCAACTTTGGAGCCGATTCTAATACCGCCCGTAAACGCGACCTGAGGGAAGACATTCGGATAACACTCGGTTATACCGTTTCTCTGCCCCGCACCATTCACGCCACAGCTACTACATTAAACACAACATTTATTTATGGTGCTTTTGAACGCGAATATACCCGTGATACCATATCTTACGAAAGCCATTCGGGCGGCACTATACAATTGCCCATTATGCATGGCCTTGGTCTTACTATAAAAAAAGGCGATAAGTTAACAATAAGCGCCGAAGCTGAAATTCAACAATGGAGCGCTTTTCGCTATTACAACGAAACCAATACGTTTAAAGATGCGCGTCGCCTGGCCATTGGTGCCCAGTTTGTCCCAGACAAACGCGCAATTGGTAACGGAGCTTATGCGAAAAGGATACATTATCGTATTGGTGCGCGTTATAATGACGGATATCTGGAGTTGAAAAATACCCGAATAAGTGACATGGCACTTACAGCAGGAGCAGCTTTGCCGTTGGGGCCAGGTCAGCAGTTTGGACGTACCCGTTTGTTTTCTTACCTCAATCTTACTATTGAATGCGGACAAGTGGGCACACTCAGCAATAAACTCGTGCAACAGAAATATATACGGGGTGTTATTGGTTTTACCTTTAACGATAAGTGGTTTATTCCACGCAAATACGATTAATCATTAGTTCTATCCCTCTTTCTTTAAGGAACATGAATACCTTCCGCTGGTCTATTTTATTTGTTCTTTTTGCAGCAATTTTTTTTATATCCTGCGAAAATGATATGAAAGAGGTGAATGAAATTACCAGAAAACCAGGCCCTCAGGCCGGAGAAGTGGTAAAGCAACTGGATGTGGTGTATACCGATTCCGGACAAGTTAAAATGCACCTGATGGCCCCGGTGATGAGACATTATAACATCAACATTAAAGACCCTTACGAAGAATTTACCGAAGGAGTATTTATAGAATTTTATAATGATAAGGGGGAAGTAAAATCTACGCTTAAAGCGCGTTTTGCCCTACGCTACGATCAGTCTAAAAAAATGGAAGCCCGCGACAGTGTAGATGTGGTGAACGAGAAAGGAGAACGCTTAAAAACCAACCACCTGGTATGGAATGAGGAAACGCGAAAAATAAAAACGAATGGTTACGTTATGATTACTACTCCCCGTGAAACCCTTTACGGCAAAGACGGCATGGAAGCGAATGAAGATTTTTCGGAATGGGAGATTTTTGGCCCCATTGGTAAAGCACAGTTTGAAGAGGCGCAGGATAGTACAACAAAACGCTCTGAATAATATGGCAAAATCGGGAGACGATTTTTTCGATCAGGTGTATCAGGTAGTCCGGCTTATTCCTAAAGGCAGGGTTAGCAGTTATGGAGCCATAGCCCGGTATCTTGGTGCTGCCTCTTCTTCACGTGCAGTCGGTTATGCAATGAATGCCTCGCATACTCAGAAGAAACCGGTTCCCGCACACCGGGTACTCAATCGCAATGGTGAACTTACAGGTCGTCATCATTTTGCTACACCGTTTTTAATGCAGGAATTACTGGAGAAAGAAGGAATAAAAATTGAAAAGCATCAGATAGTCAACTTCACTAAGCATTTTTGGGATCCTTCTATAGAACTGGAATTGTGAAACTTAAAAAACGCCGCACTATTAGGATTGGAAAAGACGCTCATTGTTTAAGCCCAAGGTAATGAATATTGAAGAAGGTTTTGTAGCTTTCTATATTCTTCTTCTTGATCATCTTCATAAGGTTTTCCGTACTGATTACAAACATGCTGCAATTATCTTTTTGCAAGTATTTAAACACATCGTTTTTGGTTATAATCAGATTATAATAACCCATGGCGTTTTGTTTGCCTTTAAATGCTTTGACAGTAATAAGCGTGGTATATTCTATTGGCATGACCATGGATTGCAAATCGGAGGCACTGTAGTATGTCGAGTGGAAGTCGGAAAGTTGAGCCTGTGATTTATTTACATCGCCTTTTCCATTGGGTACAACTATAACCCAATAATGTTCTGCATTCTCATCCTCCGTAAAAGCGGTATCTGGCAGATGTACACTATTTGCTCCAATACTGTCTTTTTGTATTAGGGTATTAGGGTTTTTCTTTTTCTCAATAAGATCGAGCATGGCTTTAGCTGGGTCATAAACCGGGTCTTTGGGGTACTTAACCGTTACCAGTCGCAGGGCTTTTTCCAGCGAATCGATGGGCTGGATACGTCCAATACAAAGGGCTTTAAGGTAAGCAAAACGTGGCGCGAAATCGTTTTTTCCATATTTAGATTGCGCTTCCTTACAATGGTTTAGCGCATCGCTGAATTTATTTTCGCAATACAATTGGTACGTACTGCTGTAAAAGGCTTCTACCTCGCTTTTGCGCGCCCCTGCCGTTTTAGCATAATCCGGATCATTAATAATCTTTGCATAATCCGACTCTGAATAATTTGTCAATAGAAAACGCTTACATTCTTCGGCCTTTGCCTGATTCTTCTCCGACAAATAGATGCGATACATCTGGTAATAATCTGAAGCTTCATATTTATTCCCCGGAAAGCGGCGGTTCAGCGTTTCAAAAGCATCAACAGCCTTTTTGTTATTATCCAATTGTTCGCGGTAAATAAGACCCAGGGCATAATACGCTTCAACAATCATCTTATTGGAAGTATCTACCTGTGCTTTGGTAAAGGGCAGGTTTTTCAGGAAAAAAGCCCTTGTTTTTTTTCCAGCGACCCCATTCTTTAAAGAGTCTTTGCCGCCAATAGCCGAAGAATCGTTTCCACTAAGGTCATTATTTTGGTCTATTATCAGGCTTTGCTTATTAATGCGCCTCCAGTTATCTTCCAACTTACGATTGTTCCCCCATTTTTTCACAAAGTCATTTATACCAAATGACCTTGTTTGTTGGTTATAAAAATACCAGGAACTGGTACCAAGCCCTCCATTAACGGGCACCTTCGTTTCGTTCCCATTGTTTTCCATTACTATTGCATTACTGGCGTTTTCTTTAGCCTCTAATTGCTTTTGCTCTTCTTCCTCCATTTTAGCAATCAGTTTGTCAATGAGCTTGTTTCTACTCATCGAATCCATGGCTGCCACTTTTTGCAAGCTATCTTCGCGTTCTATGGTTCGGATGTGGCCAACAAGAGCGCTGAGGCTTTTTTTGCGATTAATTACGTTTTCATAGCCAGGGAAGCTTTCATCAATCAACACAACACTGCTGTCGTAATAGGCTTCGGAAGCGGTGTAATTGGTGCGATCGAAATAAATATCGCCTAGACGTAAATACGACCTGGCTTTTTGTTTGTTATTACTGATGCTTTTTTGAGCTGACAACTTATAGTAATGAATAGCCTCTTCCTGCTGTTTGTCTTTTTCTTCAATCTGGCCAAGGGTATAATAAATAACGTCCTGGTATTCATCATTCTTAATGTCCTTGGTCATTTTCATGAGCTCCATTTTTATTTTCCTGGAGTTCTCTGCGCTATGTTCGGCTAGTAGTGAATGTTTAATTTTTACGTTAAACACCATGTCGTAGGCTGGCTTTAGCCGAAGTGCCTTGTTGTAATGGGCAATGGCCTCTTTATTTTTTCGTTCTTGTTCGTAAAGCTGCCCAAGTATAAAATGGTAACGAGCCTTGGTAATTTTATTACGGGTAAGGGAAATGGCTTCGCTCAGGTGTTTGATAGCTTCCGGATACATGCCCTGCTTAATATAAAATTCGGCCAACAGGGTCTCAAAATCGTCTTTAAGTTCACGGGAGAAGTTCTTTTCATTCTTAATCAGGTTAATATATGGGTCGGACTGTGAGAGGAGATTCATTTCATTATAGGTTTTTACCAGCCATAACCATGCCTCATAGCGTTCCTTCCCTTTATAAGTATGAGCCACATATTCGAATGTTTCTATACCAGTGAAGAATTCTCTTTTGTAGAAATGTGCTTTTCCATATTCCAGCCAGGCATTGTCTATCCACCTTACTGCTCCAATAATTTCCTGTTTGGATTTTTTATCTTTTATGGCATGGCGGGTAATACAGGTGGAGGATTTTTTGATAACCCGATCCATTTCGGGAAAAATCTCTTTGCTGCTCTGATTGTCACCATAAATAAATACGGGGAGCAGGTGAGTATAATCATCTTTATGAGCCTTTTCCAGCTTATTTACTCCCTCTTTACGACTCTCTACTGCATAAAAATATACGTTATAACGAGAGGTCATATTATGATAAGTTCGGTGCACAAGCGTATTTTTATACTGCGTGCAGGAAGAAAGCAACCCGCTAAGTATAAGAGTGCCGGCAAGCAAAATACGGAGGTTATGGAAGTATCTCGGTTTCACTGGAATCCCAAAAATAAAAGATTTAACGCAATAATTTGCGTTTTATTGCCTATCCGGGTGTGTTATTCAAATAAAGTACCTTTATCACGGCTATTTATCTTGCCCAGATGGCGATAAGCCAGTTCTGTAGCTTCGCGTCCACGGGGGGTACGCATAATGTAACCTTCCTGTATTAAAAATGGTTCGTACACTTCTTCTATGGTTCCGGCTTCTTCACCCACAGAAGTACTAATGGTGGTAATACCTACCGGCCCGCCTTTAAATTTATCAATAATTGCGGTTAGTATACGATGATCCATTTCATCCAGTCCGTTTTTATCCACATTTAGGGCGGCAAGGGCATAATGTGCAATTTCGAGATCAATACTGCCATTCCCTTTTATCTGGGCGAAATCACGCACCCTGCGTAGCAGTGCATTGGCAATACGTGGCGTACCCCGGCTGCGACGGGCTATTTCGTATGCGGCATCTTCCTTTATTTCAACCCCAAGTATAGCGGAGCTTCGCTGCACAATAAGGGTGAGTGTTTTGGCATTGTAATAGCTTAATCGGGAATTGATTCCGAAACGTGCACGCAAGGGCGAGGTAAGTAATCCGCTGCGGGTGGTTGCGCCTACCAGGGTAAAAGGATTGAGCTTGATCTGTACCGTGCGGGCATTAGGCCCACTGTCTATCATTATATCAATTTTATAATCCTCCATGGCCGAGTACAAGTATTCTTCTACTACAGGACTTAAGCGGTGTATTTCATCAATAAACAACACATCGTAGGGTTCAAGGTTAGTGAGCAATCCGGCCAGGTCGCCCGGTTTATCAAGTACCGGCCCGGAGGTAATCCGTACATTCACGCCAAGATCGCCGGCAATGATATGGGCAAGGGTGGTTTTTCCGAGTCCGGGAGGGCCATGCAATAAAACATGGTCGAGTGCCTCTTCCCTCTGTTTGGCGGCCTGCACAAATATCCTTAGGTTATCCACTACACCTTCCTGACCGGCAAAATCATCAAAAACACCCGGTCGCAGCGCTCTCTCAATTTCTTTTTCCGCAGGATTCAGTTTTTCTCCTTCCGGGTCGAGATGGGGATTCATGCAACTAAAGTAATTAAAGTAGGAAACAAAGGCACTGAATAAATCCAGCGCCTTTATCCTCTTCTTATACCAATGTTATATTTTATTTAGTCCAATCCAAATAAAATATTTACAGTGGTAAATGCCGTTGCTATTAATGTTATGGTGCAATGTAGTGAAACGGAATTGGACCATTATATTAATGCAAACGG
>JACCDG010510932.1_pt1 | contig 28302 bp, 22 predicted proteins | sample 7442471 | NCBI WGS metagenome assembly JACCDG01 (sample SAMN15323444, study PRJNA562643) | freshwater metagenome | isolation source: river surface water | place: USA:Blue River Watershed | collected 2017-08-17 | reverse complement strand
TTCAACAACATCCGCAACGAATACCAGGCCTTTGCCGAAGAGCTGAACATTCCCGACATCCGTTTTGTGCCGATTTCGGCATTGCGCGGTGACAACGTGGTGTCGGCCAGTGACAGCATGCCCTGGTACAGCGGCGAAACACTGATGCAATCGCTGGAAAACGTGCACATCACCCACGACGTGGCACTGGATGCATTCCGCCTGCCGGTACAATATGTGAACCGCCCAAATCTCGATTTCCGCGGCTTCTGTGGCACCATCGCTGCCGGCCAGATCCGTGTTGGCGATGCCGTTGTGGCCCTGCCCTCCGGCAAGCAAAGCAGGGTCAAATCGATAGTTGCACCATCGGGTGACGTCAACGAAGCGTTTGTTGGCCAAGCGATCACGCTGACGCTGGAAAATGAAATCGACATTTCCCGTGGAGACATGATTGTGCGTGCCGATGAATCGCAGCCAACAGTATCACAAGCTTTTGACGCGCATATCGTCTGGATGAATGAGAACCCGCTGCAGCCTGGCAAAGAATATGCCTTCAAGCTGGCAGGCAAGTCGGTATTCGGGCGCGTGGAAAAGGTGTTGCACCGTGTAGATGTGAACACTCTGGAGCATTTTGAAGCCACCCAGCTGGCGCTGAACGAAATCGGTCTGTGCCGCATCAACATCAACGCCCCGGCTGTCTTCGATACCTATCGCGAGTGTCGCAGTAGCGGCAATCTGATTGTGATCGACCGCCTCAGCAATGCCACAGCCGGCGCCGGCATGATCGTCGCAGCAGCGCACAGCGAACAAACTGCCAGCGATGCTGGCGAACTGGCACGCTTGCGGGCGTTCGAGGTTGAGCTGAACTCGCTGGTACGCAAATATTTTCCGCACTGGCAAGCAATCGACATCAGCAAGCTGAATAAGTAATCAAAAAATGGCCCGCTTGATGCGGGCCATTTTTTTGGGCAGATTGCTGCGGCAAGATTGGCACAGTCGGACTAAACTGACGCATTCACACCCCCTCACCAACCCGCTACTTCGCCAAGCTCATGGATATCAGCCAGCAAGAAGCAGAAAAGCTGCTTAAAAGCATCATCATTCCGGCACGCCCGGCCATTCTGGACGAACTTAACCGCGAAGCACGCCAAAGCGAGCCTAATCCCGCAAAAATCGCTCAGCTGATCGGCAAGGATGTCAGCCTGTCGGCTGCGATGCTGAAAACGGTCAACTCACCGTTGTTTGGCCTGAGCAAGCGTGTCGCATCGGTTCCTCAGGCCTTGGCCATGCTCGGCAGCAACAACACCATCAACATCATTACCGGCTTGGCGCTGAAAAATGCCATGAGAGCCAAACAGAATCAGCAACTGGATCGCTTCTGGGATAACGCCGCGCAGGAGGCCATGGTTTCAGCCTTTATCGCCGGCCGCCTGCCCGGCGCCCAGCCAGACGCAGCCTACACCTTCGGTTTATTCCAGAACTGCGGTATCCCTTTGTTGATGCAGCGTTTTCCTGACTACATCCAGACACTGAAAATAGCCAACACAGCCACCGACCGCGATTTCACCGCCATTGAGGATGAGCGCCATGCGACCAACCATGCATCTGTGGGTTACCTGATGGCGCGCGCCTGGTTTCTACCGGAAAAAATCGCCCAAGCAATACTGTGTCACCACGATCTGAGTATTTTTGATAGCGCCAGCCACGACATCAAATCGGAGGTTTGCACGCTGGTCGCCATTACCCGCCTGGCGGAGCATATTGCCCACGGTTTTTTACGACTGACGGCAGATGCCGAATGGCAAAAAATCGGCGATCATGTACTGAAATACTTGGGAATGGCAGAAAACGAATATGAAGATCTGCGCGATGAAATCCATCAGATGATGAGCCAGGAATGACATTGTTCGGATTTGCAGGCTATTCGGGCAGCGGAAAAACCACGCTGATCGAACAACTGATCCCGCTGCTGACCACCCGCCAGCTCAAGATATCGCTAATCAAGCACACTCATCACGATTTTGATCTTGATCAGCCGGGAAAGGATAGCTGGCGACATCGCCAGGCTGGCGCCAGCGAGGTATTGCTGGCCGGGGGGCAACGCTGGGCCTTGCTGCACGAGCAACGGCAGGAGCCCGAGCCGAGCCTGGCTCAGCTGTGTGAACGCATGGCGCCCTGCGATCTGCTGTTGGTGGAGGGTTTCAAGCGTGAGCCAATCCCCAAGCTGGAAATCCATCGCCCGGCACAGGGCAAGCCCTTGCTGCATCCACATGACCCACATATCGTGGCCATTGCCAGCGATTCGCCTATCAACACGCCACTACCCCGGCTCGATCTAAATCAACCATCAGCCATTGCGGCCTTTATTCTCAAACACTTGCAATTATGAAAACCCATACACCGCTTTCCTCCATCGCCGAAATCCAGCAACTGATGCTGGCTGCGGCCCAAACCGTCAGCGCTGAACAAACCATCAAGCTGGAACATGCCGTCGGCCGGGTGCTGGCTGCTGCGCAAATCGCCGATATGGACGTGCCTCCCTACGACAACAGTGCCATGGACGGCTACGCCGTGCGGCATGAGGATGTGCAGGCAACGAACAGACTACAGCTTACTCAGCGTATTCCCGCAGGCAGCAATGGTAGCCGGCTGTTGCCTGGCACGACTGCACGCATTTTTACAGGCGCCCCGATTCCACCCGATTGTGATGCGGTGGTGATGCAGGAAGAAGTCGACGTTGCCGGAGAGCAGATTTTGCTGCAGAAAGCAGTCCATATTGGACAGAACATTCGGCGCCGCGGTGAAGACATCGCCAAGGGAAACGAAATCCTGCCCGCCGGACATTGCCTGGCACCGCAGGATCTTGGACTGCTCGCTTCGATTGGCATCGCCGAAGTCACGGTCAAACGACAATTGCGGGTTGCCGTATTTTTTACCGGAGACGAACTGGTGATGCCGGGCCAGTCACTGGCTGCCGGGCAAATCTACAACTCCAATCGCTTCATGCTGCGTGGCCTGCTGGAAAAGCTTGGCTGCCAGATTGCCGACTTGGGCAACGTTCCGGACCAGCTTGATGCGACCCGCGCCACACTGCGTCAGGCAGCAGCGGAAAATGATCTGGTCTTGACCTGCGGCGGGGTGTCAGTTGGTGAAGAAGACCATGTCAAAGCAGCAGTAGAGGCGGAGGGCCGGCTGGATGCCTGGAAGATAGCCATCAAACCCGGCAAGCCACTGGCATTTGGTCATATTGGCAAGGTGCCGTTTATTGGCCTGCCGGGCAATCCGGTCTCTGCATTTGTCACCTTCCTGCTGTTTGCCCGGCCGTTCATTCTGCGCCAACAGGGGCAACAACAGGTCAGCGGCACTCCTTGTATGGCGCGCGCCAACTTTAACTGGCTGAAGCCGGACAAACGTCAGGAATACCTGCGAGCCCGCCTGTCTCTCGGCAAAGACGGACAAAGCGTAGCGACGCTTTTCCCGCAACAGGGATCGGGTGTTTTAACCTCTTGCAGCTGGGCCAGTGGATTGGTAGAGGTCGCACCAGGGCAGATTATCAATCAAGGCGACTGGGTGCGTTATTATCCGCTCACGGAGATGGGATGCTGAAAAAACGGGAATGAAAACAGGGGGACCCCCCCCTGATTATGCGTAGGTATCGATCAGGCTGGCGCGTTGCTGTGCTCTGGAGGTGGATTCTTGAATCCGCTGCAAGCCCTGGTCGGCAATCTGTTGCTTTTTCTGGTCAACCTTGTCGGCCGTTGCCCTTACATCGCTGAAGATCTGGCTGGTAGCCTGAGTCAACGACTGCGACATGCTGGCCTGATAGTTGCGAAGCCCGGTAATATCCATCACACCCTCCGCTAAAAATAAGCAAAAACCAATCTACCGCAAATTCAACACCAACTCAAGCATAGCTACTGACGCCGCAATACCCGAACCACCCCAGGCACATCCTGAATCAGGCTCAACACACGGCGCAACTGCTCTGCATCACGCACTTCAACCGTAAATTTCATGAATGCGCGCAAATCGCGGGAGATGGTGTTTACGCCCGTAATATTTACCTTGTCGCGCATGATGGCATCTGAGATGTCGCGCAGCAGGCTGGGGCGATCCATCGCCTCCACATCCAGATCGACAGCAAACAACCCCAGATTCTGCACACCCCAGCTAGCCTGAATCAGCCTTTCCGGCGCATTGGCAGACAAGCGTTTAAGCGTTGCGCAATGGCTGCGATGCACGCTAATGCCACGGCCACGCGTAACAAACCCAATCACGTCGTCAGGCGGCACGGGCTTGCAGCACTTCGCCAGCTGCGTCATCAGCTTGTCCACACCAACAATCAGCACCCCCTGCCCGGTGGGCTGCACCCGGCTCTTGCGCACCAGATCTTCGACCGCAACTTCGGCGACAACGGGCTCAGGTGCCGCCAGCTCTTGCAGCGCGGTCAACAATTGACGAGAGCTTAGCTCATCTTGGCCAATCGCCAGACACAGTGCGTCAACATTGGCAAACGACAGGCGCTGCGCGACCTGCTCCAGCTTGAGATTGGCCAGGCCAAGCCGCGCCACTTCCTTTTCCAGCAATTGCCGGCCTTCGGCAATTGCCAGATCGGAAGCTTGAGCGCGAATCCAGGCACGGACTTTCTGGATTGCGCGCGGGCTTTTCAGTAAACCACGATGCAACCAGTCGAGACTGGGCCCACCTTGTTTCGCGGCAATGATTTCGACACGCTGGCCATTTTCCAGCGGCGTATCCAGCGGCACAATGCGGCCCTCCACCTTGGCGCCACGACAGCGATGCCCCAGATCGGTATGCACATGATAGGCAAAATCGACCGGTGTTGACCCCTTGGGCAGCGAAATCACACGTCCCTGCGGCGTCAACACATAAACCACATCCTGAAACAGCTCGGTTTTGAACTGTCGGGCCAGTTCGCCGACATCGGCAACGTCATCGCGCCATTCAAGAATCTGCCGCAGCCAGGCAATTTTTTCTTCATAACGAGGATCCTGTTTGCCTCCCTCCTTATAACGCCAATGTGCAGCCACCCCTAGTTCGGCATGGCGATGCATTTCCGCGGTGCGAATCTGCACCTCCAGCCCCTTGTCCTGCGGGCCGATCACAGCCGTATGCAGCGAACGATAAAAATTGCCCTTGGGCTGGGCAATATAATCATCAAACTCGCCCGGAATCGGCTGCCACAGATTGTGCACAATACCCAGCACGGTGTAGCAATCCTTGATGTCTTCCACCAGCACGCGGATTGCGCGCACATCGTACACCTCGGAAAAATCCAGATGCTTCTTCTGCATCTTCTTGTAAATACTGTAGATATGCTTGGGACGGCCAGAGACTTCGCCCTTGACGCCAGCAAGCTCAAGCTCCTGGCGAATGGCGGCAATCACATCGGCGATGAAGCGCTCGCGATCCAGACGCTTTTCATCCAGCAGTTTGGCTATTTTCTTGTAAAGCTGCGGCTCGATGAAGCGGAATGCCAGATCTTCCAGCTCCCACTTGATCTGCCAAACGCCCAGCCGGTTGGCCAGCGGTGCAAATACATCCAGGGTCTCGCGCGCCACTTCGCGCGCCAGCTCGGCACTGCAATGGCTCAGGTAATGCATGGTCTGCGTGCGCCAGGCCAGCTTCACAAGCACCGCGCGAATATCCTCAACCATCGCCAGCAACATTTTGCGCAAGGCCTCTGCCTGCTGATGGCGCTCCTCCGATTGCAGCAGGTGGGATTCCATATAGTGCAGCTCTTGAATCTTGCGCACCTTGTTGACGCCATCCACGAGGCTGCTTACGGTGTTCCCGAAACGCTGCGACAATTGCTCCTGGCAGTCAGATAAATGCTCCGGACAGGAAAACAGCAATGTTGCAGCTACCGCAGCCGCATCCTGGCGTAGCTGCACCGTTACCGAAGCAGCCCCCAAGGCGTGGGCCAGCAGGGGTTCACCAGTTACCGGCAGCTTGCCATCCTGATACAGAGATTCGGCGAAATCCAGTGCCTGTCCGATCAGTAGCAGATCGTCATCCGGGTAGGCATCGGCAACCTGCGCGAGCCAGTCGGCGGCGCCTGCCGAGCGCACGGTTTCGGTAGTGACGGGGCGAACAACGGAGACCATCAAAAACACTTCCCAAAAGACTTGTTGCGTCAAAAGCAGCAGTGAAACCAACGTCAACAGAACCTGGCAGCCTGTCAGACTTGAGCGAGCGTCGCGAGCCGGGCGGGGAAACGAGGCCAGATTTGCCTGCTTTTAAGGCGCATAGCGGGGCTATGCAACGAGAAAGCGGGCAAATATGAGCCGTTTCTCCCGCTGGCGCAGCAGATCAGTCTCAAGCCCGACAGGCTGCCAGCACCAAGCCAGAGCACAATCGGCTTGATTATGCCACGTCGGAACAACAGCGGGCAGCGCTAATCCAAGGGATTGAGTGCAAGGGAAAGGTATCCAGGTGCGGCCAATGGGCATCACCCGAGCGGTTTATTGGCGCGGCGAAGCAACCAGACGAATGACTTGCGCCATCACCCGCTGAATTTCGGGAGAATTTTCTGTGGCAGCCCGGCGCCTGAGCAATGAGGCCCCCGCAAGCAGCGGCAAGCGGGACGAGTGATACGCGGCCATATTCATCGGCCAAACCCAGGCGGTGCCCGCCAGCGCCGGAAGACGGACAGGCATCACCGGCAATGAGGGGCGATAGACCAAGGTGGCAACACTCGCATCCAGCACTTGCTGCATGCTTTTCAACATCAGCTGCGAACACCCATGAGATAACACAAGGTAGGCTCGCCACCATTCGAGATATGCAGGCACGGCATGTTTCATGGACAGTTTCTCCGCCATCGCAGCTAATCAATTGTTCTGTATAGGCGCGTAGCGACGCATTTTCCAGTCATTACGCCTGCATACAATAAAAAACCCCGGACTGGCCGGGGCTTTGTAGTTTCACACGGAACCGAATCAGGATTCTGCAGCGGTCTTTTTCGCGGCAGGACGGGTTGCGTTAGCAGCAGTCGCAGCAGCTTTTGCCGAGGTAGTGGCAGCGGAAACACCTGCTTCAGCCAGTTCGCTTGCTACTTTTTGAGCAGTTTTGGTTACGGTATCGTAAGCACTGGAAGCAGCAGCGATAGCCGATTTGATTGCAGTCAGTGCAGTATCGGAACCGGCAGGAGCATATTTCTGCAGGTTTTCCAGAATGCCGGCAGTGCTCTTGGTCGCGGCATTCATTTCTTCTTCAACCAGTTTACCCAGTTCAGCCTGAGTTGCGCTGGCAGCTTCGTAAAAGCTCTTGGCCACGTTCATGGCTTTGTCCAGAGCCGGTTGAGTCAGATTCGACTGCAGCGAAACCAGCCCCTGAACGTCTTTCACCTGCGCCATTGCCTTGGCGTTTTCAGTGCTTTCGTTCAATACGGCCTTGGTCACTTCCAGTTGCAGCGATACCAGACGCTCAATACCAGCCAGAGCGATAGTCGATACGCGAATTGCCTTGTTCAGGCTGGCTTCGTTCAGCTCAGCCAGTTTGTCTGCTGTTACCATAATAGAACCTCTCTCCAAAAACTATCGTGTAAAAATATTGCACCGCACCACAGCCAATTCTAGTCTCATGAGTTTGACTGTCAAGCACTTTATTGTGCGGCGCACAATTTATTAGACTTGAGACTCTATTTTACCCAATTTGTGTTAAATGCCAATGACTAAACAATATCGTTCTGCCAAAAAAACGACCTAAATCAAGCCCGCTTTGGCTGAATATTTTGCATATGCACAATGACAGATATGCCAGAATCACCGGCACGGGCAGGTACTGCAGTCATTCTGTTTGAGATTCTGCAGAAAGGCTGGCCCGCTCCACGCGGGCCAGGGCAAGAAATTCCGCTGATGCAATCAACCGATCTGCTTCTGCCGAATCGCCAGCACAGCCTGATTGCGCAAGGTTTTCAGCAAATTCAGCTCCTGCGCAGGAATCATCAGGCTTCCAGCCTCCGCCTTGTCGGCATAAAACATGCCGATCACTTTTTTATCGATGGCCAGCGGCAACAGGATAAAGGTCTGGGCGCTGATGAGTGTGCGATACCAGGTTGGAATGCGATCGCAAATGTTCGGCGCATTGATATCGGAAAGAAAAATATCAGCCTGTTTGTCGATGGCAACCTGAAACACGTCCTGTGATTTCCCCAGCGGCACGGCAAAAGTCTTCAGCAGCTTGTCAACGCCGGGCCCGAAGCCGATTCGAGCCGGCATGCTGTTGCTGCGCATATCTCGGGTACACAACAATACGCGGTCAAAACCCATGCCGCGAAACATGGTTTCGAGAATAATCCGCAACAGATCGTTGAGGTTGTAGTTATCGACCAGCGTATTGGTAATATCCTGAATGCCGGCAGACAACACAGTTTTCCGATCCAGGGGGTCGATGGGTGACGCTGCCTGTGCTTCCATCACTCGTGTTTGTTCAAACTCGCGATCCAGCGTATCCGGCGTGGCCGATGCGTTCGATGTATCCATGCCAGCCCATTGGCGGGCATTGCGCAATACCTCACTGCGACTGGCGTTCACACCATATACCGATGCCTCTTTGGCAAATTCACGGATTGCCTCATCCACCAGACGCGTCAGCTCTGACTCGTTCAGCGGCAAAGCAGAACCATAGCGATGCGCCAATACGGATAGTTTTTGCCCGCGATCCGCTCCGCTGCCGCCCGCAGCAAGCTGGGTCAATTCACTCGACAGGCTGGCAACCAGGCGCAGACGTTCATTTCCGGTTTGCGGCTTGCGTACTTTTTCATCACGCACAAACTGCATGCTTTGCACGATCTTGTCCGGGAAACTCCAGGCACGTGCAATCTGAATCCCCAGTTCGTCGTAGGAAATACCCAGCACGGCAATGGCGGCGACTTCTTCCGTGCTGCCTGCCTGTACCCGCTTCTTGATTTCGATGGCTTCATCGTAAAAATAGAACGTTGCCAGCAAACGCCCCAGGCGATGGAAAATGGCACAAATGAAGCTTTCTTCCAGAACTTTGCCACCCAGCTTCTGATCCACCATGCGCGCAGTCAGGCCACCAAAAAACGCAAGAATGATTTCATCGCGCAAATGCACCGCCTGGCTCTTGTTCTGCAGATGCTCGAACAGAATCAGCGTAATCGCCAGATTGCGGATGGTTTCAAAACCGAGAATGATCACCGCGCGTGAAATGGTGCTGATGGTGCCGCCGAACTGGCCATAGGTAGCCGAATTCACGAGCCTGAGCAGTTTATTGGTCAGCGAGAAGTCCTTGAGGATCGACGACGACAACACATGCAGGCTCTCTGCATCGGCATTGGTGATCTTGTTAATGGCACTGATCGCCTGCGACAGCGCCGGGAAATCGCTCTTGTGCCTAATCCGCCTTAACAGGAACTCAACCGTGCCTTTGGCTGATGGCGAGTCATCGTCTCCATCGGCTTCCGCATGCGGTTGCATGTATACCTTCAGTGCGGTCCGAAAACTATCGGCGCTGGTAAACCGGTCATCCGGATCTTTCAGTAGTGCCCGTAATACGATGCCATCGAGTTTTTCGTCAACGTCGGCATTCATTGAAGACGGCGCAGCGAATTCTTCGTTGGCGATGGAATTCATTATTGCAAACACGTTCTCGCCACTGGCCGCGACCTGGCCGGTCAACATTTCATACAGTACCAAACCGGTTGCAAATACATCGGCCCCCTCCCCCAGAGACTTGCCGGCCACGGCCTCGGGCGCCATGTAGTTTGGCGTGCCTTTGCTGCCACTGGCACTCCCCTTCTGCTGGGCAATGCCGAAATCCATGATGCGCGCCACGCCACTCTTGTCGATCATGATGTTGGCGGGCTTGATATCGCAATGCAGGATATTCTTGGCATGTGCGTAGGCCAATCCATCCAGAATTTGCCGCGTGATATCCAGCGCCTCACGCTTGTCCAGCATCACGCCAGCAATTTTCTGCGCCAATGTCTGCCCTTCGACATACTCCAGCACCATGTATTGAAGCCCGCCCTCCTGCACCAGGTCATACAAGGTAACAATATTGGGATGCTGCAGCTGACTAATGGTGCGCGCTTCTTCATTAAGCGCCTTGATGGCCTCTGGCGACTGTTTTTCCAGGCGTACGGTTTTGAGTGCCACAGGTCGCTGCAACTGTGGATCGTGCGCAAAATACACTGCGCCATGCCCACCCTTGCCAAGCAGATTGATCACCTGAAAACGGCCGACAGTTTTGGGTTGGCTTGCAGCAGCAGACATGGAACAAAAGATCCTGAAAAAACGGCATGTGAATATGCCATTCTAGGTGCTGCAACAACACTTGCAAGACAGGCTTGGGCACGCCTAGACTTCGGCAAACCAAACAAGGGCTGGCCAAATGGCAGAAGACAGCGACGCAGAACGAACGGAAGACGCCTCCCCCCGAAGACTGGAGGAGGCGCGCAATAAAGGTAATGTAGCCCGATCCCGCGAACTGGTGACGTTTGCGGTATTGATGAGTGGTCTGGCCAGTCTGATATTCATGGGTGACAGCTTTATCGGACACATGGAAAAAATCACTCGTGCCAGCCTGACTTTTGACCGCAGCATGCTGCGTGACCCACGACAGCTCTTGGAAATACTCCAGAACATGGGCCTGGAAACCCTGCTGGCGTTTGCACCATTCTTGATGGCAGTCACCCTGGCGGCGTTCCTGTCGCCAATGCTGCTAAGCGGTTGGCTGTTCACCACCGAGCCGCTAACACCAGACCTGAGCAAGCTCAACCCCATGTCGGGTATGGCACGCATGTTTTCAGTCAACGCACTGACTGAAATGCTCAAGGCCATCGTCAAGACATCACTGATCGGTGGCATCGCTTTCTACATTATCTGGAGCGAACGCGGCGAGTTTATCGGCCTCAGCGCCGAATCGCTGGAATCCAGCTTTGGTCACACTGCGTATCTGGTCGCGCACACCATGAAACTGGTAGTGGGCTCCCTGATTGTGCTGGTGATCATCGATGTGCCCTATCAACTCTGGCACTACCACCACAGCCTGCGCATGAGCAAGGAAGAGCTGCGCCAAGAATCCAAGGAATCGGAAGGCGACCCGCAGCTGAAAGGCCGTATCCGTGCAATGCAACGTGAAGCGGCCCGCCGTCGGATGATGCAGGAAGTGCCCAAGGCCGACGTGATCGTAACCAACCCGACACACTACGCTGTTGCACTGCGTTATCAAAGCAACAGCATGACGGCTCCGACGGTCGTTGCCAAAGGTGCCCACCTGATTGCTGAACGCATTATCGAGTTGGGCAAGGAAAACCGCGTTGCCATTCTGCGAACGCCACCGTTTGCCCGGGCGCTGTACTTCAATGCTGAATTAGGCCAGGAAATCCCGGCCAAGCTTTACACCGCAGCCGCGGAAGTACTGGCTTATGTTTACCAGCTAAAGTCCTATCAGACCGAAGGCGGCATTGCACCCACCGAACCGGTAGAACTGCCGGTGCCTGCCGACATGGACCCGGAAAACAAGAACAAGGGTAATCAATTGGAGACAGGCCTCTAAAACCGATGCGCAAGCGGTTATACTTGCCGCAAACCGGAGCCGGAACGAGCACCGGATAACTTTCACTCGACAGACAATCCCGGATGGCTACCCCCTCCAACGCACTGCAACTTCCCGGCGGACTGAGTCTGAGCCGATTGGCCGGCCCGGTACTGATCCTCATGATTCTGGCCATGATGATCCTGCGCCTGCCACCGTTTTTGCTGGATCTGCTGTTTACCTTCAATATCGCACTATCGATCATCGTGCTGCTGGTAAGCCTTTACACCACGCAACCTTTACAGTTTTCCGCATTTCCAACGGTGCTGCTGATCACGACGCTGCTCAGGCTGTCGCTGAATGTGGCCTCTACCCGGCAAGTGCTACTGGAAGGACATACAGGGCCGGACGCAGCAGGCAAGGTGGTAGAAGCATTTGGCCACTTTCTGGTGGGTGGCAACTATGCAGTGGGGATCGTGGTTTTCATCATCCTGATTGTCATCAACTTCGTGGTGATTACCAAAGGTGCCGGCCGTATCGCCGAAGTGGGCGCCCGCTTCACCCTGGATGCGATGCCCGGCAAGCAAATGGCCATTGATGCCGACCTCAATGCCGGCCTGATTGGCGAAGATGAAGCACGCAAACGGCGCTCGGTGATCTCCCAGGAAGCCGAGTTTTTCGGCGCCATGGACGGTGCCAGTAAATTCGTGCGTGGCGATGCAGTCGCCGGCATTCTTATTATGGTCATCAACGTTATCGGCGGCTTGCTGGTGGGTATGCTGCAGCACAATCTGGACTTTGCCACCGCCGCCAACAACTACACCCTGCTGACGATTGGTGACGGTCTGGTGGCGCAGATTCCGGCACTGATCATTTCCACTGCAGCCGGCATTGTGGTCAGCCGCGTCGGCACCGAAGAAGACATGTCGCAGCAGCTGATCGGCCAACTCTTCCAGCGCACACAGGTATTACAGATTTCTGCCGCAGTACTGGCACTGCTGGGGCTGATTCCCGGCATGCCGCACATCCCGTTCCTGCTGATTGCCTCGTCGATGGCGGGCCTCGCCTACATGCTGGAACAACGCGAGAAAATCGCACTGGCAACACCGCCTCCGGCACCAGAGGCGCCGGCCGTGCCGGCGATTCCGGAGTTGCAGGAAGTGGGCTGGGCAGATGTTCAGCCGGTGGATCTGGTGGGGCTGGAAGTCGGCTATCGCCTGATTCCGCTGGTTGACCGCACCCAGGACGGTGAACTGCTGCGGCGCATTCGCGGCATTCGCAAAAAAATTGCCCAGGAAATGGGCTTTCTGGTACCGGCAGTACACATTCGCGACAATCTGGAACTCAAACCAAACCAGTACCGCATCACCCTCAAGGGGGTCGACATCGGCCATGGCGACGCCTACGCCGGCATGTCCCTGGCGATCAACCCGGGGCGGGTACTGGGCGAGCTACAGGGAGCACAGACCAAAGACCCGGCCTTTGGCCTGCCAGCGGTCTGGATTGACGCCAGCCAGCGTGAACATGCGCAGACACTGGGGTATACGGTTGTGGACGCCAGTACCGTGGTTGCCACCCATCTATCTAACATCCTCAACCAGCATGCCGCAGAGCTGCTTGGACGCGAAGAAGTTCAGGCGCTGCTGGATCACGTAGCGAAAGAAGCGCCGAAGCTGGTGGAAGAAACCATCCCCAAGATCGTGCCGATTGGCGTGCTGCAGAAGGTCCTGCAAAACCTGCTGGAAGATGGTGTGCATATCCGCGATATGCGCACAGTGCTGGAAACGCTGGGCGACCAGTATCCGCGCAACCCCGATACCGACGAATTGACCAATGCCGTTCGCGCCACGCTGGGACGTGCTATTATCCATCAAATATTCGGGGATACTGATGAACTGGAACTGATTGCCCTGGATCCGCAACTGGAGCAGATCCTGATGCAAGCGGTTGCCGCAAGGGGTGGCAACGCCGGTGGATTTGAACCAGGTTTGGCGGAAGCGTTGTTGCAACAGGCGGCGCAAGCCACAGAACAACGCGAACAACAGGGGCAAACAGCGGTTCTGATGGTTCCAGGAGCGTTGCGGGCGCTACTGTCGCGGTTTTTGCGCCGCAGCGTACCCCAACTCAGGGTTGTATCCCATAACGAGATACCTGATACTAAAAACATAAGAGTCGTCGCGGTGATCGGAGGACGAGCCCCGTAATGACAGTTGCAGCACTTGTTGCCCGCACACTGCCATTTAGAGAGGCCTCGCCGCCGCGGACCCCCGGACAAGGGCCAATGACCGACATAAACTACACCTTCAGAGCGTGCAACATGCCGGCGTTATCGCTGGCAGGGGCACGGCACCGCTGCGAATTGCAGCAGCCGCCATGCAACGCGGGCTGCGCAGCATGATCGTCAAGAAATTCTACGGCACCAACACCCGCGATGCATTGCGCCAGGTACGCGATGCGCTCGGTCCGGATGCGCTGATTCTTGCCAACCGGCAGATTGCCGGCGGCGGCGTGGAGATCATGGCGGTATCGGACGCAGATGTTGCCACCCTGACCAATACCGGCACAGGCAAGACGGCCACACGCGCCGAAGCGCCGGCGGCTGCGCGCACCAATGCAGCCAGCACGGCACCTGCCGGGCGCAGCAGCCACCTGCAGCGAACCTATGCCTTGCCGGAGACAGAAGCCGAGGAAGACGATGTGGCTGGAGAGGCCTTTGTTGCCGCCATTTCCAATCCGGCAAACACGGTCAGCACGGCCCGCAATGAAGCACGGCCGTTTGTGCCACCCAGGGTAGATACTCCCGGTGTCAACACCAAGCCACAGACATCTGCGAGCGCCGTGCCGAAAAAAGCCGAGCGTTACGTCATCGATGACATGGAAGAAACACCGGCACCACGCAGCAAAACGGCAGCAGAGCCAGTTGAAGCCGCTGCCGGTGAGGCAATGCGCGATATCGTCAAAGAGCTGAAATTTCTCCGACAAATGATGGAAGGCCAGCTGGCGGGCTTTGCCTGGAGCGACCTGCAGAAACACTCGCCGGAAAAACTGGAAATTTTTCGCCGACTGCTCGCATTCGGCTACAGCCCGGCCCTCACCCGCCAGTTACTGGAACACATGCCCAACAATTTCGATGTCGAAACCGGCATGAAATGGATACGTTCGGCATTGCACCGCAATCTGCCGGTGATTCCCGCCGGCCAGGATCTGATTGAGCGTGGCGGCGTCGTTGCGCTGGTGGGGCCGACGGGCGTTGGCAAGACAACCACGGTTGCAAAAATCGCAGCTCGTTGCACCCTCAAACACGGCGCCAGCAAGGTAGCGCTGATCACCACAGACAGCTACCGGATTGGCGCGCACGATCAGTTACGCATCTACGGCAAGATTCTTGGCGTGCCGGTGTACTCGGTAAAAGACGAGGAAGACCTGCAGCTGACGCTGTCCGACCTTGGCAACCGCTTCCTGATCCTGATTGACACCGTGGGCATGAGCCAGCGCGACAAACGCCTGGCGGAACAGATTGCACTACTGGCAGGCAACGGCCGCGAGGTGGAGCGGGTATTGCTGATTTCCGCCACGGCACAGGGCACCACGCTGGATGACGTGGTGCGCTGTTACCAGCAGGGAGGCGGCCTGTCGGGCGGCATTCTCACCAAGCTGGATGAAGCCATGTCACTGGGAACCAGTCTGGACGTGATCATCCGCCACAAACTGCCATTACATTACGTCACCAATGGCCAGCGCGTACCGGAAGATCTGCATCACCCGAATCCGCTTTACCTGCTGGATCGCTCATTCAAAAACGAGCCAGATGCATCTCCGTACACACTACGTGCAGAGGAATATCCGCTGTTTTTCGGCGCCAACTCGGATCAGGCACGCGTAAGCAAGGCCGGAGGCATCAATGGCTGACTGGCTGGGCGATCAGGCAGCCGGCCTGCGCAAGCTGGTCGCACGTGACCGCACGCGCAGCATCTGCTTCAACGGCGGACGGGGCGGCACCGGCACTACCAGCGCGGTCATCAATCTGGCACACGCACTGTCCAACCTCGGCAAACGCGTTCTGGTACTGGATGAACATGTCGGCCAGAGCAATGTAGCCGCACGCCTTGGCCTCAAGCTGCAAACCGATCTGGAACAAGTACTGCAACGCCGCCTGCCGCTGGACAAACTCCTGGTAAACCTCCCCGGCGGCGGCGAGCTGATACCGATGACAGCACGCCCGGAAACACTGGCACGCCTCAGCGCCTATGAAGAAGACCGGCTGGCCTTCGAGTTCAACCATCTGACGTCAACCGTCGATATGATTCTGGTCGATGCACGCGCGGCGGCCAACAACCGCACGCCAAGTCTGAATCTGGCTGCGGAAGAAAACGTGATTGTGATCAGTAATCGTGCCGAATCGATTACCGACGCTTACGGCATGATCAAGCTGCTGCACCGCGAATATGGCCAGCACAGTTTCCGCGTATTGATCACACGAGTGGGTTCGCTGCAAGAGGCCCAGGCACTGTTCCGCCGCATCGTCGAAGTTGCTGGCAAATACATACAGGTATCGCTGAAGCTGATCGGTTTTGTGCCCGAAGACGAGCGGCTGGCGCGCGCCGTCAGGCTGCAACAACCGGTACTGAGCGCGTTTCCCGATGCCGACTCCAGTTGTGCCTATCACCAGTTGGCTGTTGCGCTGGATGGCTGGCAATCGCCTGTCAGCCTGCTCACCTCGCCCACCAGTTTTGTCCACCGTTTGATTCAGAGTAGCCGGGCCCTGTCCGAAGGCCTGCAGCACTGACCATGTACAAGCCCGATATCGGCATTACTCCCGAAGACCGCGTGACGCAATTTGCGCCGCTGGTAAAACGTATCGCCTATCACTTCATGACCCGAGTGCCGGCCAGCGTAGAAGTCAACGACCTGATCCAGGTAGGCATGATGGGCTTGATGGAAGCGGCCTACAACTACGATGCCAGCCACGGGGCACAATTTGAGACCTACGCCACACAGCGCATTCGTGGCGCAATGCTGGATGAACTGCGTAACGCCGACTGGATGCCGCGCAGCAGCCGCAAGAACCTGCGCACCATCGAAACATCGATACATCGCCTTGAGCACGAACTGGGGCGCACGCCCAACGAGCAGGAAATCGCCGACAAGCTCAACCTGCCGCTGGCCGAATACCAGAAAATGCTCGACGACGCCCGCGGTTATCAGCTGATTTATTACGAAGATTACGAAGAAGAAGGCGAAAACGATCAGCTTGACAGCATGAAAGCCGACCGCAGCTCCAACCCTGCCGACATTCTTGATGAACAGGGCTTTCGCAGCGGGCTGATTGCCGCCATCGACACCCTGCCTGAACGCGAAAAGCTGGTGATGGCGCTGTATTACGAGCAGGAGCTTAATCTCAAGGAAATCGGCGAGGTATTGAGCGTTTCCGAATCCCGCGTGTGTCAGCTGCACAGTCAGGCCGTGGCAAGGTTGCGCAGCAAACTGAAAGATTGGCTAAAGTAATACAGTTGCGGCCGATAATGTAGCTTGGCCCTCACTCCCTGGCGCGCACTCTGCATGCAAAAATTCGACACTCTCAGCGTTATCGGCATTCTGCTGGCTCTGATTGCCATTCTTGGCGGACAGGCGCTGGAAGGCGGACACATCTCCTCGCTATTGCAGCTGACGGCGTTCCTGATCGTCATGGGCGGCACCATTGGTGCAGTGATGCTGCAAAACACCGCTGCGGTGTTCATGCATGGGCTACGCCTGGCGAAGTGGGTATTTGTACCGCCCGACTACAATCCCCAGAAGCTGATCAAAACCCTGCTGGAATGGAGCCAGGCATCGCGCAAGGGTGGTTTGCTGGCACTCGAAGCCCAGGTTGGCTCGTTGCGCGACAACTTCATGAAAAAGGGCGTGCAATTGCTGATCGACGGGAGCGACCCGGAAGCCCTGCGCATGGCGCTGGAACTGGAGCTGGATGTATATGAAGAAGAACAGCGACGCGCCGCAAAAATCTGGGATGCAGCAGGCGGCTACGCTCCCACCATCGGCATTCTCGGCGCAGTCATGGGGCTGATTCACGTGATGGAAAACCTGTCCGACCCATCCAAGCTTGGCGGCGGCATTGCGGTAGCCTTTGTTGCCACCATTTACGGCGTTGGCTCCGCCAACCTGCTGTTTCTGCCAATCGCCAACAAGATCAAGATGCACATCGAATCCCAGGTCAAATTGAAAAGCATGTTTATCGAAGGTCTGGTGGGTATCGGCAACGGTGAAAACCCGCGCATCATCGAATCCCGTCTGCAAGGCTTTCTCGGCTGACATGGCATGAGTGGTCTATATCCATAAAAGCCTGCCGCAGCAGTTCCGCCTGCACTCGAGGCAAAACAAGCCGTCTGACTGACGAAACCAGCCGCCACAATACCAAGCGGCACCAGCAAGACCTGCAGGAGAACACGTAATGTTCACGAGTCTGCCCCATATCCTGATCGTGGATGACTCACCGCTGAATCTGGAAATCCTCTCGGCGGCACTGATCAACGAATATGAAATCGAAACCGTGCAGTCCGGCAGGCAGGCACTGGCATTGGCGCAGCAACTGCAGCCGGACGTCATCCTGCTGGATGTATCGATGCCGGAAATGGACGGCTTCGAAGTCTGTCAACGCCTCAAACAGAACCCGGCAACGGCAGAGCTGCCGGTGATTTTCCTGACATCGATAGAATCCAGCGAATCGGAAGCTCAGGGCCTGGCACTGGGTGCGCTGGACTATATCGTCAAACCCTTCCAGATCGAAATCGTGCGTGCCCGTGTGCGCAACCTGCTGGCTTTGCATCACACCCGCCACACCCTGCAACTGGCATTGGGCAGTGCCAGGCTGGGCATCTGGCAATGGGAGCTGAACGGCGATCACGTCTGGTTTGACAACAGCATGCCGTCGCCACTGGGTTATGCCCCCGGCGAGATGCCGGAAGGCCCGCAGAGCTGGGACGACTTTGTGCATCCGGATGATTTGCTGGGGCTGGAACTGTGTCGGCAGAAACTGCGACGCAACGCCCCTCATTTCGAAATCGAATTAAGGCTGCGCAACAAGCAGGATACCTGGACCTGGGTGCTGGTAGCGGGAGAACCACTGAAACGCACAGGCCAGAAAAACACCATCATTGGCACTTTCCGCGATATCCAGCGGCGCAAGCAGGCAGAGCAAGCCCTGGCAGCACGCGAAGCCGAGTTATCAACACTGATCGCCGCACTGCCAGACATGATTCTGTCGCTGGACATGTCCGGCGATATCAGCCAATGCCACATGCCGGCCGACATGCAGGGCTGGCCGGAATTCAACTGCCAGGCAGGCCAGAGCCTGACCCAGGCTTTACCATCCCAGCTTGCCGGCGAACTGGTGCAACACATTGTCGATTTGATGAGTGGCGGCGGCACACGGCAATTTGTTGTAGATATCGGGCAAACAGGCAATGCCTGCCGTCTGAATGTCAAAATCACCCGCCGCGAAGACAAGGATGGCTACCCGATCGGCTTCCTGCTGATCATCCGCAATCTGTCGCAAACCTGAGCAACCGCTCCGGACCTTGCCCCCTACCCCACAACAACGGCAGCGCCGAGCAGATACCCTATAGTTAAATCAGCAAATACTGATTAATGATCGGGGGCAATCATGCTGCTGTTTCTGGCTCGCTGGCTACGCATCCTGTGCGGCTGGCTGGATCTATTGCTGTTTACCCTGTTGATGCTGCTGTTGGCGGCCATGCCGCAAGCCTGGATCAGGGGTATCTATCCGCCGCTGTTCCACGCCTGGTGCCGGGTGTTTGTGCGTGCGGTCAATGTCGACTTGCGCCTGCACCAGAAAAATCTCTGCCCGCTGCCCAGGCAATACATCCTGATTGCCAATCACCCTTCGGCGTTTGAAGACATTGGCGTGCCGGCGCTGTTTCCCGTCACATCACTGGCAAAAGCCGAAGTGGCCGACTGGTGGTTCGTCGGCAGAATTGCCCGCGCCTGCGGCACCCTGTTTGTACACCGTGAATCGGCCAATTCGCGCAAGGCAGCACTACAGGCCATTATCCAGGCATTGGCGCAGGGCCAAAACATCGCACTCTACCCCGAAGGGGGCTGTCACGGCCGCAGACTGTTCAAGCACTTCCGTTATGGTGCATTTGAAGCCAGCCTGGCCAGCAATGTGCCGATCCTGCCGGTGTTCATCCATTACGAGGCACAGGAAGACTTCGAATGGAACGAACAAACACTGCTGCAAAAAATCCGCGATTTCATTCTCACCCGTAACAACCGTGCCAACTATTACGTCTACGATGCCATCAACCCGCAGCAATTCGCCGACAAGGATGCCTACAGCGCCCACGTTTACAGTCTGTATCGGCAATGGCAGCGTCAGTATCTCGAATAACCGCCATTTCGCGCAGTGCGGCAGCCTGTCGGACTGGGGCAATCGTCCCGAGGCCGGATGCGCCTGCTCTTGAGGCATGCAGCCGGTGCCGGTATCGAGACAGCAGGCAGCAATCCACCACACCCATGCTGCAAGCCGCTCTGGTATTGGCCTGCAGGCCGGCCTGCAAGGCAATACCAGAGCGGCTTGCAGCGCATCGATCAAACTCGCCGGCAAATGTGCCGGGCATCGCACCTGCAACAAGCAACAATAAGCGCTCAAGCTTTTAGCCTGCTGCACCGTTAACAGCTATAATCGTCATAAACTGGTTTCAATCCAAGCGGTATCCGTATGAATTTATTCAAAAAGCCTCAAGCAGTCCCTAACCAGCGCTCGCCGCTGCCGCCGCACCTTGCCAGCCTGCTGCGCGAATCGTGGTGGCTCGGCCTGGTGGTGGCTGCCATTTATCTGGTGCTGGTGTTGCTGTCGTATCACCCGACCGATCCCGGCTGGTCGCACAGCGCTACCCACGCCCAACTGCAGAATCGCGGCGGCGAGCTGGGCGCCTGGATTTCCGATCTGCTGCTTTACATCTTCGGCGTCTCGGCCTGGTGGTGGGTGGTGTTCTGTGTCACAGCCATCTGGTGGGGCTACAAACGTATTGATCGCGTAGAACCAACCAACAAACCGGTTGCATTTATCCGTATCAGCGGCTTTTTGCTGTTGCTGCTGGCCAGTTGTGGGCTGGAATCGCTACGCATGTACAGCATGAAAGCCGCTCTGCCACTGGCACCGGGCGGCATGCTCGGTGCGGTGGTAGGTGACTGGCTGGCGCGGGTGATCGGTTTTTCCGGCGCCACCCTGCTGATGCTGGCGCTGATCGCAGTCGGCTTTTCGGTGTTTACCGGTATCTCCTGGCTGCAGGTGATGGAATCGCTCGGCGCCTGGCTTGAGCGCGCGTATTTCTGGAGCATCAACAGCTACGAAGCCTGGCAGGATCGCAAGATCGGCGCGGTAGCCAAGGTGGTGCGCGAAGAAAAGGTCAAGGTCGAGAAGAAAAAGCAGGAAGTGGCAGAACCACTGCATATCGAACCAGCGCAGCTCGAAGTGCCGGTGGCGAAAAAGGTCGAAAAAGCCATCGAGCAGGAACAACGCAGGGAAATCCAGAAGCCGCTGTTCGACGATCTGCCGCTGCCGCCCTCCACCGCCTCCGGCACCTTGCCATCGGTAACGTTGCTGGAGCCGCCGGGCATGCTGCAGGAAACCGTCAGCCACGAAACGCTCGAATACACCTCGCGCCTGATCGAGCGCAAGCTGGCCGACTTTGGCGTAGAAGTCAAAATTGTCGCCGCCTACCCTGGCCCGGTGATCACCCGCTACGAAATCGACCCGGCGGTGGGCGTCAAAGGTGCGCAGATCGTCAATCTGATGAAAGACCTGGCACGGGCACTGGGGCTGATTTCAATCCGCGTGGTCGAAACCATTCCCGGCAAAACCTATATGGGCCTGGAACTGCCGAACCCGAAACGGCAGATCGTGCGCCTGTCGGAAATCCTCTCCTCCGAGCAATACGCGCAGATGTCGTCACACCTGACCGTAGCGCTCGGCAAGGATATCGCCGGCAAGCCGGTGGTGGCCGATCTGGGCAAGATGCCACACCTGCTGGTGGCCGGTACCACCGGCTCGGGCAAGTCGGTGGGCGTCAACACCATGATCCTGTCGCTGCTGTACAAAGCTTCGCCACATGAAGTGCGCTTCATCATGGTTGACCCGAAAATGCTCGAGCTGTCGGTGTACGAAGGCATTCCACACCTGCTGGCGCCGGTGGTCACCGACATGAAACTGGCGGCCAACGCGCTCAACTGGTGTGTGGCGGAAATGGAAAAGCGCTACAAGCTGATGTCGGCCATGGGCGTGCGGAATATCGCCGGCTACAACCAGAAGCTGAAAGAAGCGGAAAAAGCCGGCAAGAAAATGACCAACCCGTTCTCGCTGACACCGGACGATCCGGAGCCACTGGACGTGTTGCCGTTCATCGTTGTCGTCGTCGACGAATTCGCCGACCTGATGATGGTAGCCGGCAAGAAGATCGAAGAACTGATCGCACGCCTGGCGCAGAAAGCCCGTGCCGCGGGTATTCACCTGATTCTGGCGACACAGCGGCCGTCGGTGGACGTGATTACCGGCCTGATCAAGGCCAATATCCCGACACGCATGGCCTTCCAGGTGTCGTCGAAAATCGACTCGCGCACCATTCTCGACCAGATGGGCGCCGAATCGCTGCTGGGCCAGGGCGATATGTTGTTCCTGCCGCCCGGCACCGGTTATCCGCAGCGGGTGCACGGCGCATTTGTGGCCGACGAAGAAGTGCACAAGGTGGTGAATTTCATCAAATCCACCGGCGAGCCGGACTACATCGACGGCATTCTCACTGGTGGCGCCACGCTGGAAGACGGCGGCGCGGCCGGGGGCGAATTTGGCGCTAGCGGCGACGCCGAAGCCGATCCGCTCTACGACGAAGCCGTGGCCATTGTTGTCAAAACCCGCCGCGCCTCGATTTCGGCAGTGCAACGGCATTTGCGTATCGGCTACAACCGCGCAGCGCGGCTGATTGAGCAGATGGAGGCTGCCGGGCTGGTTTCACCGATGGAATCCAACGGCAACCGTACCGTACTGGCGCCATCGCGTGAAGAATAATCCATTCAAATCAAAACCCTGAATCCAGGGCGCTGCGGCGCCCTGTTTTGTTGCTTGCGAGGTTGCCGACGTGGCCTACACTGAAAAGAAACGCGAACCGCGACGCCAAAGGAGGCAACATGAACGAGCATTACCGTACCCTCAAATTCAGCCCGATTGACCCGACATCGACCTGCGCCAAAACGGACCGAGGCTACGACAACCTGACGCTGAAGCACCCTGCCCTGGCAGTGATGACTGACTTTCGCCTGGTGCCGGCAGCCACCATTACCCCCCAGGCATCACTAAGCAAGGCGCTGGAAAAAATGAAAACCGTCGGGGTACGCATGCTGCTGGTGCTGGATGATGAAGGCACGCTGAAGGGTCTGATTACGGCACATGACATTCTCGGCGAGGGCGTGATCGAATACGTGGAGAAACACCGCATCAAGCGTGAAGAACTCACCGTCAACGAAATCATGCAGCCCATCATGGCGCTGCATGGTCTGCCGCTGCAGGAAGTGCTGAACAGCACGATTGGCGACCTGATCCACACACTCAAGGGCAAAGGCTTGCAGCATGTGCTGGTTTCCACGGTCGAATTTGGCGAAGCCAAAATCCGTGGCATTTTTTCTGCCGCCGAAATTGGTCGCCAGCTTGGCCTGGAGATGGACCCAATGGCGCCGGCACGCAGCTTTGCCGAGCTGGAAAAGGTATTGCTGCACACCCGGGCAGCCGCCTGATATCCACGAGGCAACGCCATCCAGGAGGCCAAGTTGCCGATACCTGCCCGCTTCGGCATCATCAACTCGTTCCGTTTTCAGATTGTTGCCGGCTCGATCCTGTTGCTGCTGATATCTGCCGTGATGCTGGTGACCACCAACCAGCGGCTGATTCAGAGCAACACACTGGAGGCATTTAATGCCAATCGGCGGCAAATCTCGCAGATGCTCAACCTGAGCATCTCGCCCTATTCCTCAACCGACAGGCTGGAAGAACTCAAGCCGTTTCTGGAAGAAATGCTCGACGGTGGCAACTACGGCATCAGCTATCTGGTGGTGTTGCGCGAAAATGGCCAGGTGGCGCTCCAGGTAGGCAAGGTGCCACAGCCGCTACCTGCGCCGGACAATGACATCGCGGCAGCCTTCAACCAGGGCGCCGTCCATTCCAGCCAGGCCATATTGCTGGAAAACAATGCCGTAGCAGACATGCGCTGGGGCATGAACACCAGCGCACTGCTGCAAACCGCGCAGCAAGCCAAACGAGACAGCATGGTGGTGGTATTCATCGGCATTCTGATCACCGGCTCGCTGGCGGTATCCATGGGCGTCAACGCTGCCAGCCGCCTGCGCAAGATCGGCGAAGCCAGTCAGGCACTGGTGGATGGCGACTACGGCAAAACCGTGCCGGTGGAGGGCCCGGAAGAATTCCGGCGGCTTGCCAGCCATTTCAACCACATGTCGGCCACCATCAATAGCCGTATCGACCAGCTGAAGCAGAGCCAGTACGAGCTCGCCAGCCTCAACGAGGCACTGGAACACCGTGTTGAAGAACGCACAGCGGCACTGATCGACAGTAATCACCAGCTCGAAGAGAGCGTGCAACATCTGAACCAGGCTCGCGCATCGCTGGTGCAGTCGGAGAAACTGGCCGGGCTTGGCGCGCTGGTGGCGGGCATTTCACACGAGCTGAATACCCCGCTCGGCAACGCGCTCACCGTGGCTACCACGCTTGCCGAAGAAACCCGCAAACTGGAACAGGAAATCCAGACCGGCCTGAAAAAATCCACCCTCAGCACCTATCTGGACACCGCCAGAACCGCATCGGACATCATCGAAAACAATCTGCACCGGGCGGCCGATCTGGTTTCCAGCTTCAAACAGGTAGCGGTGGACCAATCCAGCTCGCAACGCCGCCGCTTCAACCTGAAGCAGAATATCGGCGAACTGCTGCGTGCCCTGCAACCCATACTCAAGCGCCAGGATTGCCAGCTCAACATCGAGATTGCCGATGATCTGGAGCTTGACTCATTCCCCGGCCCCTTGTCGCAAGTCATCGCCAACCTGATCAACAATGCGCTTTTGCACGCATTCGACGATCAGCATGGCGGCACAATCCAGCTGCGGGCACAGGCCGATGGCCTCGACCACCTGAGCATTGAATTCGGCGACAACGGCAAAGGCATTCCGGCGGAAAACCTCGGCCGCATATTCGATCCGTTTTTTACCACCCGCCTGGGCCAGGGCGGCAGCGGCCTCGGCCTCAACATCGTCCACAACGTCGTAACCGGCGTGCTCGGCGGTTCGATCCAGGTTCAATCGACGCTTGGCCAGGGCACCCGCTTCCAGCTACGGATACCTCGGTTTGCCCCTCGTCTGCAGCAAACCACCTCTGGCACGACAGGTGAAAACCGGCAGCCAGCCGGACTTGAGCGATCATAGCGAGCCGGGTGGAAAAACAATGCCGGATTCACCCGCACTGTTGCGGCACATGGCATAGCTGAAAAAACGGGTGGCCCCTTTTCCCATGGGCACAGCAGCGCAGTCTCAAGTCCGGCAGCTTGCCAGGTTGTTGACTACAACAATGCCTCGACAGCCTCACACGCCTGCAACAAACCATGACGGGTGTCACCGAACTGGCTGGCGATGTGCCGGGCTTGCTGGCGGATATCGGGGCTGGCCAGCAGTTGCTGCAGCTGGCGCGCAAAACGGCGCGGGCCACTGCCCCATTTGAGCACACTGCCACAGCCAAGGGACTGCACGCGGTTGGCGTTGTCGAACTGGTCATGCGCCATGGGCAACACCAGCTGCGGAATGCCGGCGCGAAATGCCTGGGCGGCGCTGCCGATGCCGCCGTGGTGCACCAAGGCTGCAGCCCGCGGCAATACCTGGCTGAACGGCAGATAGCTGCGATGCAGCACATTGCCTGGCAACGGGGGCAGCTGTGTTTCGAAGCGCGTCAGAAAGATGCCCTTGACCGGCAACTGCCGACACACTTGTGCGGCATTGCGAAAGAAGCCTGCCGATTGCGCCATGGCACTGCCGGGGCAGAACACCACCAGAGGCTCGGGGCGAGCCAGAAACTGTTGCAGCTCTTCATCCAGCGGATGCTGGCCACTTTCGTCGTAGAGCGGAAACCCCACCAGCCGGCTCTTGCCCGGCCAATCAGGCTGCGGCGCAGCAAACCATTCGGGAAACAGGCACAGCACCAGATCGCCGTGATTGGCCCAGCCGGTAAACACATTACATACCGGAGCCAGCCCCAGTCGCTCACGCAGGCCATTCAGATCCGGCTGGCAGATGCGGTCAATATACTGATCTTCGACCATTGACCAGAGCTTGCGCCGCCATTTGGGCGACAGCCAGTGAACAAAGCCGGTATCCCGATAAGTGGGTGGATCATAAGCCGACATGAAAATCGAGGGTGCCAGCTGTGTCGCAACAAACGGCAGACGGTATTTCTCGGCGGCCAGGCGCGGGCCAAACGCCAGCGGCGAGCCGATCAGCAGCGGCTGTTGCGCGCGCCGGGCCTCGATGTGCCGCAGCGAATGACGCATCATGTCGTTCACCATCGGCCAGATGCCGGCAAACCCCTTCTTGGCGTGCCACACACGACGGTCGAGCAGCACCTCGGCCAGCAATTCCAGCGAGCCGCAGCCCACGTATTCGATTCCGGCCTGGTCAACCGCATCGCGATAGTTGGGAGAGGTCAGAACGCTAACCTGATGGCCGCGTTGTTGCAGTGCCTTGGCCAGCCCCAGGTGGGGATGCAGATCGCCGGCCGAGCCAACGGCGGTGATGATGATCGGACGTTGCGACATGGCGGGTATTCTCCTGTTTTCCATATCCTGTTATGCCAATTGAATAGCCAGCTGATTTTTGCTACAAATGCAGCTGATCGATATTTTTTGAAGCCCACACTCATGACCAGCAACGACACCACACCGTTCAAACCCGCCGACTCGCTGACTGTAACCGTAGCCAAGCATATTGCCGGAGAAATCATCACCGGCAGGCTGGCGGCCGGCAGCCGCATCCAGGAGCAGGAACAGGCCGCCACGCTCAACGTCAGCCGTGGCGTTGTGCGTGAGGCCTTGCTGCTGCTGGAACGCTGGCACCTGCTGCAGATTCAGCCACGGCGCGGTGCAGTGGTCACACGCATGACCGCATTTGAAGTGGTCGGGCTGTATCAGGTATGGAGCAACCTGATGCAGCTGCTGACACGACAACTGGTCAGCGGCGCCTCGGACAGCGATATCGGCACCTACACCGGCCTGCTGCAACAACTGGAGCAAAGCCTGACACGCGGCCAGTTCGACAAGTTTTTCGAGCTGCGTATCGCCATCTACGAACAATCCTGCCAGGCCGCCAACAATCCCTTTCTCACCCGCCTGCTGGGCGATATTTTTCCGGCGGCAATGCGTGCCGGTTATCTGCTGGCAGTCAATGGCGGGCTGGAATGGCTGATGGAAGTACGCCAGTTTTTTGTCGACATGCTGCCACTGGCGCAAAACCGCGATAGCGACGGCGCAGCGCGGCTGCTGACCCGCTTCTACGAACGCGAATGCGCACTGGTGCTGGCCGAGCTGGAAAAACAACGCCTCAAGGCCGGGCCGGCGATCAGTAGCGCAGATTCTGCAGATGCCACGCCAGCGCTCGCCGCAGCACCAGCGGCGTGATCAATGCCGCCAGTACGGCGGCAAAACCAGCCTTGAACAGCACAAACCCGCCAAACGACATGGCGTGCACCTGCAATAGCTGCAGTAGCCAGAGCGTGAGTGGTACCAGCGTCAGCGCGGCCAGCAGGCCCAGCAGCAAGCCCAGAAGCAAGGGGTGCTGCGGCAGGCCGCCCGCAGCGGGCAGCCGCGCCGGGTGCAGCACCACACGCCGGGCAAACATCGAGCGAAAGGTCGGCATTACCGCCAGGCACAGCAAGGGCGGCAGCAGCAAGGCCGTGGCGAGGGTATCGCCAACGATGCTGTTGCTGCCGATGAACGGCACCTGCGGCATCTGCCGGAACAGCAGCCAGGCCAATGCGGCGTTGATGGCAAAATTGACCACCGCACCGCCGATCACCTGCTCGCGCCGGTAATGTTGATACTCCTTGATCATCGACGGCTCCGCTCAATCAAACTTGTAGCCGGCAAGCTGATGATCCCACTTGCTCTTGTCACCGACAGCCTTCACCACCATGCCCACTGCCGGTGCATACCAGCGGGTGGAACGAGATTCGCCGGTCAGAATCAGCATGGCGCGCCATTTTTCCTGGCATTCGATGCGGTAGCTGTCGAACTGGCCGGCAGCCACCGTGACTTTTTCCCAGGCCTTGACCTCACAACTGACCTTGCTGCTCCACTTGGCGCCATCGTCGGCCGAAAAGCCATCGTATTCACCACTCCATTTCTTGCCCAGCGACAGCGGATAGGATAATTGCGGGAAAAACGGCTTGAACTCGACCAGTGTCTCGCCGCTGGCCTTGACCACCTTGACCGGATTGAGGTCATTGGCCACCGACATGTGCATCAGGTTGTCGCCACACTGGGTGATCATCTCGCCCTTGCGGTTTGCCTCTTTCACCTGCCAGCGCTGGCACGGCACCGACATCAGGCGATCGCTGTACTGCATCCAGTTGCCGGCTTTCGGTGCTGGCGGCTGATTGGCCAAAGGGACATCAGCCCCCACGATACCCGCAGCACCCATCCATACGGCCGACAACAACAGACTTGAGTATTTCAT
>JACCDG011558817.1_pt1 | contig 28339 bp, 47 predicted proteins | sample 7442471 | NCBI WGS metagenome assembly JACCDG01 (sample SAMN15323444, study PRJNA562643) | freshwater metagenome | isolation source: river surface water | place: USA:Blue River Watershed | collected 2017-08-17 | reverse complement strand
GATCTTCAGTGGAATAGTGGTGACTATCCGTCGAGGCTAGTGTTCTCCGTTAGTCAAGATGGTTCGGCATCTCCAACTGAAAGAATCAGGCTTGAGAACGCAGGCAGGTCTCTGTTCTTCAGCTCAGGAAACGGTATTGCTGTTGGCGTTGCGGATGGAGCTGGCACCACCACAGAATTATTTGCGGGCATTTATTCAAGGACCAGCACCACAGCGGGGGGCTCTGCTTCCATCATTATCTACTCAAATGGAAACGTAGTTAATACAAATAACTCCTACGGTTCCCTTTCCGATATTAAACTGAAGGAGAACATTGTTGATGCCAACTCACAGTGGGACGACCTTAAAGCACTCCAAGTTCGCAACTACAACTTCAAGGAAGGTCAGACCCACACCCAGATTGGCCTTGTTGCCCAAGAAGTTGAACTCGTTTCTCCTGGCCTTGTCAGCGAATCTCCCGACCGCGACGAAGAAGGCAACGACCTTGGCACCGTTACCAAGAGCGTCAACTATTCGGTGCTCTACATGAAGGCAGTGAAGGCGCTGCAGGAAGCAATGGAGCGCATCGAAACCCTTGAGGCCAAAGTTGCAGCCCTTGAGGCCCAGTAGCCCTACTCTCTAATCACACCTGGTAAAATAAAAGAAAACATCATTGACTATGGCTAACACTGTTTGGGATATCGCTAACCTCGAACGTCATCTTCCTGATGGTGACACCTGTCCTGATGGCGCTGTATACACCGTTCATTGGACTGCATCGCTGGAAGAAGACGGTGAAACTGCCGGTTGTTACGGCAGCGTTGGTCTTGGTGAACCCAACCCTGATAACTTCACTCCTTTCAGTGAACTCACCAAAGAAGAAGTGGTGAACTGGACTCTGGCAGCACTTGGCGTTGATCAAGTTGTTTCGATTGAAGAAGCACTGCACAATCAAATCCAAGCCAAACTGCACCCAACTTCTGAATCTGGCGTTCCCTGGTGATTTTTGTTATACTTTTTGAAGTTATTGCTTCGTTATGGCTTGCACTAAAGCTGAGCTGATCTCTGCTATCAATTCTTTTGGCGCCGCACGTGCTACTGGTGACGGCAACCTTGTTGCTTTCGCTGGTAACCTCATTGGTCAACTGATCGAAACTCTTGAGTTTGCGCCAGAGGAAGAACAAATTACTGCCGTTAATCCTGAAGTTGTTGAAGATTGAGTAATGACTAAAACTACCTGGGGAATTTCATTGCTAGATCGGAGACTTCCGGATAGTGCTTCTTACCCAGGTAGTGAAGTCACAGCAATCCATTGGTTTGCGTATCAGATGGCGGGTAAGTACACAGTCAGTACTTCTGGCATTGTTGAGCTTGCCCCCGCTGAACGTGAAAAATGGATTCCGTACCTCAGCCTTAACAAAGAAACGGTCATGGGTTGGTGTAAAGATGCATTAACATCTGACCGCGTTAAAGAAATTGAAAACGCCTTGGCAGCACGCGTTGATGCGGAATTAAACAAAGCATCAGGACTTCCTTGGGACGTACCGGATCCTTTGCCGCCGTTACCGCATCCACTTGGTTACGTTGAGGTTTAAAACACACGACACTACTATCAGTTAAAATAAAACAACTGGCAGTAGTATCGTGGCAATTAAACTAACAGATGCTGCAACGTTCTTTAATAAAGAACAACATCAAATCGACGCATGGAATTGGCTCCAGTCTCAGTTAACACCTGAGGTCCTGGAGTCTTTTTCTGTTAAGTATCGCAATAAACCAGCTAAGGAAAGTACCGTCACTTGGGACGTTGTTGTTAAAACAGCAAAAGAAGCTGGTAGCGCATGGCCCGAATGTGTTGCTGCACAGTGGGCACTTGAATCTGGCTGGGGTCAACACACTTCTGGTAAAAACAATTACTTTGGATTAAAAGGATCTGGCTCTACGGTTGAAACAAAAGAATTTATCAACGGTCAGTGGATCACAGTCAAGGCTGGGTTCATTGATTTTCCTGATTTAAGAACCTGTGTTTCGTACCTTGTTGATCGTTGGTACAAAGACTTTGATGGGCACAAAGGTGTTAACAGAGCAGCTAGTAGAAATGAATGTGCACGTCTACTAGTCAAAGAAGGGTATGCTACTGATCCAAACTACAGTACAAAACTAATTCAGATCATGGATCGACAACTCCAAAACATTGGAGAGAAAAAAGATGACGATCCGCACGCCAGTAACTTTACTCCTTGGAGCCCATTCACCTATAAGATCACACCTAACATCACCTATGGTGAATTAACCCTTAATCAAGAAGCTCGTCGGTTCACTAAACAGTATCAATGTGATACGGCAAAAGAACTTTGTTTATTCCTTGAGAAAGTACGTAAGCAATTTGGTAACAAACCATTAATTATCACAAGTGCTTCTCGCCCAGAACCCATTAATACACAAGTAGGTGGCGCTAAGAACAGTGAACATACTTACAGTGCGCCATCAAAAGGAGCCGTTGATTTTTACGTTGATGGTGTGGATATCAACACAGTGCAAAGCTGGTGTGATAAAAATTGGCCTTACTCATTAGGCTACGGCGCACCAAAAGGTTTTGTGCATCTTGGTATCAGAGAAGGCAAGCCACGCGTTCGTTGGAACTATTGAGATCAACGACGACGGCGACGTTTTTCAGTGCCAGGTTCTTTGGCGCGGCCTACAACCAAAGCGCACAATTCGATGATGCGGTAAGCTTTTACTGCAAGTGCGTCATCTTTTGGGGTTGGTGTTAAGGCGGTAATAACAGAAGCCGCTGCATGAACAGCGAGAGCAGCTTCAATATAGTTGTTTACGCTCATGGTAGATCTGGTTTTTCTTTATTCTACCGGTCAAATTCTCTTAGGTAATCCAGGTTTTCTTGCTCGGCAAAAAAGTCTTGCCAATCTTCTTCAGTAGCTTCCGTAATTTTGGAAGGCACTGGTTTAGGTTCTTTGGGCTTTTGAGGAGGATCTAAAAGAGTCATACGTCATACATGCGGCACCCTGGTGCCGATGGATTTTCCATACAATAGCGCAACCAAGCAACATGCGGATAATGTTTACGTGGTTTTTTACGGAATAAAGCAAGTAGCTTTTTGATCATGGTCTGTTTGTTAGCGGAATAAAGACCTCAGGGAAACGATCAGTATCTTGATGTTCCCTACTCCATGCATTTTGCCAGTCAGACAAGGAGTGGTCATGAATAGTATCGTAGTACGCATCATTACCTGGCTCTAGTTCTATCTTGAAATTATTGATATTGCTACTTGGAATGCGCGTGCCAATAAACCAAGTGGAGTTGGTGCCAACGGTAACACTGCCACCTGGAGATTCAATAACACAAAGAGCTTCAGTAAATGCGCCGCTATTGGGAGGAATAACAACTGCAGTGTCTACAGGACTAACAATCTCTGGAACATCAATTGTGTACTCTTGTAGTGCAACACTGCCATCTACGTCTTCCAGTTCCCAAAATCCTTCTTGAGTGGTAGAAGCAGGCTCGATAACAACACCAACTTCGTAGTTAAGGGGTTCGTTGCGTGTAGACGAGATGCAAATTAAATAACTACCAACGCCTAAAGGAAAGTATCGGTCATCACCACGATCAAGCCGCAACCTATCAAAAGTGTTGTAAAGATCAGATTGAACACTCATTACCGTGTCAAGGTAAGGAATGTACACATCCCCTAGATTGTTAACACCATTAGTCAGTGAATCAGCCTGGAACACAGGCAGATCTGTCTGAGGGATGTTGTTGAGATCATAAACGCTGACGTTGATGTATGTAGGGCGCGGCGGCCCTTTGGTAACAATGATCCAAGCAGGTGCCGAAAGGTTAACCTGGAACCAATTGTTGTACGTACCGCCGCCAAACCCGTTGGTTTTTACTTGGTACTTTGCACCAAGATTGCCACGTAAATAACGCAGCGAAAGCTGATCAAAAGTACCAAGTACTAATGGATTATTTTTAGTGCGTTGCTCTTGACTAACTACTGAATTCCTGGGCATATGAACCGTAATACAGCTCCTGTGTATCATCATAATCCGGGGTGTTTTTGTTCACCAACGGATGTTGAATCGTTTGTTTGTACTTAGCCTTCATAATGGGTTCAGGTGTTTCTTTTAGCTGGTTATCTGCAGCGTGCATCAGTTTACTGGGATCAAACGTGTGATGAAACGGCTGGATCTCAACAGGTGGGAAAGTACGATTCCAACTTGAAATCATATGCAAAGGATTAAGACAATCTTTATTGCGGCACGTACGTGTTACAACCATCTTGCCGACATCTCCCCATGCACATTGATAAATGACTTTATGTGCACTGATGTTTTCAGCTAGGTTTTTACTGTTAGCAGAACGATAGGAAGGGAAACGAATGCGCGACTTTGTTAACGCAGGTGCTTCCCAGCACTCTTCAAAATCTTTTACAGGTATCTTGCTCCAGATGGATAGCAGGCGATGTTTGTACAAGCCATCAATATAGTTAATGTCAAAACCACAGTTGTTATTGGAAATTTTACGAACACATTCGTAACACCAATGATAGGTTTTGTCACGAATGGTATGCCCATGGGGGCATATGAAACCCCTGTAATAACCATGTGCACTTAATTGTGCATCCGTAAGTAACTCAATGTTGGCGACGTACCGGAAAGGCGACAGTACAGAAGCCAGTTCGTTGATGCGTTTGGTGTAGTTGGCCATGATTAGGAACTGAGTGGGTTGCCGATAAGGCGTTGGTACTTGTGGAAGGACATGCCGTTCTCCAGGTTGTAGACCAGCTCTCCTTCGGCGTTACGTGTGCGGCGTCGGTATGAAGGCGCAGGACGGGTGCGGCGTTGCTTGAGGGCTAGCTCCTGACGGTTGTCGTACGTGACGTTGGAGGGGTCGTGAACGACGTCTGCGTTCCCTGGATCGCTACCAGTACGTAAGTAGTACACGATGCGATGTGCTTGGTACCGTGCGCCGCAAAGAGAGACGTAACAGTACTTGCCATGCTGCCGGCCAGCCATGTCACCGGGCTTGTGGCCACGTGCTTGCGTCTTCCACGCAAGACCTGTCGCGTATTGGTCAGAGAGCTCTAGCTGGTCCTGTACGTACCAAAGCGGAAGCATCTCTAGGTAGGTGCGTGCCATGACCTCCTGGTGGTGGGGACCATGACACTGTACCACTGTTGGGAAGTGTACGCAAGAGAAACTGTGAATACCGGCTTGTGGAGGGGTGAATACCGCCTTATTTACTTAGATATAGGGTTTCATACTGTGTTGAAAAAGTGTTGCACCTCTGTGTGGCTTCATGATTTTTTCCATAAATGCAACATTGTTTTAACAACGTATGAAACCCTATAGAGGGTTAGATAAGGCTGTATTCATCCTTGAATAGGACGGTATTCATTGTTTTACCCCTCTCCGTACGTTTTCCACAGTACATACGTACCATCAAACGTCACTTACCAAGCTTTCGGGTCTTCGTACGGTCCTTTCGTTCCTTCCGTTTTTCTTTAGGTTTTGCCACAGGTCCAGCTTCTTGGGACAACACCTCCTCAAAGATGCCACCAAATTGAGACGCAACTGTGTCCCATGAGAACTGTGTATCCATCACACGTTCCCGGCAGCGTGTACCAACCCATTCACGAATGCCTTTGTCTTGGTACAGGTACGTCAAGATCTCAGCAAGGTGGTCAGAGGACGGGCATGGCATCTCACGTGCGTAGTTGGTATCCACATCGATGTGGTCGCAACGGATCAGTTCGCCATAGCCCTCGAAGATCTCTTTGCATGACGTATGGTCGGGCACTACCTGCGGCACACCACAGGCAGCGTGTTCAAAGTTGACAAGACCCCAGCCCTCACCTTTACACGTATTGACACCCACATCACATGCGTTATAGATGTCATTCAACATTTCCACCGATACATTCGGAGGACTGGGTTGATTTGACGTCATAATGATGCGTCCATTTGGATCAAGACCCACACGTGTCATCTCACGTGCAAACACCTCCATGATGTCCCAGCCTTGGTCCTTGAGTCCCATGTGCAGGTAAAGCATTGCATCAGGTTTATCTACCGCAAACGCAGCAAATGCCTTGATTGTGATGTCGATTCGTTTGCGGAATTGATTGCGGTTACCATTGAAAACAATGAAGCTGTCTTTTTTGAGTCCCAGCTTGCGACGTGCCTCCGTTTTATCTACTGGATAGAACTGACCAGGAGTCACACCATGCGGAATAATAGCGATAGGCCTGGTGATACCACCAGCCATAAATTCGTGTGCACCAAATTCTGTATACGAGACCACAGCGTCCCATTCATTGGCAGTATCTGCTAAGCAACCTGTCCATGCATACGAATCCATGGGTGCATAGCCAACAAATTTAAACTTGCCAGCCTTGTGCAAATCCTTGATTTGATTGTATTGCTCATTAATAATCCACATATCATTGATCGTAAATACCACGTCGGGTTGTTCACGTTCAACAATTTCACGAATGCGTTGCTCACCAAAGGGTGCGGTCTGATGACGGTTAGATGACGGGTACATCTTGTACTCCTGTTGGAGTGGCGTTGGATCACCCCACCAGTTGTTACCAAGAACAACAATTTCAAAGTCGTCTTTCAGACGAGAGATAACATTTTCAGTTACACGTGCGAATCCGGTCATGGCAACAATGTCACCACACCACAAAAGTTTTGCTTTCTTAGTCATTAGATCGGAATTATTCCGATTTACTCTACACAATTAAGAGGTTCAATTGATCGCACAAGCTCCTTTTCTTCCGCTGTTGTTGCTTTGAGTTTTGCTTTCAAGAATTCTGCGGCGCGATGAGTGAGCGTGGTATCACCGCATGTGTACAGATCAACTGCCGCATACCCTACTTCTGGCCACGTGTGGATAGATGCGTGGGATTCAGACAGTAGTGCCAACAATGTAACGCCTTGCGGCTCAAATTTCTCACCAAAGATACGTAAGATATTTGCTCCCGCCAAAACAAGAGAAGCTTCCAGCAAACGCTGGAGCTCCTCATAGTTATCTAAAAGGTTTTGATCACAACCATAAAGGTCAAGGATCAGGTGACGACCGTTGCTCAATGATCTGTTGCGATGTCTTCTTCCATTATTGCAGGATTAACACCGTACTCTACTTTGTACTTGGCAGGGTCTGCAGCTACTTCCAGGATGGAGGGGTAACACTTATAGTCATCCCTGACACCATCACGTATCAAGATATTGTGAATTACCAACCCATTGGTTTTTTTGGTTGCGTAAACATTTAGTTTCAGTTGGTTTTTACAGATGTCCATAAGTAGGACCTCAAAGCGAGAACGCCCCGACACACCAACGTTGGCACTACGACAATGCTCTGCGTAAGACGGATACACCTGCGTAGTCCAGTCGACATAGTAATTTACGCCCCCTGGTGAAGGCTTACAGGTACCCATAGCAACTTCTGCTCCAGGTACAAAGATAACGCGTTTATCCAGCCAATCCAAAATCGGGTTGGAACGAATGGCTTGATCCTTCTCATAAGCCTGGAAGAAGTCAACGTGCTTTGATGTCTCCATCAAGTAGTCACGCATTTCCGACTCAGACATATCCAAGATCCAGTTGACAAGTCCTGGAAGCAAGGGTGCAAAATCTCCCTCAGGAGTACCCTTACTATCGAAACCCATTAAGGTACGTTGTTGCGCTTGCCCACCAGTGAAGGGGCGGTCGAACGGAATAGTGAGGCGGCGACGAGCAAGACCAGAGGTGTAGTCGGTGGACTGAATTGCTTCGTTAGCAGTAATGATGACAACACCTTGGAACTGGAAAGGCTCCAGTTGATCTGCTTGGTACTTGAACTCAGAACGAATCCAGTCACCACCAGTAATAGCTTTTAGTTTTGAAACACTGCCACCATAACGGTCAGAGTCCTGGAACAGAATGATTTTCTTACCCATGAAACTTGCAGTTTCAAATCGGTTCTTCTCAATCTGTTCTAGTTCTGTGGAGCAGACGTTACGTTTGCCTACCAAGGCAACACACAGGTTTGCGTAGGTGGACTTACCAGACTTACCAGGACCAACCAACTCAAGAAACTTCTGGAGTTCGTAACGACCAAGAAGAGTTGCTCGTAGCCATGCACGAAGAACTTGCGTACGTTTTTCAGAACCATGCTGTGTGTAGCGAAGCCAATCAATGATCGGTTCGCAGGTTGCTTGAGGGTTATAGGCATATGGCATCTGTTGCGTCATATGCAAGTTACGGTCAAATGGCCGGAGTTCCTTTGTTGCGACGTCAAGTACACCGTTGGTGAATAGAAGAACATCCGTTGCTTCGTGCCATTTATCGCACGGAACCATTGCTTGCAGTTGTTTGAACATATCATCAAGCATTTGAAAACTAAACCCTTCGCGTAACCAACCACTAGTAATGAGAGCTTGAAGCTTGGAACGGATATCACCAAGCATTTCAATCTTGCTTACTTTGTTCCACAGACCCTGGCTAGGGTCATACATAAAGAATTGATTGTGCGGAAGACTAAAGAGCAGATTGTTTGCATAGATTCCAAGTAGTTTGTCCGCAACTTCGTTCTTAGGTTGCCTGAGTTCCTTTTCTTTATTCTTCTTGGTGCTTTTAGGTTGCACATCATCGCCATAATCTTCGGTGTTCATTAGAGTTGTGTCGGTTGGAGTTGCAGTGTTGAGAAGGCGATTCATTTCTTCTTCCACATTTCTTTCGATTTCGGGAAGAATGCTTGCCGCCAGATTGATCGTAGCATCGTCAGGGGAGGAAACCTTGTCTTCTTGCGGACGCTTCCATCCATTCTGCTCAGCCAGATGGTAAAGCGTACCAATGCCCCGGCCACCACCTTTTGTAAAGGATAACCAACGCTTATGGCATTCGTTCTCTTTGTATTTGTCACTTTGTTTGGACCATTCATCCCATTGATCAAGCAGGGATTCGTCCAACTCATGGAGCGACTGTCCGATCGCAATCCAAATGTCGTAGTCATCGACTGCCTCAATGGGGAGTGCCCACATCGCAGCAACTGCCAATTGCATATCCCGTTCCAATCCAATGCGACTGGTGATTGCGAACGAGTTACCGATGATGCGTGAGACTTCTTCAGCAGGACGCCCTTGTTTTGCATTCCTGGTGATGATGCCATTCAATACCCAATCCGGAAGTTCGGGCAATTTGTCTGCCCATTCAAATCCCAAACCTTCGGCAGTGAAGTAACCTTGCGTATCTGGATGTGCACCCATCAATACGCCTTGGTGCCGCTTCCATAAGATCTCAAGTTTTTCCATGGACCCCTGCGAGGTCCATGTGTATTTGTTGCGAATAAAATGCTTTTGTTTTTCTTTACTTACTTTGTAGAGGCGACGTTCTCGGCCTGCTTTACCACTGAGGATGGTAAGGGTGGGAGGCAACGCATCGAGTATTGGGAGGTTTGAGATTTGTTCGATGAGCTCATAGACGGATGGTCCGTCAACATCAACCCAAACGAGACCATAAGGATGGTTGTAGGCAGGACCACCAAGTAATCCGATAGCTTTACATTCTCCGTTGATAATTTCATTTTCAATTTCTTCTTTAGTAAACGGTTTGTTCTGCCATCCCATGACGTAGGGATCTTTGTTGGGACCCAGTGGGGTCAAGGGCCAGTCAATGGGAATGAGATCGAGCCGAATTTCGCCCGGTTTTACTGCCTGCTGGTTCATACTCGGCGTCATTTCGTTGGGTAGGTAAGAGAGATTCTAAAGCTGCGATCGGGATATTGATCGTCTTTTACCAAGTTGTAAGCATGCAAATGCATAGGCGTTGGAAGACAAAACAAATCCCCATCCGCCGCATTGGCCATGCGGCTAACAAGGGTATGCATCCATTCGCCCACGCCGATGACGTGGGTGCACATGAGGTTTTTTGGCTTGTCTTTTCATCCTACGGCCACCAACCCAGGACGCTTCCTAAGATATCGTTAAATCACTGAGACTTATTAGACTCAGTCTGTTTGTATTTATTTCTCTTATCCATTCCATTAAATTCATCCATGAGTCTGTTATAAATCGTTACAGCATCTTCTTTTGTGACGACCGCCCGTTCACAGGCAATCGTCCATGCTAGCCGCTTCCGACACTCCATCTTCCCTTGGGGGTTGTAAGCCATTAGTTTACCAAAACGTTTGTGGTTTATTGTTTAATCTTTTGTTTGTTTATAGTGTTCCAAATATTGTTTGGCTGAATCAAAAAGAGAAGGGTCTTCGTTTAATAAACCTATTGCACAGTTGCATTTGCCACATAGCAAAGCTCTCACCTTATCGGTAGTGTGGCAGTGATCTACTACAAATCTTTTTCCAACTACCCCCGGATCAGTTGTTTTACAGATAGCACACATACCTTTTTGGTTGGCTAACATTTGCTCATACTCTTTTAATGTAATTCCATAAAGACGTTTGAGGCTTGTATTTCTTCTTGAGCATTTTGCTTTTTCAGGATTTTTTTTGAGCCATTCTTTGTTTTTTTCTCTTCTACATGCATTGCACCAGGAAGTTAAACCTGTTTTGTTTCTTGTATCTTTGTGAAATTCTTCAGGAAGTTTTGTTGCATTACATTTTGGACACTTCTTGGAAAAGTATTCAGTCATTCAAATAAGATCCGAATCATACACGTTGCAGTTTTCAATTTGAGCATAATACTCAGAAACTAATGCATACCAATCTTCTCGGAGCATGTTAAGAAAATTACGAGAGATCTTAAAGACTTGTGTACGTACAGGCGTTGATACCAAGATTGCCGCTTGTTGAACGGTCATACCAAGAGTCTGCTCGATAGCTATGTCGTAGGCAGCGAGCTGCTTACAAGTCTTTTTAAATTTCATATGACCACCAAGCAGGTCTCGCCACTCTTGGGACCCCCTCTCCAAATCTTTTGGCCACTTGCGGCTATAGGGTTTAACGCTGGTTTTTAAGTCAGCAAGAGTAAGCTTACCGTTAGCCACAGCAATGATGTCAGGAGCACCAGCCCAGGCACGTCCCTCGTCATCGCAACCCCACACACGAGCCACGTCATCAGACCCGATAGTAAAATTAAACTTGTCAAGTACCGGCGATTCCGCCCAAAGGACCTCCTGGAACTGGTCCAATATCGATGGCATTCCCGACCAAAAATCGGAATACTCTTCAGGAATGTCCGGAGTTTTATTCCCTTTGAGGTACTGTTCCATGCCATAGTGGATAGCGGTTCCTCGTTCGGCGGCAGCTTCCTTGACACCGGGATTTGCTTTCGACCACATTTCAAGCTTCCGTTTGTTTGCTTCGGAAGCGGTCTCGCCAATGATAGTGGTTACGGAGGGCGCAGGACCAGTGGGTAACGGCGTTGTATAGTGACGTCGACCGTTAAGAGAAATTCTGGCTGCGGTCCTATTCAACGACCGCATGACTTCTGGTTGCTCGTCCTTGGCTTTAATCCAAGGGTCTGACGTATTTAGTCTAGCAACCATTGATGGTTTTGTGTATTACCATTAGTCTAACAGATGAAGGAACCTACTGCCATGGACGGATTCAACTACGCAATTGCTTCAATACTTGGGGCTATGTTTGTAGTTATTAGCATGGATGCTTACCTGTTTTTTATGGAGGTCGCATCCCGTCAATGAACAAGTTTTTACTTGGTGTTCAGGGGTACTACTCTTGTTTTGGCTGGCTCGTGCCAGCAATTTGGAAATGGTTGTTGCAATTTTTAACTAAGTTTCGATTTTGGAAAATGACTGCAAATTTAACTCGGTTTTATTTTGACTTTGACGACGAGTGTCGCACTGGTTGCTTTGTCAACCTGGCGTACAAGGATGTGGAGACCATTGAGGCTGACGAGTACGAAAGGGAGCTACAATCACAGGACGTACCATACACACGCGTAGACCTGTGACCAAGAAGCGTACCTGGGATACTTACTTTGCTCCTCTTAAGGCACAGCTAGGTGCTCGTAAAGAAACCTTTGAAAAAATTTTTGCACACCTTGACTCGTGTGACGAGCCAATCATTGTTGAGACTGGTACGTACCGAGAGGAAAACAACTACACAGGTGATGGCTGCTCAACTTTGTTGTTTGATAACTACATTGACATCCGTGGGAAAGGTCAACTGATTTCAATTGACATTGATCCAAAGGCTTGTGAGCTAGCACGTACATCTACCAAGCATGCCGAGGTAATTGAATCAGATTCTGTCGAAGCTCTTGATACAATGCACGGCTACGTATCTCTCCTGTACTTGGATTCGTACAACATCACAGATTGGAATCATGATTGGGCGCCTGCTTCTCATCATCTAAAAGAATTGTTCGCAGCGTCTGGCCTCCTAGGGCCTAACACGTTGATTGTGGTGGACGACAATATCAAGGCACCTGACGGTCGTCGCCATGGCAAAGGACGCCTTGTGTACGAACTGATGGAATCTCTTGGGGTAGAACCGTACTTTGACTCTTATCAAATCGGTTGGATCTGGTGTTAATCTAGTTGTACTACCAAGAAAAGTAATGGCTCTTTCCAATCAAGTTAAAGGATCCTTGGATGAAGCAAGTCGTCATCTGCGCGATGCACTTGCTTTTGCAGCACGCACTGAGCACCCCGTTACCATCAATGCAATTACGGAGTTGATGTGTCGTCTTGATTCCCTGGAAAAAATTGACATGATCATTGAGAAGTTTGATACCAACCATGAAGTGCCACATCCCTTCCGAGGCTGAACGCCTCGAAAAATACTTTGCAAGATTAACGAAAGAATTTCCTTACATCATGAGTAAGGAGATAGAAGAAGCGATAACACGTCCATGTAAGTGGGCTAAAATATTAGAAGAAAGAGTTACGAATCCTGATGTCTCAGGAGAATAAATACACTAAGCCTGAGTTACGCGAACGTATTAAAGATCGCGTAATGGCAGGATCTAAAGGTGGCAAGCCTGGGCAATGATTTTGTGCTATAGTAAGAAAAGCACAAACCAACCAATGCAAAAGCTTTGCCGGGAATGCGGAACTAGAAAGCCGCATGAAAATTTTGCAAATAAAGGGTACAACTCAGCCGGTAATATAAAAAGAGACAGCGTATGCAAGGATTGCAGGTCTTTGGTCAACCGTCGATTTAGCTTATTGTATGGAGCAGACGGTCAAAAGCAATGCTCTAAATGTGCTCATTATTTAGATTGGGATTGTTTTAGAAGAAGAAAGCAAGACGGTAAATTGTATCTTCATTCTTCATGCAAAGCTTGCAATAAACTAAGTTGGGATAAATGGGTAAACAATAACAAAGAGCATTATCAAAAAGTTAAAAAACAAGGGCAAGATTTATTACATCATAATCACAAAAAATATGAGCGCAGAGGGATAACAAAAGAGCAATACGACATTGTGTTTGAGGCACAGGAAGGTTTATGCGCAATTTGCCAAGATCCTCCTAAAGATGGACACTCTTTGGCAATGGACCATAACCATAAAACTAATGAGTTTAGAGGTCTGTTGTGCAAAGAATGTAACAGGGCTTTAGGTTTATTTGGTGATAATATAGAGGTATTGACAAACGCAGTCACTTATCTTAAAGAGCGAGGAAGTTATGGCTGAAGACAAAAGCAAGTACACCAAACCAGATTTGCGTGAGCGCATTAAAAACAAAGTCATGCGTGAAGGCCGTGGGGGTAAACCGGGAGAATGGTCGTAGCCGTAAGGCTAACTAATTATTTCGGCTAGAAAAGCTCAACTTGTTGCAAGTGAGTACAAAGAAGCTGGTGGTGGATATAAAGGTGGCAAGGGTGAGAAACAAAAGTCCTTGGAGAAATGGGGCGAAGAAAAATGGCAGACCAAAGATGAGTATGAAAAACGTAGTAAAGCTAAGTCTGCTGCTAAGAAGTACAAAGAGAATAAACAATGAACCTAGCTGGCAAGTATTCAACAGGCTATACGCCTGACACTTTTCCTAACCAAGGTTTTATGCAGGAGATTGCAAAACAAAGCGCTAATGATCCCGAGGTAAGAGAAGCGGCATTAAGATATCAATATCCTTTTAAATTAACTGAGCTTGTAAATAGTAATTATTCTCAAAGAACAAAAGAAATAATTATGAATGCACTTCAGTTTAAACCTGCTACCTTAACATGACAGACAAGGCAATTCAAAAAGGTTACACCAAGCGTTATCTGCCAGAGAAAGCCTGGGCATCACTGTCTAAAGAAGAACGTGCGGAGACTGATCGAAAGAAAAGAGCTGGCAGTAGAGAAGGGAAACAATTTGTACCTAACACTGAACGTGCCAAAAAAGCTGGGCGTGCAGCTCGGCGCTATAAAGAAGGTAAGTAACTTTATAATCAAAGAAGACACACAATGATTATGGCCCAAGCTAAAAAACCTGCTGCTGGCAAAGCAGTTCCTCCCAAAGGAAAAGCCGTACCTCCCAAAGGAAAAGACGTTGTTGCCAAGGGCAAAGCAGGCGGTACCGACAAGCAAGCTGCTGCACGTGACAAGTTTAAAGAGATGATTGCCAAGAAGAAGGAAGCAGCCGCAAAGAAGAAAAAATGATGGTATCCTGACATACAGAGCAATACCGCTCTGGAGCCAATAGTCGAAAGCTCCTTCACGTTACAGACGTAGTGCTTAGCAACAAGTTGGGTGAGAAGGAAGCTATGATCCCGGCATAACAACCGGGATTTTTTGTGACAACTCTTGTTGCCAACGTACCTCCAATCAAAGTATGGGTCCGCAAGGAATATCTGTACGACCTTCAGAAAGGACATGGTGAGTACACGCCTGGCTATTGGGTCACCTGTAAATCTCTTACGGGTCGAGCGTTATATTTTGAAACGTACCTGACTGAGTATGGAGCGTTGTATGACAAGCTTCCTATTAGTGCGTTTCTTGCATGGGACTCAGATTATCCTGACAAACCTAAAGAACCCACACCTGACTTGGAGCTAACCGACCTTCAGTTCTGGAATGGGTTTGACCATGGACTTACGATCGTTGAAAAAAATTTAATCTTCAACATGGGTTTTGAAGTCCTGACACGAAGCGCAGGTGTAATGAAGGGCACATATTTATTTACCGTAGACAACTATCATCCTCATAGGAACGAACCTGATTTTTACTTCTCGGAGTTTCCTGATGAGCACAAATCCCATAACATTGTGGCTTTGGACAACGGTCAAATTGGCGCTTATCCCAACAATCGGTGTCGCATGGTTGATCCATCATTGAGTTATCACAATCTCAAGACACCAGACTTCAAGGTATCAACACGTTACTTTGATGTGGAACACGCCCCCAAGTGGGGTCGTCTTGGAGAAAACGATGAGTACTTTTGGAAAACACCTAATGAAGATGTATAATAATTGAGTTCCCCCTCTCTTTTCGATGGGGCTCAGTTGGCCGCTGATGCGCCGGGGACCGATTCGGCAAGCGCGAAGGCTGGGTGACTCGTTAGGCAGATAGCCTAGAAGGAGAGCCTTTAAGTCCAGGATTTTCCTGGCCTCTCCGGGTTTACCAACCTTTGCTCTCTGTTAGTAAAGGCCTCGGAGCGACAATGATAGAGGTGCAGTCACTGTCTGGATACGCCTGGTTAACTCACAGCCCGATTGTCGGTACGCCAGTCACACTGCATCCATCTATTAGCAATACCCCCTATGCTTAGCTCCTATACGTAGACCATTTTGTTGACGTCAACAAAATGGTTTTCAGGATGATGCACAAACCAGGGGGTCACTAATTAAGGGTGCAACAAGGAACGTTGCATTAAATAAAGGATCCCCTCGGCCGCATCGTAGATTCACCGTTAAGTTTGTGGTAACACAGCACTAGCGATGTTCGGTGAACGTAGGCGGACATCCTTGCCCTTATCACAAAGGGGTTCTGCATGGTGCATGCTGAACTTAAATAACTGACGCCTCCCGCTGCAGAAAGCGTATCCACTAGGTCAGTGCCCTTAACCGGGAATTAGCGCAGCGGTAGCGCGTCTGCTTTGGGAGCAGAAAGTCGCAGGTTCGATCCCTGCATTCCCGATCACCTGGTCCGAGCTAATTGGATAAGACGGTTACTGCCGCTGCAGGACGATGTAGGTTCGACTCCTACCCAGGTGCTATTAAGAATCTCAATAAACCACGTTTATTAAGAAAACTGATAAATTATAGGTACACATGCACAAAAACTATACGTGACCTGGGGCACTGCTAAAAAACGTATCGATAAAAATCGACAAAAGCTTTTGGAGTACAAGAAGACTTTGCAGTGCAAGAAGTGTGGGCTGAATGATCATCGTGTCCTTGAGTTCCACCATATAGGTGACAAAGACAATAACATCTCATCCATGGTGAACCATGGTTATGCCTGGAGCAGAGTAGAGGAAGAAATTAGTAAATGTATACCGTTATGTTGCAACTGCCACAGGCTTGAGCACTTTAACGCAAAGGAGCTTTAATTTCATAGCCAGCCCCTGGTTTAATTAAACCTAAAGCATCGGCTAAAGGAATTGCCCCGCGAGGATTTCCTTCTTTTAGCATTTGCAATCCTGCAACAGGATCCCTCATTGAGGGACCAATATATTCAGGGGTGTAGTAATTAAAGTCATAACGGTCTTTTATTTCTTTTGTTGTTGGGTCAATCCAAAAACGTCCCAAAGATTCTGACAACACCGATCCGGATCGATAATCCCTTTGTCCAATTGGAACGTTTCCGGTTTTGTCTATTACTTTTTGAGATGAAATATATTGTGGAATTTTTGCAGCCTTTAAATCATTTATAGCAAACATGCGTGCGATAATTGGATCTTCGATTTGAGTTAACTTTTCTTTTGTTTTGGTTTGCAAAGCTGTTTCCCATTCAGGGTTTAATATTTGTTTTGGAGTTGTTGCGCTTGTATAAGCACCTGGTATTTCAGCTTGGAGAGCAGGCGGCAATTCAGTTAGTGGCTTAGATGTCCCACTAAGGAAGCGTGCGTACATTCCTGCAACAGGAGGTACAACACCTGCTGACAAACCTTTATCCAAAACAGGAATTAACGCAACGTCCCGGACATTAGCTAGCTTGACTGCGTTCTTGACTGGTTGCACTGCACGCGACGCAGGAGAAGCAGCACCACCACCTGGCAACCAACCACCCAAACGTTTGTCAGCTTCTTTATATCCAGAGCTAACTTGATTTAAAAATGTTTGAAATAAGTTTGGCATCAACCGTTCCTTAAAGTAGCTTTAATTTGCCAAGCAGCCTTAAAGGCTTGACCACACAACTCAGCCATGTAGTTCTGAATATCAATAGCGCCCACCTTGGCGGCAATAGGTTCCAGCTTTTTGGTCTTCATGCCTAGCTCTTCCAGGTTCTTGTAGTACGTAGCAAGCATTTCTGTTCCCTTGTAGCTGGTAACATGTTGGATACCAGGACCTGCATCAGCTAGTCCCCTGGCGCACATGGGCATGAGGTAGTCCATGCTGCGGATGAACTCACCTAACGTATCGAACTGTTCCAGATGAGTTTCGTATTGGTCTTTAAGGAAGCCATGCACCCCGAGGAAGTTAGGCCCCTCGTAGTTCAGGTGAATGAGATGGGATTGTGTTTGAAGTTCCTTGAGGTAGGAGCAGAGGGAAATACATTGTTGGATGAAGGCCCCGACATCACCATTCTTTGACTTGCCAGGAGCCTTGGGCTTTGCTTGAGGCTCTGGAGTCACCCCAGTATTGAATGGCTTCACCCCCATCTGGGGTGGTTGTTGCGTTTGAGGGCCAGGGGTATACATAGCTTTTAATCAATAGTTCTAGTTTATCAGCGGCTAATTTCTTCCCAGTCTAAAGAAGCGAGCACATCGGAGCCAGCTTGAGCACTGCTGCATACCAATGTTAATTCTGTTGGAGTACTGGTAAGACCATTGCGTTCTAACTGAAAAGAAAACAAAGCTTCTTTCAGAATGTCAACAACGGTTGAACCTTGGTTAGAACCAGTGGCAAAACCACTTGCCAACACACGCCCTGTCCCCATGGCAAAGGACGTACCAGTGATGTTGTATTCAACGGAAGAAGTTGCTCCAGTGGTATCCCATGATCCACCTGTGGTTGTACCACCGGTAATTACTTTCCAGTTGTAGTTTGAATTGTTAGTAATACCCATGATTGACAACGCAGTCAAGATAACAATTGCATCAAGACGAGTTGATTTAAGACGAATAGAGATAACAGGGTACTCAGTGGAGATGACTGTTAGATCACGTGGTGATGCAATCGGAGTACCAATGGCAGACTGTGCTCCACGCAGTTCATATCCTCCTTCCGATAAGACTGTCGAACAAACTTGTTTTAATGTACTGCTGCTTGCCGTAGTACCTACATTAGTAATTTCATAACGCAACGGCAAAGATGCCGTTGTTATATAAGTGGATGTGATTAGGTTAGCGTGATGGAATGAATGGCAGTGAATGAATGCGCCATTGATTACAAACCCTGCACGTACAGTACCAAGGCCAAGCCATTCAATATCAAACCAAAGGATTTGAGCCTTGGTGAGATCAAGCGTAAAACCTGAAGGTCCATTGCCATCTAGTTTGTCAATGTTCCAGTTGGCTTGTGTTACGCGTGTCTCAGTAACACTTCCAGTTACAGCACTGCGTTCAACAAAGGCAGGTTCCGTGATGCCACTGACCTCTAGATACAAGCCATTGGAAGCACCGTAATAACCAACGCGTTGCTGTAGATTAGCCTTTGCCGCATTCATGACAAAGGTCGACATAAACAACAGGGATTTCCCTGGTTGATATGAACAAACCTTGTTGGTTTCCCTGATGATTTCAGATCCAGATGCAGTGGTTACGTTGAGATCAACAAGACCTTGGTTTGCATTGAATGCAGAAGTACCACCGGTACCACTGGACGTAGACCACAAACCATTGTCGTTGTAACGATGGCTTGAATCAAAGAGAGTTAGAGGTGCAGATACACGCGTACGTCCAAATGCATCTCCCGCCATACCAGCAGGTTGTACGTAAGTACTTGTACCACTTGCCGTTGTGACTTCTAGTGGTTCCCCACTACACGTCTGTACTTTGATAACTTCATAAAGAAGATCTTTACGACGTGGGTCTCTATATAACGGCATGTTATTTAATCTATATACTCTTTATTATCGCATTGATTTACTGGGAGTTTTTACTTTGTATGATGGCACGCCTCCAATCTGCCCGTAGATGTCCATAATCCCGAGGCTCGGTGACAAGCGCATCTTCTGCTTCACACATCTCACAAGTTCCCTTATGAAAGGTTGCGCAGTGATGAGGCGGCCCAACGTATGAGCCGCGTTTGTACCACGTGCCATAGGTCTCGCCACAGCTATGGCAGATCCACGAAGGGTATTCAGGATCCCTGGAACGCACCATCAGTCTTGTGCAAGGCTGTTGTAACGAAGCATGTCCATCAACTCTTTCGCCTTTTCATATTCTTTACGAGCAATCTCTGCGTTTTCGTACGCAGCTTTATAAAAAGCTTTGTACAGATCTTTGCCAGAAAGTTCGTACTGGTACTCAGCAAGGGTATCAGCAAAGTGTTCCTGAGCTTTGTTCATCCACATTGCCTTGGCTGCACTGTCAACAGCGTCAGCAGTGTCGTGCATGTTTTCACGTGAGTCTTTAGTCACAAGAGGCTCATCCATTTGTGCAACAATGCGATGTTTTTTGTACCAGTCTTGCCAACCTTTGATGGCATCTACAGGTTCATGAGGGTGTTCCATCAGTCAAGAATGACAGGCTGTAGTTTTTTTTCATGATAAAGGCGAATGGCTTCTTGCATTTCAAACCAACGTTCACGAGCAAGAGGACCAGCTTCCCTTATGCAGAACTCCTGGTACAATCCAGTGTAAAGACTATGCATGGGATGATTCGGATCTTCGCGTCCCGAGCATTTGTACATGTGTTCAAGAAAAGTCTGAGTCTTTTCTTCTTCCTTTGGATTAAACTCAGCAAGGTAATCGGTGTTCATCATCAGTCGTTGAAGTAAAGAGCAGTGTTATCAGAGGTTACACCGGTTACTTGCTCAATGTCAAATAACATGTCATGGATTTCATCTTGAATAAAGTCAGCAATCTCATCCATGGTTTTACCATTGAATGCGTTGTATGCTACCTCGACATCAACCGTGTATGAGACGGTGAGTTTAGGTACGTAGACAGGTTCCATTGATAAGGGGTATGACAGTCCTAGCTTACCAGATTTGTTGGCAGTTTAGGAGCTAAAACCACCAACCATGAACTTGCCGGCAAGCTTTTGCATAGGAGCTAAGACTAGATTTTGCACGCCTTGAGGAAGATTTTTAGCCATATCCATAATTTGAATAGGCCCCATTCCTTCTGGCACATTAAAACGCACAGGAGTGGATGGAGTGCGATCAATAGTAATATCGTCAAAGTCTACAGAGATTTGATTCCGTCCTCGCCGTGGAATGTGTTTGGTATATTGTTCACGCATGTCTCCGCCAAGTTGCCATGTAGGCGTTGCATCCAAAGAACTCCATGCAGTATTGGCATCGTAACGACTAGCCAATCTGCTAGCAGTATTAGCTGCTTTGTCTTGAGGTAATCCAAATACGTCAGGCATCTTAGCTACCTAAAAGACGTTCTAATGAATGGGCTTGATGCTCTTGGTAATAACCAAGACGTTTTTGAATGAGGTTGTAGTAATTGATGGCAGCATCTACCATCTCTTCTGCATCCATTGATGAGGCAAGGTTTTCATTAGAAAGCATGGCTGCTGTCAAAATGACAACACCATGCTCCATCTTGGAACCAATCGTTGCGGAAAGAGGAGTTCCATCCTGGGTAAACCCAGCAATTAATTTGTTAAGGACTGGATCACCGCCCATGGAACTCCTACAGCTTTAACTATTGTACTGGCATTTACTTACTTGCTTTTTCTTTTTGCAAGTAGTACCAGTATGCATTGGATGCGTTCTGATGAAACCGTTTGCCAACAAGAAGCTTAAGCTTCTTTTGCTCCAGGTCTTCGTATTCATCCATGCAATAAGGTGCCACCTCACCACCATCTTTGACCATGTCGATCTGCAACTTGTTCATCTCAAGTTGCAATTCAAAATCTTTGACGGCATGGAGATGACAATCCATCTTGATGCACGCATCTTCAAGATTCGTCGGTGCTGGGATTTTCTCGTAGAAGCTCGTCTGGATACTCGGATGAAACCAATTCCATTCGGGGCTCACTGAAGATTCGTTTGGAACGGACAGAGTATTCTTGGATAACCTTGACTCCTGAAGGGAGTTGCCGACCTTCTTGATAGGCGCTGCGTATGGCATCGAGATTAGGGAGGATTTTAGTGGTGGTTTTAGGTTCTGTTCTAGTGGATAGAACTTCTCCTGACATTGATCGTACAACAACTTGTTTTGTTGTTGTGACTTCTTCTTCAATGCAATAATCTGCTCGCTCTTGAGTGTGCCAAAACTCTGGATCCGTGGTGACTTCGACGGTAAGTTCTTTTTTGCGGACAAGGGTGAACTGATAATTGCGACCTGTGATTTTGTTCGAGTCCAGAGGAAGGACTCGACGTAGGTAATTTAGCAGGCCTTTCAGCGACCGCAATTGGGATTCGTGGTGACGCTTGGATTGCGTAATGAGATCGCCTTCTTTCTTGATGCGTTCAAGGGCATCCTCATGCGCCGCCATGGCGTAATAGATACGATCAACTTTTTCTGACCGTAGGTCGGCGCAAGACTCAAGCTCTGCTTTAGCCAGTTCTTGGGACTCAGGAGTGAGAAGAGGCAAAGACTTTTCGAGAGCAGCATAATGCTCGTAGAGTTTGATAACAGATAAGTCCTTGAGTTTAGCCTGGGTAACTTGAGTCATGGTTCAGTTGAATTGAAATTGGAATTTGTTGAGTGCGTAGGGCAGCAGCGCTCCGGCTGCTGCCCACAACAAATCTTTGATCACCGGAAGTACGGCGGCAAACAAGGATTCAAACATGGTGTGGTGTTGAGATGGGTGGTCAGTTTTACGTCATGACCAGGACGGCAACACTGCAGGGTTTGTGCGTGTTCAGTCTACCAGGAGATCAGTAATGCCGGTGAGCCCCTTGGTGGTGACCGCGATCAACTCAGCAACGTAGTCGTTCAGTGCTTCGACCTTGGCATTGACAGCCTGGATCTCAGCCAACAGCTCTTCCCTAGAAGGATAGATACCTAGCAGATCAGTATCTTTGAGAGCCTCGGGGTTGTTACTCTTTTGGTAACGCCGACAGTCATCGTTTGTTGTGTACACAGCTTCTTGGTACATCTCTGAGACAGTTTTAAAGTCGACATTACCGACTCCTTCACTGCTCAAGATGTTGCAGGTATCAAGGTAAAGCTTGGCTGCAGCACGAATGTTCTTATGAAAGAACTCGGTGTACTGCTCAGAGCTAAGGCCGTAGGTGTCAATCGACATGATCATCAAAAGCTTCGGTGTCAGTGTAAGGCTCACAAGCTACACGTAGTGCATTGAGCATAAATTTTTCTTGACCTTCTGAACCTAAAGAATTCCAAAGTTCAAGATCAGGATCGTTCTCGTCCCATTCGATATGGATGGTCATGTTGCCATCCGGTTCATCGATGCATTCAAGCTTGAGCTTTTCGATCCAACTCAGATTCAACATGGCCAATCAATACGTTTTGTGCGTAGTCTTCATGATGCATCTTAAGCTCTGCAGCAAGCTTAACAAGCTCCCAGTGTGTATCTTCTGGAAGATCAAGGTCATAACGCGTGGGTTTTGTCATGAGAGGTTGAGTTGCAAGTTGACGTGCGTATTCAAGGATGTCATCACTGACTTCAATGATTGCTTCATTCATTGCTATCGGTTTCAATACGCCAAATTACATTACGAGCAATTGGAATTTTAAGAGCCATGCGAAGTGTGTTGTTTTCATGGATCAATAGTTTAATCAGGTCCAAAGTAGTTGCTTCACACTCTGGAAATTGCTTGCCAACTTCATGGGCTATACGTTGGTATTCAGTTTTGTAATCGATTTCATTGATCATTTCTTGATGGCGGCTTTGAGTTGAGGTAGGGCAATGCCAGGGAATGGCACATACGACGCATCCATCATATTGAAGAACAGATCCCATGCATGGTGCTGCGTGAACACTTCGTTAGGTTTGTAGTTGCGCCAATGGGACAAAGGAGCTTGTGCCCCCTGGTTTGTGTACAACAGAACAAAGCGTCCATCACTAACCGAGTCCTTGGGAGGCGCGTAAAACCAGGCCACACACTTCTCAGGTGTACCACTGGGACTAGCGTTACGCGCATCTGTGCGCTTGCACAATAGCTCACGATACTTATTGAACCAACTCAGGTGGATGCACCATGGTCTAAATCCCTCGATCTCTTCTTGGAAAGAAGATAGGTTAATGAGCTGACGTTGAAAGGACCCACATGAGCATGTAGGTTCGCCAAACATTGAGTCTTGTTTGGTGCCATCGTCCAGTTCAGAGTCCATATCAATCGGCCGATCCGTAAGCCGCATCCCGTCCGGCGCAACCAAATGGCCAATGTCCGTTTGGTCAGACTGAAGGATGGCTGTGATTTTGGCAATGTCTGATACGTGTATAAATTTGTCTGCCCAGTGAGCTTGTAGTTTTGCATGGGAAGTTAGGTGTCCGAGTGCGTGTGCGTAGTTCCAGCCCTTAAACAATACGTAAGCATTGTTGTGCCATACACTAGGGCCACGATAATTAGGACCAAGATAGGAAAAGAAATCTTTGAGACGGTGGGTGTAATTTGTATGGGCAACCTTGATTAGTTCCCTGTTGTAAGCTTGCTCGCTACCATCGCGACGCACCACAACACAATCATCGCCTCGCAAATAGATGCCACCAATGTCGGTGTCATCAAAGTCTTGAAAGGCACGCGAAAGATTTGTGCGTGTATAGATTGCAGCTTGCGCTGCATTAAGCTCAACTTGTGTTTGCATTTGATTTGAATTGGTGTGGTGTACCAGGTGGTTACCCCCTCCAGTACTTGGCTTGCCCTTGGTCAATCAGAGATTGGATGCGAGCACGTTTAGCCATGCGGTACGTTGCCACTATAGCAGCCGCCCAGGAGACTGGGTTAGGCAGGAGGATAGCAGCAGCGGCTGTCACCAATGCAGTTTGAGCACCAACGGTAAGAGCAGCTTTGTCTTCTGGTTTCATGTGTTGAATCCCTAACACAAACGAAAGGTTTAATTAAGTTTACGTCGTAGTTATAATACGTTGAAACAATTGAATCCCATGTTGCAATTTGAAATGGGTCCAGAAGAAGCCTTCTGGCAAGAGAAGATGATACGTTCCATTAACGAATGCAGTTCAATGAGTGAGCTAAAAGAAATGGCGACCTTACTAACGAAGATCGCCACGATGCGTCAAGTTGCTATTAAAGGATTAGTAAAAGATGCCATGGACTTGATGAGTAATCAAGTTGACCATGACATCCTAAACCGCCTCAAAGGCTAAGATCTTCTCCGGTTAGTTCATTGCGTGCAGGCAATGCTTTTACGTCAACTGCATCTGCGATGCGTGAGACGGGAAGAATTTCAACGCCAGCCTTGATTCCATAAGCACCACCAAGACGTTGTGCGTCTTGCCGAGAATGTTGATTGATGTAATCATTGAACATCTCTTGGTACTTCCAAGTTGATTCACGATCTTCATCAGGAATCGAAAGACGGCCCAATGAGGCAACCGCTTCCTCTTGGGAGCTGTAATCAGGAATGTCAAAGGATTCGATGGCGCAAATCTCTACGTTGTTAGCGCCACGCATCTCGTTGGCAAGGACGGGAGTAAACACCGTGGTGGCGTAAAACTTCTCGTTGAATGCCAGCGGTACCTCAGAGTCCAGTGCTTTGCTCAGGCACTTGGACATCTCCTTTTCGTACAGTTTAACCTTGTCGGAAACATCGGTTCCGTTAAGACCCTTCAGTGTTAACACCATGGGGATCTTGTGAGCACGCTTGTTGTCCTGGGTCAGGATATATACAAGGTACTTTGTACGTACACTGTACTTACGCTTGTACATCTCGCCCTTGCTGTTGGCAAGGTCGGATGCAATCTTGTCGTTTTCAAACATGGCTTTGACCTCTGGATCTTCAAAGGTGCCAATCGTTTGACGCATCCCAGTTGTCTCTTCCACCATGAGTGGAGAACGCAACAGGATCTGAACGCGAGGTTCCGTGAAATTAAGTCCCTCTTCAATGGAGGTATTAGGTGCCATACCAAAGGTCTGCTTATAGTTCCAGATGACGGAACCATTAGCAAACTCATCTTCCGTAGCAGTCCATCCGCAGGTATCAAGATCAGACTTGCGGACAAACCAACCACGTACCTTTGATTTGTTTAGTGGTTGAATTGTTACAAGATTTTGGTAGCCAGAAACAAACTCTTTGGCTTGGAAAAGCTTGAAGGAATCAAGACCCCTGGATGCAAGCGCAGAAGTTTTCTTGGTGGTCATAGAAGAAGTCATGGTTGTTTCGTAGTCAGGAGTGAGCAGTTTAACGTCATGCTCAGGACGAATCCTCATTCTGCTTTAGGCTTGTCCCATTCCATTACGTATTGCTGAGTACGTAATGAATCGAAATATGCCTCAGAAGACTCCTTCATGCATTCAAAGATACTGCTTTCCATGTAGCCACAACCCTTGAGAAAATCCACAAGGTGATTGATTACATCGTCAGCAACAAGAGCTTTGAATTCATACAGAAGCTTAGTGTGCTCATCCTCATAGAGGAGAGTGAACTGATCATGCGTCGGTGTCATTGGTTTGTTGTGAGTTAATTAAACGTGCTTCGCAAAAAATGTGCGCAATTAGATAGGAGGCTGTAGCAAGTTTTGCAACTTGTTCAGCAATGTCTAAATCCTCTTCATTAGCACTGTGCATAATGTTGTATGCACTCTCCATAAAAAATTCGTACGCAATAGCGTCTTCTAAGGAAAGAAGATCTTGTCCTTGTAAATCAAGTTGAAGAGGCATGAGTCAGAACGGAATGAATTCAGAAGAAAGCTCAGGAGCTGGGCCGTACTGACCAGGTAGGTCAGGCAACCCTTGACTAAAAGAGTCTTCGGCAGTCTTGCCGCCCCAAAGTGTAGCAACATTATCAGAAGAAGCAACCGTCGTCTGGGACGCTACGGGCTTTGGCTCGTTGACGCCAGGCTTTGGCGCCAAGGTCATCTGCACAAGCTGGATCTTGGTCAGTGTTCGGCGTTGTTGTGTTTCTTTATCAGTCCATGCATCGGTAACAAGACGGCCACGGATAGTAAGCCCAGTTCCTTTCCGCGTAAAGTTGACCATCAACTCAGCGTTATTTAACTTGTCATCCTTGCTATTGATTGCGTAGAAGTTGAACAAGTCGCCTTGGTTCCGACCAGTATTAACTGAGATGGTTTGATTGGCAATCATCAAACCTTCTGGTGTTGTCTTGAAAGCACGTGCATCTTCTTGATCGATGTCTTTAATGCAACGACCAGTAAGAATCACATCGTTAAAGATTGGAAACGAATCATTAACAACTGCAATAACACCGCCGTGCAGCGAGTATGCCTTGGCATCAATGTCGTAACGGATCTTTGAACCGTGTACATACAGACGAGCACCACGATCAAGGGTCCTGAATTTCTCAGCAGCCTTGCCGTAAACATGAAGCGCAAGAGATGTTGCAGATTTATTTTTTCCTACAGGAGGAAGCATTACCTCTGCAACATAGTTGCTTGACGTGGCAGAAGTATAAACTTCGCGAGGTGTGTCGTTGAGTTGAGCGCAAACTGTAACAAAGTTCATGTGTTCAAACAGTAGGTGATAAGTAGTTTAGCGTCATACTTAGGACGAGAAATCATTCTTTAATAGTTGGGATTGGATCGCCAAGGCTTTCAAGCCAACAGATCATGCACCAATAACCTTCATGACCTTCGAGTGTGCTACTAATATAGTGATTATGTTCTCCATGTATAGGGCAAACAACTTTTAAAGTTGCTGGTTTTACTTGAATGAACTCTTTTGTTTCTAGTTCCCTTGTTTCTAATTCCATGGTTAGTGCGTTTGGCTCCAGTTGGATCCTACACGAGAATCTCCCTCAATATCGCACAAGAATCCAAAGAATTGCTGTGCTTGTGGGAAAGCTGCCAACGCTTGGGCTCTAATCTGTTCAGTGTGTTTGGGACTACAAACCAGTTGCACTTCGTCATGAACCATCAAGACTTGTTCCCACTCTGCCCCATGGGGCAGGCTAAGGGCAGACTCAATGTTGTTATGGATGTTAATAACAACTTGTTTCATAAGAATTGCACCAGCAGATTGCAATAAAACATTCAATCCTTTGAATGCCGAACGGCAATAAAGAATACGGCGATCTAATCCAATGAGACAATCATTGTTTGCAATCTGAGATTCAATGCGTTCCTTAAGTTCTTTCAAGGCTGGCACCTCAGCCATGAATGAATTAATTGCAGTTCTTCCTAGTTTTCGCAGAACTTCTTCATTTTTTTCATTCGGATCCACAATGCTGCCAGCCTTAAGGTGGCCAGCGCCATACAACACGGCATACAGTAAACGCTTGCTGATGTCTCTGGTAGCGACACCAAAACGTTCTTGGTTGTACACATGGATGTCAATAGTTGGATCCGTAACAACACGTGCGTACTCACCACCGTCATAGATAGCAAGATAACCAGCAAGACACCGTAGCTCTAAAGCTTTGGCATCAATACCAATCATGTCCCATCCTTGTGGTGCATGAAATAACGACCGACATTCTTTGCCATATGGCGAATAGCCTGCCGGGACCTGACCCATATTTGGGTATCGGTGAGCACAACGACCAGTGACGCAGCCGTTAGTAACAACGTCACCGTGCATACGACTGCTGTCATTATTAACCAGCTTGAGCCAAGCGTTGTTGCCATCTGCAATTTGACCAAGGCGTTTCTTGATAAGCATGTATTCTGCCAAAGGCTTGGCTTCTGGATAAGGCAATGCCTCTAACACTTCATCATTAAGGATTGGATTTCCTTTCTCAGTTGTCTTTTCTGGTTGCCATCCGTACTTAGCCTTGAGTCGATCAGCAATTTGATCACGAGATCCAGGATTGAATTCCTCGTAATGCACTTTTTCAAATGGAACTCCTTTAACATAGCCACGATTTTTATTGTTGACCTTAGGAGTAAACCAATTGCGATGTTCGATTGGCGGAAAGATTTCTTTTAGTTCCGCTTCAAGCTGTGCTTCTCTTGCTCGGAGATTATCCACAAGATCAATAGCTGCATCCACATCAAAAGAAACACCTGCTCTAATTTGCTTATTAATGGCAAGAGCAAAGTCGTGTTCAAGTTTGAGAGCT
>JACCDG010096987.1_pt1 | contig 28346 bp, 18 predicted proteins | sample 7442471 | NCBI WGS metagenome assembly JACCDG01 (sample SAMN15323444, study PRJNA562643) | freshwater metagenome | isolation source: river surface water | place: USA:Blue River Watershed | collected 2017-08-17 | reverse complement strand
TGAGTCAGGGTCATATAATATTGCTCTCGGAGAATATGCTGGTGTCGGAGAATATGCAATTGATACCGGTTCTGTGCTCGATAATTACTCTGGTTTCATTGGCTACAAAGCAGCAAGAGATGCTTCATTAGCTTCTTCAACGGAACTTAGTAATGCATGGGCAATTGGTCGTGAAGCAAGAGTCGGGCAATCTAATACTATTGTGTTTGGATCTTCTGCTAGCACAACAATTGGAATGAATGTTGGAATAGGGACTTCAACGCCAGGGTCTCGTTTGGACATATATACCGCAACTTCAACTGCTACTGTTGATATGTTTAGGATTATATCCGATGTTTCATCAAGTAATAATGTTGTTTTTAAAGTTACAGCAAACGGCGACGTCTTTACAGATGGTAATACAACAATCGGAACCCCCGCTGACTTAGCAGAAAACTATCCAACAGAAGATCCTACTATTAAACCAGGTATGGTAGTATCTCTCTCAACTACTACTATTACATGGAGCCAGTCTCACCCTAATGGCTCTACGACCGACTACGAGATAGCCACAGTCAAGAAAGCGGCAAGAGGAGAAGAGGCGCTAGGAGTCATATCTACTCGTCCTGGTATCTTACTTGGAGGTAATACAGAAAAAGGTATCCCTGTAGCCTTCTCTGGGCGTGTGCCTGTCTATGTAACAGGAGAGGTGTCAATTGGTGATTCACTCACTATATCAACATCCACTTTAGGGTATGCAATGAAGCAGACTGAGAATGATTACATTATCGGACGAGCCATTTCTTCCTCTCAGTCAGGGGCCACCTCATCTCTGGTTATGATGATAGTAGAGAATAAGCAAAAGACTGTTAATCTAGAAAAAGTGTCTGGCCTTATCTACCTTGCGACACACTCTTCCGAAACTTCTCCTTCTGTTACAGTACGAGACACTCTTCTTATGCGTCTTGCAAATGGGTATGGTGTTGTAAAAGAATATATCGCAGTATCTATTTCTGCTGTAACAGGATATTTCGATAAGATTTTTGCTAAAGAAATATATTCTGATTCTGTTGACACAAAAGTTATCTGTCTAGGTGAAGGGGTTAATAAGACTTGTGTCACAAAAGAAAAGCTTGACGCACTTCTTTTGCTTGATCTCGGCGGCCAAAAGAATCAGAATAATGGAGAAATTGACGAGGTAAGCAGCGAAGCAGGAGTTAGTTCGTCTGGGCTCTCTGGAGACTTAGAGGAGGGTATTATTAACGGAACAAGTACTGAAGGTGGAACTATTTCTAATGAAAATTCAACCACAAGCACAGACTCGATACCATAATTCTTCACGCAAATAAAGTTGTGGCAAAAAGGCAGAGATGATAATTGTTCTGACATTAAAGAAGAAATGGGAGGTAGGCGAGATAAAGAGATTAACACAGGAGTGTCCTTAGCCTTTTTACAAGAACGTCTTTATGTTTATTTTTTTTATTGTAAATGAGAAAGTGTGGTATGTGGATGAGTTATCTTGCTAAAATATGACTTTCCTGTTATAATTGCCAAGCTATTGACCACTGATTAAGTTACGAGCGAGGCAAAGCGAGAGAAGTATTTTATCAGGTGCAAAACTATATTTATAAAGCCAAAAGAGAAGAGCTCTCATTGGCTACTTGTCATTTATGCCAAAAACAAGTTCATACAAAGCGGCACTTCCACAGAAGACATTCGGGAAGTACCATAAACCTCTTACTAAGCTTCCTAATCTCGTCGAGAACCAAATCCTCTCGTATAAGGACCTTGTAGACAAGGGGATCGTTGAAATTTTTCGCGAGTTTTCTCCAATCAGAGATTACTCAGAAAGAAAGTTTGATCTCGAGTTCATCTCTTTCGATCTCTCAGACCCAAAATACGACGAAGTTTACGCAAAAGAAAATAAGCTCACCTATGAAGCACCTCTTCGCGCTCGTGTAAAGCTCTCAAATAAAATACTTAACACCGTTAAGGAGCAAGAGATTTTCATGGCTGACTTTCCTCTCATGACTGTTCATGGTACTTTTATCATCAACGGTGTAGAGCGTGTGGTGGTTCCACAGCTTGCCCGATCGTTCGGTGTTTTCTTTGATTCTGAGGAAACAAAGGGCAAGCGATATTTCGGTGCTAAAATTATCCCTTCTCGTGGTGTTTGGATTGAGCTTGGCACAGAACCAGATGGCGGTATTTATGTCCGTGTTGATAAAAAGCGCAAGTTTTCTGTCATTGCACTTCTCCGTGTTCTTGGCTTTACTTCTGACGAACAGATAAAGGCTGCTTTTGCTGATAAAGAAATTGCTGGTCCTCTTATGGCCGCTCTCGTTGATCGTGATGAAGCGAAGACACTTCATGATGCATATATTGAAATATATAAACGTCTTCGTGACGGTGATCTTGCTACCCCAGAGAACGCAAAGGAATATATTGACTCTATTATCTCCCCAGAGCGTTATGACCTTTCTCCAGTTGGTCGTTTTCGTTTTAATAAGCGTTTCGGCAAATCAATCGATCAGAAGGACAAGGAGGCTCAGCGACGCACTCTTTCTAAGGAAGATATGGTGGAAATCATTAACCATATTGTTGAATTAAACAACAATCCTAATGCAGAAGAAGATGATATTGATCACCTTGGTTCTCGTCGTGTTCGTTATGTGGGTGAAATGATGTCACAGAAGATTCGTACAGGTATGATGCAGATGAAGCGTAACATTCAAGACAAGATGTCAGTTATTGACACAGACACAACTCTTCCGATTACTATCATCAATCAGCGTCCGCTTCAGGCTCGTATCAAGGAGTTTTTTACTACTAACCAGCTTTCTCAGTTCATGAACCAGGAAAACTTGCTAGCAGAAGTAGAACACTTGCGTACACTCTCTGCTCTTGGACCAGGAGGTCTTACTCGTGAACGTGCAGGATTCGAAGTTCGTGACGTCCACACATCACACTACGGCCGCGTATGTCCAATCCATACTCCAGAAGGTCCGAACATTGGTCTTATTTTACGCCTATCTATCTATGCTCGTATTAATGAGTTCGGTATTATTGAGACCCCGTATGTAAAAGTAAATAAGGGTGTTATCACAAAAGAAATCGTATACATGAACGCACTTGAAGAAGAGCGTTACATTATCGCTCACGCAGGTAATGATTATGACAAGGACGGCAAGTTCACTAAGAAAGAAATCGAAGTTCGTAAGGCTGGTCAGCCAGGGCTTGCTTCTGCGCAAGAGGTGGACTACATTGACGTAGCTACTAACCAAGCGTTTTCGGTTGCGACTTCTATGATTCCGTTCCTCGAGCATGATGATGCGAACCGCGCACTCATGGGATCAAACATGCAGAAGCAGGCAGTTCCTCTTATGATTCCTGAAGCTCCGGTTGTAGCAACGGGTATGGAAAAAGAGGCGGCGATGCACATCGGACGTATGATTATCGCAGACGCTGACGGTGAGATTAAGTACGTTGACGCTAAGAAGATTACCCTTAAAGGAGATGATAAGAAAGAGTATGAGTATAATCTCATTAATTTTACTAAACCTAACGAGTTCTCTGTATTCCACCAACGTCCAATTGTTTCTCTAGGAGACACGGTAAAGAAGGGGCAGGTTCTGGCAGATGCCGCTACAACTAGTAATGGTCAGGTTTCCCTCGGGCATAATATCCGTGTAGCTTTCATGGCATGGAATGGTTCTAACTACGAAGATGCGATCATCCTTTCGGAACGTCTTGTTAAGGAAAGTAAATTTTCTTCAATCCACATCGAAGAGTTCGTTTGTAATGTGCGCGATACTAAGCTCGGAGCAGAAATTACAACTCACGATATTCCTAACGTAGGAGAAAACAAACTAAAGAATCTCGACGAAGACGGAATCATCCGTATTGGCGCAGAAATCCGCCCTGGGGATATTATGGTGGGCAAGATTACTCCAAAGGGAGAGACAGAACTTACGCCAGAAGAAAGGCTTCTTCGTTCAATATTCGGTGAGAAAGTTCGTGACGTTAAAGATTCCTCTTTAAGACTTGATAACGGTAAGCGTGGTCGTGTTATTGGTGTTAAGGTGTTCTCCCGTGAACGGGGTGACAACCTTGAATCAGGTATTATCAAGCGTGTTCATATCGAAGTCGCACAGATTCGTAATATATCAGTTGGTGACAAGCTCGCTGGTCGTCACGGTAATAAGGGTGTTATTTCAACTATTCTTCCAGTAGAAGAAATGCCGTTCGATGAAGATGGGGAGCCGATTGATATCATTCTTACACCACTTGGTGTGCCATCACGTATGAACCTAGGACAGATTCTCGAAATGCACCTAGGTCTTGCAGCACACACACTTGGGTATCAGGCGATTGTGCCATCATTCCAGGGGGCGTCAGAAGAAGAAATTAAAGAGGAGCTAACAAAGGCAGGTCTTGATCCGTCAGGTACTATGCAGCTCTTTGATGGGCGTACGGGTGAACCATTCCAAGACAAGTCAGCCGTAGGTATTATGTATATTCTAAAACTTCACCATATGGTTGAAGACAAGATTCACATGCGTTCCATCGGTCCGTACTCACTCATCACACAGCAGCCACTCGGTGGAAAAGCTCAAGGCGGAGGACAGCGTTTCGGAGAAATGGAAGTATGGGCCCTTGAAGGGTACGGTGCATCACACATTCTCCGTGAAATGCTAACAGTGAAGTCTGACGATATTGAAGGGCGTTCTCAGGCATTCGATAGCATTATTAAGGGTGAAGATGTTCATGAGCCGAATATCCCAGCATCGTTTACTGTAATGTTAAATACACTTCGCGGTCTCGGACTCGATGTTATTCCTCGCAAGATTGAAGGAGAAAATGTTCCTCTTATTGGTGAAACTAATCTATAGGACTAAAGCGTACTAACTAATAAAAATCTATGAAAACAATCGATACAAACAATTTCGACGGTCTGATGATTAAGGTGGCATCACCTGAAGCAATACGTGCTTGGTCATATGGTGAAGTTACAAAGCCAGAGACTATCAATTACCGCACAGGGCGTTCAGAGCGCTACGGTCTTTTTGACGAAAGAATTTTCGGTCCAGAAAAAGATTACGAGTGTTACTGTGGGAAGTATAAACGTATTCGTTATAAGGGAATTATTTGTGAGAAGTGTGGGGTAGAAGTTACAAAGAGCATTGTTCGCCGTGAGCGAATGGGTCACATTGAACTCGCGTCACCGGTTGCTCACATCTGGTTCCTTCGTACTGTTCCATCTCGCATCTCTCTTATTTTGGGTCAGCCCGTAGGAGATGTGGAGAAGGTGGTGTATTTCGCTGGATACATTGTGAAATCAGTGAACCAGGCAGCAAAAGAAGAGATTCTTTCTAATCTTGAAAGTGAGTTTAAGGCAAAAGTAAAAGCGGCAAATGATGAGAAGACACGCGAAAAACTAAGAGATCTTATTGTCGTTGCTAAGAAAGAGATCGAAGAAATTAAGCCAACTAAAATTTTTGACGAGCTAACATATCACCGCTACTCAATTAAGTACGGCACTTGTTTTGAGGCTGGTATTGGAGCTGAAGCTATCTATGAGGTCTTCAAGACTATGGATCTTAAGGAAACAGAAGAAAAGATTGTTCTTCAACTAGAAAAGGCCGGAGCTCTCGAAAGGGAAAAAGCTGAAAAGCGTCTCTCTCTTATTCGCGCATTCCAGAATTCAGGTATCCGTCCTGAGTGGATGTTCATGACTGTTATTCCTATTATTCCTCCTGGGATACGTCCTATGGTGGCGCTCGAAGGAGGTCGTTATGCAGCGTCTGACGTGAACGATCTTTATCGTCGTGTTATTAATCGTAATAACCGTCTTAAGAAGTTGATGGAAATTCAGGCACCTGATGTAATCTTGCGTAATGAAAAGCGTATCTTGCAAGAAGCTGTAGATGCCTTGATCGACAACTCTGCGCGCCATGGACAAGACGCGGTTATGAGTCAGTCCCAGAAGCGTCAGCTTAAGTCACTTTCTGATAACCTTAAGGGTAAGCAAGGCCTTCTTCGTGGAAATCTTCTCGGAAAGCGTGTGGATTACTCTGCTCGTTCAGTAATTGTGGTGGGGCCTTCACTTGCTCTTAATGAGTGTGGTCTCCCTAAGCATATGGCTCTTGAACTCTTCAAGCCATTTATAATTTCTAAGGTTCTAGAGAGAGAGCTTGCTTTCAACATTCGTGGAGCTAACAAGCTTATTGAAGATGGTGTTCCAGAAGTATGGGCTATTCTTGAAGAATGTATTGAAGGAAGATATGTGCTTCTTAACCGTGCCCCTACACTTCACAGACTAGGTATTCAGGCATTTAACCCTAAACTTATCGAAGGTAACGCTATCCAGCTTCACCCGCTTGTTTGTCAGGCGTTCAACGCAGACTTCGATGGTGACCAGATGGCGGTTCACCTTCCACTTTCAGTAGCTGCTCAAGATGAAGCTCGCACCCTTATGGCCGCTAATCGTAACCTACTTCGTCCTGGATCAGGAGATTCTATCGTCAACCCTAGAATGGATATGGTGCTCGGAGTGTATTGGATGACAAAGATAATCGAAGGAGAACTCGGTGAAGGTAAGTATTTCCCATCACCCAATGAAGCTATTACCGCGTATGACTTTAATATCGTATCATTCCGCGCAAAGATTATTGTCATGCCTTCAGACAAGGAAAAGTATGCAAAGTTCGAAGGTAAGCCTTTTGAGACTACAGTAGGAAGACTTCTCTTCAACTCTGTATTCCCGTCTGACTTTCCTTATATGAACGAAGAGGTGACAATTAAGAAGATGAACGGAATTGTTGATCAGGTGATTCTTACATATGGTAATGAGATTGCTCCATCTATTATCGATAAGATTAAGGCTTTTGGATTCAAGTATGCTACAGTTTCTGGAACAACATGGAGTATCGACACTGTTAAGGTTCCTAAGCAAAAGGATGCTCTTGTAGAAGAAGGCTGGAAACTTTCAGCTGATGTTGAGAATGACTATGAAGAAGGTCTTCTTACTGCGGAGGAGCGCTATGAGCATACTATTGCAGTATGGCAAGGAGTTCGTTCTCGTATTGAAAAGTGCCTTCCAGAAACTCTTGAGAAGCATAAGAGCGCGTACGACCTCATTACTTCAGGTGCTAGAGGTTCTATGGCACAGGTTATTCAAATGGCGGGTATGAAGGGTATCATCGTTAACAACTCTGGGCGTAATATTGATTTCCCGGTTATCTCGTCATACAAAGAAGGTCTTACTCCTCTTGAGTACTTCATCACTACATATGGTGCTCGTAAGGGTAACTCTGACACAGCGCTTAAGACAGCGCAGGCCGGATATCTTACCCGTCGTCTCGTCGATGTAGCTCAGGACGCTATCATTACAGAAGCAGATTGTGGAACAAAAGAGTACAAGATGGTGCGTAAAGAAAACGCTCTCGGAATCGAGGTGCCAATTTCTAAGAACATTCGCGGACGCGTTATTGCAGAAGATATTGTTACATCAGAAGGAAAAGTGCTCTTCAAGAAAAACCACCTCATTTCAAAGGATGACGCTCTTCTGGTGGAAGCATCTGGAGTTGAAGAAGTAAAAGTATTTTCACCTCTAACCTGTCAGTCTATGCACGGTATTTGTCAAAAGTGTTACGGACTCGACATGGGTCGTAACAAGGCAGTATCTCTCGGGGAAGCGGTTGGTATCGTTGCAGCGCAAGCTATCGGTGAACCTGGAACTCAGCTTACTATGCGTACATTCCACTCAGGTGGAGTAGCAGGTGCCGATATCACTCAAGGTCTTCCTCGTGTAGAAGAAATCTTTGAACGTCGCATGCCTAAGAATCCAGCTATCATCGCCCACGAAAATGGTGAAGTGATTGGTATTCGTGAGGAAGGACGTGAGAAGGTGATTGTAATTATTGCTGACGATGATGGGTCAAAGGGAAATAAGAAAGGTAAGCAGGTTGAATACACTGTTCCTTATCGTCGTCAGCCTATCGTGAAGCAGGGGGACAAGGTAGAAAAGGGCCAGCTTATGACTGACGGTTCTGCAGATATAGATGAACTTTTCACCCATGCTGGGCGTGAAGTAACAGAAGAGTATATTGTAGCCGAAATCAACAAGGTATACGAACTCCAAGGAGCCGCTATTTCTCGTAAACACGTAGAAGTCATCATTAAGCAGATGCTTGGGCGTGTTAAGATTACTAACCCAGGTGAGTCTAGATTCACACAGTCCGATGTTGTCGAACTCTCTACATTCCGTACTGAGAATGCTCGTATTAAAGCGGAAGGTAAGACAGAAGCAAAGGGCAGATACCTCGTTCTTGGTATCACCGATGTTGCTCTCTCTACTGACTCATGGCTCTCGTCTGCATCATTCCAAAACACAACAAGAGTGCTCATCACAGCGTCTACTCGTGGACAGATGGATGAACTCCGGGGCCTTAAGGAAAACGTAATCCTCGGCCGTCTTATTCCAGCAGGAACAGGATTACGAGGTAAAGAAGATACGAATTAATAATTCGTAAGCATACTAAAGAGTAAAACCCCCCGCAAGGGGGCTTTTACTTTCTCAATTAAATATAGATCTGCTTCGAAATAGACAGGTTTCTATTTTGCAAATTTTTATATAACTACGTATTATAAATGAGCGCTTATGATTAATAGTAAATAGTATATTTTATAAATAAAAACTGTCCTTTATAAACTGTCCTTTTTAGGGTTACTTTCATATTATTTTCGCTACACATGCAACTATATTCCCAAGCAAACAGAAGAAAAGAAGCGTATGTGTCTTTACTTAGCAAAAAAGTGTGTTATTGCTGTTTTATATCATTTGACTATTACTGATGGTAAGAGTAGAGTAGCTGTAGTTTATGTAATGTGTGAGCAATGTAGCTTTGTGTTTTTATTATAATTATTATTTTGTTTTCTATCATTATTATGAAAAATCTTTTTAAGAAATTATCAACACGTATCGTAGTTGGAGTAGTTGCTTTAGTCGCGGCTCTCGGCATCGGTATCTACGCCTTTGCTGCTCCATCTGGTCCGATCACTCCAGCAACTGGGGGGACAAATATTTCGATAGATACGACTTCTGCACCAGGTGGGTCAGCGACATATGTCACTCTCACTGGTGGTCCTGTTATTACAGAAAGTGCAGTTGGTGATATCGCGCTCGGTATTCATACACTAACTCTACCTGCTGGGTGGCAATTTGATACTACTCAAAACGTAACTATCGGTGTCGGCGGGACAACAGAGCTTTCAGTTTCTGCTCAAGTCGTTACTCCTGGACTTACGACACTTTCGTTTAACGTAACCGCGGTCTCTCAAACCGGAACCGGTATTTTGACATTTAGCGGAATGAAAGTAGTTCCGACGGGGACCACAACAAGTAGTGGAGAAATTACGATGACAGCTGGAACAGTCACTGGTGTCACTAATGGAGTAACAAGTTTCGGAACACTCTCAACTGTTCCTGGTGTCGCAACAAAACTAACATTCACAACACAGCCTTCAGCAACCAGTACGTACGGTTCTCCTCTCGTTGTATCTCCAGTAGTTAAGACTCAAGATCAGTTCGGTAACAATTCAACGTCAGGTCTCGCTTCTTCTAGAACAGTTACTCTCTCTCTCTCATCTGGAACAGGTGCTATCGTGGGTACCGCTACAGCTAACATTGGTACATCAGCAGGGAATGGAACAGTTACATTTAGCGGAATAAAGATAGATGATATTGGTAGTGGCAAAGTGTTTACTGCGGACGCGCTCACTCTGGTGTCAGCTGTGAGTTCATCGTTTGAAATAGTTCCAAAGAATATTTCAGCCACTATTACTGCGGATGACAAAATCTACGACGGAGGGACATCTGCTACTATTTCAGCTGCTAGTGTTGCGTCTCAGGTTGAATTCTCTGATACTCTTGGGGTAGATACGATAGGGTATTCTGCTACATTTGCTACTTCGTCAGTTGGAAATGCTATTACAGTGAGTGTAAACGGTCTTGTTCTAACAGGTGCAACATCTAAGTACTCACTCTCAGCTGTAAGCACAGGAACAGCTAATATTACTAAGAAGACAGTTACTGTTACTCCTGACTCTGCTCAGACTAAGGTGTATGGAGCAACAGATCCAACCCTTACGTATACAACTTCAGGGCTCATAGGAGGTGATGTTGCTACCGGCACTCTTTCACGCGCTACAGGTGAAAATATAGGCACCTATCTTATCAGTTTAGGATCAGTAACTTCAGGTGCTAACTATGACACTGTGCTTGCTGCTGCTCCTGTTACGTTTGAGATTACAACACGACCTATTACAGTTACGGCAACTACTAATTCAAAAGAATATGATGGCAATGCGAGTGCTTCAGCTCTTCCAGCAATAACTTCAGGAAGTCTCGCGTTTTCTGATACTGCTAACTTTATTCAAACATACAGTAGTGTTAACTTTGGTTCAGGTATAGCCCTTACTCCTTCTGGTTCTGTTTCAGACGGCAACTCAGGTAATAACTACGCAGTAACATTCGTAGCGTCAAGTACAGGGTCTATTACCAAGAAAGCTCTTACTCTCACTGGAGTCAGCGCTCTTAACAAGTCTTATGATGGAAATGCAGTCGCCATTCTTACGGGTACTGCTGCATTAAATGGCATCATCAGTCCAGATGTGGTGTCTATTGTTGGTTCGCCTGTCGGTACATTCGCTACATCAAGTGCCGGCACTTCAACAGTAACTATTAGTGGATATAGCTTAGGAGGAGCTTCTGCTAATAACTATACTCTTACCACACCAACAGTATCAGCAGCTATCACTCCAAGAGTAGTTACCGTCACTCCTGATTCTGGCCAGACCAAAGTGTATGGAGCAGCTAATCCAACATATACCTATACCAATACAGCACTCGTTGGAACTGATTCTCTATCAGGTGCACTCTCACGTTTGACAGGTGAAAACGTTGGTGGGTATGCAATGACATTAGGTACACTAACCGCAAGCCCTAACTATACAGTCGTTCTTCATACGACTCCTATAATATTTTTTGTCACAGCTAAGCCGATTACAGTAACAGCATCATCTACTCAGTCAAAGGTGTACAGTAATAACAGTGGAACTGACCCAGTATTTGCGTACTCGGTTTCTCCAGCACTCGTTGGCGGAGACTCTTTCACAGGGTCTCTTACACGTGTAGCAGGTGAAAACGTCGGCACCTATGCTATCGCGACAGGGACACTTTCAGCTGGCTCTAACTATGCGATGACGTTTAATAGTAATAACTTTACTATTATCAAAGCTACTCCAGTAATTACATGGGCTACGCCATCTGACATTGTCTATGGCACCCTCCTTAGTCCTACACAGTTGAACGCAGCAACAACAATACCTGGAGCTTTCCTTTATTCTCCAGCTAGCAGTACGTTGCTTAATGCAGGAAATGGACAGACTCTCTCTACAACATTTACACCAACAGACACCACTAACTACAATGGAGCAACTGCGACGACAAGTATTAACGTAGCAAAGGCGACACCAGTCATTACATGGACGACACCGGCTGCAATAGCTGCTGGAACAGCACTTAGCGCTTCACAGCTTAATGCATCAGCTTCGGTGCCAGGGACCTTCGTATACACACCAGTATCAGGATATACAGGATTCACAACAGTAGGAACACAGACACTTTCGACTAACTTCACTCCTACTGACAGTGCTAATTACAATTCTGCAAGTGCTACAACATCTCTTGGTATCTTCCCAGCGCCAATTGCTAAGTTCCAGATGGCAACTTCTTCAACTGACATCACTCTTCCTTCAACTGTTACAGTAACTGGACAGGATACATATGGAAATATCGTTACAAATGATAGTTCGACAATTGTTTCATTCACTCCGGTGAATACAACAAGTATCACTAATTTTACAGCACAACTTACTGCTGGCGTTGCTTCAACTGCAATAACTAGAAATTCCGCTGGGGTTGCGCAGATTAATGCATATGTAAACGGTAATTCATCTGTGGCAAACAAAGCCTCACATGTTACCTTTACCGATGCGTCTGATCGTACAGCACCTGTTATTAGCTCAATTTCAACTAATAAAGCTAGCTACGAAGCAACAAATGATGCCAACATTACTGTAACTGTTACAGAAGATAATACCGCCAATACGGTTACTGTTAATGGAAATACTGCGACAGAGGTTGGTAACACGGGTGTTTGGACAGTAACATTTGTAAAATCTACAACTGTAGGAACACAGTCACTTATTGTAATTGCTACTGATATTTCTGGAAATGCTTCAACAAGAGAAAGTTCTTACAATGTTGTTCCTAATCCTGTAATAGCTGTAGTGCCAACAGTTACTCTAAGTGGCACAGCTCTTCAGTCAGCATACTCAGCAACACAGGCAGCGGCCAGATTCCCTTCAGGAGTAGTTGTTACAACCACTAACGCAGCATCTATAACTGTGAATGGAGCTCCTGTTTCTGCTAGTACGACAATCACAGTGGCGAATTTCTCTTCAGCTACATCACTCGGTGCTCGTGTTTACAATGTCGTAGTAACTTCATCTACTGGAGCAACAGCTAGTCTCCTTGTTAGTTATCAAGTTAACGCAGATACAGTAGTCCCTGTAATTCCTACCATCTCCCTTAATGGTGCTGCTATCCAATCAGCATACACAGCTACACAAGCTGGTATTCGCTTCGCGTCCGGTGTTCAGTTCTCAACTACTAACGCAGCTTCGGTAACTGTAAATGGAGCCTCGGTTACTCCAGGTGCAACAATCACGGCAGATTCTCAAGCAAGCTCTACCACTCTTGGGACACATACTTATAATGTGATTGTCACATCTTCAACAGGCCACACAGCGTCAGTCACAGTTTCATATCAAGTAAATGCTGACGTTCCTGTACAAGGCAACGGCACACTTGGTGTAACAGGAATTGCCACTGTTAACAGCACAATGACGGCAGATAACACATTTACTAATGGTGGATCATGGACATTCTATATCACAGTTCCAACAACAGAGACTAATCTAGCTCTTAAGTTCGGAGATTGGGTAAGTGGGTCTAACAGTATTGCAACAGCTGGAAACATGCGTTTCTACTCAGCTCAGTCATCTAATGCAACATCTTCAGCTTCAGCATTGTCAGTGGTTGCAGCTAACACATACGGTCCAACGTTAACCCTTACTGGTGATATTGATGCATCTGTAGCAGGGCGTCAGGTTGCGGTTACTGTTGATCTCAGAGTTCCTACTACAACAGCAGGAGGATCTTACTCAACTAATTACGGAGTTCTCTCTAACTAGTGTACGCAATAGTCAAAAGTATCTTTATGAAAACAGTCAATACATTAATCAGTCTAGCTCTTTTCCTTGTGGCTACCTCAGTGCAAGCTTCAGAAGTAACAGGGACACTTTCTACTGGTCTTGGGAATAGTAGTGTTACAGGGGTAGTTATTTCTGTACCCCAGACATCGGTAGCCGCTGGAACGTATACAACAGCACAGACTGTCAGCCTCTCATCTTCCGGCTCTCTTGGTATTCGCTACACAACAGACGGATCTACTCCTACATGTACGACAGGGACAGCATACAGTACTGCTATAGGGGTTAGCACATCTCTAACAATTAAGGCTGTGGCATGTTATGCAAATGGCGCGTCCTCTAGCGTTGCATCATATTCGTACGTAATCGCAGCTCCTGGCACTACGTCAGTCTCTAGCGGTGGCGGAGGAGGCGGAGGAGGGTCATCATTCTTTACGCCTTTTGTAACTACCTCAGCAACTACGACGACTAGTACTAGTACAATCTCTTCTGGTTCAGCTGTTGCAGCAACAAGTACGAGAGGTCAAGTTCTTGGTGCTTCTACGGTTATTTTTAACACCAATCTTAGACAAGGGTCAATAGGGAAAGATGTTCAGGAACTTCAAAAATTCCTTATAAAACAAGGTTTTCTTAAGATAGCAACACCTACCTTATACTTCGGGCCAGCTACGAGAACAGCACTTGCCGCTTTCCAAAGAAAGAATAATATTGTTCCGGCGCTTGGATTTTTCGGTCCAATAACAAGAACATTAGTTAATCAAATCAATAAGACTATTTAATTTAATGCGTTTTATTTAATGATTATAAAAATACTTGCTTCCAAAGAGTAAGTATTTTTGTTTATTTACTATATACTTACCCTATATGAAGGTGGTAACTATTCTGAAGCATGTATTTATCCCACATCATGAAAATGATTATAAGCCACATTTTTTTAGGGAGGCCGCAGTCGCTTCTATTCTGTTCTTTTCAGTATTTCTACTAGGGGCATCATTTGGAAGCTCATTCTTCTTACAGAGGACAGTGCTTGGTGCTACTATCTCATCAGGTGTATTAATTGATCTCACTAATGAAAGCCGAATAGCATATAACCAAGCACCTCTTGTTCGCAACGAAAAATTAGATCAAGCTGCCTTTTTAAAGGGGACTGATATGGCACAAAAACAATATTTTTCACATGATAGTCCTGACGGGTTAACTCCTTGGCACTGGCTCAAGGAAGTTGGGTACACATTTCTTTATGCTGGTGAAAATCTCGCCATTGATTTTACAGAAGCAATTGACGTGAGAGAGGCATGGCTGAACTCGCCTGCACATAAAGCAAATATTATTAATGTTGAGTTTAGAGAAATAGGTATTGCTGTTGTAGAAGGCATATACAAGAATAATCCGACAATGTATGTAGTACAAATGTTTGGGACGCCTGCATACGGCATACAAGAAGAAACAGCGACAACAATTCTGGTAAGTAGAGATGATACTCTGAGCGAGATAGGCGGGAGTAACGGCACTGTTAAGGGCGAGCACTTTACAGCTGCAGCTGAAGGTGAAAATAAAAAGACTGACACTTTTCTACCAGGCTTATCCCCTCAAAAGGAGTATGAGCAGATTTTCGCAGGGAAAGATACGATTGTGGTAAAAAATACAGCCGCTGTATCTGAAACCAAAGGTGCTTCGCCTAAAGAGTACTCGACATGGTATCAAAAGTTTCTGTTTCATTGGTCAAAATACGTAGACATGATATTAAAAATCATGGTAATTATTATAGCTTTGGCTCTTATCGTTATGATTGTAGTTGAAATACGAAAACAACATATCCGTCACATTGTCTATGCTTCATTACTTCTCCTGTTGCTTAGTCTTTTCGTCTATATCAATCAAAGTTTTTTCTAACAGTTTACAAAGGTTTTCTGTATTTAGCTTGTGCTATAGAAAATGTCAACTAGTAACTACTGTCTAAAAACTATACACTAAAGGCGTATGCATTTGCTAAAAGCCAATGATTAATAGTCGCAAGCTTTTCATATATGAATCCTAAGGACCAAATTAAAGAAAATCTCTCTATAGTAGATGTGGTGTCAACCTATGTCAGATTAGAAAAGTCCGGGGCGCAATTCCGTGCGCGTTGCCCATTTCATAACGAACGAACTCCGTCATTTTATGTTTCGCCTGATCGAAAGAGCTATCACTGCTTCGGGTGTCAAGCACACGGAGACATCTTTACGTTTGTAGAAAAAATAGAAAATATACCATTTATAGATGCATTAAAGATTTTGGCAGACAGGGCAGGTGTTTCTCTTAAAGATGCAAAAAGGAACGAAGCAGAGTCGCGCCTAGTGTCACTTCTTAAAGATACCACTCTTCATTTTGAGAATAATTTAAAACAAAGCGCCGAAGCAAAAGAATATATTTTTGGGAGGGGGTTAACTGATGAGACAATTGCTACTTTTCATGTAGGGTATGCTAAAAATGAATGGCGTGACCTTTTTGTCTTCCTTTCAAGTAAGGGGTATTCACCTGAGGAGATGATTTTAGCTGGTGTAGTCATAGAAGCAAAAGACGATACTGGAAAGACTAAAGGGTTCTATGACCGCTTTCGTGGGCGCGTAATGTTCCCAATTAGAAACATATCTGGTGCGACTGTTGGCTACTCAGGACGCATACTCCCATCCCTTGCCACTGATTCACAAGGGAAGTATGTGAATACTCCAGAGACACCGCTGTATCATAAATCAAAGGTTCTCTTTGGTTATGATACTGGAAGAAAAAAAATGAATGAGACAAAAGAAGTCGTTGTCGTAGAAGGGCAGATGGACTTATGTATGAGCTATCAGGCGGGTGTTCATAATACAGTGGCGGTATCTGGCACTGCTTTTACCGATGAACATATTCATATGATTAAGCGATTCTGTGATAAGGTCATACTTTCCTTTGATACTGATTCTGCTGGTCAGGCAGCTCTTAAAAAGACAGGACTACTGTGCATCCTTGGAGGGCTCGATGTATATGTTGTTGGAGATATTGGTACGAAGGATCCAGCTGACTTGATAAAAGACGATCCAGCACTTTGGGTAAAGGCGCTAGCTAAGAAGAAGCATGTTATAGAATTTTTGGCCGATACAGTGCTTGCTCTTCCTGTTGACGAAAGAACAAAAGGGCAAAAGATAGTGAGCGAAGTACTTCCTTTTGTTCGCGCACTCACTTCCCCTATAGACAGAGCTCACTTTTTACGCACCCTTTCTGAAAAAACTTCTATTAGTCAGGATATCTTAACAGAAGAATTGGGGAGGGGTATACTAGAAACAAGTGAGCTATCCAAAGAGGTAGAGATGCCTTCTGTACCGCCAATCGAACGACTGTCTAAGGAACTTATTGCTTTCGCTAAGCTTCATAAAAAAGAAGCACATGATGAGTTTATCTCTCTTTCACTTGACACAGAAGCGTTCCCAGATGTTATTATTGAAGAGGAGATGTTTTCTTTAGAAAAAAGAGTAATTGGCGACAAAGAAGCATATTTTAAAGATCTTATGTCTACATATAAAAAAGAAGAGCATAAAGCAGAGTTAGTGCGACTTCAGAAAAAGCTCAAAGAAGAAGGGGCTGATATTGAAGCGATTATGGTTCAGATATACGACCACGTTAAGAAGCGACTTAATTAGTTGTTAAGACGTCAAGTTGATAAGACCATCGACTAGATGGTGTTTTTATGTTATAATCCGATGACCATTCTTATATGGCTAAAAAAGTATCTTCACAAAAGAAAAGTGTACCGAAAAAAACTACGGCAAAAACCGTAGCCAAAAAAACAAACAAAAAGGCAGTCCTTACAAAAAAGGCTCCTATAACAAAAAGAAGTACTAATGCGTTAGCTAAGAAAAACACCAAGAAAGTAGTTTCAAAAAGTAAAGTTTCTAAAAAAGTTACGCCGAAGAAAACGGTGTCAAAGGTTTCTCCTAAGAAATCTATAAAGCAAGAACCTGTCGTAGAGGTGAAGCCAAAATATAAACCAAAGGCCTTTACTATTAAGACTGGCCCGAATAAGCCAAAAGCAAAAGAAGTACCTAAAAAGATAACAACAAGAGAACAGAACGAGCGCGAACTTTTAGAAAAAGGGAAGGATCGTGGTTTTATTACGTACGATGAAATTATTAAATACTTTCCTACGATTGAAACAGACATTCTTTATCTAGAAGAATTGTATGAAAAGATTAATCAGGCAGGTATCGATATTTTAGAAGGGGGCAACCTTCTTGACATGGATGAAGATCTTCTCAAGCTTGAAGGCAAGGATGGATCACACGACAGTATTCAGATGTATCTTCGTGAAATCGGTCAATATCCGCTTATTTCTGGTGATGACGAGCGTAATTTAGCTATCCGTATCGAGAAGGGTGACGAAGAAGCTGGTATGCTTTTAGCGAAAGCCAATCTCCGTCTAGTGGTTTCAATTGCTAAGAAATATGTTGGGAGATCTTCCGACCTTACTCTTTTGGATCTTATTCAAGAGGGGAACCTTGGTCTTTTTAAGGCAGTAGAAAAGTTTGACTATTCTAAGGGGTTCAAGTTTTCAACTTATGCAACATGGTGGATTAGACAGGCAATTACTCGTGCTCTTGCTGATCAGTCACGTACTATACGTATTCCGGTACACATGGTAGAGACAATCGCCAAGTATAAGCAAGTAGTTCGTCGACTGTCTCAAGATCTCGGGCGTGACCCTCTTGCAGAAGAAATCGCAGTAGAGATGGGTGTTGATGTCGAAAAGATTCATGTTATAGAAAATATTAACCAAGATACAATTTCTCTGGAAAAACCAATCGGAGATGATGATGATAAGTCTACGTTAGGTGAGTTTATCGCTGACGACAAGATATTATCACCAGATGCTGAAGCCTCACATCGTATTCTTTCAGACCAGATTAATGAAATTCTTGACGATCTTTCTCCGAAGGAGCGTAAGATTGTAGAAATGCGAAATGGTCTTGGAGATTATGACGGAATCATGCACACGCTGGAAGAAGTTGGTGCTGAGTTCGGTGTCACACGCGAACGTATTCGCCAGATTGAAGCTAAAGTTCATGAGAAGATTCGTAATCACGACAAAGCGGAACGGCTCAGGAACTATTAAGCGTGTTTTGTCTTAGAGAAAAAAATCAAGATCATGGTTAAAGTCCAGCCTTGTTTTTTGTCGTTAAAAAAGATAGTATTTTAAATGTTTCTAAAAAGGAGTCAGTATGGATCCGAATGGGCCACAGGTACGGGAAATTTGGGAGCTAAAAACTCAAAAGCATCACTTGGTGATTACTTATGTTTTTCCTAACAATAAAGTTGTCATCGTAAGGTCGTTGGACATGGAGAATAATGTAATTATTGGCGGTGAGAAAAGTATCTCCTTAGCAGACCTTAAGAGGGATGCGAATTACGTCAGAACAATAAAAGCAAGTCATTTTATCAAGCTTTTTCCTATCCTGCAATAGAGTTCGGATGTCAATACAAAGGGGCCGCACGGCGTGCGACCCCTTTTTTCTCTTTTAATTCTATTTATTGACAAGTTAGGTACCCATTCATATAGTAGCAGTTATAGTTATTGTAGTTTTGCGCCCTGTAGTAGCCGTTATTGGTATAATTAGTATTTCCATAATTAAATATACTATTGCATCCGTTAGCTCCATAATAGGAGAGTGTCCAAGACCCGTTGCAGTAACTATAGGTATAGTATTGTGAAGCAGGTGTGTACGAATAAGTAACCGGATAGGTATAGTTTGTATCAATAGTGTAGTACTCAGGTTGTGAATATATTGTAGAGCAGTTGTAGCTAGTTATGGATGTTGTTTTTGTGTAGCCATTATAGTAGTAGGTGTAACAACCCGATGTGTAGTAGTAAGAAGAAGGAATTAGTCCGGTGCAGTAGTTCGGATATACTCCTGTACACGCTGGGGATGGTGTGACAGTACTTGGGCATACGAATTGGCAGTTAGACCCTGTTCTTCCAACCATAGTGCCGTTAGGGCATCTATAAGCATCCTTTGTACATATAGTCTGGTTACTATTATAGTAACTAGAATATGATTGTGCAGAAACGTCAGAAAAAGTCCCTAAAATTGTTACGATTACTAAAGATGATACTAAAAATAGTATTCGTGCCATATGTCCGCATTCTACTTTTAAATCCGAATTATGTCAACTTGCAAAAAGCCTTTAAATATGGTAATATTTTAATAACTTAGAACACAAAATATAGAACGTAGCAAATATAAGTCAAGCCAGTCGGTGCTATATTCTACGCTCTATATTCTATACTCTGTATTACTATGTTAATCGACAATATTACTCTTACAATTAGCGCAGGAAAAGGTGGCGACGGTGTCGTTAGATGGAGACGCGAGAAAGGGATTCCTTTTGGAGGTCCGGCAGGCGGAGATGGAGGTCGCGGTGGCGATGTTTATTTTCGTGTCGTGAGAGACATAGGAGCTCTTATTGTTTATACCCATAAAAAAGAATGGGTCGCAGACACGGGCGAGGCAGGGCAAAAGCGTGGGATGCACGGGTCTGATGCTAAGGATCTTTATCTTACTATTCCACTCGGATCAGTTGTTTATAATAAGGAGTACGATAAGCACTATGAATTCACAGAAGAAGGTGAGTTCTTGATTCTTCGCGGAGGTAAAGGAGGTCTAGGTAATCAGAACTTTAAATCATCAACCAATAGAACTCCAGAACAGTTTACGAAAGGAGAGATGGGAGAGTATGGGACATTTGAAATTGAACTCAAGCTAATCGCTGATGCTGGTCTCATCGGGTTACCTAACGCAGGTAAGTCGTCTCTCTTAAACGCACTCACAAGAGCAGGTGCTAAGGTTGGAGATTATGCATTCACCACTCTTGAGCCTAATTTAGGGGCGTATTTCGGATATGTGTTAGCTGATGTCCCAGGACTCATTGAAGGCGCATCTGATGGTAAAGGTTTGGGACACAAGTTTCTCCGTCATATTACACGCACAAAGACTCTGGTTCACCTAGTGTCTGCAGACAACGAAGATGTTGCTCTGGTCTACACAACTATACGCAAAGAGTTAGAAAAATATGACAAAACACTTCTCAAAAAAGAAGAACTAGTGGTACTTTCTAAGATTGATACAGTAGAAGAGAGTGAGCTCAAGAAAAAGATACAGGCTCTCAAGAAAGTTTCTGGAAAAGATCCGGTTACGCTTTCACTTTTTGATGATGCTAATGTAAAGCAGTTCGGCGATCAGCTTATTCAGATACTGAGTGCCAATAAATAACACTAACTAAAGCTGTTAGTTTTCGAGTAGATTTTTGCCCCAACCAGGTGTGAAGAGTCCCACGTGAGAAGTCTTTAGATTCATGCAGGATGCTAATGTATAAGCGACTGAATTAGAATTCTCTGTGTCTTTACGGAATGAGACTCCAAATGGTGGGTAAGGGATAGATAAAGCGTCAATCATTTCCCCGCACTGTTGTGCTTGTACCCAACGAGAGATGGCTTCTTCTTTATTCGTCTTAACAAGAGAAACCCCATAGCTTCCAATCCGCATACCCTCATCATCTTTGGCTCCGAATTCCCACACCTTTAAAATGTCTTTCTTATTTTTGCCTACATACTTCCAATCACCGGTAGCTTCATCGGTCGGGAGTCCGTGAAGCGTAGAGATAATTTCCCCCTCATCATTTCTCAATACTAAGTAATTATGCCCCGCCACTCCGAGCGCCAAGGGTTTTTGATGGAGCTCAATACTCCATTCTCCTTGACTTGTTATTGGTTGTGGTCGGACGTGAGAGTTATGAGTTAGTGCATAAAAGATAACAAAGAAAAAAGCAACAATAAGAATGTCTTTGATTGTTCCGGCGGCACGAGATTTCATGAGGACAGTATACAAGACAGAGCACAGAGTATAGAACATAGTAATTTCACAGAAGTTGCCTACTATGTTCTAAGTTCTACACTTTGAGCTTCTCTTTTAATAGTTCTTGGAAGAGACTTGGATTACCTGCGCCATTGGATTTCTTCATACACTGTCCCACGAAGAACATGAACATGCTTTCTTTGCCACTCTTGTAATCTGCTACTTGGGTAGGGTTTTCTGTTAGCACTTCCTCGACGATTTTCTTTAGTAGCTCTGGGTCATTTTTTTGGATGAATCCTTTTGCTTCGGCAACTTTTTTCACATCAATAGTTTTGTTAGTGAGCATAAGTGGAAGCATGTCTTTTGCACCACGAGACGAAAGTTCGTTACTGATAATCATTTCGATGAGTGTCTGCAGAGCGGAGAATGTTGGTAAGTTTTCTTCTGTAAGCTCTTTGCCCTCTTTTTTCAAGAGGCCAAAGATATCCGCTGTGAGGTAGTTGGCACACAAGGCTACGAAATGCGTTTTTTTATCTGCACACACTTTGTCAAAGTAAAGAGCAATGGCAGGATTGTCTACAATGATTTCAACAACATCGCTCTTAAGTCCTAGACCTGAAAGTCTTGTGCGGCGTGCTGCAGGTAGTTCTGGAATTTCGTTTCGTAATTCATCTAATAGAAATAGTTCTTCAAGGTAGAGCTTAGGCAGATCTGGGTCAGGGAAGTATCGGTAGTCATTCGCGTTCTCTTTTTTGCGTTGTGAGAATGTTTCCATTTTATTCTCGTCCCAGCCGCGCGTTTCTTGTACCACCTTACCGCCTTCTTCGATGAGTTCTATATGACGGGCGACTTCGTACTTAATAGCTTCTTCTACTGAACGGAATGAGTTAATATTTTTTACTTCACACTTAGTGCCAAAGACATTTCTATCTGTAGATACAGAGACATTCGCTTCCACACGCATTTGCCCCATTTCCATGTTGGCTTCTGATGCACCTACATAACGGAGAATTCTTTGGAGTTCCTTTGCGAACTGTCCTGATTTTTCTGATGCCTCTTCCGGTGAATCAAAAGTCATTGGATCAGTCACGAGTTCCATAAGAGGTACGCCAGCACGATTGTAGTCAACAAGTGTATGACCATCGTTATCATGAGATGACTTCGCAGTATCTTCTTCGAGGTGAATACGAGTAAGTGGCCAGCTGTTGATGGAACCACGTGAGACTATCGGGAGGAGATACTGAGAGAGCTGGTAGCCTTTAGGGATATCCGGATAGAAATAATTTTTACGATCAAACTCAGTAAAGTTGGCAATATCAGCACCAACAGCTAAGCCGACCTTGATAACTTTTTTTATTGCGTCCTTGTTTGGAACAGGGAGGGTGCCCGGGTGAGCCATACAGACCTCACAGATATTGTGGTTCGGCTTCTGCTCTCTGGGATCATTTTTACAACCACACCACATCTTCGAATTGGTGTGTAATTCTGCGTGGATTTCAAGACCGACAGTGACGAAATAAGTAGTAGACATTGAGGAATTATAGCATGCATAGCGTACGAGCTAAAGATGATAAACACATTGACTTATATCTATAATAATGGTATAATATAAGTTGGTATTCTTTTCAAACAACCGTACCCAGACAGGGTGTACAGGAGAAATAGATGGAACAGTTCGAGCAAAACGCGCGCGAGCGCCATGGCAACATGATGTACCAGCTGACATGGCGGGCGCGCGAGACCGAGGCCAAATGGATCTGGTTTCTAGTCTTCGGGCTGGCAACTCTTCAGCTCACGTGGGGGGCACTCCTCCTTGCTGGGGTGGGTATGTCCCTCGGACGGCCTCAGTTCGGTTATGGTGTAGCTGCGCTGGTGGTCGTAGTCATCACCCTCGTGGTGCAGCCTTGCTTCTTCAGAACCCAGACAATGACTGCGATGAGTAGCTACTACTCGGTCGCAGCCGACATCAAGCGTGAAGGGCTCGGTGGTGCCTACTGCCTGCTCTATGTCACGTCCGGAGCGATGTCTGTCGTTCTCGCGCTCGTGGTCTACTTCTTCTTCAAGAAGAGGATGGGCAGGATGCGTACCGCCGAGCTCGATGTGCTCGGCAGTGTGCTCTCGAAGGTCAGACTCTGGAGGCAGGCAGATCATGTGTACAAGAACATTCAGTTCAGGTACGCGGACCGCTACCATCTGTATCCTGCAAATTTTCAGAAGCAGACGGAGGTGGCGATATCTTTTGCACTCGCGTGCAAGTGGATGCTGCCACAAGACCCCGGTTTGAAACAAATCCGTCTCACCATGATCCGGGAAGTGATGAAAGCGCACGACCTTCCTGACCGGGTCAAGGTGAGACTCGAAGAGGCTTTCAGCCTCTGATCAGTCTCTGGCGGAGATGTTCTCTGGACCGGGTTCGCTTGCACGAACCCGGTTTTTTCATTTCTTTGTAGTAAAGTATCTACTGACAGAGCTTAATAGTTAACTCCTAACTAACTTTTAGGTACTATAATTTTTGCAAATGAATAATATTTCTTATTCCAGGTTCTCTGACGTTTCGCGTACTGCCAGGTAGCGATACGTAGTCTTTCTACAAGCTCATCATATGAAATTTCTTTTTCTAAATACTTTGCCATCCATTTATACTCTATCCCCTTACTCGCAAGAACCCCTATCTCATACCCTTGCGCGATGAGAGATTCCATCTCCATAAGCATTCCTGCGTCGAAGCGTTTGAGTAAGCGAGCATGTACTCGCTTCTCTAGTAGTTCCTTGCTTGGATTGAGTAGATAGAATTCTACGCCATAACGAAACACAGGTTCTTCTTTTTCTGGAACTTTACCAATAGATTTAATTATTTCTAATGCACGTATAATTCTCACCCTGTTATGAGAGTCTATTTCACTCGCACGGCGAGAATCTTTTTCTCCGAGCTGTTTAAATAACTCTTCAGTTGAGGTGCCTTTCAGCTCTTCTTCAAGGGAAGGAGTGACAGGAATCTCTGGTAATGTGTTCTGATAGATGACGGCATCTATGTAGTATCCAGTGCCGCCGCAGATGATTGGAACCTTCCCACGAGAGAGAATGTCATCAATAATTGGCAGCGCTTTGTCTCTAAATTGTGCAACAGAGAACGATTCATTGATATCACAGATATTAAGCATATAGTGAGGTACACCTCTCATCTCTTGTTCTGTTATTTTGCCTGTGCCTATATCTAAACCTCTATATATCTGCCGACTATCTGCGCTAATGACTTCGCCATTAACTTTAATTGCTAGGTCTACAGCAAAGTCACTCTTTCCAGAAGAGGTGGGGCCAGTAACAACAATAATTTTCTTGAGTTCTTTCACTTCGTACATACTACATCTTTCTATCTGATATCAAAAGTTTGTTATACTACTGTTATATATGCTAATCCTCTACACCAAAGATAACTGCCAGTATTGCGATAAGGTAAAAAAAGTTTTTTTCGAGCGTCAGATTGCCTATGATGAGCGTAATATTAAGGACCCTACTTTCTTAAAAGAAGTGAGAGAAAAGGGTGCTCGTACTATGCCATTTCTGTTTGATACATCAGCGAACGCGACTGTCGGAGAATCAGATGAGATTATAGACTACGTGAGCGAATACGCATTCTAGTAAAGTCTTTTGTTTACTTCTTTATTTAGAAATGACTAAGGGCTCTTGCGCGTTGCGCAAGAGCCCTGGTTGCGGCCGTTGTTAGGCCGGCTGCTGAACCTTCGTCCCCTCGTCGGCCAGCTGCCTGATCTTGGCGCGGCCGGCGCGCATGACCTGGATCGTGTCGCCGCTGATCATGACCCACCCTTCGGCGGGCCATTGGCTGATCGCTTGCTTCATCTGCTGCATCGTGAGTGCGGGATTTTTCACCATCTCGCGCACACGGTTGAGCATCTGGGTCAGGCACTGCCTGGCAGTGCTTCGCTCGGTCTCGAGCTCCAGATAGAGAGCGGCGGCGACGTGGAGAGGGATCTCTTCGTCTTTCTTCTTGTCCGTTTTCTTGGCCATCTGCGACTTTCTCCTAAGTTGCTTGGTTGTTTCCATCTTTCGACCATCGAAAGACAGAACAACACTATACTATACAATCATGTTTCTGTAAAGCTATTAGCAATAGCTCCTAAGGACAGGAAGAAAGGTTTTTAGTCAGCATAATTAAAAATGCCCCCGAGGGGGCAGGTCACCAGCTTTTCGCTTAGTGGGGGTTGTTGTAGTTGTTCAGCTCAGGGCTTCGTTCCAACACAACGGTCGATGTTCCCGTGTACCGGGCAATCTCCTGCCCAGCACGCGACTGTGCACTTCGGAGTGCCTCTGGTCCTGGTGCACGTGGCGTCCTTCGGAATCTCGGGCTGCCCAGCTTTGGGCCTGTGCATTTTGCCAGGTTTTGGTTCCGGTCGGGCACCGTGGTATTTGCCAGCGGGTTTGCTCACTTATTTTCTCCTGGTTGTTGCTGAAGGATTTTTATACTATCATGACTTTTCGTAACATGCTAGTATATTCATTGATAAGCTGGGGTGGTCGAGAAGCTTGGCTTCGAAGATGCCTGAAGACAGCAGTCGTAAGGCCAGTGAATGATCTCATTCCGGACAGGGGTCAGATGTTTGTGGCATACTATATGACAGTTAAAGATTAAAAATAAAATAATGCCGGGGTGGCGGAATGGTAGACGCGTTCGACTCAAAATCGAATATCGCAAGGTGTGAGAGTTCGAGTCTCTCCCTCGGCACATTATTATGTAATAACACCCTACACCTTTTGGCATTAATCCCTCACTATCACCTTCGTCCCAAGGTCTGCCCATTTATATAGCTTCTCTGCTTTATCCATCGGCAAGTTAACACAACCGTTGGACCACTGCGTCCCAAAGTTATTGTGCCAGTATGCTCCGTGAATAATCGCGCCTTGCTCAGTAAAGTAAAGATTCCACGGTACACCTGGGAGGTCGTAATACTTTTGGCTTATCTCTGGGATTGGTCCTTGCATGTATCTACTTGGGCGCTTCTTAAATACAGTGAAGGTGCCACGTGGGGTTGGGGTGAGCTCGATACCTGTTGAGACGAGTTCTTCCATGTAAAGTGTCTCACCTTCATACGCATAAAGCTTCTGCTCACTCCTGTCTACTATAATTCTCTTATCTGTCTTCTTTGTCGTCTTCATGATCTCTACGTTCCCTTCGTTAGTAAAAGGTGTAACGAACTCAGCTGCAATATACATTTCGCCTTCTACTCGCTCTGGATAACGTAGCCATTCGTCAAAGGTTATACGGTACCACTCTCTCCCGTCGCCCTCTACCTTTCCTTTGACTTTGAGTACCATGCCGTTTCTCGCTTTGAACACAGCGGACGCCTCTGTGGTCGGTTTTGAGCGAACGTTTACACATACTCCGTCATAGGCTGTGCCGCAGCTATCTGTTACTTCTATATACTGGTAGAGAGGAGATGGCTTTTCCTTCTCTTCTTCCACGAAAGGGTCGAGGTCTACTACGGTAGAAGACGCCGTAGCTCCATCTTTTCTTTCGAGCACTGCTTTTTCATGAGAAGTATTTTCTAATATAACCAAAAGACCTATGACAAAAATGACACAAAACGCATAGGCTATGTAGAGTTTGTTTTTACGGAGAAGTTTCATTTCTTTGATTCTATAGTAATAGCAGGTTAATCACAATAGAATTTAAGGCTTATATTCTTTTATATTCACAGAGAAGATTTTACTCTTGTCTGTTATGCTATACTTTCAGTAATTAATTAAAAGAGCATATGGGGCAAATTGAATCAGCAATATTTTGGATAGATATAGATAAAGTAGTACCTAATCCGTATCAACCACGACGCGAATTTGACGAGGACAGGCTAAAAGAGCTGGCAGATAGTATCCGTCAGTACGGGGTTCTTCAGCCACTTGTTGTATCTCGTCAAGAGACACACATGGAGGACGGTAGTGTGAGAGTGGGCTATGAACTTATCGCAGGTGAAAGACGGCTACGTGCGTCTAAGCTAGCTGGAATAAAGCAGGTACCAGTTGTGGTTCGTACAGGGGATGACAGTAGAGCAAAATTAGAGCTTGCTATTATAGAAAACCTTCAACGCGAAGATTTAAATGCAGTTGAGCGTGCACAATCATTCCAGAGACTTGCTGAAGAATTTAAACTTAATTGGACAGAGGTTGGGAAGAAGGTCGGGAAGAGTAGAGAATATGTTTCAAATACAGTGCGCATACTCATGCTTCCACAAGACATACTGGATGCTCTCTCTAAGGGTAAGATTACCGAAGGTCATACAAGGCCTCTTCTCATGCTCATCGATAGACCTGCTGAGCAGATGACTCTCTTTAAAGAGATGATGATTAGAAAGATGACTGTTCGTGAGGCTGAATCTATTGCGCGCCGTATTGCTTTTGAAAAGGTGCGTAAGAAGGATCTTTTTATGACACCAGAAGTAGTAGACATGGAACAAGGGCTTGCTGATTCACTCGGGACAAGGGTTCAGATTGAGCCACGAGAAAAGGGTGGACGTATCTCTATTGACTACTTTTCTCATGAAGAACTGCTTGCAATCTCGATTGCAATTCGGAGAGCTGGGGAAGCAAAAACCCATAAGGGAATGTTCGATCGTATTAAGGAAGAAGATATGTCTGTTCTGCAGGATCTTGCTCCCTCTCCTCGGCACATTGCGCCTATTACAGAATTCACTCATGAAGGAGGTGTAAAAGAAACTGAGGTCTTGGAACTTGCTACCGCATCATATGAGCCTACAATCACTTCTAGTGAAGCAATTGAGATAGATCCAATCGAAGAGATGGCTGAAGACGACAGATCGCTTGACGAAGTAAAAGCCGATGAACAAAATGAGGATCTGTATAGTATTAAGAATTTTAGTGTTTAGTTTCGCTTGTGGAGTACGTGGTGGTGTTTTTGGGGCAAAGGGCCGCGCGAAGCGCGGCCCTTTGTTATATACTTGAGAGTATGTCAAAAGGAACATGTCCTGTATTACCAGAACAACACCCAAAGAAAGGAGAGGTCTACCAGCACTATAAAGGAGACAGGTACGAAGTAGTTGGACTTGCAATTCATTCAAATGACGACATCTGGATGGTGGTCTATTCACCGATGTATGACTTTCCTGACGCAGAATTTTTCACACGACCTTTATC
>JACCDG010865753.1_pt1 | contig 28350 bp, 28 predicted proteins | sample 7442471 | NCBI WGS metagenome assembly JACCDG01 (sample SAMN15323444, study PRJNA562643) | freshwater metagenome | isolation source: river surface water | place: USA:Blue River Watershed | collected 2017-08-17 | reverse complement strand
GGAAGCATGTTCCAACGACTGAAATGAGGACCGCCTTTACTCTTAGGAACAATGTGATCAATCGTAAGCTTTTCTTTCCATTCTCCGCAATAGGCACAAGCGCATTGCCCGAATGGTCCCCTCAAGAAATAGTCTTCAAAAATGCTCTTGCGGAACCTACGTTTTGCGTCACCAGGGCGAAGTTCAATGAGAGAATAAAGCAGCTCATCAGGACCATTCGCTCTTGGCATGGCACTATTAAATTGTCTTGACCATAGTTTAACGCTAAATAATGTCTCGTGAATTTTCTATAGAATGATGGTATTGATCGTTGGCTATGGACAGTTTCAAGGACGGCCTTGCAAATTTCGTAGCCACTATTACGGCTGGCATGCTTCTGTCAACTGGAGCTATGCTCATTGCAGTGGGCACTCAGCAAGCAAGAGTGGCCGTACAAATTGAAACCGTCACAGAAAAGCTTTCCACTCTCACGGATAAGATGAGCGAGATGGAAAACAGAGTCCGTAATCTAGAGATTGAACGCTAGGCTATTTATATCTCCATTGCATCTCTCGTCATGAGCGGCATTGAATGGTTCGTTATTGGTGGCATCATTGTTGCTGCTGCTGACCAAATTATCGAACGCACTCCCTACAAGGAAAACAACGTCATCCAGCTTTTGCTGACCGGCCTAAAGGCAATTTTTCGCGTGAAGGACTGAAGCCATGTGGCCCTCTAATCGGGCATTCTGGGACGATTGCTTTCAGATTGCCCGTAAATATGGCGCTCGCTACCCTGAACTGGTAGCAGCGCAATGCTGCCTAGAGAGTGGCTTTGGCAAGCACGTGTCTGGCACCCACAATTACATCGGTGCAAAAGGCGAAGGCACGACTACTACCACTCAAGAATTTTACGATGGCCAATGGGTGACCATCAAAGCTGGATTCATTGATTTTCCTAGTCTTGCTGCTTGCATTGAATATTTAATCACTCGTTGGTATAAAGACTATCGTCATTTCAAGGGCATTAACAATGCCCCAAATCGCTATGCAGCAGCGCGAATGCTCAGGGAGCAATCGTATGCCACTGATCCGGATTATCCTGCAAAATTGTCTAAGCTCATGAAGGAATATGCTCCTGAGAGCACTGCTTTTACTATGGTTGGCCCTAAAAAACGTCCGCAAGATTTTGGCTTTAAGAAAGGCGATTCACATTTGATTGTGAATGACGCCGTAGAGACCATGAAAGCTTTCTCGTTTGAAGGAAAGCTTTTGTGGGAAATCCCGTGCCTCGCTCGTGGACAATACAGTGATTTTGAATGGAAAATCACAAATTCTGATACACCAGTGGGCCTTTACAAAATCGGCGCTATCTACAAAGATTACGAAAAAGTTGGCGACAAACCTTCCTATGATCGCACGCTTATGGCCTATGGATGGTATAGCTTCGACATGATTGAGCTAGAGAATCAAGAGGCAGGTAATGGGAGAGCAGGGATAATGATCCATGGAGGAGCTAGTGCCCTTGGCTGGCCAGGTGCATGGGCTCCAAACCAAGCTCTTTTCCCAACTCACGGCTGCGTTCGCTGTCGAAATATTGACCTTCGCGATAAAATTCTGCCGCTCACTAAAACCGGCACAACCTTTGTTTCGGTTTTTCAAGAAGGCTAATTATTCGCCATTCGCAAATAGCAAATGAATTGGCAATCTTGGTTCAATGCGCTTTGTTATGAACTAGCCTTATGGGCCGTCTCAAGGCGGCCTTCTCTTGCATTGAAGCCATGGTTCAAAATGCTCATGGCTCATTGTCGACCTGATTGGTCAGAATGGAAAACCAAAGCAGTAATAAAGAAAATTGACCAGCAGGCAATCACACTGGTTAAACGATGGGAAGAAGAAGAACGAGAAACAAAAGCAAACGCTCTCGCCGAAAAGGCCCACGAGCTTTTTCCTGATGCCAAGGTCACGCCCCTCTTCAATGCCATTGTCCCGTCTGTTCTCATTGAAAAGGCCCCACCAGCGGACGCTAGCGAGGCCGTAAAAGCCCTTGGAGGAGAGCTGAGGATTACGTACCAGCTCCCAGACCAAGAAGCGCCCTAAGGCGCTTCCACTTAGTAAGCTCCTTCTCGTGGTAGTCCTCCCACGAAGCAATGGTTTCACTCAGCGCTTTGCAAGCCATCGCCGGATTATCGTCCGTCAGCAGCTCAGCGAGAATATCTGAAAGATGCTCGGTTTGTTGTTTGTACCAATCACCCTCTGCAACAAAAGGAAAGGCCATGGAAAGGGGCATATTGCCCTGACAGCTTAAGTGATTTCTACCCAGCCGATCATGCCAAGAGCTTTGGCGTTGACAGAACTGTCAACAGTCAAAATGAGGGTGTCGCTTTCGCCAGAAGCATTTTGTCCTAAGGCAAGACGAATGGCCACTGCAATGTCGTAATTGTTAGCACTGCCTTGACTTACAAAGCCTGCATCGACCACTGTGCCGCCCGTGGCAGTGCCACTAGTTGTCACTTCCACATTGCCCCTTTGATTGTCCGCAGCGCTCCACGCAACTCCACTTAGCGTTGGATTAAGACGAAGCCTCCATAGCACAACATCGCTAGAGGAAGTGGCAGTGGAAATCCTCACAGGCAGAATGACATTGCCGGTGCGACCACTCGCCATGCGGATGCCAGCAGTGATACGCTCTCCAGAAGTGTTGGCGACAGTGGCTAGATCATGACCCACTGAATACACAGCACCATCTGGCTCGTAACCACCTTCGCTTAAAACACTGCAGCAAATTTGCTTCATTGTTCTTCCTGAAGCCTGAGCAGAAGCATTGTGAATGCGATAAGACAATGGCAAAATAGCCGTTGTCATATAAGCACCAGTTAGAGCGTTGTAATGATCAAATTCATGGCAATAAATAATTTCTCCGTTGACAACAAAACCCATCCTTACTCGTCCAACGCCTAACCATTCCAAGTCGGTGGTCAAGATTTGCGCTTTAGAGAAATCCAATGATTCAAGCGTATTGATATTCCATTGCGATTGATTGACAACATCTTCAATTATTGATCCAGACGTGTAGCTTCTAACTACAAACTGCAAAGTAGTGCCGCTAGCTCGGAGCATCACGCCATTTTGGTCGTCAAACATTCCCACTTCTTGAATAAGTCCAGAGGCAGGAGTGGTACCAGCAAAGCTTTGCATGGTCATCATGCTCTTGCCTGGCTGGTAAGGAAAATATTGCTTGGTTCTACGAAGTACAGTATCTCCCGATGCGGTGGTAGTCGTCATTGCAACACTGCTTTGATTAGTTAAATACGTGACTGTACCACCGCCGACAATGCGATCAAACCATTGATCACTACGTTTGTCATAACGCATTGTGCTATCAAAAAGCGTATAGGGGGCGCTAATGCGAGCCCTTCCAAAAGCGTCTACCATTCCGCTATCCGGGCCTTTTTGCAAAATCTTTCCGCGATAGTCGGCCTCAATATGAGTTTCAAACTGTTCACTGCCAGCAATGATTTGACCCATGAGAAATAATGCTTTCTTCCATTGTACTGCCAAAAGAAAAAGGGCCTTTCGGCCCCGTAATTATTTACCTTGGCCTCGCATAAGCTTGCGCCCATGAGAAGCTTTACTATTTGCTCCATTGCCTTGCCTAGTCTTCTTGCGACGATTAGGAGAATGAAGCTTTTGTCCGCTGATGCCAACTTTTGACTTTGCTGCCATTCATTAGCTCCAAGGCAGGCCAGTGCCTGTGGTCGGGGTGCGTTGTTGAGCAATTTGCTCGGCAAGAGCAGCTTCAATTTCCGCCACTTTCTCATCGCCAAATTTATCTTTCACCCAGCCGGTGACGATTTCAGGGGTGAGCTGGGCATAAGGAATGGCATCGTCTTCTTCGGGGGGCTCAAGACCAAGACTGCCATAGGCCGAACTAGCATAGGTGCCATCATCGGCAGAAATTGTATAATGAACAGTGCCCACGTAACCATTTGAAAGCGTGCGGTCCATATTGGCCACCGCCCATGTGTAAGTAATTGCCATGATCAGAAAGAATGGTCTTTGTTAGTTTAACAATGAAAAAGAAGGCGGCTTCTTCGGGAAACCGCCTGGGACTAGTAGCGACGTGGACTAATCAGCAGGCCAAGCCTCATCAGCTACTGCCATCAGGTGATCAACAAAGCGTTGAAGCTCCTCGCGGCTGCCGAAGACTTGCTCGTACTCACCATCGGAGTCGTTGCAGAGCAGGACTTTGCCGTTCTTGGCCCAGGCGTAGTGCTGGTAGGGACCTTCGCTTGGGGCGTAGTATTCGTGGGTCATGGTTTCTAGGGAACTGTGGCCAGGGGTAGGAGGTGCAAACTCGCTACCCCACAACTTTAGGTGAACGAGGGCGAGAGGAGAAGGGGACTACTACAGAGCAGCGACAACAAAAGCCAGTAGCTCGTCGTATCGGATGCCAAGTCGCTTGCTGCCATCCTTCAGCGTGTCCTCGCAGAACAAGCCGTAGCGGCGCGGATCAAGGCCCTCGTCCACAAACGCTTGTTCAACTTCCTGGGCAATCACGCCAACATGGATGCGAGCATCGCTTCCTTTTTCAGCAACAGCATCAACAAAGCGGAACTTTTTGATCAATCCTTTAATAGCATTAGCCACATTAAGCTCTGCCGTATCAAGATCTTCAACGTCCTGCTTTAAGTTTGCGTCAGAAGTGTTGATGGTGCCAGTAGCTGCATAGACAGTGCCCCACCTTGTGGCAGGGTCACCAAGATTCATGTAGTTATCCTGCAGAGCGCCGGAACCATTTACTGCCGACAGAGAACGTCCTGTTCCAGTTGAATTAGCAATCTGTATTCCGGCTGCGTTAACAGGATCGTAAAAAGCATTGCCGACAATAACTCCTCTTGTTGTGCCGCTTGGTGAAAGTGAAATGGCACCGTTGCTCCCAATCCTCATCCGCTCCGTCGGAGAACTCGCCCCATCCGCAGTAGTGGAGAACACTAAACGGCCCGGCATGTCGTTAGCGCCGGGGGTGCCGTCTACGACAGCTTCTATGGTTGCGCCCGATTTGTCTGCGCTTCCATCAAAACCATTAAACGTAAGACCGCCGAGATAATCTCCGCTTTGGACTATGGACGAACCACGTATTTTTGAGAAAGCAATCCCGCAGTTGGCATTGCTGTTCGAATTATTTGTAAGGTGAATTGAACCTTGCTGATAATCACCCAGCGCCTGAATTGAAGGCGTTCCGTAGACTGCTGTGCTACGCGCAGAAGACGTGCCAACTAACAGGCGTCCCGAGCTGTCGATGCGAGCGCGTTCTGTTAGTGATCCGCCAGTGCCAAAAGTAAGATCACCGACTGACCCCAACAGCGTTGCAGTGCTGGAGTTTTGAAGACGTCCGTACAGAGTAGAGCCATCATTCGCAAAGAAGTTGACTTGGCTGAGACCATCGGCTGCTCTTCCGTTAACTGCCACTGCGTTAGCAGTAGAAGCAGTGATCGACAAAGTTGAGCCAGGTGAAGTAGTGCCAATCCCTACATTGCCTGCCGAGGTAACAACCAGCTTGTCGGAATAGCTACTGCCTGGTGTTTGAATTGAAAAGACACCGTTTGTGTTGCCGATAAATACCAGACTTGTAGAGTCCTTGAAGGCAACGAACGTGCCGGTTGTTCCAGTGCGTTCAAATGTAGCAGGAGTGCTAGATGTTCCAGAGACATGGAGAAGGTTGCCAGGTGAACTAGTCCCCACGCCCACGAGCCCTGCCGAGGTGATGCGGAGGCGTTCTTGAACAGCTCCAGATCCAGGGTAAGTCCAAAAACTTAAGTTAGATGGAGTACCATCATGAGAATACGCGCCAACTGTCGCAACATAATCACTATTGTCATATCCCAAAGAAATAGCAGTTCCAGAAGATTTCTGAAAGCGCCCTACTTCATAAAAATTGCCAGACCATATATTACCTCCAACAGCGTGGAGCTTTGTTCCTTGCGTGCCACCAGTGCCAACACCTACATCACCATTTGAATTGATGAACAACCTGCCAGACCCACCAGTGCTGATGGCTACTTGGTCTGCGCCGGGGGAATACAGTCCAGAATTTGCGTCCCCGCTAAAAAATAGTCCTGGCGTGGAAGCTGAGCCTGCAATAACGCCCAGCGCTCCAGTCATGGTATCGCCAGTGACGTTTACAAACTCACCAGCCTCACTGCGCCACGCAGCCCCGTCCCAAATCTTAAATACATAAGTGCCGCCACTGGTATCAAGCCATTGCTCGCCAAGGCTATTACCAGCAGTGCCGCCACTTGCAGGGCTCACATTAGGAGCGGTTGCTCCCACATGCACAGGCCCCACTTTTACTAAATTACCGTTGCTATCTTTGAAGAAAGCTCCAGGGCTTCCACTTGCATAATTAATGGCCAATTGGCCATCAACCATGGAAGCAGGATTAGGACGCTTGTTAAGCGTTGATGAACGCAGATGTTGAAGAACACCAGCCATAATTAAAGCCTTTCGGAATTACAGAAGACTAATCAGTCTTTCGCAATTCTAAAAGGCTTTTCTTTTTAATGATTAGAAAGTGCCTTCATCAACAGTGGCATCAATAGAACCAGCGGAGAAATTGCCACTTGCGTCGCGAGCAACAATTGCGCTAGCAGTGTTGGCGCTGGTAGCGGTGGTGGCGCTATTGCTAACCTTGCCGGCAGTGGAAATCGTAGACAGCTTAGTGTCAGCAATGCTGCCAGCAAGCATTAAATTGGTGACTGTACCAGTGTCGCCAGTGGTAATAATGGTGCCAGTGGTGTCTGGTAAAGTGACAATCTTGTCTGAAGTGGCATCAGCAGCAGTAAGCTGAATTTCAAAGGCATTATCCGTGGAGCCTTCAAACAGCAACGTGCCAGAATTGCCAATGACCACTTCACCAGTGATGGTGCCGCCGGCTCGTGGCAATGCAGCATTGGCTAAATCGAAAGCGCTCTTCACTGCAGTGGCAGTAGCAGCAAGCGTTGAGCTTGTTGTGCTCGTGGAATCAGTGAGCTGAACGCTTCCCCTGACGCTTGTCGATGCGTCAGGAATGGAAATAACAGCATTGGTCGTGCCGCTAACAACTGTGAGCGGAGCGTTAACGCTAACTGACAGTACAGTACCACTTGCAGGAGTGGTCCAATGCACGCCTCCGCCAAAAGCGGAATTAGCCGTCAACACTTGACCATTAGTGCCCACTGCTTGCCTTACAAGAGTGGTGCCACTTGCAACAAGAATGTCTCCTTTTGTATAGGAATTGAAGCCGGTGCCGCCATAGCCAGTGGTCAAAATACCACTTGCCACATTGTTAATATTGCGACATTCAGTATTCACCTCCTCAATGGCAGACTGCACATTGGTACTGCCAATAGTACCAGCAGGACTGAACGAAACATTAGAAGCAGTTTGTGATTGATAAGTGGAGCTAACGTCAAGCTCCACCCACGCAGTGCCATTGCAAAGAAGAATGTCAGGTGGCTGCAGAACAGTCTCTGGGGCTGGCGATGTACCAGTGCCTCCGCTCTCAACGACCACGTAATAACGATTGAATGTCGTGGACGCAGCAGGAAGGGGTTGTCCAATGGAAAGGCCAATGCCTGCGCCATCAGAACTTACGCTTCCAATGACATTACCAGAGGCGTTATAAGTGCCACCAAAAATAATCTCACCAACTGAAATGCCAACTGGGTTCCAAACGTTGCCATCCCATAGATAGAGATCTTTCTCCAATGGATTGAAGAAGAACTGTCCAATAAAATCAGCAACTGGCGGAGCTTCACCAAATTGACTGACAGAATAGTTCGCAAGCTTGGAAGCAAGAATTGAATCGTCTGCAATGAAGCCACTTCCAAATGTGCCAGTGGTAATTTTCGATGCGGGGAGAGCAGGAATGTCATCGGCAACAAGACTTGCAGAGCCTGCGCTTACGTGTCCTTGCGCATCGACTGTCACTTTGTAATAAGTGCCAGATGCAACGCTATTGGCGTGATTAAAAATACCGCTAACAGTGACAAGGCCCGTACCAGCTTGAGCAACGCCCAGGGCAGCAGTGGTCGCCTTGGGAAGATCGTCGGCAGTAATAGCGCGGAACGTAGGAGCAGCATCTGCATTGCCACTCGCCGGACCGGCAAAGAAGCGCGTAGCAACTTGCGTATTTAGCGAAGGGACAATGGAAGCACTAAATTCATCAGGGTAAGACGTGGTGTAAGTGTAAACAGTATCGCCTGAAATGACAGTGGTGGCGAGCCCGCTTTGCCGGCGCCAAGTGCTTCCAGTCCAAGTGTATTCAACGCCAGTATTTGTATTCAGCCATTGTTGACCAATAAAATCACCATCTCCCGTGGGCGTTGAGCCAGCGACAATGGCAGCGGAATTATCAGCAAGTTTTGCGGACGTAACGCCACTATCTACAATTTTTGCAGTGGTAATAGCAGAATCGTTAATCTTTGCAGTGGTGACGGCAGAGTTGTTAATGGTTACGGAGAAGCCGCTAGTGCCAGTGCCAGTGACATCGCCAGAAAGCGTGATGGTCTGGTCGCCAGTATTCGTGCCAGTGGACGTGCCAGAAAAACTGCCATTCTGCACAGCCAAAGTGCCAAGGCCAAGCGTTGCGCGAATGTCCGCAATACTGGTATCATCAAGAATGGAACGCGCAGCAGAAGTGCAAGCAATTTCTTCTACAGTGCCACCGCTAGCCGAAGAGCGGCCAAGAATGACATCGCTAGTGCTTGTAGCCTGAATTTTGCTATAAGAAACTGCTGCATCAGCAATTTTGGCAGTAGTAACTCCACTGTCAATAATTTTCGCAGTGGTTACAGCATTGCTGGCAAGCTTGTCTGCTGTGATATTGGCATCGACAATTTTGATGGTGGTAACGCCACTATCAGCAAGTTTTGCCGTGGTAATTGCGCTGTTCGCAATGTCTGCAGTGGCAATAGATCCGGCATCGTAATTGCCGCTCGCCACTGTATTTTGCACTGCCAATGAGCCAAGACCAAGCGTTGTGCGTTGTGCGCTTGCATCTGCATCATCAAGAATGGCGCGACCAGCAGCAGTGATCGTGGCAGTGGCGTAAGTGTCAGAAGCAGTGGTATAAATGAACTGGCCAGATGCAGTGGTCAGTCCTGCGATGGAAGCAAGAGCAGGATCATAAGCTTGCACGTCAGCGCCAATGACCAAGCCAAGATTGGTGCGTGCTCCAGATGCAGTGGAAGCTCCCGTGCCACCGTCTGTAACGGCGAGATCAGTGATGTCACTAATCACGCCGCCATTGATCGTGGCGTAAGTGATGGTGCCACTGCTGAGCACTGCTGTGCCGCCAGTGATTGCCACGCCAGATGCGGGCTGTACAGCCATGGTTTCCAGGCCAAGCGTGGTGCGTTGTGCAGCAGCGTCTGCATCGTCCAGCAATGCCCTGCCTGCTGCTGTGAGCGTAATGCTTTCTACATTGCCACTACCAGCAGACGCACGACCAAGTAGCACGCCGCTTGCCACTTGCTGAATCTTGGCAAAAGTGACGGCGTTGTCTTCAATGGCAGCAGTGGGGATGGAACCACTTGCATAGCTTCCAGAAGGAATTGAGCTTGCAGTGATTACAGAGCCAGAAAGCTCTCCAGAAGAAAGACCAAGCCTTGAAATGGTGACAGCGCCAGATGCAAGCTTTGCAGTGGTAACTCCGCTATCGACAATGTTTACAGTGGCAATCGCATTGGCGGCAAGCTTGGGCTGTGTAATGCCGCTATCTACCAAATTGATTGTATTGACAGCATTAGAAGCCAGCTTCGCTTGTGTTACACCACTGTCTACAAGCTGAGCAGTGTTGACACTGCCGCTTGCCATCTTTGCGAGAGTGATGGCGGAATCAATAACGTTAATAGTGGCAACTGAATCACTTGCAAGCTTTGGTTGCGTGACGCCACTATCAACGAGATTAATGGTTGCCACTGCGTCAGCAGCAAGCTTTGCTTGCGTAACGCCGCTTGCAACTAAATTAATCGTATTGACACTATCCGAGGAAAGTTTTGCGAAAGTAACACCACTATCAACGAGATTAATCGTTGCTACGGCATTTGCAGCAAGCTTGGGCTGCGTAATGCCACTGGCGACAAGATTAATAGTTGCCACTGCATCAGCGGCTAGCTTTGCCTGAGTAATTCCGCTGTCAACTAATTGAATGGTGCCAACTGAATTGGCGGCCATCTTGATGAGCGTGACGCCGCTAGTAGCCAGGTGAACCGTGTCAATGGCGCCAGCGCTTACATTACTGCCTGTGATTCCACTTGTTTGAATTTTCGCAGAAGTGACAGCGCCATCAAGAATTTTCGCAGTCTCCACTGCATCGCTAGCCAACTTCGCCGCCGTAACGGCCAAGTTGTTGATCTTGCCAGTGGTAACACTTAAATCTTCAAGAAGACTGGTGTTGATAGTGTTGCCAGTGGCGACCACTCCCAGTTCCAATGTGGAACGAGCAGCGGCAGCATCGGTATCATCAAGAAGCGTGCGAATATAAACAGTGCAATCAATCTCTTCTACATTGCCAGTAGACGCGCTTCGACCAAGCAGTTTATTGGCGCTTACCTGCTGAATTTTGTCGTAAGTGAGCGTATTTGGAGCAATGGATGTGCCAGTAAGCTTTGCAGCGCTGGCTTGGTTAATCTTTGAAATATCAAGAGTCGAAGCGTCTGCAATGTTAAAGCCTGCTTGAATCAGGCTCTTTACTTGCACCTTTTTGGTTTGACTGGCGCTGACGTCTGCAATGGGCAGAACATCATTAAAAGCTACGCCTCCCTGAGGAAGTTCGACGAGTTCCGTAATTCTTTGATCGGCCATCTCTCAAAAAGGCAGGGCTAAATACAGTCTAGTCTCTCTTGATAATAGCTATTATCGCCCTCTCGTCTTTGCTTTATTAATCAGTCACTTCTTTCAGCAGGTAATCAAGACCCTGCTCAAGATAGATGGCATCGTTGTCTTCCTTCAGGATGTACTCTGGAGGAATGCCAACTCTGATCTTAAATTCGCCTGTCGTAACAAAATCGACTGAACATGCCACTAATGCGTCAGACGTAACAGTAACGCCTGCCCTGGTGACTACAGCTTCAATGTCGTAATAAACTTCCTCTCTAAAAGTTGGAGACTGCTCAACGGACGATAAGGAAAGCAAAGCCTTAAAGTTGCTACCAACGTCCAAGCGATTAATCACTTGCAGCAAGAACAAAGGCACATCTTGGTCCGCTACTGTCTCATAGCTAAACAGGCATTCAATGCTGCCATTGCCACTTAATAGACCAGCCGAATACTGCTGCTTGAACTTATCGGAGAGACTCGTCGTCTCCATGGCGGCCCTGTCAGTATTGATTTCAAATGACGTGACGGAGCCAAGCGTGTTATATCTAGTGTCCCTTACGCCCACTGTAATTTCAATGGGTTCTCCGTAAAAATTAGCCAAAGCATATTCATTAGCTCTTTCATTATTCACTGCATCGCCAAAGTCTTCAAACAGACGAACACCACCCACTCTGTTTACGTTTGCATAGGCTCTGATATTGTCCGCTGTAATATAGTCGCTTAGCCTAAATTCATCGTAACCTTCTGGAGGGAGATCATTGCTTGTGCTAATCTCATCGTCCAGCCATCCAGAAAGCGCAGCCGTACTTCCTGAAGACCAGACCACCTCGCTATAGCCGTCAACATCTGGACCAAGAATGCTCCAAAATGCTGGAGGAATAAATAAAAGACCCCTAGGGTCTTCAGTGGATATTTCCAGAAGATCGCCAGTGATTAAATTATCGTCGCTCCCTTCAAACGAAAAGCGATTTAAAGCAGTATTAACATCACTGGGTGAAATGGTCGCCGTAAAAGTATTCTCGCCCCCTCGCTGAAGCTTGATAGCGCCTGTATGGCCAACAAAAAACGTCATCTCGCTTCAGCGACTATTCTTCCATTGTACGAACAATGCAAATGGTAAATTAAGCTTATCGTCAAGTGGTACCAGTGAGAACCACGGAATCCAGAGGACCATCAATCGTAAAGTTAAACGAAACAGTGGTTAGTTCGTCAGTAGAAGAAGTGATACTGGCACTATTGATATAGGCATCAGCATTAAATGACTGGCTTGTCCCCACTTCAAAAGTAAGATTCACGCGGTCGCTTTCAGTGACCGCGCCAGTTTTTGTAATCCTCTCAAGAAGATTAGTCACATCAGTGGTATCGCCGTTGTAATAGGACAACGTGGCGCTACCAGTGGCACTGAACAAGCCAGGAGTGAAAGTATTGGCTGTGTCTCCCAATGCTGTAGTGTCTAGCATGTTCACGGAGGTGTCAAGTGTCCAATTACGAACTTTCGACACTTCGCTGCCACCAAGACGCAGCTTGCCAGTGCGACCAGTATAGAAAGGCATTGTCTCAAAGCTTTTGTTTTAATCTTAGCACTTTTGAGAATGATTAATCAATACGATAAAGCGATGAGTCGAAACGTACAATTTTTGATTTTGTTTGAGCGCCTTCTTCTTCGCATGGATGCTCAATGGCTCTTACGGTAATTTCGCCTTCTTCTTCCATCGTCACTTCTGTCACGCGGAAAACACGCTTCGTCGTCACTGCATTGCCCAAGACAAATAGCCATCCTTCATAAGGAACAAATGACGCTGATTGACTGTCTGTCACTGACACCGAAAGCTTGGCAATTCCTTCGTTAGGGCTGCCGCTATATAAAAGCGCCGTGTAAGAGCCATTAATTGGATCTTCCGCCAATGGAGTGTTCAGTCTGCCGTCTGCCTCGACAATGCCGCTGCGAAAATCGTCCCACTGGTTCTGATCGGTTTGAACATAGATGTAGCTACCAGGCTCAATGGGACTTTCGGTGGGGAATGTTTTGAATTCCACGGCCCGCCTTGAAAGCCTACGTTGCTGGCAAAGCAGCATTCCATAATGCAACGCCTGCACTCTTCTTGTGACAAAATCCGACAAATTAAACGTCTGACGAACGCTATTGCTTTCTGAGGCATCAGCCAGCATTATGGTCAAGCTTGTATTACCTGGGAACACATTGTCATTTTCCGTGTTGCGGTAGACGATGGTGGCAATCAAGTCTTGCGTATTGTCGCCATAGTCAAGAAACTCTTCTTTATAGCTGTCTTCAAGAATGTTTCCTTGATTGAACAATGCGGAAATAGAAATGTTTCTGGTGACATTGCCAAAGGCGTCATAAGGCACGGCCGGAACCAGCGTTTCTTTCCCACCAATCCGCGCAAACTCAAGAAGAGAAAATGGTGCAACAGTACTCCAGAATTCTCGCCATGATTGTGGTTCAGCAATCACGCCGTCCATGTAGTAGCCATTGGCCCGGCAGAATTTCTGAGCGAGCCCAAGACGAACAGTATCTATGCCATTGATATTGGCATAGGCACCAATGCCATTTTTCTCGTCAAGAATGGTATCGAGAAAAATCTCAGGAGCATAGCTTGTTGACGAAACAAGACTAGACGAATAGCTTCCACCATCCGAAAGCTTCCGAACCTTTTTCCCTTTCGTCACCCATGCGCTAAGGGAGCGCAAATCTTGCACACCTTGCCCGCTATAAATATTTAGACCAAGCAAAACAAGATCTTGGTAAAGATTTGGCGAGAAACTTTCAAGCTGCTGCTCAGTAACTGCCACCAAAGAATTCTCAGGGCCACTATCAAAAGAGAAAGAAATTTGCGTGTCAGAACGCAGCGAGAAAAGCCCCCATTCATCAACAAATTTTGGCGTGCGATTTAAGCGGGGGCGCAGGCGAACGGTTTGGCGAATTTTGCCACGGAAAACCAATTGATGCCCGCCATCAAGGCTAACGCTATTTTGTTCATCATTCAATCCATAGCCAAATGTGCGGAGATAAAGCACATTAATTTGTTGTGCATCATTGTGAGTGCGCAACTCTGCAGGAAGATCAACAATGGGCTCAAACTTAAATTGCCATTTTTCTTTCGATGCAGCAATGAAGCGAAGGTGGGTATAGATGTCCACTTCTTTGCCATTACGAATGGCTAATACAAACTTTGCTCTTGTATATCGCGTATCAGTTGGCTTTTTGTAGAGCATCCAAAACATGGACGTGCGATTGCGTACGCCATTGTCGCTATCCTTATGCCCTTGCATATCAGTCTCGGCATATACGCTTTGCCTTCCTTGAATGCGCTGAAATATCTTGCTCTTAAAGCAAAAATTTACAATGTCGCACTTGGTAGTGGCTTCGTAGCTGATTTCATCAATTTTGGCAATACATTTAGTATTGAAATAATCGTTCCAATTGTCTGTATTTTTTAATTCAATCTCGGTCTCGCGCAATTCTCTAGTAGCTTCGTCATATCGACGCTGCCAATCCTGCTGCGCAGCCGTTTCCGCAGGAATGTCTCTCTGATTGCGAATGAGTTCATCAATGGCGCGTCTAATTTGACGCCGCTCTCTGCGCATAGCACGCAGTTCTTCTCGCAAGTTTGTGTTGGGCGAATCATCAAACAGTCCTTCTTGAATTGCTCGTGGCATGAGCCTGCGAACAATGTCATTAATTTGCCTGCGGCTTTCTTTCTTCGCAGTTGTTTGGTCGCGAATAGCCTGCCTCTTATCGCCTCTTCTTTCTTTGAGGCGATCAATCCTCTCTCTCTGATTATCACCAAAAGGCCTTTCTGCTAGCACATCTTGAATGGTAGAGTTAATATCCTCTAGCTCTTCGCGTCGAGCGTCAATAATTCTATTGCGCTCTCTGATGTCGTCCTCTAAATTATTAATTTGAACATTTGCTTCTTGAAAAGCCCCTGTTTCATCCAGGAGATCCCTGAAGTCCCTTGATGAAATGTCCCCCTTTCTGATAGCGGATGCCCTTAAGATATTTTCATCTAATTGTTCAAGCCTTGTAGCGTATTGATCAATCTGAGCGGCAGTGGCGCCGCTAATTTTCTCGCCAAAAGCTATACCTTTTTCTATATTTAATTGCGCAATTAGGGCCTCTAGCTGCTTCTTTCTCGCCCGTAGTTCTTCTCCGTTTTGCTGATAATTAAGCGTGCCGTAATCTTCTTCACATAGCACGCCAGGCTCAACGCACCTGAAAGTGAACTGCCCCTCTACATCGCTTCCATTATTGATATTGCTAGAAATCATCTTCAGCTTGGCTGCGCCAAGCTTGTACAAGCTAGAAGAATCAAAAACAGTGATGTATGAACTGCGCAAATCAACCGCAGCTCTTTCCACGTCTTCATTAACACTCTTTCCATCATCTTCTCTAAAGATGATAGTCAATTGACTGTCTACTGGCAATGCGGGACGAACTCCGACTGCTGGCCATGTGTCAGGCCAATAACCTCCTCTTCCAATGAGATTAATACCAAGTTGGTCGCGCTCTTCTTTGCCATTGTCGTCTCGGTCCTCTACTTGCACCCTAATCGGCACAACGTCATACACTCCCAAAGAAGTGGCAGTGGTAGGAGAAAACGCCTGACTAAAACCCTCTGGCCTTTGAAGACCAGACGTATTGGCTTTATACACTGCATCAGTGGGAGTGATGCCTTCACGCGATGGATCGTCTGCGTTCAGAGGCTCTGGATACCTATTGTGAATGAACGCAAGTCGTCCGCCATCTGGCTGCGCATAAAGCCAGAAGCGCTGAGCAGGAATGTCCCTTAATGGCGTTTGACCAAAAGCTGTGCGACCATAGCCAAATTCTTCAATGGGACCAGCGCCAACCACTGCAAGCATTTGCATGAACTGGCGAGATCCAAGACTATGCACTGCAGACCATACCAGCGAAGTATTAACTCTTACGCCGCCAGCAGGATTTTCGGAATTGTTTGTATAGACGAGATTAACCGGGTCTCCATAACGCGCCACTTCTTGAAAAGAATTGAAGCCATAACGAGGAGCAAAGAAAAGATTGCGGCTGCGTCGCCCCATCGTTGCGCTGGGGGCTTCTGGCTTGGGAGCAAGTAGCGCCGCACCAACTTGCGCCAATGTTCCAACAATGGTAAGAATAAGCGCAACAGTCCCAGCTTCTAGGCCATTTCTTACGTCAAGAATAGTTCCTTCCTTGTTGTCACGATAATTCAATCGTGCCAGATAAAACTGCCAGTATTCTTCTTCAGAAATCTGAAGAGCATCAATTAGAGCGCGTTCGTAAGGAAGGAGGCGTCTCATTATTTGATATCAGGCAGCATTTTGAACAACTTCAGCGATGGAAAAGATGACGACCAGAATGATCGCCCTCCTCGGGAAACTGTAAGTATTCCCCCATCATAAGCTACGCCAACTGCTATCTCGCCTCCCGGCTTTGGCAGAATAATCGCCACATTACCATCTTCTCTTTCCCCTGTCCTTTTGCCATTGTCAAATAGCCATCGGACAATTCTCTTCATTGGTAAATTGCCAGAATCATATTGGTCATACGCCCATCGAAAATCCTCTTCATAATCATGAAGACCAAGGCGACGCCTTGCTTCGCAAACAAGCATAAAGCAATCGGTTTTTCCTTCGCCTTCAGAAAAACGAGCCCTTCGTTTGTACTCAAGGCCAATCAAATCGTTAATCATCGCAGGCTAATTTCTGCATTCAATGGCAAGAATCCAACGTTCTTAGACGAGAATGTTTGCCTTGGAAATGATGCGCCCACGCTATCCATTGCGCTCCTGAAGCGCAGTTCTACAGTGGTATCGTCAAATGAAGCGCCAACGCCCACATAAAACTCCTCGTATTCGGCAGTCTTGGTATAGCTGCTGTAGTCAACGATGGAACCAGTTGTCGCCATCCACACGGTTTTCAAGGAAAGCTTGCTAAGGCGATTGCCTTCTCCGTTTTCAACGAGCGCAATGGTAAAAGCGCTATGCGGAAACAGTACGCGCAGCAAGCTATTTTCTCCATTTAAGGAGGACAATGCTCCTTCCACGCGAAATGGAGCATGCCTGTACGTTGGCGATGCAGTGCCTGGAATGGCCACTGTAGAAGCGCCAGTATTAAAGAAATAGTTTTGATAGTAATGCGACTGTCCGTTAGCGGTTTCGATGAAAAGAAAATGGGCAATGTGAACTGAGGTTTCCATTATCAAGCGCCAGAATAGTCAAGCTCGCCAATCAGCCTCACTGTAACAGTGCTTCGTCCATTGAACACGCTTTCCACTTGAGGAGGTTCAGCATATTCCCAGAGAATATTTGCGGGAGTCTGCACAACGCCTTTCAGCGTTGTGCTCATGCCAGAAAATACTGCGTCAGGAAGAGCGAAACGGACGTAGCTGCCAAATTGGCCATAGTAATGATCGAGGATGGCTTTTGTATTGGCGTCGGAAATATTTTCAAACTGAAGATCAATGGCATGACCAAATGACCGATTGCCAAACACTCTTTTAACAGTGGCTCCCGAAAGCCCGCGATAAACTTTCGTGGGAAATTGCCCTGGAGAATACGATCGTCCAGTTGGTCTAATGGAAGGAAATATTGCCATTAGCGGATACCAATACTAGAGCGAGTGGAGGGGCTTTGTTTAATCTTATCGAGCGTCATTGACATGCCCTGTTTAGCGCCTCCAGCAATGGAAGCACGACGAGTTTCTGCCATTGCCTGCTCTAATTGTTCTCTGCTAACGTATTCTACGCCATTAATCTTGGTCGTTTCAAACTTCATGCTCAGAGAAGGCGCCTGAGGCATGCCTGGGGCGCCATTGCCCATGAGGTCACGGGCGGAACGTCCACCAAATGACACGGGAATGGAGCGGCCATCCGGAAGCGGAACAATGGCTTCGTTGTATTTACCTTCACCGATGAGCCCCAAAGTAGGACCATTTACAACGCCTCCATTGGCAAATGCTTGGAACGGCGTGAATCCTCCCTTCCAAACAGCGCCATTCGCTGCAACATTGGCAATTGAGCCGGTATCAAAGCCGTTCACAGAGGGCGCCGTAACATTTCCTGTTGAAGGAATGCCGCCAGGATTGGGACCTGTTGACGATGTTGTGCCTGCGCTAAGACCAGCAAACATTTTGGCGATACCAATAGCAATGTACGTGGCAATCATCTGCGCTGCTGCTTGAGACAAGGCTTGACCCACGCTTTGCAGGAAACTTGCAAATACTTCCTTGGCAGTGGCGGTACCAGAAACGAGACTTGCTACGCCAGTAGTCATTGCTTCACCAAATGCTGCCCCAATGCCATAAATAGATTGCTTGATGGCTTCATTTCTGCTCTCAAGAAGAGTGAGTTGATTCTGTAATTCGGCGAAACGCGACGCCTCATCTTGCGTGGCACCACGACCAATCGCCTCCTCAAACCTATCGCCAGCAGGACCAATAAAACCAGCAGAAAGTCCCATGCCTCCCAAGGGAGTGGCGCGAGTGACCTCACTACGCAAAGTGGCTTCTGCACTTGATTGCTCAAGCTTCAGTCTTTCTCTCAGCAGTGGGATGTAAGCTTCAAGCCCCTCAGTGAGCTGCTTAATTTTTTCCACTTGAGAAGCATTTAGCTTATCTGCTTCTTCTTGCTTGATAATTCCATCTTTTACTAGTTTGTTATTTTGCTCAATTTGAGCATTGGCCATTTGCACGCCAAGAGCAGCTTTTTCTCTGGCTTCGTTAATCTTCTGTTCAGTCTCAAGAGCATCTCCAAACGCCCCGGACGAGATTAAGCTAATGCGATTTTGCAAGAGAGTATTTTCAAGCTTTTGCTGCTCTATGGGAACAATGGAAGCAGTGTATTCTCGAATGAGAATATTAAGCTCTTGTTGCGCCTGAATATTTGCATATTTAGTGGCAAGATTTTCTTTTTCTTTCGCATTAATTGCTTCTTGACTTGCAAGCGCCGAAGCATAATCCTTCTTCGCTTCTGCTCTTATTCTTGAAGCAGGCACTCCAGCAGGCGCTGCACCAGCCGCTCCAGAGCGTGAGCTGGGATCGAGGTGCATTAATTGCGTGCCACGAGGCAGATTCCCAGAAATACCAGCGGCGCCACCGAGATTGCTCACTCCTGACAAGCCAACTGGCACTTGTGTTCCCTGAGGAACAAACACATCAATGGCTCCAACTCCACTCGCGTACGATTTATGAGAAGCAATGCCACGACGCACTAACTGCTCCACTTGAGCTTGCTGCATTCCAGCGGTGAATTTTTGCCCGCTGCCTAATTCAGGCTTAACACCTTGCTGCAGAAGCTTCATTACCACTTCAACAGTGTCTTGAACCAATGCCTCTCGGTTCATGTTTTGGAAATGACCATGCACCCAGCCAGGAGCATTGAACACTCTCCCGGTAGCGCCGAACATGGCAGCACCCCCGCCAGCGCCGGAATCTCCCGCCACATAAGCGCTCGTAGCTGCCTTCATTTCAGCTTTAGCGGTATCAACTTGCGCTTTGCGAATTGTCTCAATTCTGCGAATTTCAATAGCCTGAAGATCGCGTTGGAATTTCAATTCTCTGCTCATCCATTCGTTTTGTCCTGCTTCAAGAAAATCGTATTTCGCCTGCTGCAAGTTTTTCCAATGCTCAAATTCCATATCGCTCAAGTTAATTGCTTGATCAAAGCTAATATTCATTAAATCAGCTTCGTACTTACGCTTATCATCAGCAAGTCTACGGGCTTCTTCTGCGGCTTTTGCTAGCGCTTTTTCATTCCCTTTCTCTTCACCTCCTCCGGCGGGAATAGGAGGAAGCGATACTGTCTGCTGCGCTTGTTTTTCTTCATAGGAAAGTAGCTCTTGTCTATATTTTCCCTCCGCTGCTAGTCCTTGTAATTTCTGAAATGCTCCCGTCACTCGCGTTGGCTGCACCTGTAAAGAGCCTCTGACATTTGAAACAATCACTCCAGCATCTTGCAATGCCTTCGCTTGCTGAGATGTCACTTCAATCCAAGCCTTTCCCTTGAGCTTCCCTTGCTCTATCTCTTCATTTAATCCTTTTAAACTTTGCGCTCCCGCCTCGTATTGTCTAGTGGCCTGCTGGGCTTCTGTTTGCGACATCGAGCGAATAGCTTGCGCGGCTCCCATGGCCTTTGCTTTCGTGTCGGCCATTGACGCATTTAAAGAAATAATTTTCTCTATCAACATGCCAATGCCAAGCAAAACAGCGCCGATAACGGTGCCGGTAAAAGCTGCCTTCATTGCAGTTCCAACTGTTCTAATTTGAGTTGCCGTAACGCCAGCAGTTTTCCCTGTAGTTACCATCGCTAACTGCAATGCCTTATTGGCAGTAACACCTTGAGCAGTTGCCGCTGTGTAAGTAACAAACACTGGAATGGCGCGCACAAAACTAGCAATCAAGGGAACAAGGGCTCTTAAATTTAGAGCCTGAATTGCCAGCGTCAACGGGAGCACAGCAGCATATACACGCGCGAGGTAACCAACGAATGGATTGCCCGCAATTTGCAATAACACCTTGCCCACTTCTAGCCCGGCCCGAGCAAATTGACCAAATTGCTCAATCAAAGCTTTTACGTTTTGGCCAAGGCCTTCAAATGTCGGCTTAAGACGTTCAAGTTCTTGGGCTATTCCAAAGCCGCCGCTCGTTTTTGTTGCTGCTCCAGTAAAGAAAGCATTAAATCCATCGGAAATTTGCCTAATCCCATCAGTTAATGGCACAACGACAGTATTCAAAAATCCCACGGCAACAGGCTCAAAGCTCTCATATAAGAGGGTCATTGAATTTTGCATGCGATTAATAATGCCTTGAAAAGTCAAAGCTGCGCCTTCGGCTCCAGAGCCGAATTCCTGCCTCATTACAATGCCAACATTTTTAAGCAATGCGACCATCGCCTCGCCTTTGTATCTGCCAGCTTCTAACTCCGCAGAAAAGTCTTGAATAGCTTTTGACCCTTCAAATCCAGCGGCCTTTGCAAAAATTGCCATAGCGCCAGGTAGTACATCGCCTAACTGTCCTTTCAGCTCTTCGCTCATCACTTGTCCTTTGCTTGCCATTTGAGCAAAGGCATAATTTACGCGATCCACTTTGTCTGCGCTCATGCCAAATGTGGCAGCAGCTTGCGTAATGCCAGTGAATAAATTCCTGATTTCATCTCCGCTAAAGCCAGCAGGAGCCATAGAAGCATAAAGCTTCGTAAAGCCATCTCGTGCCGACTGCAGCGGCACATTATATTTCTCAACCAAATCAAGAATTAAACGATTAGAAGATGCCGCTTCTTCTGCATTCGGAGAAATTGCACCAAGCGTATTACGGAAATTCTGAAGCTGGCTTACAGCAGCCCCAACTTGAGCGGGGAAATTCTGAATGAAGGCCAGCATCTTATATGCTTGACCAAATAATAACACTTGTTTTGTAGCAAAACCAAATTCTTCCCCTAGCTCGCGAATGGTTCCAGAGCCAGGGAGATTAACGCCTCCTAATGCACGACCAAAGCCGCCCATCCCACCCATTCCTCCTGCGCCGCCACCGCCTCCTCCAGGGGGCATAGCTCCGCCACCGCCAAACATACTGCTCCGAGCATTGATCGTCAATGGGCTTGATGGCCCCATCATTCCCGCACTCGGGAACATTCCCATGGATCCTCCCAAGCCTCCTCCTCCCATTCGATAGGCCATGCCAGGAATGTTTTGCTGCACAGCTACGCCAGGGGCATTGAAAATAGGCAATGATTGCCCGCCTGCAATACCAAGCCCTCTGCGCTGTAGGAAAGCTTGGTTCAAAGCCCGATTCAATGCCTCTCCAGACATCCCCGTGGCAGCAGTTGGCACGCCTCCGAAGCCAATATCCGCAATTTGTCGATGTGCCAATGCAGGATTAGCTGCTTGATTTGCTAAAGCAGCGGCCATTTGCCTATAGTTCCCAGAAATACCAACTGGCGAAAGCATTGATACGCCAGGATTTATAAGTGCGCGACCAGTAAATAAAGAGCCAGCGACTCCGCCTCCTGTCCCCAACGCGCCGCGAGACTGAGCTAATTGCTGCTCTAATAAGCTTAGTCGTCCGCCGGTTGCGCCTACTGGCGGCAATGCAGCTTGCATTGTTGGCGTAAAATATTGTCGACTTGGTACCGTTGCTCTTCCAGCAAAGGGATTCGGCTCGTAAGGAGAATACGGGCCAATCGGAAGCTCTAACGCACGTCGAGCCCTATTCAGCATATAAGTGGCGGCTCTACTTAAGGGTGCATTTTCTTGGCCGACGCTAGGGGCCTGAAGAAGAGGAAGATTTGCTCTCTCAAGTTGTTCGCGCATTAAGCGAGTTCCGCTAGTTTGTCCTGCCGCAGGTAAAAGCTTTGCACTTGCGACGGGAGTCCTGCCTCCAAACATTTGTTCAGGGGATTGCGTTAACGCTCGACTAATAAGAGTGGTAATGCCACTGCCAATTTTCCCCATCCATGGATTGGAAGTATTTACAGTGCGGGTGTAATCTGAAAAACTTTCAGCAATGCTCTTTAAAAGAGGATCGAAAGCTTTTGCTCCTCCAAAGCCAGGAAGCCTAAATCCTTGCGGACCGTATTGCTCTCTAAATGCGGCCTGTCTATTTGCCGCCCCAACAAGATCAGTCGTGAGCCTGCTTTCAGGCATCATTCGCAGCATGCGCTGTGCTGCACGAGGATTTTCCGTGAGATTTGCAATGCGATCCAACATCTGGTTGAGGTTGGGCATTGAACGAGCGGCACTTGTTTGAGCTTGCCCACGGATGGGACGAAGCTTCATTTGCAAGTCTTTCAGATGATCAAAAACCGCATCGGCAATTCCATCGCTTTCTTGTACTAATTTTTTGGCTTGGGCAACCAAATCTTCTCTTTTGCCAGAAGGAGTGCCGCCAAGATCTCGAATAATTTTCTCAAGCCCAGGCTTGTTATACCCCCCCTTCCCAAGCGATTCCTTCTCTAGGCGCTTTAATATTGCTTGTTTGGCAATATTTTGCTGAGCACGCTCAATACTTCCTCCAAATAATGCACCAGATGCTCCTTGCGCAAGAACTTTTTCAATCTCATCTATAGCCTGTCTCCCTTGAGTTCCAGGCAAAGAAGCGGGGCGCGAACCACCGGAAGCGCCTTTTGGTATGTTTGCATTTACATTAACATCGATAGAAATTCCAGAAAGCCTATCTTTGATATTATCCCTAATCGCCTTAATATTTTTAACAAGAGGAGGCTTAACCTCTATAGGAATAAAAACAACTCCCTTGGGGCCAGTAATGTCGCTGATAATATTGCGTCGAACTTCTGCTGCCTTTGTCTTTGTGACCTCGCTTTCAACATTAACTCCAAGTTTGATAGTTTCTCCCCCAAGCTTCTCCAGATTCTTCTTAAACGTACTCACCTTGTCAACAAGCGTATCAAGCGTATTGCTTTCAACTTTTACCTTGAAAGTCTTCGCTTCTAAATACCGGTTGAGGAGCCGATATTGATCGCCAATGCTTTTTTTATTAAACTGAACGTTAAGCTGTAGCGATTGCCCGCCAAGCTCCGTGCCAAGTTCCGCTAATCGCTGTCTAAAATATGCCAGGTCAAGACTTACCTTCAGCTTCAATTCGGCGTCTTGAGCCATCTGTCTCTATGTCTACATTCCCTTCATTCTATAATCATTGTTCTTGATTGCGCCCAGCAAAAGCCTTCATTTCATCAGCAAGCAATGCAATAACGCGCCCATCCATTCTTCTCGTCTTCATCAAACGCTGCAGAACAATCAAGCTTGCATCTGTCACGCCATCTTCTTTCTTGAGCTGCTTGGTATCAAACGGTAAGAAATCCTCAGGCCTTACTTTGCTCTTTCTTCCCGCCATCATCCCTGCTGCCATAGTGCCAAGCTTGGCTACGGCAACACTTGCGACATTGTATTTTGCAATGTCATGACGATCAAGGTATTTCAGCGCACGCTTAACGTCATCAAGCTTCTGGAGGCCAAAATTTTTGGCACTCCATCGCTCGTCTTTAAAGTCAGAAGCCGAGAGCCTGAAATAGATTTCGTTCCAATCTGTCAGGCTCTTAAGCTGCTTCCTGGCTTGCGCTTCAAGCCTTTCTGCTACTGAGGGCCATTCCTCTTCGCTGCCTTTTTTGCTTCTACAGCCTCCTGCGTCTCAGCATTTTGCTCTTCAGCAATAAATTCAACCACTTTTGCAATGGCTTTGCGGGGAAGATTTTTGGTGTCTTCAATTTCCCAATCGCCAAGATCTTGCCATTCGCCATCAATGAGACCCTGCCCACGAGAGCGAATGAAAGCAGTGACCATGCGAGCATTAGTGGCTTCCACTGACGATCCGCTGGTGATCATGCTCAGCGTCTCCTCTGTGAACTCAGAGAGCAGCTCAGCTTCTGAAATGGAGCCACCGCCCTGTAGCAGTGCAAAGGCCTCATCTAGAGGAATCTCACGCGAAGCAGCAATGCGCTTTGCGAGCTGAACGGCACGAATGGTAGCTTGGCTTTGCAGTTTGCTGATCTCCTCCTGTTCAATGGATTCAGCAACAAGCCAACTGCCATATTTCTTCAGACGGATTTCGGGCAGCAGCTCGAAATAGCCTTCAGTCTTGGTTTGAACTAGGAAGCTGTATTTGCTCATGATCGAGAATGTTTAACAATGCGTTGAACACCTTCACCCGCTCGTGAGAAGAGCGAAATTCTGGTGGCACTTCAATCAGCATTAAATGATTTTCGTTGCTTATTCTAATGGTCGTTTCTCTGCAAGAAACAAGACAAAGGATGCCCACTTCTAAAGCAGCGCCATCAATTAAGCAATTAATGGCATGCACTGTATTGTCAGCGCTCCATAAATAGTCAATTCTCATCGTCCCATCGCAGAACGAATGCGTTGTAAAAGCTGCTGCTTAATGGCGCTTTGCTCAAACCGGCTTGGAATGGCAACATCTTGAGTCCATGGTCTGGCAAATGGCACGTTCGTTCCTCTCAATGCGTCGTGTACGTATCGAGCATAAGGCTGCCCACTGCTATTGGTGGCGTCCCAATTCCAATTGGCCTCAGCGCCAGATGACGACAAAGACACGTCAAAGCTGTCTCTCCCGCTCTTGTAAAGATCGCCAAGATCATAAATATCACGAACGCCTGCATTAACAAAGTCTCCATTTTTCCTCTTTGTATCCCTACCGTAGTCCCATTTCTCCTCAAAGAATTGATCACGAAAGTGATCATTCACATCAAAGCGCGTCCAAGTTTCAAATGCCTTGGCCAACTTTGCCTCTAAAAGCTTGGCATTAATAACTGTTCCGCCAACGATAATTGCCGACATTAGCCTGCTGGATACAATTGTTTAACAATGCGATCGGGAATGATAAATTTGCATTGCTCATAAGCAATGTCATCGCCAGGAAAATATGACGGAGTGCAATCGGGAAATCTCCTGACCATTCTTTCCATCGCTTCATTTAACGTGGCGCTGCTCGGCGTGAATTGAGCAAGCCTCACTTCCCACAATTGATTAACTTGCACCATTCCTACCATGGCGCGAGGCAGTCGATTGGGAAATTCTCGCATGGTCACTTCTAGCCCTTTCACTTTCCATTCCTTTGGCACGCTTTGCCTGCCCACTACATACACAGCAGGAAGCGTTGAATTATTTGGCAATGTATAAGTGCCAATAAGATTAGGCGATGCAGAAAGCAGCTCAGTAACTGTCTCGCGCAGTTGTGAAATGTTCATTAAAAAGCCTGTTCCCGTAGGAACAGGCTAGCGAAGATTCAATAAAAGAATCAGGAATTAGGGGCAGTCGGGATGATGCTGCCAGTTTCGGAAGCATTCTGGTGGATACCAATGCGACCACGGCTGGTCAGATCAAATGTCACTTCCACGAGGTTATCAGCAGGATAGCTCTCGTTGTAGTTCATCACGCAAGCAACAAATGCCACGCGATCGTAATAGTAAGTGTTGCCCGAAGCGCCAAGCTGCTTGTTGATTTCCACATACACTTCGTGGTTCTTGTCGTAACGGCTAGCGCTCACCACTTGGAAAGCTTCGTCAAAGCTGTTCGGCAGGAACACGGTGCCGTCAACATCCTTCTGGAAGTAGGAAGTGATCGAGGCAGTAGCTTGGCTGGTAGTGATCACGCTATCAGCGAAACCGCCGCCACCCAGCAGGTAGAATTCTTGGTTGCCATCGTTGAAGGCAACAGAAGCAGTGGTAGCCGCTTGCAGAGTGTAGAGAGTGGGAGCGCCGCTAACAGTGAAAGTAGCGCCGCTTTGAGTGATAACAGGACGAGAAGTACCGCCAATGGAGCCCACGCGGACAATCACGTCCTGGCTCTTCACTAGCTCAGTGGGATGGTAGAGCATGAGAAATTCCTCAATGGAAGAAGAGAATTAAGCGTTGTCCACGCTTCCTTTGCCAATCAGTCTAAAAATTCCCCTGACTGGCGTGCCTAAGAATTGCCAATAGTGAATAGCAATTTGTTCATTTGGCAATAGCTCAAACCTTCCCTCTCTTCCATTGATCGTTGCTTGAGCAGAATCTCCAACAGTGACGCCAGACAAAGTAAGAGGACTGGTCATCCTGCCTTCCATGTAGACGGCAGTTAGATCAGCCCCCAGTAATTGGTCGTACCGTGGATTTTGTTTCTGCTTCAACGTGGCATAGAAAGTAATGCCAGTAGCCGCAGGCACGTAGTTGCCAGTTTCATTGTCAAGCACATAGCCCGAAGCCACATTAAACACCAAAGTGGCATTTGCAAGTGGCTCCAGAAAATTGCTCACACCACAAACCCAACAGAAGAAAGAGGAAGATTGTTGGTCATTCGTTTAAACTCCTGACCATATTGAGTGGCGTCAAGCCCCTCGCCATATACCTTGCCGTCAGTGGCACCAATTTGAATGCCCATTTGAGCAAGTTGAATGGCAATGATATGAGCAGCAAGGAATTTGACTGCTCTATCAGTTTGATCCCCAAACACATCACTAGAAGCATCGTAAGAAGCTTCTGCAATGGCACCATTGACAATGCCAGAAGGATGTGGACTAAATTCAGGAAAGCGCTCAAGAAAACTTGCGTAGGTAACTGCCATAATCAGGCTTTCCCAATGCGAATGGCTTCAACGCGCTTTGCAATGGCATTCCTTACGCGAATGCGCCCTTCGATTTTCTTCCAGTCTGCCAGACGATCTGGATCATGGATGAGTTCAATGGCGCGAATGGCTTGCGTAAGGGGAAGTTCGCTAAGGCTTTGAACATTTTCAGGCAGGTCTTCTACCATCACTTGTTCTTTCATTTCTTCAATGGCACCAATAGCAAGAAGCTTTTTAACAGTGCCGTTCTCCTTCGCTTCCTTCCATTTTTCATCAGGGATTTCCTGATTAAGACCAGGTGTCAGTTGAATGAGCCCGCTCTTGGTAATAATGCCAAACCCTGCATCGCGAGGGGGATTTTCAAGTTCGGGACGATAAGCAATCAGCATTGTTCAAGAAAAACAATTGCTAATAGCTTAACGCCCCTCTTCTTGATTAACTATCCTCAGGCAGAGGCCTGCACGTAGATCATGCTCTTGGGATAGTACAGAGCAACGCCACCCACGCGGGCATGAGCAGGAACAATGAATTCCAGTCCACGCTGTTGAGGCGGGAACAGCTCAAGAGGCTGAGGAATGTGCAGTTGCACTTTCTCAGGATCACGCTTGTACACAACCATACGGTCGGTGTTCAGCACGCTGTTGTCAGCTTCCAACTGGTTGATGGGCTCAACGTTGCGGATGTAGGGGTTGGTACGCAGGAAGTACTCAAGCACGGTCACGTCCGAAGAATCGGAGTTGCGAGTGGTGCTGATCTTGTTGTAATCCGCGTAGGACAGCAGAATGGTGTCGGGCTGCTCCTTCATCTTCGAGCCGTTGATGATGGCAGTCACGCCATAGTTCAGCAGCTCCAGCATTTCTTGGGCAGTGGTGCCGGCAGTGGTGAACCACTTGTCAGCAGCAACAACGTCCACGGTGGAGTTGTTGAAGAAACCAGCGAGACCCACAGAGCTTTCGCCGAAGAAAGCCAGGCTCTCCACTTTCTCTTCATAAGCACGACGCACAGCAGCAGCACGACGCTGCTCCAGGGCGATGTTGGCCATTTGAGCAGCACGCAGTTCCTGCACGGTGTAGCCAAAGCTGCCACCAAAGGAACGGATGTTGATGCTCTTCTCCACTTGGCTGATGTCGGCACGGGGCAGATCATCGGCAGCATCAGCAATCAGACGGAACTCACCAGTGGAGTCCATGATGCGATAGGTGAAGGTCTGGGCGCCAGGACCAGCTTCAGCAGTGACGGGAAGAACAGTGGGATATTTAATATCCGCATACTGCACTTCAAAGACTTGGGGGCGAATGTACTCAAGCTGACGCTCAAGGAACAGGCCCGCATCATCCATACGGAATTCAGACATTTTTAAGAGCCTCCTATCAAGAATCAGCAGAGAGGGTGAAGCTCGGACCATTCAGCTCCAGAACAGCGAG
>JACCDG012011539.1_pt1 | contig 28351 bp, 39 predicted proteins | sample 7442471 | NCBI WGS metagenome assembly JACCDG01 (sample SAMN15323444, study PRJNA562643) | freshwater metagenome | isolation source: river surface water | place: USA:Blue River Watershed | collected 2017-08-17 | reverse complement strand
AGCCCCAGAGGGGTACAAAATAGAAAATCTTAAAATAGATAATTCTAAAAAAACTAATAAAATTATAGGATATGATATAGTTGACTTAAATAATAAGATTGTTAGTAGTTATATACCTTTATCAGACTCTCATACAGGAAAAGTTGAAGCTAAATTAATTGATATATTTAGTTATGAAAAGGTAACAGAGAAAAAAACAGCAAATAAAGAAATTACATTAGATTCAGGCACAAAATTAAAAATAGCTGATTGGAGAAATACTTTTGAAGCTAAATTAAAATTTGGTAGGTTAAAAGATATATGGGACTATAATAGATTTATACCTAATAAAGAACCTGAAGATATTAATGAAATTTCATTATATTTGTCTAGACAGATACATGACAAGTTTGGTGTTAAAATAGGGCCTTTACTTCCTAATATGTTAGATCTATTAAACAACCAACCTGTTATAAATCAAGAAGATGTTGATAATAAAAAACTAGAATGTTAAAATGAAAGATTCATGTCCTCTTAAAACTAACCCTGACTGGGTAGAATCAGAAAAAGTATTAGGTGAAAATAACACTTGGAAATTATGGATGGAGTCTTCTACTGGAGATCTTCTACCTCCTATAAAGGGAGCTTTTTACTTTTATACTAATCAAAGACCAAAAGATGCGGCTAAGCTCCTTGAGACTTATATTCCTGCAGGTTTAAGAGCTAAGTTTAATAGAGCAACCCGAGTAAGTGACATGATCAATGTTGCTAGAGCTGATATGTTTAAAGATCCGGCTTATCTTACCTGGTTAAAAACTCAAGACTATTATGATAAATTTGAGGCTGATGTTCAGGAAATACTAGAGAAACAAGAGCAAGAAAAGTATAAAGATACACCTATTGAGGAACTTGAAAAAGTACCACAAGGTGCAGATTTTGTTAAGATAGATCCTGTAGATCTTATTAACAAAATAAGAAATACAGAAATTTTAAATACCCTTGCTCAAGCCTCTATATCTACAGGTATTGACTTTAAAATGATGAGTGCTGAGGAAGCAAAGACTGAATTAGCCGGTAAATATGTAGGCTATAATGGTCAACCTCTAGTTTTATTACTAAACAAACTTATCTATATACCAGAAAATTTATCTTCTACTACAGAGTTAGCAGACTTAATGATACCTTTTATTACAAGTCTAAGAAGATCTAAGAAAAATATCTTTAATATTCAATATAATAAGATCATAAATAGTAGTATAGGTCCAATGCTTGTTGAAAGAGCCAAGCAAAATAACCCGGATGCTTCTTATGATAATGAATACTTTCAAGAACTTGTTATACAAGAAGCTTTGAGAGAAGATGCTAATCTTAAAAAGTTAGCTAAGTTATCTCAAGCAGGAGCTGAAACGATAGATCCTTTATTTAAGGAAGCTATAACAGCTATTGTTGCACATGCTAGAGAAAGTATAAGATCAAAGATACAAGGAATAAAACAAACTTCTATAAGTACTAATACTACTTTAGAAGAGTTTGGAACCCTTGTTGAGAATGCAGGAAAGAAATTTACTACAGAAGGTATAACCAGCTCAGATGTAGCAAAATATAATCAAGAGATTCAAAAAGGTGTTGATGAAATCACAACTGCTGTAAATAATGATCAATCATTAGCTATTCTTAATAATGTTATACAAAACTTTATTAGGACTAATAGTAAACAATTGAGTGAGATAAAAGATAATATCTATAATGATATTAGACAGAGTTTATCAGATGAGTCTGGACGATTCTTAAGAGATATTGCTGAAAGGCTTAAGTATTTTAGAAAAGAAAATGCTGATGTATATGATTATCTAGATAATAGTTTTAGAGCCAAAGCTTTGGTTAGCTCTTTGTTAACTCTTAATAAAACCTTAGATAAGATCTTTGAGTTCTTAAATGGCCTTGAAGGACAAAAATTATCTGTAGAAGAGCTTGCTGAAAAGGTTGCTCACTACAACTATCTTCTGCAAAGCTGGGGTAATTTTGTAGAAACAACCCGCAGAAATCTTAAAGAGATGGGTGTTGCAGAAGAAAGTACAATCTATGGATTTCTTGCTAGACTTGATTCTAAAATAGAAGATGGTGCAGCTATAGCAAAAAAGCTTAATAATAATGTAGCTACTGAACATATTGCTGTGTTATTAGGAGACTTTAGTACTAAACAAAGAAAGTATTATGATGACCAAATAGCTGATTTAAAAAAACAAGCTTATTCAGCTAAAAGAGATAGACAGATAAAAGAGTTAGAAGAGAAAAGAGAGAAGTACAACTTTACAAAAGATAAAGTAAATCAGCTTTTCAGAGGACAATTAGGAGATGCTAACTTCTGGTCTTCTATGTTTGAGTCTTATACCACAAATCCGGATCCTGTTATTGCAAGTTTTGCCTTATTTATAAAAGGACATACCCAAGATATTCTTAATACAGCTATTACAAAATCTACCAAGTTTACTGAAAAAATAAAACCTCTTATGGCAAGAAGAGGCATGACTAATGTAGATCATAAGAGAGATTGGGAACCATTTTTAATGGTAGATCTTAAACCTATGAGAAGAGAAGATGGTACTTTAGATTCTCAAAAGGTTCTTACATTTATGTCTGCTGTTAAAGACTGGAGATATGGTTTAGCTGAATTTGATGATGCTATTAATAAAGCAGAAAAAGAAGGTAATAAAGATGCTTTAAAAAAAGCTATAATAGCTAAAGAAGAACATCTTAATAATTTCTTTAATAGAAAGTATAAGAGAGAGTTTTATGAAGCCAGAACTCAACTAATTAAAGACAATGAAGATGCATCTAAAGCTCTTGAAGAAGTAAATAAAAAAATAGCAGAATTCAGGAATGAGCATAAAGATGATATTGATTTCTTTATGAATAACAGTGAGTTAGATACTCTATATAAAAAAAAGCAAAGATTATACTCTATTTATAATGAGGATGGTAGTTTAAAAGATGAGGCTGGTAGAAAAATAGCAGTTGCCTTACAGAACCACAGAGTAAGAATGAAGAGGTTTTATACCTCAGAAGAGAAGAAAGGAGCCTTTCAAAGATCTCTTGATGGCTTTATGGGTATGGCTGAAAAAAGTGCCAAAATCAAAGAAGAATATAAAATAGATAAGTATTATGATGAAGAAGGTAATCCTAGCCCAGAGTTTAAAAAAGCTATTGATGAATGGATTAACCAGAATACAACAGTTGCTTATAGTGATACTTATTATGAAGAAATAGATAAAATATATACTGAATTAGGAGAGTTATCTAAATTGCTACCTGAGGAGTATAGAACTGATGAACTTTATAAAAGAAGAAGTGATATACTAACCGGATTTAAAGATGAGTATGGTCAGCCTAATCCTAGTGAAATGGGACTAAGCAAAGATAAAAGGATGGCTGAGTTAAAATCTATTCAAGAACAAATAGATAAAATACAAAAGAAAGCTGATGTTGAATTCTTCTCTAAGAATCCTGAGTTAAAAGCTAAGTTTAATGATGCTATAGATAAATTAACATCTATTAAATTTAATGTACCTACTAGCTATTATCTTGAAGAAATCAATCCTTATTTAGCTGCAGTAAATGGACCAAGTTTAACTGATGAAAAAACAGCAAATAAGTTTCTTACTGGTAAAGATGGTGTTGAGAAAATAGAAAAGTATAAAAAACAGTATCCTGAGTTTGCTAAGTGGTTTGATGCTAATCATATAAAGAAAGAAACTCTTAGCTCTACAGGAAAGAAGAAGATTATTTATGAAAGACTTTATGCCTGGAGTGTTCCTGAAATAGAAGGCAGTCAATATTATATTCAAACTCCTGTTAAGATAGGTAATACTACAATAAACATTAATAGAAAGCCTAACTCTAAGTACTACTTTACTAAGGTAAAAGATACTTACAAAACAATAAAGGATGACGCTGATAGACAATCTAAGATAGGTACTGTTATTACAAACCGTAATGAATACCTTCCTTTAAATAAAGAACAGTTTATTGAACAAGGTAGAGAAGCTGAAATAGCTGACAGTCCTTATATCAATCACCAATACTATGCTGCCATAAAAGATCCTACTTATAAACAGCTTTTAGATACTACTAAAGAATATCACTTAAGTAATCAATTGGGTCTAGATAGAGATCAAAAATTATATATGGATCTCCCTAGGTATCCTATAAGTTCTGTACTTGAAAAATCTCAGAGAGGTATACTCTTTACTAGATGGACAGATAGATTAAAAAGCATCACAGCTGGTATAAGAGCTACTTTAGGTGGGGCATCTGTAGAAGAAGCCAATATCGCTTCCGCTCAACCTGAAGATGTAGCTGAGGAATTTGTTAATCCTGAAGTAGAGAAGGAACATCAAGAATTTACTATGTTGGAAGATGGTGTTATTAATCCTGTTCTAGATCAAATACCAATAAGAGGTATACAAGATCTTCCTATAGATAGAACATCTTACGATGTTATAGCAGGATTAAACTTGTATATGTTACAGACTGAGAAACAAAAACTGTTTAATAAGATATCTCCTTTAGCTCAGGCTGTTATGCAGACTTTAGATGATGTAGATGGTGGTATAGCTAAAATAAATGGTATTAAAAGTAACTTATCTAATATTTCTAATGCTGCTAGAAATCTTACTACTGGAAAAGACAAATCAGTAAGATCTGCTGCTTTCAAAGCTTTCTTTGAAAGAGAATTTAAAGGTAGAATGTATTCTGAAAAACACTTAGATTGGCTTAACAAAGTTACAAGTGCTATTACCGGTGGAGCATCTATGAATTACTTTGCCTTAAATCTTCCATCCGCGATCAAGAACTATTGGGGTATGCTTTGGCAGATGAATGTGGAAGCTGTGGCCGGTGAATATTTTGACTTTGGTTCTATGGCTAAAGGGAAACTCAGAAGTAAAACTGCTATGGCAGAGTGGACTACAAGAATCTGGGGAGGTACTTATAATACTATAGATACTCAAATGATTATAAGATTTGACCCTATTCAAGGTAAAGGAGAAGAAGTTATAGGTAAGGATCCTTCTAGAACATTTCAAAAAGATTTAGCTAGTGTAAGTTGGGTATATAGTCCTAGAAAGTTTATGGAGATGGAAGGTGGTTTACAGTTATTTTATTCTATGATGTATCATCATAAAGTAAAAGATGAGAACGGTAATCAAACTAATATATCTTATGCTGATGCTTGGGAACTAAAAGAAGGAAGAATGACTCTTAAAAAAGGTATACATCCTGATTATGGTATTACCTACAATGAAGATGGAACTACCACTTTAGGTAAAGAGTTTAAGAAGTTTCAGAATGCTGTTCATGAGAAATTTAAAGATCTGAATGGTGCTTTTGCTAAGTTTGAACAACCTCAGGCTCAAATGTTCTTTGCCTATAGACTCTTTGCTTTCATGAGAAGATACTTTACAGCAATGTTTATGAATAGGTTTGGTTCTGAGAGAGCTAACTTTGCTCTTGAAACAGTAAGAACCGGCTATTATATAGAAGCTTTACAATCATTGGGTAAAATTATAATGAGTTTAGGCCTGCATGCAGGACAACTAGCACCTAGTGAAAGAAGAGCATTGTTTAAAACTCTTGTAGATGTTATTCAAATTGTTGCTATTTCAGCTATTGCGGCTATGTTATTTGGCTGGGATGATGATGATGAAGACAGATTTGAAAAGTTAAGAGCTAAGTCTGGTGCATTAGGAGAAGATGATTTTAAACTAGATGGTTGGTTATCTAACCATGCTTTAACTTTACTACTTAAAACTCAGGCTGAGAATCAAAGTTTTATTCCTCTACCAGGTTTAGGATTAAATAATTACATTGATTTTACAAGTTCAACATCTATAGCTTTTGGACCTACTATTACTTCAGGGGCTAGATTATTAACGGATATTGCTCAACATGCTATGCCTGGGGATAATGAAGATCTGTACTACAAGCGTGACACTGGACCATATTCTTGGCAAAAGGAAGGAGAAGCTAAAATATGGAATCATTTCTTTAGTATGGTAGGTTTCTCAGGTAGTCAAGTATCTCCAGTTAAGGGATTAGAATCTTTTGAAGCTCAGAGCCGTCAGTAAAAAAAAATAGGGACACCCTTGCGGATGCCCCTATAATTTACTTGTCAAGAATTCTTTTTAATATTTGGTTTGTCAAGAATTCTTTTAATATTCGGTTTAGAATATTGATCACTCTTTAAAATTTTACCATCCTCTCTGAAGATGGGTTTTCCGTCCTTATCTAATTTACTCATATTACTCCATTGAATCTCACAAAAAACAGCTTCAATCTTATCTTGAAGACCATGTTTCAGGATAGTTCCACAAAGAATATAAAGCTGATCACCTAAGGCATCTGCTATTTCAACAATATCTCCTTTTTTACAAGCTTCAAGATATTCCGTGTTCTCTTCTTCCATCAACCTGTGTCGAAGAAGGAAGGTGTTCTCGTCTACTAGAGACGGTGTCTGTGAGTCCTGTTGTAGAAACTTCTTGTGGAAGTATGCTACTTGTTCCAATAGTTTTTTCATAATTTTCAATTAATGGTTCATTTTTTAAGTTGTTTAAAAAGATCATTGATGATGATATCATATCTTTAAAAAACATTTCTTGTGCAGATTGTTGTTTTGTAATGTAAAGATCATCATTTTCAGCTCTCAATAATCTTAACTTGGCTGTATAATAGCCAACAAAGAATTGAGCTTGATTGTATAATTCTTTTTTTTCTTTTCCGTAGCTAAAGCTTACTATACTATCTGGATCTATTTTCATGTTTTATTTTTTATAATTATTCTGATATTAATTCTGTAGGAAGATGATCTAGCATACCATTTTTAGAGATGTCTTCTCCATAAAAACCACAGCATGAGTCTATAATGACTCCATCTTTAAGTAGATAGAATCCATATACATCACCTCGAATATATTGATCCATAGTTTCTACTTCTGACATAAGAACTTTATTTGCTCTTGCTATGTGTTCTTTATTGTAATTTTCTCCATAGTTTTCTATCATTTTCTCATCAGTAACATATATAAATCCTACCTGCCCTGAGTCCCAAGGACAAGCGAATCCTTGTGTGTTGATTGTGATACCACTGTGGTCATACATATAAATAGGTATGCATACAGTAGCTTTAAGTTTTGTGTTAATGTACTCTTCCATTTCTGCCCAATTGTTGAAATCCTCTGATGAGAAGTTCACTTCATCCCCAAAATTATATCTTTTGTGGAAGATTGCCATTGTTCCCAGATTATCCCAGGACCTAGGGCTTTCGCTCATAGTATCCTGGAAGATCTGTAGTGTGTGGCCATCATTGAGCTTGTGCTCTTTGAGTATAGCCTGTTCATTCATTTTATAAGTGGTTTAAATTATCTTCACTATTTTCTGCTTGATTTATAGCATCCAATAAGTCTAGTTGTTCTCCATGTTGTGGTTGAGGCATAGTGCTCTCATTTATAACTTGGATTGATTCTGTGATTACAATTGTTTCTGGTATAACCTCTGTAACCTCATTAGGTTCATCTTCTTGGATGTCTAATAGTTGGATTCCGTACTCTTGCGTGAAGAACCAATGTACGAGTCTTTGATGATCCAACCAGTTTTTAGGATGTGCTGCGCGTAAGCTGTATGTGATGTGATTATACAAGCTCCACAAGCTTTTCTTGTCTGCATTGTAGTCATGTGCAGGTGTGCGTAATTGTTGTTTTATGATGCTTAATTGTTCTGTGTTGAGTAAGTTTTCTTTAAAGTATAGGCGCCCTATCAATTCTGCACTTGCTTTATCTGATACCATGATATCTTTCATAGTTTCTTTATCATATACAAGTTGGCGATAGTATTGCTTTGCTTTTCCGATCTGGTCTTGGATTGTATCAATTGTCTCCTGATCTGCTGATCCGGTATGCTTTCTACCCCATGAACCCATGTCTCCTCTTACAACACCGTTAGAGCATATGAAGACATATCCTCCAGTAGCGCATTTGAATCTCATAGATTTATCATATGAGTTACTCCAAGCAAACATCATTCCCATGTCCGGGTCATTAGAGTAATCAAGATGATATATCCCTTGAGCAATGTTTGCATTCTCATTACATCTGTAAAGCTCATGCTTTATACTGAAGCCTTGGGCCCCAAGATTCTTCAGTGTTTCATTGATCACGAATTCATGAGGGATTACTGTATAAGTATCCCCCTCATAAGTAGGCAATGCTGCCGCTTTTAAGAATTCTTTAGTTGTTATTACTGCTCTTTTTGCCATTTTAAAATAGTGTTAATTGTGTTTTCTTTGGAATGATATTGTTTATCTCCCTGTAGATCTTGTCTAGATAATAGCTTTCATCAACTTCATATTCTGCCCAAGGCTTCTCTTCGTAGAGATTGAATAGCTGTTGCATCCATTTCCCGGACTCGAGTTGAATCTCTCTTTTATCTGACTTGTTTACTTTATAGATCTTACACCCCTTCTTAGAGATGTAATATCTCAGAGTCTTCTGTAGGCTCTGTCTGGTTATCTCACCATTTATTACACATAACTGCTGGAATTCCCAGTCTCCTTTGATCTTTACCCCGGCACAGTAATCAAAGATATTCCTGTTTTCTTGCAGGAACTGCTCTGGTAGCTTGTCTTCTATGAAGTAAGCATAAAGTGCTTTAGGTATGATCAGGTGAGACTTGTTCTTATGTAAGGCCACGTTCTCATATTCAAATCTACCTTTACATTTAGCTTTGCCGGCTGTGTTGATTGCAATGTAATTATTCACATCTCCTATGACCATTTTCTGATATGTGTCATGTTCTAGGCTGAGTTGTGTCATCTTTTCCCATTCTTTACAGATTTCCATGTACTTTTCCTGATATTCCTCAGGTATCATCATTTCTAGACCGTCTGTATTTTGCATTAGTGGTACCGAGCCCGGGATACCTTCACTTAGCATCTCATATAACATCATCAAGCTTAGCTGCCCGTTGATGGTAATCTGCATGCCAAATTGAGGATCATATAGGAAACTGTTCTGGTCTATGCTTAATCCAAAGGTACTATTTAATATGATCTTGTATACGTAGTTCTTGGGGTCTTTCTTTGGGATGATCTTCCTCTGATCAAAGAACCATTCATATCTTCTACAGAACTCTTCCTTAGGTAGATGAGCCGGGGCCCACTTATTCCTAATAGCCAGGTTTGGATAATAACTTACCACATCTGAAGACATGATGATCATTCCATTGCCGCCCTGATAAACTCCACTTTCTGTACAACCATGCACACCACCCAGACCAAAATCAGTTCTTACACCCTTGTGAGTGATATTGTATTTGAACCCTCCTTTGGTATTGCGGGCATCCAGAATTAAACTTTTAAAGTTATGTAGTAAACTTTGAAAAGTTAAAGTTTTAAAGTTTGTATAAGGTAGAATTATATCAGCTATCTTAATTAAATCTCTTCTAGTCTTGAGACTTCTAAGATTATACTTGCTGATACCGGTTTCTTCACTTAAGAAATGTAGGAATAGCTCTTTGGATATACGCGGTTCTGATGCACTGAATAGATTGATCTTATATTCCTCTGTTAATGTTTTTCTTAGGTTAATTTGCTCTTTACTAAGATGCATGATCTGCTTTGTGGACTTTACATCATTCTTACAATACTCAATTATGGTATCCAGTTGGTCTGGAGTCACGATAGAATGATTGTGCTCTATAGGCATGTCCAATAAGTTTGGCCAGTCCATAGAGTATTGTATCCACTTTAAGCCGGATCTTTTGGCTGCATTGTCCCAGTGATTAAGTTTGAAGACATCTATTTGCCTTATGCTGAGATCCTTTTCAGAGAACTCTGCAAACCGATTCTGATCTTGACCCTCTATGATCTTTTGGGCCCGGGTATAAATCCAGTTTGCTATTTCTCCTCCAGTTAATCCCTGCAGATAAGACTTAGCTCTTAAGATGTGTTCTGATATCTGAGAATCAAATCCCAGTCCATTAAATGAGATATGCCATTCTCCTTGCTTTTTGCATTGCTCAAGGAATTCTATAAGCTCTGCAAACTGATTACTCAGCCGGCTTATAGAGAATGTCTTAACTTCAGTCCCTGTATAGTGCTCCGCTACCAATACGGTGCAGTCTACAAGAGTCTCGTAATCCATTACCCAATGATTCTTGCTCATGATAGTTTTTGTTCAGTTTAGCTGTTCCCCCTATATATTTTAGACACGAAAAGGGTAGATTTCTCTACCCCTTATGTGTCTTTGGTTTTTGTTTTTGAGATTTATGCTGGCATTATGATGGTAGGTTTTGGTGCTTCAAGGACTGCTCCTTTATCAGCTAACATACTCATGTAATCAACTGTTTTAGAGTTGATAGCAAAAGTTTCAATAAATGCCATAATTTCTACTTGCTCTATAATGTAATAGTTCATCATGACTTCTGTCATTCTTCTTTCTTGTTTGTGAACCTTAGGGTTCCCGTTCTCATCTTGGCCCGGATTTTTTCTTTTTTCCGGATCACCATTGTCATCTAATTTGACAAACATGTTGTATTCATTCTTTTTGAATGCTGTAACAACTTCTAGTACTTTTTTATCCCTCCAATAGATTACATCTATGTATGGACAATCTGCCTTAGCAGGTATTAACCTGAAGCTTTTTTCGCTAGTCTCTGGTGAGAAAGGCACAGTCACCAGTAACATTGATTTTAAATCACTCATATTTCTTTTTTAGGGTTACAAATTACTACTTTTTGCATTCATAGGCAAATCTTTTATGCTTACAGTTAAAGTTTCTTGCTTTAGATCTAATTTAGAACAAAGTTCTTTTACTTCCCTTAGCAAAGATTCTTTTACTTGTATCATTTCAGCATACATTGAATAGTATTTTTCCGGATACAAAAAGCTTTCTATATAAGCATAGTTAGAATCTCTTTTGCCATAAAAGGCTTCAATTTTCTTCTTATATCCTCCACTTAATTCAGAATATTTACTTTCAATGATTTTCTTCCAGTCGCTGCCATATGAAGAGAAATCAAATACATATACGCCTTTATTATCTTCTACTTGTTTAAAATCATAAAAGAGTTTATTCTTGTATAGTTTTTCTTTCTCAAATTGTAAGAACTCAACATCATCTCGGAGATGATATAAACATATCAGTTTCATATCATGTCTTGAATAATGGCCGGTCCATTCCACATAAGTCTCTATAGGTGTAACACTTGCTCCTCTTTTTATCTCTAGGATTGGATAGAGGAATATCCTGCTTTTTTGAAAATAGTCTTTGTACAGAGATGTTATTGCCATAGTTATTATAAAATTACTTGGCCTGTCTCAAACTCGTAAGGTAAATTATACTTATTGTTTTTATAGTGCCACTCTGCTTCATCTAACTTTTTATTTAAAATATCAAGCCAAATAGCCATTGTAACTTTACTTACTTCAAAAGGGTAAACTTGTGTATACTTGTCTACTACTATAAAGTTAAAAACTATATTCCAATCAGCATTCATTATATCCTTTAGCATGTTTTTAACAAGCTTATGATAAATTGCTGCCTGAAGATTGTAGTTATAGTACTCAATAGTTTCTTTGAAGTCTGAGATGGTTTTACCAGTAGTCTTAAGGTCATTGATGTAAACGGTTTTGTTATCATAATCTACCTTAATATTATCTATAATACCTTTCAGTCCGAAAGCTCTACCTAATACACTACTCTCTAGAGACAGCTCTAGTTCATTGTATATTTTAGTGTTTTCCATCTCTGATCGGTATGTCCCAAGAAGATCAGTTACTTTACTGTCATTCTTAAGTACATCTACTGCTTCATTACATCTTTGTAGTGTCTCGCTATCTATTAGGTCTTTACTACCTTTTAGCTTTAAGAACTCAAAGTAACTGATATTTTCCTCTGTTATAATTTTTGCAAATCTCTGTGCATCTGTTTTAAGAGATTGGTGTAAGTTGATCTGTTTAAGTATCTCTAAAATATCTTTACCAAAATCATCCAGAGTACCTATTGTTCCAAAAGAACTAAGAACATGCTCCTTATGTTTTTCAAATATTTTATCAATAACTAGTCTTGAGTTGCCTGTGGGTAGATTGGATGGCAAAAGTATGAAATTTTTTTCAAAACTACCATCATCAAGCAACAAATTGTGAATAACTTTTCCATCTATAAGATAGCTATCCAGTTTTTCTTCCCTCTGTTGAAGGATGTAATGTTTATAATAGAGCTTAGGTGAGAATATTATTTTATTCAAGCCTGAATAACTTAAGTACAAAGGCTTGCTATAAAACTCTTTCTCTAGCTCTTGCGGTGATTTTACTGTTTCTGTCATAGATCTGTTATTTGTGTCTCCGTCATAGGATCAGCCACCGGGATTGCAGGAGTCTGTAAACTATCTGTTTCTTCTACTTCTTTTATAATCTCTTCTATTGGTGCTATACCTGTTGGTACAAAATATGTACTTACATTGGTTGCGCTCTCATCTAATAGTTCTTTAGCTTTTGCCATTACTATATTAAGATTGCTTCTTGTAAGTAATTTCTTGTCTTTTAATCTTTCTATAATATCATCAATATCTATACCACGAGTAGCATTAAGATTAAAGAACTTGAGAAAACTCTTAAAGTTAACATGAGTTTTGCTATCACAATTATAGATTAACTTATGATTATAATAGAAGAGCATCAATAGATATACAGCTGATTTCTGATAATCACAATTGGCCATAGCTTCCATAGCTACTCTATGATCATGAGTATCATTACTATTAAAAAGATTATTTACTCCCTGATACATTTCCTCATCAATTACTGTTCCTCCATCATTTAAAAGAGCAAGTAATGCATCAGAATGATAGATGTCTTTACCTTCTAATAAAGCAAAATTTGCTTTTTGTTCAGCTGACATAGTATATATTTTCGTTCTTCTTCCATTATCTTCACAGTTTGGTACTAACTCATTATTATTATCATCGGTATCACCCGGTTCAACAATATCTAGTTTATACTTACCAATACCATGGTTTTGAAAAGTATAGGTATCCTGTAAAATAATAGCAGAATCAGGATGATTAGCAAGGTCACTTATAAGCTTTACATAACGAACATCTCCTACTTTTGTAGCCTTCTTTAAATAATCAAGAAAATACTGTCTATGCATAAATGTTGTAGAAAATTCATAATCATAATATATTGCACCATCATTTGCTGTATCCGGATGCATAAAAAATACATCAGCAGTTTCTTTAGCTTTTGCTATAGATATTTTATGTTTATCACAGAATGCCTTAAGCTTAAATCTTGGAATATTGCTATCAGGATATATGAATAACCTTTGTTTGGCTATAGGAGTATACTTTTTCTTTAATCCTTCTAAAGGATTATCTTTAAATACTTCATCTTCATAATACTCTATTTTTCCTGTATCAATATCTAAGTCTTTAATTCGCAGCATCGTTCTGCCTTGTGGTTTAATCATTGTCATTTTTCTTAAGATTAATTGGGGTTTTTGTAAATGCAAAATCTTTATACTTATCCTTAATTGTGAGTTCTACATCATAGAAATCATTGGATACTCTCAGTGCAGCTTCTTTTACTATCTCTTCCTCTAGTCTTTGATATATCTCAGAAGTAAGACAATCTTTACTTGCTAAGTATTTAGCAAATCTTGTAGAATTAAGATGAGAAATATAGAATAGTGAAGCCTTATCTCTAAAAGAACGGCTAGCCTTAGTTCTAAGATTAACCATGTTATATGCAGCAGACCTAGCTAGTTTCCATATCCAATAGATAGACTTTTGGATATCACAAGTATTAAGAATAAGTTGGGCCATCTTGTGATTACCCTCATCTCTACCTGTTAGCATACCCTTGAGGGTATTATATGTTTCTTCATTTAAAATAGGAGCAGTCTCCCCATCTTTCAGGGGAGTTGCTACTACTGGATAATATTTTTCTACTACTTCTTCCATTACTTCATTGCCATTTTAACAACATCTGCATTAAGCATAAGCTTCTGAAACTTTTGCTTGTTTGCATTTATAATTTTCTTTATGATAATATACTTAAGATCATTGGTGAAGATATCATCTGTAGCATAGCGAATCAATCTATCCGTAACCTTTTGGTTAATAACATTATTTTCTGCATAGTGGATGGTATAGTTAATTAACCTTGTGGCTAATACACTAGCAATATCTGCGCGATACTGTGGACCAACTCCAATACACGATCTGATCTCTCCTATAACATATGGTTCATTATCATGAAGTAACATATCCTTAGGAGTAACTAATTTATCCAATTTATTATTGATAAATGTAGTAAACATAGTACTGAACTCAGGACTAGTAGTACCTTCACCTAACTGCTGAATCAAAGGAAGTTCAGTTGAGAATTCCTTTATTGACATCAAGCTATTGAAGAACATAGTTGCAGTTCTTGCATTAATATCTTTGTTCTTTTCCAACAGTTCAGGGTGTAATAACAGGAAGTTAACACAGCGACCATCAATACCTGTCTTCTCAGCCCATCTTGCCCATACTTCAACATTAAACTTATAGTTTACATTGATTACACGAGTCTTTTGAGCATTATCTAATGCAGATACACTATATTCACCATTATCTGGATTAGAAGTTAATAGCACAAATGAACCAGCCGGTAACTTCCAGTTATTGTAACTTTGGTTTTCCAACAATGTCATAGTTGCTTGAATGAACTTCTCAGAAGCTCTACTATAATCATCCAATAACAAGATCAATGGTTTGTCTTTACCTTGGATCCATTCTGGAGCAGCATGAGTCATGCGCTTCTCACCAGTTGGTCTGTATCCAGCAGTGATATATTGAGGAATTGAACCCTCTACTACCCACTTTTTAGTAGTGTTATCTTTACTGATCACCTCATGTTCTTTACAAGGATAACCTACTAAGTCAGATACGTCTTCTAACTCAGCTAAATTTTTCCTTATAACTTCCATATCCAATTCTTTGGCAAGTTGTAATACAGTTGAAGTCTTTCCTCCTCCTGCTTCACCTTCAATGTTTACAGTTTGTGCAGGAAGGTGTCTGCTTATTAGCAGTTGATTATTGTTATGAATATAAGTTAAGAACCCTTTTAGTTCTTCTGCGTTTAAATTGATCTTTTGTGACATATTAATTTAATTTGATTTTAAGACCATGTAGATCTTCATTAATGTTAGACTTTGATGAATGTACCCATAATACCGGGCCCCGGCATTTGTCAGGAGCTGATGCTTCTCCATCTGTTAGATAGATTAAGCAATTAAACTTTCTGAAATTTGCATCATAATAATCCGTTACTGGATGGAAGCTTGTGCCTCCTCTACCATGGACTTTAAAGTCTTCCTTAGGATTGAACTTACCTATGTTAGATATTGCAGTATCACACTGAACTATTATTACTTCGGTACCTGTTCTAGAGATATGATTAATCTCACCTAGGAATTCTTTAAGTTCATTTGTACTTACGGATCCTGAAGTATCTATTGCTACTAGGATTTTTTTTCTTTCTTTGTGCTTAAGTCCAGGATTATCTAAGAATCTGAAGTTAGGTTTTGACTTGGACATTTTGGTGAAGGTTTTTATACTACCTCCTACAAAGCGTCTTAGATAACCCTTCCAGTTAAACTTAGGTGGTTCTAGCTTAGTGATCCTTTCTAGGATCTCTGCCATCTCACTAGGAACCGTGCCACGGCTCTTTTGAACCTGCTCAGATACCTCTTTAAGTATGTGAGCTGTCTGACTATTGATAAGCTTCTTTGTAGCTTCATCTAAGTTATCAAACTCTTCCCAAGTACTGTGATCCGGTAATTGAACTTCCATCTGTCCTCCACCTTTACCTCTTACCTTTACTGTCTTTCCCTTACCTTTACCATCTCCATCAGGATCACCATCTCCCATTCCTATACCCATAGCAGAAGCTGCAAGCATAGCATTAAGATTAGGACAATTGCCAGCTTTCTTACCCTGCATTAATTTATCATAATAATACTTGGTACCTTTCTTTGGTTCAAGCTTTAGTTCCGGATAAGTCTCTGGTAGTTGTGGTCCTGGTGGTAGCAAATCCTTATCAATATACTGATTGATCTCAATGTCCATTGCTATATTAGCAATTTCCTTATCCGTGAGATGATCATAATCAGTAATATGAAAGAATGCTATATGCAATCATTTGTGTTAACTTACACTTTCATGTAAGATCAGACTATCCCTTTACCCTATTAGGGTAGGTTATTATAGTCGTTGAACCTCTTTCTTGGTGTATTCTAATAAGTAATGACTAAATATTAAAAATTTTCTAACAAGACAAATTGTAAAGTCTTTATACATATAATTATGTAAAGCAATACTGTCCATTAGAGAGAATTGAATAATATATAAACTCTTATTAAATACTACATTCTTATTTTTTGTTGGTAAATATGTAACTAGTTCTTTTAAAAAGAACTCAGACCCTGAACAAATTCCAGATTTTAAAATCTTCCACTCATGACTTTTAAGATTCTTATAAACTCCTACAGTACCATCTCCATCAAAATATCCTCTTATAAAATGAGGAATTAAATGTGAAGGTAGTTTAGGAAAAGTTATTATCATTGATTTTCTAGGCATACAACCCAATCTTACTAGATCATTAAACATCTTTGTAGATGTTATTTGAGCTTTCCATATTTCTTTTTGATATTTTTTATGAAACTCTCTAGTAGGCTTGTTTGTAGATTCTATACTTCTCATGAATTTTTCTATCCAGTCATAATCTTTAGAAGATAAAAATATCTTTCCAGATCCTGTTTTGTTTTGTGAAACATTACCATCAGCATATAAAGCACCTAACCAGTAGGCTTTTTCTTCTGTATCTATCACTTCAAAAAAGTTTTCATTACAAGAATATTTCATAGCTGCTTTAGCTATCGTTCTTGATTTTATATTATTCTTTTTTAAAGTAGCATATACAGTTTTTCTGTTTATACGCATAAGATCAGCTATTTTATCAGCAGATAATTTCTGCATTACATAATAAGTTATTAGCTGTTTTTGTTTTTCAGGGGTCATATGCAAAGTATTATGTTGCAATATACCACTAATAATTTAATTATCCAAGAAATTTGGCTGCAGATTATCCAATTTTTATCACTTTTACTATACCACTGTAATTAGCAGTGCCCTAATCTATATTACTATGATTAGTTAGTGGATAAAACTTAAGGAACTTCCCGCAATTTAAACCTTTTTTACATGTACATTACTGCACAAGGAGCCCTTTGAGCTCGTGCTTTAGTAAGCCCATGTGTTGATTAGCACTCAGACTTTCCCAAAAATTTTCATTTAAGTATAGCTGATAGTTTACCCCTTGTCTACTTACGCCGGCTGTTGGTACAACTTTATTATTCCATTGCTTATTCAGCATAATCAGGAATAATCCATAGAAGGGTTCTTTCAGCATTAGATCTTTACTGGCCTTTGCCAGTTCATCTGTTTTATTGCTCATCTTCCTTAATTTTAAAATTGATCTCTACATGCTCCACTAGAGGTATTAACATTAGAGCTTTCTCTACATCTTTAAGATATCTTCTTAAGTATATTATTTTTCCTTCTTTATTTATGTTATTTGGTGCTTTTACAAAAAGATTGTAAACATGCTTAAAATCAGGTATTGAAGGAATACCATGGTAATTATGATATTGCACAATAGTTGGACAATGCATTTCCCATGCGCTAAATTCCCAGCCGGATTCCTTCCTTAGAAGTGCTGTTTGTAAAAGATTTTGAGAAAGATCTACTTGATTTAATATATTAAATGCTAGTAATGCGTCCTCTTTCGAGGCCATAAGCATTTTGAGCAAGCTTTCATATTGAGATTCATTTATGATTGTTATTTTTTTATCCTTGTTCATGTTTTTTCTGTTTGTAAAAAGAGCCTAGAATATTCCCATTAAGGAATTTGTCATCCTCCAATACCTCATATTTAAACTGATGCTTTACCTCCTGGTAAGTTAATTCAGTTTTGCTATAACATATTTTGAGCATGGTTCTCTTCATTAATACTCCGTCTTGCTGTGCTTTCTTAAGCACTTCATTACTACTATAGTAATTATTATATGCGGTCTTAGCCACATGTTCATACTGCTTCTTCCTCTTATCCTTAGGTAGATTCTTCTTACTCAGCTTCTTTTTCACAAGAGCTTGGAAGTTCTTCTTACCTATGTAAGCTACAGATTTACCATCTATGATAGCTTCTATCATGTAGATAAATCCTATAGCTCCTGGAGGAATATCTTCATCTCTAAATGGTTTACCCTGATATATCCAACTCATTAGTCTTCAATTAAATCTTTGATCTTATTGATGTTAGCTAAGATATATCTTACATCTTTGGGATGATCTCTGAACCATCTTTTTATATCTGAATAGATAATAGCTTCTGCTATATAATCAGAGTCACTTGTTTGACAACAGTGCTCCAAGTTGTCTATACAAATATTAATGTTCTGATTGATGGCGTCTGCTTCCTTTTCAAAGATACACTCATCCTCTGATTTATATGCTTTAATTATTTCTACTTTCATAGTTCTGAAATTTTTTGATTAATACATTCTTCTGCTACGGTCCAGTTTTCAGGATCTTTTGAATCCATCATTGATAGCAATCTTCCTGCCTCCTTGAAGTCTATTTTTCCGGCACTTGTTAGTAGTTGAATCTTAGACATAAATTTTAGATAGTGTCCAAGTTCCATTTCTAATCGAACTTGTTTAGTGTTACTAATTGTATGTGGTCCACCTGTATAAGGCATTATTCCCATTTCTACGTGTTTATAAAAATCATAAATATTATCAGGAAGGTTTGCTTTGTCTATAATTAATGTTTTGCCAAAGGGTGTGTTAATACTCATTCCTGTATGACTGCTGGAGTTAATACTTCTTTTAATAATGGTGTAAGAGTTTCTCTAACTTTTGTTAGTGTAGTATCTCTTACAGAATCTGATAAGTCCTTAGACATAGGTAATACTACATAAGGCAGTTCATATTTCTCTTCATACTTCTTCATTGATTCTAATCCTGCAGGATCATTATCAAATAAAGTACAAATAGATTTATACTTGTGTTTAAGCGCTATTATTACATGCTCTTGTATCATAGTATTCTCACTGTCCGGCGCGATAGCTTCTGCATTATTATATCCTAGCTTCTTAAAAGCCATGATATCCTTTAGAGAACTGCAGATAATCAAATACGGTACCTTCATTGTGAGTTGATCCATGCCTTGGATATAGTCCTGTACTTTGATAAATTTATAATCCTTTACTAGTGGATGATAAATCTTATATAGAGTTCCATCTTTGCGGAAGTAACCATACATATTAGTACTCTTTATTACTTGTTCTACAATCTCACCATTTTCATCTTCTTTTTGAAGTTTATATTCTGATAATGCTGTAACATTATAGAATTCTAGCAGCTTGGAATTAATATGAAATTTACCCCAATACTTTTCATCAAAGTTACTCCAAGATCTTGTAGTAAAATCTACTACCTTATACTTGGATCTCTTCTTGAAATTTCTCATCTCATAGCCGTCTTTGCTATTAAGTAGAAAGCTATTGTAGTCTTCAATTATCTTATGAGCTGTTTCACCTCTTGTAGTTAATTTAGGAGTAGTAATCTCCATTACAAGATTGATTGCATCTCCGGATTTCCCTGTTGAGAAATCCTTATACTTATAAGTATTATTAGATGCATAATATATACACATTGAGGGAGTTCTTTCATTCTTATTGAACACAGACTTTATCTTTACATCCTGACCAGTTAACTTTTCCTGCAGTTGTAAATAGTGTTCAAATATCCATTCTCTTGGAACCTCTGTTATGTCTGTAATTAATAATTTAGTTCTTAACATATTGGCCTATCAAAAATTAGTAATCTAGTTTTCCCATTGATATTAAGTAGTACAGGGTACCCTTTTTCAGTACAATGTTTTAACTGTTTATCTGTATAATAAAATTTGTAAAGATCAGATAGGCCAATATCCCAGATGGACATTGTTCCATATCTTATATATCTTAAAACAATTTTTTTTACATCATGCTCCCTTAATACTAGTTTTTTTCATAATCTAATAGTTTCATGATGATTGAAGTTTAAACAAAAGGGGAGCTATATTTACCCCCCTTTTTTAATTTATAATTCAAAATTCTGAGCAGCTCCTGCCTCTCCAAATCCTTCAACTTTTTCTTCTTTCTTTCTGCGAATATGCTCTTCAGGATTATACTTAATAAGCTTAGATACTTGTACATCATCTTTCTCAATAGGTGTTCCTTCTTTAGAATATTTAGGTAAGAACAATTCATGGGCTTTGTAGCCTCCACGGTTGGTATATTCCTTGCCGCCAATACAGAATCTGTAGAATACTTCACCAAAAGGTCTTTCTTGATTAAATGCACTATAAATAGATTCAATTGTATCATGTTTTTCATCTTGATCATTGAACCACTTTATACATCCAAGACTTGTACATAGTTGTTTAAGAAATTTCATCATTTCTTTATTTCTATCTACAGGTACTCCGGATTTGGTTTCACCATCAGCAAATGCCCATTCTGTAGCTTTTACATTCCCTACTTTACCTTTGTGGCGTCCTAAGGACTCATTATTTTTATCAATAAAAAAGCCTTCAAAGCCTTCTCCTTGATCTTCACCTTCAAGATGAAGCATTACGTTATATGCTCCTGCCTTAAACTTGAACTCCTCTAAAGTTATTCCGGTTATTTTACATAAATTTATTCCAGGTTCTAATGTCTTTGACACTCCACCATCTCCATCAGTCTTGATGTTCTTTGTGCTTAATTTACTCATATAATTATTGTTTAGATTATTTTACTTCTGTATGGGTTATATCAATTATCTCTTTTATTGTACCATCTTCATTTCTCTTTACTGCGGTTTCTGGTACATTGAAGCTATCAGTCAGCTCTTCTGTCATATACAAGCCTAATAACAAATCAGCACCAATACGGTTGGCACCCTTTGCTAAACATCTAGCATATAACATTTCCTTAGGCATGCGCTTCCAGTTATCTTTGGTATTTAAACCTTGACCTGTTGCATCTTGCCAAGTGAATGTACATGCTTCTTCTACACCATCTCTCATAAAGACAATAGTGGTTCTTCTATCCATAGGATTTTCTGCAATATCTTTTCTGATATCACTTGTTGAACCATCCTTGTAAACATATACACCATCTTCTTTAGTATAGAATTTTATCCCACCTTTTCTTAGTAAAGCTCCTGTTGCTTTTGCACTTAAGCTTAACTTACCTTGGATAGGAATGATGTAATGAAATGCTTGCATAGTAGGGAATCCTAGTTCCTTACCCATCTGCGCGATAGTGAATGCATCTTCTACAGTCTTAATATGACTTGGTAGTTTTTTTGATTCAATGAGAGTTGAAAGAAAAGTCTTTAACTCATCATTGTTTGCTGTTGTTAATTCTTGATTACCCATTATTTGCTTTTTATTATTTGATTTAACCATTCTTTAGTACTTACTGGTTTACCCAATATGATTGCTGCCAGATCACGGATTGTCATCTCATTGATTGGTGGATCAGTTTCAGGATTAGGTAAGCTAAAATCTAAAGCTGGTTTTAATTTAATTTCTTTCTCTGTAGTTATTGCAGCCTCAGGGCTATATTTCTTTATTACTTTAAGCTCCTCTACGGGAACTAAGTATCTCACATGACCTGTACCTTCTGTTGGCTCGGTTTTCTCATACTCTTCTTCAAAATGTGGATTGAACTTCCATAAATATAAAGTTCTTTCCGGATCTTCGGGAACATTGTTTCTGTCTGTAAATTCTAGGTATACATCTTGTCCTTTGCTTATTTCACTATAGAAAAAGCTTACAAACAATTCTGTTTTACCTGATGGCCTGTAGGCCAATTTAGGGATTAGTGAATAATCACTTACTCCCAGATTTGCTAGAGTAGCCTTATGAAACTCTTTAATTTTCTTAAGATTCTCTTTCTTGTCTTCTGGACTGCTTACTGTTGGTATACTCATGTTCTTATCCTTCTTTCTTGTCTTGCTGGAGTTGGTATCTCCACAATATTCATCTTCTCAAATTCTGTTCTGAAGAACCCTATACCGGTTTCTCCATTCCTACATTTTAAAAAGTGCATGGCCAAGATTGTAGGATCTTGGTTAATAATATATCTCTCTACACCATAGAATGTAAGCTTCTGCTTACCTGGTCTATTAAGACCTATTAAAGTATCTGCGTGTTGCAATAGTGCATCTGATCCAAATATATCTGAATCAAGAATAAAGTTTCCATACTTACCATCTTCATTCCTTTCTGGGGCATCAATATTTCTATTGAGCTGACTAAGAATAATAAATGCTATTGGATACTTTCTTTTTAGTGCGGTTACTGTTTTACCAAGAGCTTTTAGCATACTCATATCATCACCATAAGGACTATTATCTAATAATAATGAGTGATCCAGAGTTACTATAGTGTTCTTGTACTTTAATACAAGTTCATCCTTTCCGGTAGAAGTATTTCTCTCCTTTACTTGTACAGCATGGGCCTTCATGTAATCTTCTATTGTTTCTTTAAACTCCATTACATTACATGATTCTTCCACTACATCAATAGGAAACTGAAGTTTATTTTTGGCATAAAGTTTACATCTTTCAAAGTCTGCATCTGATAATACGCCATCAGCACTACACAAGTATTTGTAACTTACTTGTAAATTCTGAGAATATTCTCTTATAGCAGAGTTCTTACCAAGCATCTCAAACTGAAACTCTAATACCCGAAAAGGCATTAATGGATTAAGTTTAAATGCTCCATTTATAATTAAATCTTTGATTAATGTTTTACCTGTTGCCGGTCTGGCACCTATTACTGTAGTGCTATGCCATTCAATCCCATTTGTAGTTGCATCATTGAATTTTTGCCACGGAGTCTTGATACTTGTAATCTTCCCAGTTTGCCTACCTTGTAAATAAGACAAGGATTCTATAAAGGCCTCTCTCTGAGTCTTCCACTTTGTTGGTTTTGTCATGTGACTGCTTGTTTATCGCGGGATAACAAATATAGCTTTTTACTTCTATAATTGCAAGTTTTTAGAAGGTTTTTTCAATGAATTTTGGATCATCTCTATCTTCCCCATTCTTAATTAATTCACAGTATCCTGCTAAATCTGATATCCAGCTCTTATCCTGATCTTGTTTTCTAATAAAGTACCTTGAAGTCCGGGTATACTTATAACCTTTCTTCTCCTCTTCTTCTATGTAATATGCTGCTGCTGCGTGTATTACATCCCAAGTATAGTCATATTCCTTAAAGAATTCTCTAAATGCTACTATAATTTCCTTGATAGGTGATCTTGCCGGTTTATTACTTGGCAATTTCATCTTAGGAAATATCTCATTGTACTTCAATGCATTAGCTTCAAAGTCCTGACCCATGAGCATATTATTAGATTTCTTTACCTGTACTCCAAAATAGCTTTCTATCTTACTAATAAGACTAAGAGCCTTAGGTTGAGGTTGATAGTTAAATGAACCATTTGTATCCGGATATGGTATAAGATATTCCATAGTTGTTAATACGCGAAGTTCTTGGTGCATATTTATAAGAGGTGCTGTTATTCCTTGATTTATACACCATAACAGATAGAATTGATTAGGAGTTAATTTGGCTTCAGCTATATTGTTAAATATCACTTCTATGCCCATTTTACTTTTTACCATACTATTTCTTCATTAAATTGTTTCTTTACTTGCTCATTGATCTTGTTAAAGATATCATTACAATCCCATCTTTCTAAATCTTGATATGCTGCGGATGCTGGGTGACTGGCAATTAGCTTTGGGTTGTTATCTGATACATTATCAGACCATTCCTGAGCTTTCTTACCAAAGTATGCATATACGGTACCTTGATGATTGATATCAAGATAATCAAATAGAAAAGATAAGAAGGGTTTCCATATCTGATAATGGGTACCTGTTTTGGTAAGTTGTGTTGTGAGAGCGCAGTTTAGTAGTAATACGCCTTGATTAGACCATCTTTTAAGATCTGGGTCCCATGTATATCCATTTGGATAAACAGTCTCCTCTAATGCCTTAAAAATGTACTTTAAAGAAGGCTGTGGCGTATTTGTGTTACTACACGAGAATGCCAGTCCATCTGCTACCGGGAATCTACTTACTTCTCTGACCATTCCATCCTTACCTTCTCTGACTGTTTGTGGTCCTTGAGCATATGGATCCTGACCTAGGATTACTACCTTTAATTTATCTACAGGACATTCTTCAAATGCTCTAAATACTTGTTTAAGTACTGGAGTGAACCTTTTTCCTTCCTTAGCTTCTGCTAAGAGTTGAGCCATTATCTTATCAAAGTCACTGCTGAGTAGAAAACTTTTTAGTTTATCTCCCCAGCCAGATGGCTTTAAATTTTCATATAGCTTTGTTTTTACTTCATCAATATTTATAGTATCTAATACACTCATAATTTGTATATTTGTTGTATGGCTAAAATTAAATACCAAGCTCTTCCAAAAGATGCTATTGTTGACATTCAGATATCAGGAACATTCTACATGAGAATGGTTGATTTATTATCCGCTTTAGGTGAATCAGTTGGAATAGATGAATTTAAAAGAGTGCTTACTAAGCTAAAGGAAAATAATCCTGCTGAAAGTTTATTTGAGTTCAATGTGCATACTCTTATGGCATTAATTTATGAGGTAGAGAAGCAAGCAATTGCCCAAAATAAATGTAAAGAGGAAGAAATGGAAGTTCCTGATGAGCCTACCGACAATTCACCCCAACCAAATCCCCAAGCTTAATTAGGGCCTCTATTACAAAACCTAGGTCTTCTTTAGAAGCTTTCCCAAAGCTTTTACACTTTGTTATTATCTCTCCGTCAACATTCTTCTTGAAGCAGAATCCTGCTCTTACCTTGATTAGGTCTTTTATATCTTCAAAATCATTACCTGTTTCTTTTGCTATTTCCCTAATACATTTGTGTATCTTAGCTAGCTGAGCTAGAGTTCCATCATCTTTGTTTGCATCAAAAAATACATCTGCTGTTTGTCCCGGCATCAGATTATCTACAAATAACTTATAGATTTTCTCATCTGCCGGGTTTACATAGACCATTTTATCTTCTACCTTTTTTAAGGTAGTAGTGAACATATTATCTTTTTGTTTCGTCATTCTTCAAAGACTTTTTCCATGCTGCTTTTGCAGCTTTAGCTTGTTCTTTTTCTTGTTGAGTTTTCTTAAATCTTGTAGCAATGTGTAAGTTATGCTCTTCTTTGGTTAGTGGTTTTTCTTCCATATTATAATTTAATATTTTTTCTTTTGCACCATTCAATACAATAATTCAATGTGATTCTATGAAAGGCTTCTAGATCAGCATCATCTAAAGCTCTGCTTAAAGCAAATAGCATAGCACCATCTGTTTGAGTAGCCATTAGATCTTTTCTTAATTTTTTCCATACAGGCATCATCCAGTCCCATGAACTTTTAAATTCACAGTCTTCCGGACCCATAAGAAGAATCTCTTCTTCTCCACCTCTAAGAATTGCTCTTAGAAAGCTTGTTCCACCCATATATGCTACTAGCGCGTTGTTTTGTTGCTCTATTGTGTACTCCATAAATATCCTTTAAATGTTTTTAATTTGGTTCTCGACTTACCATTAATGTGATTGCATAGTGTAGTATGAGAACAAGGTAATTCCATACTTACTTGTTTTAAACTATCCCATATTTTTAGCACATTACCAGAAAGATCTTTTTGTATAACTTTTACAGCATTATGTTTTTTGTGAGAAGATCTCATTCTTTTCAATGTTTCTTCATCATGTTTTCTATAACCCTTAAGTCCTTTATTCCAAGATTTACAAGCACCAGTCTTGTATTTCTCTTTTATAAGATTGGACATTTTTTGTTTAAATTCTAAGCTTCTTGTTGTTCCTTGAGGACTGCCTGCTATTCTACAAATATTATACTCAGGTTTTAAAAGATCTATATAATACTGTTCTTTTTTTAAAAGATCCTCTTTGAGAGAGATTTCTAAAGTTTCTAATACAAATAGTCTAAAGTTTTCTTTTTTATATTTTTTATAAGCTCTCTGCAAAGATATTGAATGATGTTTATTAATTCTTAAATCATAGAAATGAGCTCTTCTCCTTCTGGAGAGATTTGTAGTACTGCCTACATAGCATTTTTTATTAGTAAGATTTATTATTTGATATATTGTACCTTTCATACAACAAATGTATAAAAAAATACTAAACTATGCAATAGCATTATTTTGTTTCGCCAATGAGAGCTCCATTTACTAATATTCTTTTAAGGTTTAATATTGTGCCGGGTACAATTTGTATAAAATCCCAGCTTTTTTCTCTTCTATAAGGTTTAAAATCATTCAATATCTTAATTCTAAGAATTAATTCATTTGTATCTTGATCATACACGATATTTACTGGTATTATTCTACTCTGTAGAGTCTTCTCCCACCAATAGCCGGATTTATCATCTAGCCATTTTTTGTGAAAGCCTATTTGTTTAATGATTGTTTCATTGAGAAGTTTGTTGGTCAACTTCTTCTTTTTCAGTTTCTCCAATGCTTCCATATTCTTCTTTTGCTTCTTTTAATAATTCATTTAATTCAAGTTCTGCTATTACTTTGTTGTTGAGAATAACTGCGAATCTATTAGCTGCATAAGTCAAATAAGGAGCACAGCCATCAAGATTCACTTCAGCTAAATGAAATCCTATTTTACCGCCTTGTACAAGCATTTTTCCTACTTTAATCACTGTATAAAGTTTACCTTTCTGTACCCACTGACTTAGTGGTATATCTGAAGGTCTATCTGCATCATTGATGCATAGGGCTTTAAACGGTATCTCCATCTTCTTTTATTTCTTCATGATCAATATCTTGGACAGGATTGTAATCTGGATGCCATTGATGATCTGTAGATTCTTCAGGAACAAAGTGTCCTTTTTCTTTAGCAGCAGCTCTTAATGCTTTGTGATAGCTTTCTTCATCACCTTCGTGAACACTTATTGATCCTACACCCATAGGTATAAAATCTTCATCACAAATTCTCAGATCTACTGTTAAGAATAACTTCTCAGTTTCTCCATCTTTGGATTTAATTAATTCTGCAGGAAGAGTCATAAACTTGAGTCTCTGATCTCCTATTTTTAGTGCGGTTACAGCCATATTAGTTTTTCTTTATTGTTACTTTATAAATTGTGTAATTTGCCATAGGCCTAAGATCAATCTCCTCTGCGGTGATAAGCTTGTGCTTATGTTGAGGAGGTGTTAAAGTTTTAAATGTTGTAAGCATGGGTGTATTTTTGTAATCCCATATTTTTAACCATTTGATACTTTTGAAATTCTTTACCGGAGTTACAAGATCATAAGGCTTTGAATTCTGCATCAGGGAATATTCTTCTTGTTTTGTCATTAGGTAAAAGTAATAAATTTAACTTGCTTGTACAACTGCTTCACAATAAATACATCTCCATAAAGGTGTACCTAAATACATACCAGATTTTGGAATCTTTTGAAAGTTATGCATAGAACAAGTCTGCTGCCTATAATTCCATTCTCTATCCCTTAATTCTTTGATATACTTTATCCAATTCTTAGACTGACTATTTGTATGCACATTCTCATGCTTCTTAGCACAAGCGCTACAGTATCCAGCTTCTTCCTTTTCATCATCTCCATTGAATACATTGTGACAATGAGCACATACCCACATATCATTTACTTTGATCATTTTTTTACATTCTTTAAAATAAATTCTTTCCATTGGTTACCTGTCCAATCAAGACTTCTTAATCCTGTAGAAACAAGTTTACTATCTATGTATATGTCCCATTTACCACCCCACTTTACTGGCCAGCCAGCAGGTAAGTTCTCATCAAGTATGACTCTTCTTATCAACCGACTGCTCCTTAATGGAGTATTCATGGGAGTGTTCCAGACTTTTTCCATTTTTTACTATTTCTATTAGTTTCTTAAGACACTCTAGTTCTGCTTCTTCATAAGTATAAAAGTCTTCTTCATATAATTTACCCAAAGACTCACCAGGTTTTGTAATATGCCATTGCCAAGACTCTTGGCTTATAGATGTAATATGTGCCATTTTAAAAAGACACCATCCTGTCATACCCATTTCGATTTTCTGAACGACATTTACTACTACAAAAATTAATTGAATTTGTAGTTATTGATTGCCATCTATCGTTTGGAATTACTTGTT
>JACCDG010259665.1_pt1 | contig 28352 bp, 31 predicted proteins | sample 7442471 | NCBI WGS metagenome assembly JACCDG01 (sample SAMN15323444, study PRJNA562643) | freshwater metagenome | isolation source: river surface water | place: USA:Blue River Watershed | collected 2017-08-17 | reverse complement strand
GTCATTGTTGAAGCACACCATATTGGTTGTGCGCCACGTGCTGGTAAGACGGAATCGCTTTTCAAATTCCGCAGGATTTTCCTTTGCGTCATCATAGTAATCAGAATCAAGTTGAAGGTCAAAGCGCACATCTACGTGATTGTAAAGGTCATCATAGTTCTTGAGCACAGGCTTTCCTGATTCTGTCTTGGCCCAGTCAACTTCTGTATTTGTACACATCTCATCTAGGAACGCCTTGTAGTCATTGGTCCACGTGCCTACAGGAAGTTCAGTGATACTCACAACCTTTTTCGCATCATCAAAGGTGTAAAGACCACGAGTCTGCCAACCTCCATCATCAAGATGAGTGAGGCGACCACGGAATCCTAGCCACCAAGGTTGGAGCGCAAGATTTTGAAGCGTGCTGCGTTTTCCAGAGAGACGCTCACGAAGAAGAGATACAAGGTCACTGGGATTGTAAGGAGGAATGTCTGTGCTGAATCCTGTGCCAATTCCTACACATCCATTGACAAGAAGCATTGGAATCACAGGAAGATAGCTTTCAGGCTCTACAAGAAGACCATCATCATCAATGTATGCGAGAATCTGATTATCCTCTTTGCGGTAGATTTTAGAAACAATCGGCTCAAGGTGCGTGTGGATATAACGCGGCGAAGCAGAATCTTTTCCACCCATGAGACGAGAGCCAAATTGCCCAACAGGTGCGAGAAGATTGATGTTGTTCGCTCCCACAAAGACTTGTGCCATACTCGTAATCGCCATGTTCAGACTGGCTTCACCATGGTGATATGCCGCATGTTCAGAGACATATCCTGCGAGTTGCGCGACACGAATTTCCTGCGTCAGATTTCGCTTGAGGCAAGCAAAGAGAATCTTTCGCTGAGAAGGCTTGAGACCATCCATGATGTGAGGTAGAGAACGGATGTTGTCCGCATTGCTGAAATGGATGAGTTCATCATGAATGAACTTCGTAAAGTCTACATTTCCTTGGGCAATACTGAGAATACGACCAGGGTCATAGGTAGCAAGCCACTTCTTGCGGTCATCCGAACGTTTCTTACTGAAGGCGAGTGAAATGCTTTCATCCGTTTCAGTATCCCAGGTATACTTGATTTCATGGAGGTTCTGAAACCATTCCTGAGCTTCTGCGGGTGTTGACGTGCCCAACCCCTTGTAGTATTTCAGAGTCCATCCACGAAGACCATTGTCTCCCTGAGCCTCACGCCATGCGTTGAACTCTCCCTGGGAATAGAAGCTAAGCACTTCACCACGACGAGAGGCCTTGAGGAGAGGAGTCGCAAGAGAACAGACAAAGCCTGCTTGGAGAAGCGTGGGCCACTCCGCATGGAAGAGATTCATGAGAAGTCCCTTGATGTGAGACCCATCCAAATCTTGGTCTGCCATCACCATGATGCGACCATACCGAAGGCTCTTCAAATCGTTATACTTCTTTCCATGTTCAAGACCGATAATCTTCTTAATCGCAGTAAGTTCTTCATTCTTGCTGAACTTATCTGCGCTGACATCGCGAACATTGAGAATTTTCCCTTTGAGAGGGAAGACACCCCACTTTTCACGACCCACGACTTTGAGACCAGAAATCGCAGACGTAGCAGCTGAATCTCCTTCTGTCACAATCAGAGTACACTCGACAGATTTCGCAGTTCCAGCCCAGAGCGCATCCACAAGTTTGGGCATTCCACGAAGTGTGCTGCGCTTCTTGCCATCACTCTTTTTTGCGTCACGATTGGCCTTCGCATCAAGAATATTTTGTGCTTCATCAAGAAGACCGAGCTTGACAAGTCCCTCTACAATCTTTCCTGATGTCTTGAATGTGCTTCCAAACTTGGACGCAGGAGTTGTGAGAGTCTCTTTGGTCTGAGAATCAAAGGCAGGATTGACAATCGTTGCGTTCACAAAGAGCATAAGGCTGTCCTTGAGTTGCGCAGGCTTGATATCAATCTTGCGCTTCTTCTTTGCGACTTCGCAGAAATCTCCAAGAATATGCTTGGATGCGGTTTCTACGTGCTTACCTCCCTTTCTGGTATTGATACCATTGACAAAACTCACATGCTTTTCATCTGACGCATCCTCTTCATTGTCAAAGAGGGTGCGAGTGAGAACCGCAGCAACTTCCCAACGATCAGAGCAACGCTCATACGCAAGACTGGCTTCATCCTTTACGAAGAGCTTGACGAACTTCTCAAAGGAATTGGTCGCAATTGCCTCTCCATTCCACGTGACCTTGACTTCCTTTCCTGCGAGCGCAGCAATTTCAATCGCACGCGTATGAAGGATGGTGAGCATATTCTCAACATCAAGTCCTACAAAGCGAGAGAGGTCAGGAGTATAGGTGATGCGCACAAATCCCTTTGTAGCCTTATCCTTTTGAATAGAAGGCTTAGAGCACTTGACCATGTGGTCCTGCCAAGTCTGTGAATACTTGAGACCATGACGAGGAGAGCGGGTTTCAATGGAAAACTCATGACTAAAGATATTCGTGAGTTTCGCACCATATCCGTTCTTTCCACCTACAATCTTTTCTTCTTCCTTATTGTAGTTTCCACTGGTGAGCAAGTGGCCGAAAATCATCTCAGGCACATAGACCTTTTCAGTGGGATGTTCCTCAATTGGAATTCCATCTCCATCATTTTCAACTGAAATGATGAGTCCCTTTTCATTCTTCTTTACCGAAATGTCAATGTGCTTGATTGGAGTTCTATCCTTTTCTGTAGTCGAACGAACAAGAGCATCACGCGCATTCACAAGGATTTCATCAAAGAGTTTGTAGAATCCAGGATTGAACTGAAGCTTGTGATATCCCATTTTTCCAGTTTCCACATTGTAGACCCAACGACGTTCTTCGTGTGTCTCAATGGAACCAATATAGGTATCTGGAAGTTCAAGAATGTGTTCACGATGCGTATGCTTCTTATACTTATCAGCGGAGGACATTTTGGCTATACCAAGGGAGGGGGTCATGCCACTTTCAATTTTGTGAACTCACTTTTTGACTATCATGAGTACTTTATCATTGTCCCATCCTGGTGAGTATTTATTTTGATGCTCTGTCAGAAAAAATGCGAAAAAGGAAATTTGGTCTTTGACAGGTTCAAGAATATCAAGATAGGCTTTGTCTGTCTCATTGCGAAAGATATCTTCAATCAGAAGCAATCCACCAGATTTCAGAAAAGGAAGCGCAGCAGCTACAATCTTGGTTTGGTCCTGGACATTGTGGGAAGAGTCATCCAAAAGAACATCAAAAAGTCCTCCTGATTCCGTTAACGCATTCCGAATACTTTCTGAAGAATTCACATCCATCAGATGGAAAAATGTGTTTGGATAACCAAATTGAGCAGAATGATTTAAGAAATTCTGGTCTCGGTCAAAAAAATCAAGACGAGCCTCTGGAAAGTAGTGTCTCCACAGATGGACACTTGCGCCCATCGCAACTCCTATTTCTCCGAAATGAATGGGTTTATGTCTTGAAGTAGCCAGAAGAATACTATAGAGTCCTGTATACGGATGACGATGTCCAGATGAATTATAAGGGCTTTTATCAGCTCCACATCTTGCTCCTAATAAACATAAATCTGTAGGAGCGCTTGTAGAATCAAGAATAAATGTTGGAATCATTCTAGTTCTCTTCGTTTAATCTGTTTAGATATTCTTATAGAAAGAAACTAGAGATGACAGAATCTGGAACCTCAGACGCAAAGCAGTGCCCTTGGTGCCAACGTTGGTGTCTAAAAGATGCTGCGTGTGCGTATGTCTTTGCCTGTGGACTTGATTTCAATGGCAAGTTTCATAAGGGTCAGGGATGTGGTCGCACATGGTGTTGGACCTGTGGAAAGAAATATTGTAGCCCCTATTACAATCCTGAGACAGGTGAACGTTACCCGAATGCGAAGGACCATCACAACCCTTTTTGTTGTAAAGAAGAAGCAGGATTCAAACAAGAAGAGTATTGTCCTGGAGGACATAGTGGGCATTGTGGGAAGCGTTGGGACTAGAAGAAAATCTTTCTATCCATAAGAATGAAAGGAGGAGCAAGTGTTGGTCAACATTACACTTACAATAGCCCTGAATTAGCCCCTGGAAAAGCCTTCTCATTGGTGGGTGGAAAACGAAAGGGTAAAAAAACCAAAACAAGACGTGCGCCTTTGTATAAAAAACTCAAGAAAGGAGGATTTTATCCGAGCCTCATGGGAGGTGTTTTAAGCAATGGACCCCTTTTCGTTCCGGCCGCACTAGGTCAAGGTATGCGTCTTCTTCGTAACAATACCAAGCGGATGGCAACGAGAAGAAAGGGGAAGAAAACACGGAAGCAAACCCATTAGGAATCTAAAAATTGAACACGCCGTCCGTCGAACGAATAGCAGGCCAACATGATTACACGTTCTCGCGCACGTCAGCTTTCTCTTCAGAAAACCGAGGAAGGAAACCTAAATGATATGATTCATATGGGTTTGAAGTATGAAGAAGTTCAGAGAGTTCGGAAACAAAACAAGTGGTTCTCTTGGACAAAGTTTCTCCTTTCTACAACTGCTTTCCTAGCAGCATGCTTTGCGTCTATGAAAGTAGCTCAACAATCTGGAACAAATCTTCTAGGAAGTGTGTATGATTTCACGGAGCGCGCAAAGGAATCTTTTCTGACGATTCCTTACAAGGTTCCTGGATATTCCTTCTTGTTTGGGCAAGACCTCTGGTCTACACCCTCTATGCCTTGGATTATTCTGGAAAGTTCGCTCTCTTCAACCCATCTCTTCTATGAACCCAATTCAACGATTCATCAAACTCTTAAGGAAAAGCAAGCTGAGTATGATGTATTGACGGAGAATATTTATAAGATTCTTGTTCAAAAGACAAATTACGAAACAACACTCCTGAATTCACGAAACTTTCTGGAAACGCTTCCTGAAGTCAGAGACCTTCAAGCTTCTTTCTTCCAAAAGAAGAAGCAACTTACCACACAAGAACAAGCACTTTGTACCATCAATCCACTGAATCTCAGCAGGAGATGTCATAAGAAGGAAATGGACTATGGAGAGACGAAACGTCAATATGAAGAACTTCGTCTTCTTCGGTCCTACACCCTTGACCCACTTCTCTTTCCAACTCTCTTCTTCTCCAATTCTTCCTTTCTTCGCCAATTTCCGAGGCTTCCAATCAATGCTTCTACCTTTCAAACTCTTCTGTTTGAAAGAGACACTCTTCTTACGAGGTCATCCTTCTTTCATTACGACCATTTGCTCAACATTGCGCCACGTTACGTTACTACTCCGTATTCATCAAATAGCACAATTCTTCAACATGTTTTGAATTCTCTGATTTCGCCTCTTCTTCAAGCATTTGATAGAGTGCTCAGTATTCAATACAAGCAACAATCCAATCTTCATTCTCAGATTGAAATTCTTCAGAATGCGTATTCCGCAAATATGGTGGATAAGCAATATGAAACCGCAATCAAGGATTGGGATGCGTTCGCATTTCATTGTTCCCAAAATCCTACATCCATCTGTTTCATTACAACTCCTCTAAACCGAGTTCGTGTTGTAGATATAGTCTATGAACTTCGGACAAATGGACTTCCTATCCCTGAGAATTTCGTCATTCTTCTCCAAAAGGTCTTCCTAAGTCCTGACCGCTTCCAAAATGCGACTGCGAGAGACTTGTCTCGCGTTCTTCGTGTTGAAAAGTATAAGAAGAATCCAGACCCCTATACGCTAATGCTGTCAGGTTCTCTTGGATTTCTGTTCTTCAGTGGAACCTACTATGTCTTCTTTGACCGGGTGAGCACAATCCTCTACGCTATCACCATTCCATTTGATATGATTATAGCATGGGGAGAAAGTTGGATTCAGCGGAGGGCTTTTGCGACAGAACAATTCCTTCAACTACCGGACAACTCACTCGTGCCTGCTGAACGCACTGAACTTGTTCTGAAAAATACGCACAAAGCCTAAAGTATGTTTTGAGAAACACATATAGACAATGTCTACGGCCAGACCAAATCAAAATGGGAACCTTTTTGAAATCAAAACTGTTCAAAGTGGTGCTTTTCGCACACTGATTGAGGCTTTGAAGGAGATTTTGACAGAGGCGAATTTGGAATTTGACAACCAGGGGATTAAGATTATGGCAGTGGATGAGACCCACACAGTGCTTGTCTATCTGAAGTTACAAGCAGACCGATTTGAGAACTATTATTGTCCTGAAAAGCACGTGTTGGGTGTCAACATGATTTATCTTTTTAAATTGATTAAAACGATGGGAAACAATGATAGCTTGACTTTGTATTTACCTGCGAACAACCCCAACAAGTTGGGAATTCGTATGGAAAATTCTGAGAAGTCCACTACCACGAATTATTTTTTGAAGTTGTTCGACACGGATGTGGAGACTATCAACATCCCTTCTCTCAATTTCACATCTATCATCCATATGCCATCTGTGGACCTCCAGAAGATTTTCCGCGATATGAATGCGCTTGGTGAGAAGTTGGATGTGGAAATTACTTCTTCTGCGTCAGACTTGATTTTCCGCTGTGTGGGTGATTTTGCTGAACAGGAAACCATCATTTCTGAGAACTCTCAGAATACCACCATGAAGGTTCACAAGGCTCAAGGCAGTGGAAACGAAATTGTTCAGGGTGTTTTCCAACTCAAGCACCTTGTTCTCTTTACGAAGTGTACATCCTTGTGCCCTAGTATTGAGCTTTACTTGAAAAATGATTTCCCTCTCATTCTTCGCTACAATGTTGCGAATTTGGGAGAGATTAAGTTGGTCTTGGCTTCTATGAAGAATAAGCAGGTCAATTAATAGGATGGATACCAATTCTGGAATTGTGATAGGCTCTGAAATTTTCTTAGCCCTGTATCCGATTCTGATTAAACTTGTCCCAACAAATCTTACCACACAACTTGTCGCAAGATTTCTTGTATTTTCAGGCCTTGGCTTTTTCTTTGCGAGAGGGGCTGATATCCGAGAATCTTGGTTAACTCCTTCAGGAGCACTTACATCACTTCTCTTTGGTTGTTTATCACTTGTTCATGTAGGTGTTTCCTATTATTCCTTCTCACGTCTCCCCGCAGGAACAGCCATGAGCTTGTTTTATACCTATCCAATTTGGATTTTAGTAGGGGCTATTCTTTTCTTACAGGAATCCTTTTCACTTTTTGATTTCTTATTGGTTGGAATCGCAATACTCGGTGTCTATCTAGTTAGTAAGAAGGAGGACGAAAAAGAATCTTATGATGGAAAGGCGATTGGAGCCGCCCTTGCCGCAGCAATTACAGAGGCTCTTATGTATTTTATTGTAAGGGCTAAAACAAACCCTTTCCATAGTATTTTACAATTGTATCCTGGAGGATTGATTGCTTTATTGGTCTCTCTCTTCTTTACGAAGGAACCTGTTTCTACAGATTCATCTATTTGGACGCCTCTTCTTTTGTTTAATGCTATCATTGGATTTGTTGGATACGCTATGCGATTTTATGCGATACCGCATGTAAAAACGATTGTCTTTAGTTTATTGACATTTGTAGGAGTCTTGGCTTCGTTTGGTTGGGGCTATCTATTTGCGGATGAAACAGCATCTAACAAAACGCTCCTTGGAGCGGTTCTTATTTCAGCAGCTGCTGGAATGACAAAGTATGTCTAGGCGAGGAGAGTTGGTTCCTGAGGAGGCTCACAGGAGAAACTCAGCACTTGTTCAGCATTGTAGTTTATTTGTTCTTTGAAATTATAGCCATAGGCGTTAATAGCAAGGAGTGTTGATTTTTCAGACGTAGGGGGGTCATCGCGCTGGAACAAGATTTGTTTCTGATGGTGAGAATGACCACAAATCCACGCACGAACAGGAGGCGCAATCATCTCATCTAAATCGGTGACAAAGCAAAGATTGGATGGATGGTTTTTATAGATTTCTGGGATAAGACTTTGAGAAGGAACATGGTGTGTCAGTATCACAACATGTTTTTGCTTTTCTTCCCATTCATGAAGACGCGCATTCAACCAACCTACAGAGTCTGTATGAAGTTTCGCAGAATCAGAGGGTGAAAAGCGAGCAGGCTTTCCATTTTCATCTTTCTTTGCGATATAGTTATAATCATTCACCATGTGAAGAGCTTCTCCAAACTTGTTCATTGGAATATGAGTCCAAAGGGTAGTTCCCAGAAAGGCAGTATTGTATTCTTCTAGGTAGACTTCATCTTTTTCTAGAAAGTGAACATTTGGCCACTGCGAACAAATAGCACGGCACTGCGCAAGTCGTTCTTCATAGGTGTGCGGAGCACTCTGTTCCCATTTGTAGAAGAGCTTTGTATTGTAAAATTCATGATTCCCTGCGACAAGAAAGATATGGTCCCATTTGTCATGACACCAGTTGAGAAACGAAGAGTAGAGAGGTTTATCAGGGCGACCAATATCTCCCGCAAGAGCCAGAATTCGTGCGTTAGGACGTAGAATTGTGGAAAAGGGCATCTTATCATAATGTTCTAAATGAAGGTCACTCGCATATTGAATTCGGCAGACAGGTTTCATTAGGAATTGTCTACTGAATTGTGGAAAAGAATGAATCGCACGGGACGCCAAATTCATACAAACATACTTCACCTTTGGTTTGTCAATTTTTACCTTACCCCCTAGTAGAAATGGCTGACGTGAAGAAACGCTTGGATGAGTTGGAGGAACGTGTTTCTCGCCTCGAGAAAGGTGGTGCTACGGCGGGGAAGAAGGAAAAAGGGGAGACTCGTAAAAAGAGAAAGTCTTCGGGTCCGAATGGTTACATGAAGTTCTCCAAGGAAATGCGCCCGAAAATTGTAGCGGAGAATCCTAAGATGAAGTCCGATGTGATTGCGGTTGCGCGTGAAATTGGCAAGAGATGGCGTGCGATGTCCGAGGAGGAGCGCAAGAAGTATTAAATATTCTTCAACGATTGTCTATACAATTCAAAAAGAATACATATATATTTTTTATAGTTATGGTTTTATTTATTTACATCTTCTTTTCAACATGAGGAGTGTAGAGCACTCCATCAGTAGTTACCTTCGCATCTAGGCAACGAATGCCTGAGGGCGTATGAAACTTCTCAGCATCTTTATTCCAAATTTTAATCACAAAGAATCCAATTCTCTGTTGACCTCCCTGTCCAAGAATCTTCGGACTAATACTAATGCCCATAACAGCATCCTCTGAATTTACAACTGCCATATTTAACATACTTCCAAGCACATACTTTTTATAGAGTGCGTCGCCATCTTCTAAGCTTCCGCGGATGCTGTAACTGCCTCCACGAATATTTTGGTAATTCTCCCACAAAGGAGGATAAGGGTCCCTCATAAAGAAATACATTCCTTGTTTTACCTTTTCACCGAGTTCATGAAAGACAGAAAGGGCCTCACGCAACGTGGAAACTGAACAGATAGTTTCAAATGTATCCATTGTCCAACGCTTTTCTTTGGGTGAATGGAAGTATAACGTCCATGAACCCGAAGGTAATTTTGCGTCCAGTGATGCCTCCATACTTTCCATATATACTAAGGAGGTGTCAAATTTTTATACCCTTTGGTCCGCATCAATCCACTTTTTCAAAATCTACTTCCTGAATTCCATTTGTAAGAGGAATTTCGGAATTCCCAGAAACATCATCAATTGTGCTCGTTGTAGTTCTCTTAACAATGGTTTGAATATCCTCCTTTGTCATCAGACGCTCATTTACAATACTCGATAGCGTAGAATCTGAAAGTAGGGTAGTAGGAAAGATAAGTGTATTTTGTGTATTTTTAGCAGGTTTTAACAAAGAGGGTTCAACCTTCTTTTGTTCTTCCTTTGGTTCCACTTTCTTCTGAAACTGAACCCAGAGAGAGGTTACTTCTTCACGACCATCGGAATGAATGACAAAGAGCTTCAAATCAATCGTTTTATCAAGAACAACTCCTGAAGAAAGAGACCATGCTGCGATGAGAATATCATTAGAAGGCATTACAGCATTCGCGTCTACGTATTTCGTTCCCTCAATAAGGTCATCGAGCGAGTATAAGTTAAGTCCATTGTATTGAATGGAAGCAGAAAGCCATTCAAGAGACTTGGAATGGGTATGAGGAGCAGCAGTGGAAGAAGTAAATGTCTTTGTATTTTTATTGTAGGTCCACGCAACACTAGCAATACCGGGTCCATCCTGAACGACATGGCGTACATGATAAGGAGTGGAATCCCCTTTAAAGAAAACATAGGATTCTTCAGAAAAGGCGTCCGTTAAAGCAAAATATGTCTTCTTTGATACCCATACACCCGTTTGAACAGCAGTATACATGAAACTGAGAGTGCGAAGAGCAAGAAGTGTCCAGTTCACCTGGAGAATAGCTTCACGACTAGCAATTACAAAGTTACGAATCATATCTACATACGATAGGATTCATTCCTTTAAACAAGTTTGTTTAAGCACTAGGAAGCACTTGGGAATTAATACATTGTTTTTTATCTGAATTAGGTCCACAGGCCTCTACTTCCTTTTCTGAAGAATCCTTCTTCTTTGAAGGAACTTGAACTGATGCCTCTTCACAACAGCAAGGGTATTGCTGGCATACATTACAGCTTCCTCCATATCCATAGAGATTCGGCTGTTCCATGGGCAATCCCGCACTTACTTGTCTTTGTTGTGACATTTTACCGGACGAGGCTTGTAAAGCACCTATTGACCAGCCCAAAAAAATGAGAACAAAGGGCGTAGCAAGAAGTGCCCACGCCACATAGTCTGCTGTTTTTTCACAAAGATATAAAACAAGTAAAACAGAAACAAATGCGAGTAAACTATGGCCCATGATAAGTTTGTATTCACGATTAATTAAATCAAGAAGAAGTATAGCAGCAAAGAGGCCTGCGGTTACTAAGCTGGGCAAACAGATTTTCATCTCTAATGGGAGCTAGGAATAAATCTCTTTCCATTCCAAGTTCCTAGAGGTTCAGAGATACCTCCATCCTGGTCCATGAGATATACATTGTTCTCTTGGTCCTTGTAAAGATTTTTGCCTGCGTATTTGGGATTGTAATCTTCTAGATTTTCTAGTTCAAGTCCCTCTTCTTCCTCTTCCTCAGCATCTTCTTCTTGCTCTTCCTCTTCTTCTTCAACGATTTCTTCTTCTTGAACATTTTCCACAACTTCTACAATAGGCTCTTCATCAAGGACCTTTTCATCTCCAGAAAGAAACATTTCAATAGGATGCGTTCGTAGAGGAAGAATGGGAGAAGGAAGAGGAGTAGTAGTCTTTTGTTGTTTGAGTTGCTCAATATCCGCAAACAATGTCGCAAGGTTCTCTTCCAGAGCAGAAATACGTTCCTCTAGAAGAGAATTATTATTGTCGTCACTATGAATCATTTGATTTGGCATCAACCGCTCTAGACGCTCAATTCGTGAAATAAATTCAGTATCATAGAGGGGCACCTTGGGCTTTTCAACAGCATGAAGAACCTGTTCAATCATACCTAGGCGTTCATGAAGAGTTACTTCAAGACCACGGAAGAGTTCACGAATAAGAGGTTCAGCGCTCATGTTCCACTGCTTGCTTTGTCAGCAGGCAAACCATCAATTTTTAGCCCCAACTATTTTTTTAACTTGATTTGGATGTTCATCACAGCATCGAGTGTGCTTTCTTTATCCTTCAGAGGTTTACTTCTCTTCAAACGAAGACCATCCTCTGATTTGACCTGCTTTTCAAAAGGAACAGGATTAATAAGTGTATTTTTCAAACTACTATCAAAGAAATCAATAGGCTTTGTGTCAATGGAGCCAAGAATACTTACCATAGGGGGCATGTGAACATCAACACGAACTCTCTTGCTCGCAATTGTTGCGCGATAACTTTCAATAGAAATTGGTCCTCCAAACAAGTCAAGTACCTCGCGAGAAGGAGCAGGGAATACTCTACACACACCATCTCTATCATAGATACGATTGAGAAGCGCCATACGTTCCCAGCGAACGTGAGGGTCAAGAGTTTCATGAAGCAAGAAACTCAGTGCGCAAGAAGGACAGCAGAAATTTCCATAGACGCGATAGACACCCTTTTCTTCTCGTTCAGGAACGATACAAGGTTGTCCAGTAAATGTGTGTGCGCACCAGAAACACGCAATATTTGTGGATTCAGGAATCTGCTTTGTTTTCTGCGAATCTCTATATTCTACCATGAGGTCCGCGCGAGTAAAGAGTTGAAGGGGGCGCGATTCTTTTTCAGTAGAATCAGTCTGTTCTTCTTTCTTTTCAAAGAGAGAATCTTCTTCCTTTTCCTTTTCTTCTACTTGAGCAAGTTCTTCCAATGTTTCTTGTGTTGATGTAAATACATTCGCATAATTTATATCATAAGGCTCTGGTTGAGAGGGAGGGTTCGGGTCATATTGAATAGGAATATCATGAAATTTCACTTCACTGCTGTGAACTGCGAGATGCGCAATTAAGGGGCGACGAGGTTCAGGTGTAAAACTTCCTTGAATTCCTGTGGGTGTAACAACAGCTACAACTTTTACAGGTTTTTTTGACTTTTTTCCCTTCTCTTCTTTGGGTGGGTCAGGTTGAACAACAACAAGATTAGATTCTTCAAGGGGAGGAATCGCCGCAACAACTTTCTTTGCGCGACCACGACGAGCAGGCTGCATTCTAGACAGAGGACGCTTTCGTATATTTAGGTCGTTTACCATTTCTGAGTCTAAACCTTTTCAACACCATTCTCTAGAATGAGCACATATGGGCTTCCTCCAAGAATTTGTTCTTTATTTGAATTAATGATTCATCATCCCTATGCGCTTTCTCATATGTTATTTGTGGGGCCACCTGGGTCTGGAAAAACAACGTCAGCGCGGTATTTTGTTGAATTTCTTCATGGTCAAGGAGCTTTTTCTTCTTTTTTTGGTCGCGCCCTCTTCCTCAATAGCAGTGATGAGCGTGGATTAGAAGCAGTTCGCAGCCGCGTATTTCCCTTTGTCCGTTCAACACTCCATTCTATTCTTGATTTAGAATCTGTAAAAAAAGGCCCAAAGGTAATTATTTTTGATGAAGCAGAGACTCTTACAGACCAGGCTCAAATTGCTTTGCGCCCACTTTTGGATAAATCTCCTCAAGATGTTCTTGTCATTTTCCTTTGTAATTCTATTTCACGAATTCATTCATCGATTGCTCATAAATTTCTTGTCATTCAACTGGAAGCGCCCAAACCTTCAGAATTTCAAGCAAGAATTGAAACAATCTCACAAGGAAAGGGAAGACAAACCACTGGACTTGATATCGCATTCCGCAGAGGAGATATTCGTTTCTTTTTACTGAATCCTGAAAAACGTGATGAATGCGCGAAACTTTGGTCTGAACTTCTTCATGCGCATTCCTCGCAACTCCCAGAAATTTTTAAACAAATGATAACACATTGGATTTATCCTGAAGTCGCATTTTTTCTTTTATTTATGGCAAAAGAACTAAATGTTCTTGATAAAAAATCATTTTATCGTCTATTGTGTTTAACAGATTCTGATTTTTTACGTGTTTGCCCAGTTGAAGAGCGCTCCCCTCTCTTAACAGAATGGTACCAAGAAACCATTTTAAAAAGAATAAGTCCTGAACAAATTTCAAACCAACTTCAAAAAACTGATTCGCCTTAAACCCACTGGCCATTTAGGCAGGACGTATGGAAGCATCCAATTTAACCTTTACTCCCCTTCGCATCTCTACACTCGTAACGACTGGACACCTTGGAACAGCCATTAATCTCAAAACCCTTTTCGAACAACTTCCAAAACTTTTGATTCCTATTGGATATCCCAAAGAAGGAATTCTTAAAATGGAACATCGTGAAAATGCGCTTGGATTCTCTTATCGTGATGTTCTAACAAAGCGACGTGTATCAGACAAGACATTCTTCAATCAATCCACACTTGTTATTCGCAAGTTGCGCGATGATGGACCAGGGTTCAAGGAAGTCAATATGAAACTCTTTGAAAATGGTGGATTTCAAATGACTGGAGTTACTTCAGAAGAGTTCAGTCACAAGGTTGTAGAATGGCTGATTGAGGAACTCAAGGCTCTTCCCAACCCAATTTCAAAAGAGCCTCTTACTATTAAGAAGTTTGCGATTCAACTTCTGAATAGTGACTACAAAATGAACACGATGGTCAAGCGTGATGAACTTCACAGACTGCTTACCTCTACGTATCGTCTGTTCAGCACTCTTGAAACAACGATTTATCAAGGTGTTAATACAAAGTATTATTACAACGAAGAAGCAACTCCAGCACAACTCCGAGGGATTTGTAACTGCCCACGCCCGTGTACAGGTCAGGGAGATGGAAAGACAATTGGAAATTGTAAGCGTGTAACAATCTCAGTCTTTCAAACAGGAAGTGTCATTATTACAGGCGCAAGAAATCGCGCACAACTTGATGAAGCTTATGATTATATCAATATGATTCTACGGCGACATGCTTCCGAAGTTCTCAAACCTTTGCCAACTGCGGAAAAATAATTTCGTATGTTTCCCGGAATACGCTAGACTTTGAGATGTCATCCTCCTCTACTCAGAATACCACTGCTCCCGCCGCACAAGACCCGCTCCCTGCTGCGCAGACCCTTTTACAAGCTGCGAAATTAGCCATTCAACAAGATAAACCTATCCAGTTGGATTACTATGTGGACACCTTTTTTAACCGCGCCTTCTTGGGTGAAGATTCTGATAATGGTGAAAAGATGCTTGTAAAGAGTGGTGAGGAATTTACGAGCCTCATCCAAAAGATTTACAAGGTTACGGAAGATTTCATCATTATCACGGAAAACAGCATCTATGTTGTTTCTGGAAAGATGCAGAAGCGTAGAATCAAGGCGCCTGCTCTCCGCAATGCTGGTTCCGAGTAAATTACTTATACAGAACCGCGAGTAAAATAGCCAATAACATCAAATATAAGCCATCATTCCAAGAATGTTGACTTGTAAGACGAATATTGATGCGATCACTAGAATACATATTTAACCATCCACCCATTCCTGTCATTAAAAGAGACACAAGAACAAGTCCCCAAATAACTACGTCAATAGATTTCATCTATTTATTCCTTCTTTTTTTCATCTACGAGAGCTCTCTCACAAATGACGTAGAGGAAAAGCGCATTCAAGACTCCAATTGCGAGTAGCCCAACTTCAACCAAAATAAAGAGCCAGAATACGGGGCTGCTGAGTTTTTTGGAAGCAGCAATGGTTCCAACCAATCCACCAATCATGAGGATAGCAATTACGCTATTCAAAATGAAAAGTGCGTAATAAAATGTACAGATTGTTTTCTTCTCGATTCCTTTTGTCCACTGCGGTTCCATATATTTCCTCCGGAGAAATTGTTGTCTTTGAGTAGAATGAACAATCAGCGAAATATGCTCAATCAGCGTAACTCAAGAAAGACTCGCAAGCAACGCAGAAGCATGCTCGGCGGTGCGAATTTAGCTCCTATGGAATTAACTGACACTTCTATGCGCTCTGCGACCAACATGTCTCTCGCTCAGGGAGGTGATTATGCGAAAATCCACGCCCAACAGCACGGAGGTATGGCGCCTGTAGGCTACACGGGTGTTTTGGATGATTCTCTTCGTGGCTCTGCCCGTGTTCTTCCTATCGATGATTCCATTCGTCAGATTCAGGGCCTCTCGGACCAGACTGGTGGAAAGCGCAGAAAGCAGCGTAAGGCTTCCCGCAAGGGCTCCCGCAAGGGCTCCCGCAAGGGCCGTAGAAACTATCGTCGCCAGACCATGAAAGGTGGTATGCGTGAGTTGGGATACATGGCTGCCAATGCTCCCGGTATGTTGCTCCCCCCTTCTCTTGAGGCCAAGGCTCTCAGCAATATGAATGCCGAGTGGAAGCTTGCGGAGAATCCTTCTTCTTTTGCCCCGAAGGGTTTCTAAATATCTACCTTTACAAAACCTATTGTGAATCTATATGATATAGATTACCAATAGTCTTTGAGAATCCTATTGTGAATCTATGATATAGATTGTCAATAGTGTTTATTGAAGTCTTCCTCTTACCCAATCTGCTAAAGAGAGCACCATCTGCTGCTCCTCACGTATGAATTCAGTTGCTTTTAATTCCTCTTCTTCTGTGAGTTTCATGATTTCGTCTCGTTTTTCTTTGCTGAGGATGACTAAGAATTGTACCCTTATCGCATGCGCATACCATATGTTAAAATAGAGTTCTTCTAATTCCTTCTGATACTGACTATCTTTAAAAAATCTCTTAACATCTATTTTAGAAATTTCTTCATCGGGTAAATAATATAACATTGTGGGTTTTGGAAACGTTACTCCATTTTTACTGAATTTACGACTGCGTTCTAAGGAATCAAAGAGACGCTTTCCAAGTTCACGTTTTTTGGTTTCTGTAAAACTAGGTAAATCTTCCTCATTTATTACTTTTATCTCATTTGGATTTCGCCACATGACCCGTTCCTTAAAGGCGGTAAGTTTTGCTTGACGCGCATTTTCAAGTAAAAACTCTGGAGAAATATATAATTTCTTGTGAGCAGGATTTTCAGACGTTTCATCAATGGGAACAAACCCTACACTTTCATAAAGTTTTTTCAAATGCTCCTTTTCTTTTTTGTAAAATAACCATACATATTTATCTTGAATAGTTCTTGTATTTGTAGGACCACCTTTATTTTTATTGGAGAGCTTTTGTAATACTCGTAGAAGTAAATCTTTTCCAAGTCCCATTTTCTGATACTTCGCAAAGGTCGCAAGTCCATAGAGTTCAAAGACTTCAAGGTCATCTACCGCACATTTTATCAGTGAACAGCTTGAAAGTAAGATGGGTTCACGTATATCCCCCATATAGGCTAGTCTCTCATTTCTATCCACGGGTGGTACTACAACTAAGGAAAAGATAAGATTCTGTTCAGAAGGGGTATCAGGCTTTACTTCACAATGGTAAGGTGTTAACCATATAAGATATTGAGCGTTCGGAAATGGGCTTACTTCTTGTTTAAAGAGTTTTATCATCAGGTCTTTTAATCCTTGAGAGCCAAACCCAAACTCTTCAGGGAACGCTTCACTCCGTAGCGCAAGAATTTGAGGTAGTAATTTTTTTTCAAACTTGCTATATTGAGGTCCACTATTGCCAAACGGAGTTGCTCCACCAATTGCGGGTGAATTGATAAACATGTGAAACTTCACAGGCAAAGAATCAATCGTTATGGTTGGACTGACATAAATTGAATTAATATTCACAAATCTACCTTTGGGAGGGTCTAGGATATTTATTCTTTGTTGGAGATTCGCAATTTCATTTGTAATGTGTTTTATTTTCGCATTCTTTTCATTTTGACGTGCCTTTGCCATATGAGGACCAAACGATTTTGGCAGTGGAGATTCTTCTAAGGTTTTCAAATTTAACTCACGCTGTTGAAGTTTGCGCTTCAATGTAATGAGTTGACTTACTCCTCCTCCTGTTTGTTTTTTTCGTGTTCCTTGTTTTTTCCCCCTTTTATAAGTTCTACGCGGCATCTACTTATTGTTGATTAAAAATTCCTTTGAGAATCATACTAGATGCCTTGAGCTTTTCCTTCTCATCTTCAGACACATGAATATGGATATGAACCTGTAGTTTTCCAAAGTTGGGTGTTCCCTTCTTTGGCATCCCCTTTTCATCTACATGATACACATTCCCATTTGTGAATCCAGCAGGAATATCCACTTCTAATCCAGCAGGATATCCAGGATGGTCCTGAATGGTAATAGTCTTTCCAAGCAGACTTTCTGTCAATGTCAAGTGAACATTCGCATGAAGAGCATCACCCTCTCTCTTTAAAGAAAGTTGTTCATCTGCTTCTTGTAAGATAATGTGAACATCTCCTGCTTCTACATAGTCATGATTGTCACTACATTCCTTTGGAAAGATGAGAGTTTCTCCTGGTTTCATACCTGGCTCAATATGAATATGAAGAGTCTTCTCCTGATTGATGAATTTCTTTCCATGACAAGTGCCACAAGGAGTTCCAGGTTTGCGCCCCTCTCCTGAGCAGACTTGGCAAGGTCCACGAGACATCATTTGCATTCCAGGACCCATCATCACCACTTGCTCTACCATACCGCGTCCTCCACAGCGGTCGCATGAACTAAAATTCAAACAACCTTGTCCCTTACATCCATCACAAAATCGTTGGCGTTCAAAATTAATGGAAATAGAGCGACCCTTGTAAAAATCGTGTAAACTCAACGGAATTTCATGAATTTTCGGTGGAGCCTTTGCTCTTCGCACACGAGGACCACTGGGCATTCCTCCATTCGGTCCACCTGCGCCAAACATACCGAACAAACTTCCAATATCGAATGGAAATCCGCCTCCAAACGGGTTGCCACCTCCCATCTCATGCCCTCCTTCTCCATCAATAATTCCATGCGCATCATATATTTGCTTTTTTTGTTCATCTCCAAGAATCGCATAGGCGCGTTGAATCGCTTTAAAATGTTCTTCAGAACCACCTTTGTCTGGGTGAGCCTTGCGCGAAAGTTTCAAATACGCTTTGCGAACATCTTCAAGGGAAGAACCCTTTGGGATTTCTAAAACTCCATAGAGGTCATCTGGATTTGACATACTCTATCTTTCTTTTTCCTAAATGTTTAGACCTTCAGCGGTCTAAGCACATGCCACCAAACCTACTAGATGGAACTTGATTTAATTGGGCAAGAGGATAATCTTCGCATTTTAAATCAAATCTTAAAAGACCCTCCTCATTTGTTTATTTCAGGAGGATATGGATGTGGAAAAACAACAATTATGAACGCTTTTTTGAAAGCTTACTATAAGCAATTCAATATTGACCCTTCATCAAATGAATGGCTCTTGAATCTATCGTCTGACCAAGACAGAGGAATCCATTGCGTTCGTCAAAGTGTAGCAGAATTTGTGCGCCATGCGCCCAAACAACAAGGAATTTACAGATGGATTTTGTGTGATGATGCGGATAGTCTTCCTATTATTTCACAACAAGCGTTGAGACGACCTATGGAAACACATGGGCATATTACACGCTTTATTTTTTGTAGCAGATATTCCTCTGATTTAATTAATCCTCTTCGTTCAAGATGCCTTCATATTGAGTTGGAAACGATGAATCCTATTCAACTTCTCTTTCATTTTAAGAAAAGTCAAGAGCCTAAAACAATTCTTAATTTTAGTCCTGAAGCACTTACATCGGTTATCACTCTCAGCCAAACTCCAACTGAAATTAGGAGAATGGTGAATTTACTTCTCGCAAAATATGAAGGTCAGAATATTTTTGTTCCAAAAGACGATATATTGACATTGTTTGGTTCACAAAGTCTTTCGTTATGCTCAGAACTTTTGATACATTATTTAACAAAAAATTATGACCTTTGCCTCGAGATTTTCTTCAAAATATGGTCAACAGGTATCAGCTATGAAGATTTTTTAAATGAAATGAATATCAGCCTCCGACAGCTAGGAATTCAAGACCCCAAGAAAAGTCAAGCAATTCATCAACTCATTTTACGAGGATGGATATATTTTGCTCAAGGGAAGACACACTCGTTTGATATTCTACGATTACTTTTCAAGGAAGGATAGGTAGATGGGCGGTCAGGCCAAACGGCTTTTTCGGGTGACACCACCCAAGGAATTGGTAACTGAAATTTTACAACATTTACGCCTTCTGGGCCTTCATGACTTGCGGTGGTTTACACGTGAAGAACTTACCCTAGAAAGCCTTGATGAGTGGCTTCCACTCCTTGAACCTTATTATATTCCGTGTAAAGCCAAACGTTTTTTATCCGATATGGACTCCACTCGGATTATAACAATCGTTCGTCATATTCTTCAACCTCATGGGTATGAACTTCATACTCAGGAGAGAATGTACAAAACAAGCAAAGCTACACTTTATCAAATTCAACCCATTCAATCTCATACAGATTTGAGCGGGAATGATTTATTAGTGGAGTTTAAATAATTATAATCTTTAAGAAGAATGAATTCATCCGATCTTACAAAAAAAATAAATCGTCGCATACTTTATGCCGACTATATGATACAAAAACAAAAATTTGAAAATGGATGTGCCATACGAATAAACTTAGGTTCTGGAAGTGGAAATACTAACTCAAGTTCATCTCTGATTCCTATTACTGAAGGTCAAGTCTTTACAACACCATCTGAACAAGCCCTTTTTTTAAGTTTAAATACATGCCCTCAGAGCCAGGATACTCAGAACCAGGTTCCGCCCGTTAATAATGGTGGGAGTATGCGATTTGCTGGAGGAGGAGTTTTAGTTCAAACAAATGTGAGTTATCCGAATGATGTTGCACTACCTCCTGGAACAGGCGCTTTTACAATTGAATGGTTTCAGTATTACCAAGATTCAGATACAAATGCCATTGTATTTTCTATTGGAACTTTTGGGGTAGGGGGTGGAAACGACCTGTGTGTAGTCTATGTCGGAACAACGATGTACCTGTTTACAGATGGTTCATCTTCTAATGTCACTTCAGCAGTCACCAAAAATCAGTGGCAGCATGTTGCTGTTGTTGGGAATGGAGGAGCAGATGGGTCAAGAAATACAAAAGTCTATGTAGATGGTGTTCTAAAACTTACACGAACAACCAACTACAATATCAATCAAACCGAGTCCCTACGAATCGGAAACCAAACTGATGCAACTGTCGCCAATGGAAATTACGCAGGTCTCATTACAAATTTCCGTTGGGTTGTAGGAAGCCAGGTCTACACATCAGATTTTACAAAACCTACTTCTCCTCTTTCAGCAATTAGTGGAACACAACTTCTATTATCTGCTCTTAATTCAGCAGATGTTGTAAAAGATTCTAGTTCTGCTAATCGGTCCCCCACAAATACTGGTGTAGTTTTTGATACTAACACACCCTTTTCATAAATAATAACCATCTTCATTTAAGAAATTGGATAGAATTCTATCTTGCTTCTTGAGTGCGAAACAATTGCTCCACATGAGGAGATTATCATAGGCTGGATGCCAAAGTTCCCCATTTAACTTAAGAAGACGCTTTGTTCCAAGACGATACACATCAAACCCTTCTTCATCCAGTAGGTTTACACATGTTTCAAGAGGATTCTTTTCACCTGGTCCTCTTCTATCTTTGAGACAATCACTCGCTTCAAATAAAATGTAATGCGTGCGATACAAGTTCTTTTGAAGGCCGCGAATTACTAATGTATCATTGCCTTCCGTATCTATTTTTACATATTTTACATCCCATTCTTCAGAGGGATAATCTCTGAGAATATCATCGAGCGGACGAACAACAACATTTCCAATCTGTTTTCCACCCGCGCGAAGTCCACCCCATGTATATCCAGGCTCATTCTCGTGATTTTTAAATGTAAAAAAAGGGAGAACCCCTTCTTTATCTGAGACGGCAATCGGCTGAATCTCTACATCTTGAAACTTTGTAATTGACTCTTTTAAAAGAGGAATATTCAATGGATTTGGTTCAAATGCGATTAATTTTCTCCCTTGTTCCTTACAAAGTGTATCTAAAACACCAAGTTCATTCCCAACATTTGCGCCAACATCAAGGCCCAATGTCTTTTTATGAAGCGTAGGAATGTATCTTTGGAGTTCGGCCACTAATTTATGATGACCATCTTCACCTCCAAATTCACTGCGATTCATAATATAATAGTCCAATTGCTCATCACGACGAGTTTCTACGTCCATCTTCTTTTCATTCTTCAAGCGCCTTTAACCTCAGGAATAGCGTTGCGAAACAAAGAGCTAATTACCAAATCACTTTCAAGGATTTGCTCCTCACTCATTCGTGTAAACCAGCCATATTCACGTCTCGCTAAAAGTTCATCGATAGGAATGGGAACATACACCGATTGCTGATGAATTACAAAGGGCAAATCTCCTTCTTGACCTGCCATCATAAGGTCATCCAACTGAATCAGTTTTCCATTTGGCTTGCGACGAAGTTCGGCAAGGGGGCGATAAACAACCTCTGACTTGTATTGCTCAGCAAACTCTAAAACATCTGAGACAGAATCATTGCGAAATGCTTTCCCTTCTCCTGGTGCTTCAAGGCGTCTCTTGGCTTGACCTTCCCACTCAATAAAGAAGGGGTGGTCTGCCTTCGGAGCCCAAAGCGCACGAAGGGACGGGGCCTTTGTTCCAAGAGGACCGCTGTAAGTCTCCTGGTCATCGGTTCCAAACAAGACAACTTTGTCGGAAGGCAAGGGACCAAACGATTTGAGAGCAATCGTGTTAGGTTCCAACCACAACCCCCCAAAACGAGACAAGATAGCAGCACGAATCCAGTTCAATTCCGCAGGTCCAACCGGTGCGATAGGGTTTTGGAGAGGGGTAGGAAGTTTCTCCCATCCTCCTAAGCGAACAGCAACGTCACTGAGTCCGCCGACAACTTCAACGCGGTAACGACCTTGGTTTTGTTTCACAATGGTTTCATAACAAAGATTCAAGAAAGGAAGATTGATAGCACGGGATGAGCGAGCCATAAAATCAACCCAAGAACGACTATTTACATGGGACGTATCAACATAGAGCCAAATCACTGGTAAATCCATATCTTTCTTAAGAAGTTTACGATTAGCGAATGTATTTTCTTCAATCGTGCTTGAAGAAACATACCACGCTAAACTTATAGCAAGAACTATGATAAGTGCTGCCGTTATGAGTGCGCCGTTGGCCATTCTCTACTAACACTTACTCTTTTTCTTTGTGTGTTAAAACAAGTTGTTTCATTCTCGCAAAATATTGGTCTGCCATGACTCCTTCTTGCGCGGCGCGGAGAGCTCTTTGTTCTTCGCGTTTCTTCATTGCTGCTTCGGCAGCAGCCAGTGTAGCAAGTTCTTGGTCATTCATCGGGTCAGGAGCACGTTTCCGTTCAGCTTGGAATGATTTAATATCACGAACATCTACACGAACATTCGCAACTTGATTGGATACTGTATTCTCAATCGTATAGGCTTGTTTCAAATCCGTATATTTCAAAGACGCATTCGCAGGCGCGGTAAAACTTTGGGGTCTATCACGTCCAAGTTCCACTGCCATCGGCGCAAGAGTCATCGCCTGCGGTTGAAGTGTTGTGAGCGCATTTGAATCAGAGGGTTTATTACGTTCTTCAAACATTTGATTGAAGACATCGCGATTGAATTTTCCAGAAAATGCGGGGCCCATCTTTTTCTCAGCTTTCTCTTGAAGCCAATCACCATACCCATCGTCATCGGGGTCAGGCATTCGTGTCTTTTCAAACATTTGATTGAAGGCATTCAAATCCAGTTTCTTGGGATTTAGACGTACAGGTTCTACATGTTTCCATTGCTCAGAGTCTTGGGCGCGAGAATCTTTTAATTGAGAGGGTGCTTCCACTTTGCTTTCTTTAGTTCGACCACCATGAATCCGACGGAGAATTTCAGATAAATAGGCATAGGCTCGTGTTACTGCTTCAAACTGCTCCTCAGAGCCACCCTTGTCTGGATGCGCCCTTGCCGCAGCAGTTCTATAGGCTTTTTTCAAGGTTTCTTCTGTCATCGCAACCTCTTCTTCAAGTCCAAGCACTTCCAAACAACTCTGAAAATAATTCAATGCCTTTTCTTTGCCTTTGCTTTTTACAACTTGCTGATAGGATGTTCTTTGTTGTTGTGGAACGTGATGAATGATTTGGTTTGTAGGTTGTTGTTGAGGATGCGCAACTTTTTGGGAAGGAGGAGCTTCTCCTGGAAGAGGAGAAGGCTGTTGACCACTCTGAACAGAAGCAATATACCCAAGTAAATAAGCGTAAATTCCAGCACGTTTAAAAGAATGAACATACTCAGGCGCAGCCAATAATGTTTGAATCATTTGAACCCGTTTGGATGGGTCACGAATCTGTATCAAGTTCGTATAAATCCGAACGTGAGACGGATCAATTCCTTGAAGTGTATTTTGAGAAACAACATTTCCCATCTTTGCTATTTAAGAAATCCAGAAAGTATTAAGCCTTCAAAGCGCGTAGTCTACCGGGCGTAAGAATTGGTACATCCGCTTCACATTCCCACATCCAGTATCGTCCAAGAGATAAAAATCCAAAGGAAGAGGGCCAGAATTGTGGTAGAAGAGAAGGGAGCATTCGCAAAGAAGAATTTGGCAACAAGTGCCAAGATTGAAGTGGCAATACCATCGCAAGTTGTTCTTCAGGATGGATTTCTGTTTGTGAAGGAGGTTGAAATCGTTGAACGCGACATCCATTCAAGTAGTCGTAGAAATCAGAAGAAAGTGGAGGTAAATGCCAGGAAAAGAACCACGTTCGAATAACAGGGTTTCCCAAATAATAGTCAAGAATCCACTGAAGTCCAAACATATACGAAGAACATGCTTCTTGGGGACAATAGGTTCTATAGGTTTCCTCCCAGTCTTCATGAAGTTGTTGAGAGGTTCCAAAGATTTGCTCGGCTTTCCACTCCAACGGAAGACCTTGGATAGGCAACATCATCTTTTCAGTTTCATTTCGTGGTGCCATGGGTTTCATTTTGTATTTTTTTGAAATGGCTCGCCGCATATCTTCCTCTTGTGTTTTTGCGAGGTTCTGAATGAGCATTTTTAATGAATCCATTTCAAGCACTCCATTACGAACAAGCCATTTTTGTTGAGAATGAAGTGTTTCCAATAGTTTCACAAGGCGTTCATGTCCATCATCTTTTATTTTAAGACAGAGTCCATGAGGAAGAAAATCATTTCCAAGCAAACTCATTCCCGCAATATAATCGACTAAAAAGGGAAGTCTGTTCTCTTGAGGAAACAATGCTTGTGAAAGTTGACAGACATCCAAATACATAAATTTACAATTTGCGCCAGCATCTTGAAACTCAGTCTTTTCTCTCATGAGCCATATGTGTTTTGAATGCTGCTCAGCACAAAGCATGCTTAAGAGAATAAGGTCAGCATCCAATCCAAATACAACAACATCTTGAAGCTCTGGTTTTCCACGTAACCATTGAATGAGCTTGTGTTCTCCTTCTCCAGGTTCATTGGAGGAACTGAACTGCCATCCATTCTGTTGACAAAAGCTTCCTATTTTGGAATTTAAACTCGCCATAAATGCGGTTCCAGGTGTTATCGCATTCGTATCCCATCGTGGAACATCTCGCTTGCGCACACCCATTTCATATTCCTTTTCCGCCCACCAAATGGATTTGAATCGTCTCATTCGTTGTTGTCGTATTTTTGCCATAGGAACAACTCCATCTACGGCAACAAATACTTGTGTCGGTTTTTTTGCGGATTCATGAATTTCTTTGAGAGTTTTACATACATTGCGGAGAAGTTCCTGTTCCCAAGCCTTCTGCTTCTGCTCATCTTCATCTCCAGGATAAGGTGAAAGCTCACTATCCCGAAGACAAGTATACACTATACAATTAAAGTCAATCGCAAGCGCATGAGGTTGTCCTGGAATCTCACGCAATAAGATAGTTTTTTTGGTTTGAACAAGCCTTTTAAAATAAGATGGAATACCCATCCCTTTCCTACCTGAAAACGTTTCAATCCTTAAGGCAGAGGCATGGCAGCCATTGGTTCTTATTTGAAAGACTATCCTGGCGCAAACTTAAATGAGATGGCAAGAATTTTACCTGATAGCCTTGTGATAATGTCCGGTGTCATGGCGATTCTGACAACATCTCTCCCCCTTGGAATTCTATTTGGAAGTTTCCTTGAAAGTATTCTCTTTTTCCACGTGCTTCACAAGGGATTTTCCTATTTTGATGTCTCCTTTTTAAAGCAAGGTCCGAAAGCTTTCTCAAATGCGTGTCGCACTGGATTTACGACTCCAACCTTAACGGATCTTTCTCTTTTTGGAACAAATCAAACTATGAATGCGTTACCTTCTGCGCCTATTTATATTTTGAGTGTTGCGATAGGGTATATTTATACGGCAATCAACAATCAAAAGAGGGAGTTGGAAGCATTGGGGCCTGTCTATTCTTCACGATTTTACATCAGTATTTTGGGAATGGCCCTGTTCCTTTTCCTCATTTCCGCCTACAGAATGTGGGCTGAATGTGATAGTCTCCCTGTCATTCTTTTAACCATTGTCATTGGTGTAATCATTGGTTCTCTTCTTACACTTCAGAATATGGCCTTTTTTGGCCCCGACAGCACAAATCTAACTGCGATTCCCCTCTTACGCAATCGCGCTGCGAATGGAGAACAATTGTATGTGTGTTCCGTTCGGAATCCTCCTAATAAGTAGAGAATGACACTTGTGGAGTCTATCCGTCAAATGATATTGTATGCATTTATGTCTTTGCCATTAATGCTTATAACATTTTTAGGGTTCATGTCACTCGCACTAGGAAATGTTGGTATGATAATCTTGTTTTTGGGACATATATTTGTTGTTCCTCTGGCTGTAACAATTCTTCATATGATTTCAGTTATAGTGCCTGAAGGTGTGAAATACAAACCCGCAAGTGATATCTGTAATTTTATTCCTTCGTATCCTTCTATCTCAAGCAGTGTGAATGTATTCCCTTCCTATTGGGTCGCGCATTTCCTTTTCTTTATGGGATATTTCCTTCAAAATGCGCAAAGTTTGATTGCCAAAACTGCGGAATCAGGTGCCCCCAAAGAGCGCGTAGACTTACGAAAGAGCCAGGGTCGTCTTGCGATGGCGATTGGTATTGCCGCCACCTTTATTGTGTTAGGACTTCGCTACAAACTCACGGGATGTGAGACGATTTCAGGTATGGTTGTCGCAGCCTTAACTCTTGTTCCTATTGGTGTTGGTTGGTATATGATGGCCACGCTTGCGGGGGCGAGAGATGGAGATATTTTCGGGATTGCGGGTAGAATTCTCCCTCTTTCTGCGATGGCTCCTCCCCCTATGACATGTTTATATAGTGCTTAAGCGTTTATTCAGTAAAATTGATAACCCTACATGACTGGTGTTAGTATAATGTTGGATGACCAGTCCAAATCTACACTTCATTTAGTCCGTGACAGGATTCGTGAGGTGTATGCGTTTCTTCAAAAAGGATATCCAGAAAATGTGTATCAACGAGCACTTTGCGTAGAACTTCAAAAAGCCAATCTTCTTTATGATTTGGAAGCAACCATGAGCATTCCTTATAAAGGACACATTGTTGGTCAAATTCGTGCGGATATTATTATTCGCGGGGAGCCCAATATTGTGATTGAAACAAAGGCAACTGCGGCAAGTCTCAAAGTAGAAGAGCGGTGGCAACTTTCACGATATATGAAAATTCAAGATATTCCTCTTGGAATCCTTGTGAATTTTCCCCAAGTTGCTGGAACAACAAGTCCACAAATTGAGTTTCTTATCAAAGATGAAGAAGAGGAAATTTATGTCTATGATTTGGATAAAAATACAGGGTTACCGATGAATTAAATACTATCTGTCAGTTTCCGAAGATATGTCACTTGAATGCGAAACTCTTTGAGAGGTTCGCCTTTGAATCGTCCTGCGCTTATTTGTGTTTGAACATAGGCTGAAAATTTATCGAGTGCTTCCTGGAGTGTGGCAGGTGAGGAATATAGTTTTTCACAATCCGCAAGTGATATTCCTGAACTGATTTGTTTCCCAGTATTTACATTTTCATGAAGTTGCCAGACATATTTGCGTGCTTCTTCCCGAAATGCGGCTCCTCGCAGTGCGAGTAATCCGTTTAGTGAATATCTCGTAATCCATTCTTTGTAGTGTCCGCGACAGAGCGCACACGGCATAACATGTTCAACAGCTCTCATCATTTGTATCCATCGTCTTACTTCATCTTCTTGAACCACCTTTAACTTTGATTTTCCTGTCTGTTCCGCAAGAATATGAAGAACTCTCCAGAGAGGAGGGCCCCAAATCGCATTTTGGGACGGAGTCGCAACTATTTCTTGAAGTTCTTGAATAGGCTCTGACGCTACAGAGACTTCAGTCTTCTGAGAAACAATTGGCGAGGCTTGAAGGTTCAGTTCAATGGGCTTGAGTGTGCGGACAAAATTGGCCATCCTAGTAAATTTGAAGTTCATGGGTTCCAAAGTTTTACGCACGTCAAATGCAATCTCAAACTCTACTTCCAATTCAAAGAATCTATTGGGATACTCTTCAAACGGCGCTGAATGCCGAAGTGAAACGTCTTGCTCGTGAAGTAGCAAGGACACTTCACCAACCGGAACAATCTCTTCTTCAAGCCATTCAGCAGAGAACTACAGGTGCGTATCTCTTTGAGGAGGCTGAATCAGAACTTTGTGACATTCAAAGTATGCGCTGTAAACATATCATCCCTTCCTCAGAAAATCCTTCTGTTCTTTGTGAATGCCGACAACCCATTCTTC
>JACCDG010469092.1_pt1 | contig 28370 bp, 50 predicted proteins | sample 7442471 | NCBI WGS metagenome assembly JACCDG01 (sample SAMN15323444, study PRJNA562643) | freshwater metagenome | isolation source: river surface water | place: USA:Blue River Watershed | collected 2017-08-17 | reverse complement strand
TTATGTCTTCTTATCTTTTCTTTTCTTCTGTCTTCTTCTTCAATCTCATCTTCTTTCGCCACTAACTACTACTATCTTTCCTACCTACTTACTACTTACTACTACTGCTTACTACCTACCCCCCTCCCCCTCTGTCAGGCTGGGGTATGCACGGTGCACCCGCTCACGCTGTACACTATGACTACCTGTCTACTCAGTACATCGAGTACACCACGTAACCAATGCTTCATGCTTGCTACCATAGCTGACCACCTGCTGCCTACACATACATGCTACCTGTTTAAAGGTTTATTAAATGTCACTTTTATTAATCAAACCTATGTTATAACTTGCCAGATAGGTTAATCGTGTGGTACAATTAACTTATGCCTAAAGTATATGATTCATCCAGAACAGAAAAGAAGTGCGGACATTGCGCCAACGTCAAGCCACTGTCGGAATTCGTCAAGGATAAAAGCCGCTCCGATGGACTTGGCGTATACTGCGCTGAGTGCTTTAGATCCCTAAACAACGCCGCATACAACGAGCGCAAAGAACAACAGTCGGCCAGCAGGCGAGAATTAAAGCGCAAGTATATTGAAGAGCTTGGCGGATGTTGCTCGCGTTGTGGATACAATGAATTCATCGCCGGCCTGGACTTCCACCATAAAGATAATGATAAAGACATTGACGTAGCTAAGCTTCTTACAAAAGCCTCACAAGGGAATAGCAAGCAAGTTGCCCTGCTGGACGCCGAAGTTAAAAAGTGCATACTGCTTTGCCGTAATTGCCACATGGCTTTACACGCTGGTGAATGGCTTTCTTAACCTATTATTCTCGACTCGGTTCTACCACAGTAATTACTTGTTGCTTCATCTCCATCCAGCGCAGCATTGCCTCTTCAATCACGCCGCCCTCTTCTTTCTCAACGCGCACCGCCGGCCGGCCGTCTACTGTGTCACGTACAAACTCAAGCACTGCTACAATCCCACGGGGAGACTTCTGCTTGATGGCGAGTTCAAGCGCATCCTCGGCGATGTCGGCTACACGCTCACCGCTGAACCTGTGACGCAATGCGCTGGACAGTTCACGCTTCCATTCTTCTTTGGGACGGCCGCCGCCACGGTTGCCTATGGCGAATCTACCCCGCTCATCTCTGCCTACAATATTTGTCACCCGTAAATTTTCCGTTTCTACTTACATCTAAACCTAGTTTTGCCTGTTCTCTTGCCGTCTACTTATCTATTGCCTGCTGCCCGTTCTTGCTTCATCTTCGGTGCGTTCCGTCCTGCATGTATGTCACTGTTCCGGCGTTGCCAGCCTTCTTCGGCCATGCTGGTATCTCTATCGGTGTCATCACCCTACGCTGGATGGCATCACGCCGCTGCTCTATCGCCTGCATCAACTCATCCAGATAACTCTCTGGCATCCAAGCGATATATTCACTGATTAACGCTTTCACCTTGGCATCAAATTGTTTTTCGGTCATTACTGCACCTGTCCGTTCTCGCCTCTATCTCTGCTGCCAGACCTAACACCGCCGTAATCATGGGGAGTTCAAGCACCCCGGCTCGATTGTCTTTAGCTATGATGCCGACATAAAGTTCTGCGTAACGAGCCAAGGCGCGCAACGTATGGACTTCTTCCCCAACTAATTCAATAGTTAACCTCTGAGTCACCTTCATGCTCACCACCCCAGCGCGCTAACGAGCCGCCCCAGCAACGGGGGCAGCCAAGCGAGACTATAGCCAAACGCCATCGCTGCAATGATGCACAGCGCAATGCTGGCCACGAATGAAATTACTACGATTGGATGATTGCCTAGCCACTTAATGATCATGCGTTCAGTTTCCTTTATCGCCCTACGCAGCCCCGAAGCAACGCGCTTACCTGGATGAACCCAGCATTAACCGCGCAGAGCTACACCTACCATAGCAAACTGGGGAAACCTGTCAAGCAATTAGGCATCGGCTTAAATGACTATCCACAAATCTTAAGGTGAAACACTTTCTGTGTACACAACAATGAGGTATTCTCTATATTTGTGGTACTATACAAACTTGGATTATTATGAGATAATGATTCAAGAAGTTAAACGAACGGGGTAATAGACAAGTAAGGAGATGAGCAAGATGACAATCCAGACACATGCGGTAGAGAAAATCAACGAATTGCAAGCAGAACTGCGGACGATAGCGAAATGGTTCAACAGGACACATGGTGGACCAGACATCAGCGAGGAGTGGTTGGCCGAAATGGAACCAACGCTCCGCACGCTAACCGCAGCCATGATCGACCGACGCGAAGCGGTTGGCAAGCAATTGACGGAATGGAAAAAGCACGTTTAACCCGCCCATCATCCCCCGATGGCACAACCCAAGAGAGGAACGAACAATGAATAAGAAAATCGAAAATCTAACAGTGGAAAACGAGCCAATGGGCAACGGCGAGGTGACGGTAGCGCGGTGGACATATGGCGGCAAGCCCCGCCACACGTCTACTCTAAAGAACTCAACCACTATAGAGCAGTTTAGACGCTCAACGATTAAAAAGTTTGAGGATTTAGAAAGTCACGGTGGACTCTCTGCCCTGTCTAATTACGTGAGATAGTATACGCCCTAGCTTCCGCGGAAAACAGCGGAAGCTAGCATCCCAAGAAAGGAGCCCATGACAACAACCAAACACGGCGGCCCACGCCCAGCCACCCGCCCCGATGATGGACGCCACGCCAATAGGGGTGAACGGGGGAAGGCTGGACGCAAAGGGTATACTCTAACCTGTACTTTGAACAATCAAACATTTATATTTGATGTTGGCCGTAAAGCGGAAGTTGAAGCCGTGAAGCGCTTCGCTGAACAGCTTGGTTATACTGTGGCGGTCGAGAAATCGACCAAGGCAATTATTTTGTAATCGGCGCACCCTGCGCCGATTGCCCGAAGGGGCGGAAGGAAAGTGAAAGATGAACGCATGGGGAGAAACATTCGCCTGTGAAATTTGCAACACAGAATCAATTAAATTGATTCGTGTCGTCGCTAAGGAGAGCGACGACCATACCGACATTCTCATGAAAGAGGAAGCGGTCTGCCCAGATTGCAAGCAGGAGCACCGCCTCCTGACTCGCCGGGAGCTGGAAGCAGACACGCATACGTTGGCTTAATACCGCCCACCAAACAACCGCATACCCACAGAAACGCCACCGGGTAAGGGTGGCGTTTCTGTGTTATAATCCATCCATCCGCGACAATCGCGGAGTAAGACGACACAGAGAGGCCGGTTAGATTAACTCTAACCGGCCTCTCTGTTTGCTGCTTTCCAAAATTGGAGAAGTAGGAGACTTGCAGACCTCAGTATAGCACCCCCCGCACGCGTGTCAAGCGCCCCCCTCCCCACTCTCGCCAACCCCATCAACACAGAAACTTTGTAGAATTTACTCAAGAGGTGGGGTGGGAGATACACCCCCCACCTCCCACGATCACCCACCCCCTACGCTGGCGTATTCACATTCACAAAGGCGCGCACAAGCTTACCCGGCGTATCATAGGTTTTGCGGTTGACATACCAGGCATTGTTACGCAACTCTGCCACCCATACCCCGTTTACCCGCCGCGCCTCCTCAAACATTCTGACTACCCGCTCAGCGTCAAGCTTGCTGAATCCCCCCCGCTTGGACCACGGCGCCCGCACGGTTATACGCCCGTCATCCGCCATCCTATCCCCGTCATAGACGGATACCAACGCCAGCAGAACCCTATCCCGAAACTCATCAACGAATGGTTCAACGGGAACATAGTTGGCCACCTGGTTAGAGTGGGACTGAGGAACGGAATGCTCTAACACCTGAACGGCAGCGCTTACGTGGGCTTTGTCGCGCACCCCCAGCCTGTAGCTATGTTCAAGCGCCAACCGTTGCTTTGCTATATCCGCCTCTGTCTTTATCCGCCGATGTTCCACCCGATTATCAAGCCACTTAAGGGTATACTGGGCGATAAATCCACTTCCCACCCCCCCCTGTTGCCTGTCAATGGGAAGGGAGCTTACACGTTTACGCCTACGCAACAGGGGGATAACCCGAATTGCCAGATAAGCAACCGGGATTGTGAGCATTGCGCCAGCTATCCCCTCTCTCATCAGTTCGGTATCCATCAGCGCCCCCGTCCTGCGGCCTCATCCTCTTTAACCGACTTCCACGACTCGCACAGCGCCCGCGCCAGCCTGCTGCTATTCGGATCACAGGCAGTAGGCGCAGACACAGACCCACCACTACCAACCGCCCCGCCCGTCATGAGGAACCAGACGACTGCGCCCACCACGATAGCCCACATTGCCCGACTCATGACCCACCCCGCTTACCTGACAGAGCGAAGGCGATCACCATTGCGATCACAACCACAATCCAGATCCCGCCGCCGCTGGCATCTGCCTTGTTGCCCGACGCCACCCCGCCCGCGTTGTCACTGAGCAGATCGATTGACCAGTCAGAAAAGTTGTGGGAAAGAATCTCGGTGTGAGTTGTTGTGTAAGTGACTCCCCCTTTCCCCATGTTCTGGCCGGCAGTCAACCCACTACCCAACCCAAATGAACATGTCCATAACAGAAGAACGGCGATACACACCATGACAATTCGCTTTAACATTACCTGCCCCCCTTCGGCGCGAAGTCACCAACCTCTGCCTCTGTCATCGTCGCGCCAGTTTCCAGATCGACAATCAACCCAGCCGCCTCTGCCGCAGCGATCCCTTCGGCCGTCCAGCCAGGAGGCAGCGGGCGATCATTCTCTGCCTCCCAGTCATGCAACGATTCAACCGCCGCATTAAACCGGCCCGCTGATACCACGTTGAGCTTGTTCATTTGGCCGCCTCATATCGCTTGATAGCCGCTTCCTTGTCGGCGCCGGTTAGGTGGGAGTTATACGCCCAGTCGAACAACTGTTCCTTCGTGAACTGTTGCGGGTTATTCCACTCACTAAGCGTTTCCGTGAACGCCTCACCCAGCGATTGACCTTCAATGCCGACTATCCGGCCCTCGTGCTCGAACTCATAACTGGTTGCCCGATTCAAAACACCGTGAACAAAATCCCCTAGCTTACTCATATAGTCCCCCTGTTTTGTTGAGAGTAGGCAACAAAAAGCGCCTACCCCATTTCCATAGGTAGGCGCGAGACTGTATGATTACTACAGCCCTGCGCGTACCCACCCTACGCGTTTGGTTAGTCCCCGCTCAACAGGTGAGACTGTTGAGCGGGGATGATAGATTGTTACGCCGGTTGTCGCTTGGATTTCAGTTGACGCATACCAAGGATCATCTTGTCCAGTTGCGCCACGGTTAGCCGCTTTGGATCTGTCTCCCGCCCGTCACTAATCCGTTCAGCGTTATGACGGGCAACCTGTGACCATTGCGGCCCGTATAATTCTAGCCCAACCTCGTCAAAGGTTTTCCAACGCGCTTCCCAACCCGGTTCAACCTCGCGCGCCGTGGCCGTTTGCGTTGGCAGAATAGCCGCTATCTCTGCATCCAACTGTTGCATGGCCGGTTCAGATGTTCGTTGCGCCTTACTCTGCGCCCCGTCAACGATGAGTCGCCCGTCCTGCCAAACAATTACTTCCCGTTCATTCTCTGCATCCCAGTACGTCCACTTTTGTACCGTCTTTTTGGTGCCATCGGGAAGTTTTGTCACCTTGCCGGGAAATAATGACTTACTTTCTAAATCCGTGCCGAACGGGAATTCGTAACGCCGCGCGCCTGTGCTTTCCAGAAAGTGGAAATCATACCCGCCGCGGTTGGCATACCCAAAGCGCACCGGGGAACCGTCCACCGGGCAGATGGTAGGCAAGCTGTGCCAAAATGCCGCCCGTTGCCAAACTTCCTGTGCGGTTTGGCCTTCCACTTCTACCTCAAACAGATCAGACTTGACTAGCAGTTTCATCAATACCCCCTATCTTACAAATCGCATAGCCCTTAGGCAGATATACAACATCGTCCATAAACCCCTTAACGATGAACGCGTTACCCCCGTACATCGTCAGGATGGAAGTTTCAGCGCAGGAGGGATCTTGTAGATCCTCGTCATCCTCCAACGGATACCAGTCCTCCGCCAACTTCCGTTCGAGTTCATCAACGCGCAGCTTGGCATCTGTCCAAGATTCCTGCACCTTGTCAAGTATCTCATCAAGCTCATCCACCCTGATTCCTCCTTTGGCCCTGTACAAGTTTTCAAATGTTCGATCAAATAATAATGCGTCAACTGATCAATGTGGCACCGTGGGCAAGTGGTTGTATTCTGTTCCATCTAATCACCCATGCCCTGCGCCAACAACTCCCGTTCCACCGCCACCTGTGCGAAGAATGCAATGTCGGACGGGGTATAGGCAGATGCCAGATCCGCCGCAATGTCATCGTTGATAGGGTCGTAATCTCGAACCGGTTCCGCCTCTTCTAGTTCACTAAAAATCTGCGCCACCTGATCGTCTGTGATCAGGACTTGGCTATTGTGATAGCACTTGGCCACACGCGTGGCTGTGAGCGCTGCGCCCAGGCACGTTGGCGAAACCTGATTACTGCACCGTGCCACACCCGGCGAAAGCTCGCGCCGATAATGCCACCCCTCACCCCGTTTGTAAACTGTGAAAATCATTGTTATACTGTCCTTTCTGGTTTCAAAGCACTTCGTTTTAGGCCCGGTGTATGTGTCACCATGCACCGGGCAAACTCACCTGTCAAGAGCCGTCGCCGTCGCCGGAGCCGTAGCCGTAGCCGTAGCCGTCGCCGTCGCCGTCGCCGTAGCCGTAGCCGGAGCCGTAGCCGTAGCCGTAGCCGGAGCCGTAGCCGTCGCCGTCGCCGGAGCCGTCGCCGTCGCCGGAGCCGTAGCCGGAGCCGTCGCCGTAGCCGGAGCCGTAGCCGTAGCCGGAGCCGGAGCCGGAGCCGTCAATAGTTAAAGTTCGTTCTTCCATTTTGTTTCCTCACATTTGATTAGGCCAATCAGCGAACGAAGCGGAGCCTTCACCGTGCCGACTACATCCAGCTTCGTTCCAGACAATGGCCCATTAACCAACTCCCCTAGCCCCTTAGACGTACCCCAGTAGCGCACATTCTTTGCCTGACTGATATACACCCAGTCGCCATCAACAGTCACATATCCCACATACACAAACCCACGGTCGAGGATGACCAGGTTAATCCCCTCATCGGTTCGCGGCTTGACCGCCACCGATTTACCGAACATTTCCGCCAACTCTTTGGCCTGCCCAACCGTCAAATCATTGATGTTCACTTTTTTCTCCCTTATCTAAACCAACATATTGTTGAAAAGACCACTTACACACCTTCATACAATTCTCGATCATCGTCGCCCGCTCAGCGCGTTCGCTCTCAGATAAGCTTTCATCTTCCAGCTTGTCAATACATTCGGGAAATATACGATTGATTCTTGCATAAGATTTAAACGGACGACCAGCCATAATAATTACTCCAGTTGATTGTCAGATAAATGAGAGGATGCCCACCCATCCCCCGACAATCGCTAACCGTCGATTGCCTTGTATCTATGGTAACACGAACGTTCCTATTTGTCAACCATTGCTTTCCTATTTTAGGTATGTTTTGGCACAATTCCGAAAGCTGTTATTTTACCGAACACCATTAGGTAAAATGCAATAATGTCCCATTATAAGGATACTAGGTGTTGACTAAGCGGAAAGTTTATGTTACCATCATAGGCGAAAGGAGATACAAAGATATGACTAAGTCAGTCAAGATAGACGCCAAGAGACTAAGACTAGCTGCAACAATCGCAGGAATCGACACGGATAAAAAGCTTGCCGAAATTTCCGGCGTAGATGAGCGCACGATCCGCAACATCCGAGCCAACGGATCGTGCTCCTTCGATGTCTGGAATAAGCTAGCCTCATCAATCGGGTGCAACCCGATTGATCTTCTGGTAACAGAGGGGTATCCGGCCCCAAAATGGGCAGCCCTGGCAGCCCTTTTAGCTTAAACGATATTTAATAGGGGTGTCAGGGCGCAAAAGAAAAAGGCCCAGTCACCCTTGAGAGGCAACCGAGCCTTTCTTTACTTGCACCTTTACAATCAAATATAAAGATACAAGCAATTGTAAGCGAATTGTCAGCACTTTTGACAACTCGCCGCGAAGGATCTGCGCCGCTCTAGCGATATAATTAAGTGCCAATAACTTTTATTGACATTTAATTTTCGCAGAACGCGCAAACGTTTTCCGTCTATCCGCTTCCATCCCGCCAAGTTTGTGAGCGTATAGACTAGCACTGAAAAGCTCTCTGGGTGAAAGCTCGTCAATGGGTATTTTGTTACAAGCAGGGAGAGGCTAGAGCCGCCCCGTTTGCATTGTAACACGAGACGCGGAATTAATTAAATAATTCCTTCCCCGTCTTACCACGAGAGTATCCCCATATAGCTTACAGATCAATTACAGATATGAAAGCTTAGGACTTCTTTTTTTTCATTGTACCATTTATCGGACAATGAAACGGGAATTAAGCCTACACAATTGAATAATTTGCGGGGACTGCTTGACGATTGCTCACGCTCTGCTACCCTATCAGGATTGTACCCCGCCATTTCTTTCGTGAGGATGCTATGTTTACAGACATCGGCTATTGGTTGCCATGTAAGGATGGCGACGAACGCGCAGCAGCTCTCTACCGGAGACACTACAGCTGCTACAACTACGCGGACAACAGACGTACCGATTTATCTAATCGCAACCGCTTCTTGATTTGTGGACCAGGATACAAGCTACTTCTTATGACCGTGAGTTGTGACGCCTTGTTTGTCTGGCGGAAATTTATAGACAAGTCTGGGCAAGACGGTATCAATTGCGCCGTCTTTAGAAACGAATCCCCCATTATTTCAAGCGAGTTAATCTTAGAAGCAGAACAAATAGCCTGGCATCGCTGGCCCGATCAGCGCTTATACACCTACGTTAACGAAGCAAAGATCAAATCTACCAACCCAGGATTTTGTTTCAAGGTTGCCGGATGGACACCTTGTGGACACACCAAAGTAAATCATCTGTTAATCCTGGAAAAACACCAATGAACGAACTGATTATCGAGCAGCAATCAACAGCGGCATTACTCATCGACTGCGGCACCGTGGACACCTGTTCATGGACACCGCCCCCCAGCATGACATTCCAGCAGTGGGCAGAGATAGGACGCAAGTTCCAGCAGATCGACACGTCGATCAACTGGTGGTTAGGTGACTGGCTCAACGAGGGCGACAAGCGTTATGGGGAAGCCTACGCCCAGGCCATCGAGATGACCGGCCACAAGATAGACCAGTTGCAGGAATGTAAGCGCGTCTCTGCCAGTGTTAAAAGTGCCAACCGGTTGGCATTTCTGAGTTGGACCCATCACAAACACGTAGCCCCCCTACCTGAAGATGAGCAGCGATCTCTACTCGCCACTGCCCTGGAAAACGATTGGAGCAGTAGAGAATTAGACGAGGTGGTAAAATCCTACCGGGATACCCCGCCCAGGATAAAGCAGCAACCAGAACCGCCGCCCCCCGCCCCTGACTTGACCTATCGCGCCAGCAACAACCGAGAATTAGCCACCATCCAGGCAGCAATGGACACAGTGCAGCGGCAGCGCTGGCCAACCACTACCGGCATTGGCGCGACTGGCCTACCGCCCGTCATGCGTCCACACGAGCACGCCGCGCTGGGCACCTATGCCAACGTAACGGCCGATATGTCCAAGTGGCTCGTGGGCGACCACGGCCTACAGGTTGAACGGGAAATTGACCACCTGGCGCGACTGTACAAGTGGACGCCAGAAAAAAGACAAGCCAACCTGTCAGCCAAATTGAGTGACGCCGCCGCCCAACACCGCATGGCCCTACCAGAGTTCGAGCAGTACATGGAAACGGCGCGCATGTTCACACCGGACATGCGCAGACAAAGCGCAACGGTAGGCTATGAGCATCATTTCATCCTGCGCAATCGCTCACGCGCTGAGGCAGTGGAGTATCTGGACCGTGCCGAGCGCGAGGGATGGACGGTGCAGCGCCTAGAAGCCGAGCTACACCCGCAGCAACCAACTATCGAAAGCGCCGCCGAGATTCTAGGCAACATGCAGACAGCCAGTATCGTTGGCAACACCATAACGATCAACGGATTGCACAACACTTTAATTATCACACAATGGAGGATTGAATGAACTACCTGGTTTGTTACCTCCTTGATCAGCAGACAATGGAGGAAGTACCCGCCCAGCGCGTCACCGCCCGCGCGACGTGGGAAGCCAAGCTACTGGCCTGTGACCAAGCTAACGCCTACTGGACCAGCGACACCCTATGTATTCCGCTCGAAACGCCCGCTGAAAAAGCGGCCCGAATTGAACAACTCAGGAAGGAGTTAAAACTACAATGAGCGAGTTAAACGACGTCAAGGTTTTACGCCTCATGCTGGCCGGGAAACCCCTCACTATTGAACATTGCGAAGTATGGGAAGAATTCAGAAACCGCATCACCGAAGAGAAAGAGCGCCACTTCCAGGGATACCAGTTGGAATATGTAATTGACGGCGAGAAGGTAAGCGCCATCGTCAAAAAACTAATCAAACGCCACCTGATCACCCCTGATGTAGACGGAGACAAGCAAACATTCGCCGTCACCGAAACCGGGCGCATTGTTGCCATCACCGAGCAGCAGGAATTCGGGTTCAAATTGCCCAACATTGTTGAATACGCGTAAGGACACGTTATGACGCCCGATATTAACGCCATGCTCGAACAGAATTTTATCACCCCAACAATGCTGATTGCAGAAGAGGCACTACTAGCCCAAGGCGCGCACGATGAGGGTAACGCTCAGTGTGTACACCTGCGCCACTCTGGCAAGTTTGTACAAAACGAAGCGCTTGGCTGGTTGCACTTCACGGGGACACACTGGACGCAAGACGGCGCCGAGGCAGCGCTAGATCGGGCAATCGTTGAAACCCTACTGGCCCGCATAGACGCCGCGCTAAAGTCTGGCAAAGCAGACTTACACAAGGATCTGATCAGTAAATCTATCCCGACCAGTGGCAAGGTGAACGGCGCCAAACACTTGCTATCATCCATCGTCTACCAACCGCCCAACAGCTTTGACACAGCGCCCGACCTACTCAACTGCAAGAACGGTGTTGTCAATCTGCGCACTGGCCAACTATGCCAGCACAACCAGTCACAACGCTTTACCCATCGCGTAGCCGCCCACTATTACCCGCAAGCCGATTACACCGCTTGGGTTAACTGGCTTAATGAAACTGTATCAGGTGGATCTGCTGTGGTGGATTGGTTGCAGATGGCCGTAGGGTATTCGCTCACTGGCCACACGAAAGAGGAAGTTTTGTTTTACCTGTTTGGCCCGCCCCGTTCAGGTAAGGGGACATTCACAGAAACGTTGCTGGCCCTACTTGATACGCCGCTAGCCAAAGAGGTTAACTTCGGCACGTTCACCGCCCAGCGCACGGGAGACAGTCAGAACTTTGACCTGGCACCATTGAAACCTTGTCGGTTTGTCGCCGCCAGCGAATCAAACGCTTACGAACGTTTTAATGAAGCCAAAGTCAAGGCCCTGACCGGTGGGAATGAAGTGTACTGCGCGTTCAAGCACAAAAGCCACTTCAATTATAAGCCACAATTTAAAATCTGGCTATCCAGCAATCAACCAGTGAACGCCGATCCCGATGATGATGCAGTATGGGGGCGCCTGCGCGTGATTGAATTCCCTCACTCGCACCTTGGCCAAGAGAACAAGGAATTAAAGGAGGCCATGCGCAACCCCGCCATGCTTGAAGGTGTGCTGGCCTGGGCTGTCGCCGGCGCCATGCGTTGGTATAAGCTGGGCGCCGCTGGCCTACCAGAATTAGAGGTTAGCGCCAACGCTAAAGCCGCTCATAGGGAAGCTTTAGACAACGTTCAAGGATGGCTGGGCGAATGTTGCCTAACCGGTGGGGACGGATTTACTTCCAACTCAATTCTCTATCTCTCCTATGAACGTTGGTGCAAAGAGAATGGGATCGAACCCAAGAAGCAGAAGGGCTTTAGTCAAGCCCTGATCCGCAAGGGGTTCGATAACAAGCCCAAGAAGATCGGTTTGAAAGTGGAGCGCGGATTTCATGGTATTGGGTTGGCTTAACTGGTATACGGTTTACAGATGTATACAGGTGATTCTACATTCTCCCTATACACTGTTTTCGCGTAATATACCCTATTTACCTGTATACATCTGTAAACCGTATACCAAGAAGGATCTTATATGACTATAGAGATAGACCAGATTAAAGAACAAATCGACTTACGCCAGTTGATCGGCCAATACACCACTCTGAATGGCCATGAAAGCGGGGAAATGTCGGGACCGTGCCCGAAGTGTGGCGGAACCGATAGATTTCACGTCACCGCTAGCAACTGGTTTTGCCGAGATACAAAGTGCTGGCCTGGTGGGGCTGGCAAGTGGGGGGATGCGTTTGATTTCTTCCAGTGGCTTGAGGGTTGCACGTTCCCCCAGGCAGTAGAGAAAGTGAATGGCGCCCCGGTTGCCGTCGAGCGCCGCACACCCGCCGCCAAGCGTTCTGTGGCCCAGCCCGTGACAGAGGAATGGCGAACGAAGGCGCAGCAGATTGTAGATGCCGCTTATCACGATCTAATGTCCCAAGTCGGTTTTGGCGAAGGCGGGGAATATCTCATCAAGCGCAGCATTGAGCCGGATACATGGCGGGATTTCGGGCTGGGCTTTAAGGCAGACGTACCGCTCCCCCACACTTGGGATGAAACAAAGCGCCAGCACATCCACCCGAAGCAGCCGGCCATTGTGATCCCCTGGTATCGTGGGGGCAAGCTTACCGCCATCCGCTATCGGTTTTTGCAACAGCACACCTACACCGACACCAAAGGCAAGCAGGCAACCGCCAAGCAAACCGCCCAGTTTGGCAGCGACTTCACCGGGATTCTGTACGGTGGGCAAGCGCTGTTAGGTTGTGCAGAAGATTTGCGCACGTTGGTTTTGTGCGAGGGTGAGCTAAACGCAATTTCAATTTGGCAGGTTGCCAGCGCGTGGGGCTGGGATGTACTCAGTTTGGGCAGTGAATCCGCCAAGTTGACGCCCGCCGCCATCGAATATGCCAAGCGGTTTGAACGGGTGATCGTCTGGATGGATCGGGCCGATGTAGTCAAACCGCTGATGCACGAGATCAAAGGCGCTTACGGAGTGAGTAGTCCGAAGTTTGGGGACAAGAAGCGCGACGCCAACGACATGCTGAAAGATGGCAGCTTGGCGGATTGGCTATCGACCATCCGCGTGAATGCTTGCGAGACAGACCACGAACGGGAAAGATTTTTAGTTTACTCAGGAGGGTAGGAGATGACCGCACAGCAAGAAGCAATCTATTCGAAGATCATGGATCGCGCTTGGTTGAAGCTGATCAAGTGGAAGGATGGTAAATTTTGGTTCGTTGACAAGGAGGATAGTATCCCCGTCAATGGTCCCTTTGACACTGAGGACGACGCCAAACGATTTATTATTGATTACGAGGGAGCCGGCAATGAGTGACAATTTGATTCTGATTTTGGTGGTCGCGTTCATCGCGTTTCTGTTGACGATTTTGGATTTTCGCTGGTCGGCGAGAATGCGCAGATTGGAGAAAGCCAACTGGCGCCGGGTGCGCGAGATCGCAGCGCTAGACAAGAAGCTCGAACAGTACATTGCGACGGATGAACGGGTTATGGAATTGTGGCCCACGGAGGAAGCAAACTAATGGCAGGCAGACGCGCCGCCCGCGTGGACGGCAATCAATCACAAATTGTCAGCGAGTTACGCCGCTGTGGGCTATCGGTATTCCCCACCCACACGGTAGGCGAAGGTTTCCCCGATTTGGTTTGCGGATGGAAAGGGACTAATTACCTGTTCGAGATTAAAGATCCGAAGCAACCGCCGTCAAAGCAGAAGCTTACCCCGGATGAGGAACGTTTGCGCAAGGAATGGCGGGGAACCATTTTTACCATTACGACAGCCGAGGAAGCATTGGCTACAGTGGGGGCAATCAGCAGATGACTAACATGCAATACATCGAAGCACGTGAGCAGATAGTTGATTTGTTGCAGCGTGGATACGCCAAGCCAGTTATCACTGAATTTATTGCTTTGCGCTATCCCGCTAGCAGAATCACCATCAAAAGGCTTACTTCCCTGATAGTCAACAGTCTGAGAAAAAACGCACAGGACGGGCAAAATCAAGCACAAGGATAGAATATACGTTCTACACTGTAGCGTTCAGAATCAAGGCGATTCGTGCGTTCTGTGAGGGTTTGAGATGACATTGATAGAAGCGAGGGAACAACTAAAAATGAGTCAACGACAAGCCGCCCAACGTGCCACTATTGCGGGGATCATGGTTGCCCAGTCTGACATCAGCAAAATGGAGACGGGACGCCTACCCATTGCGCTAGACTATGGGGCATGGTTAGGCGAACAGGTATTGAAACGTTATCGCAAAATTGCCGATATGCCCCCTGGTATACTGGCAGCGTGCATCAAGAACAGGAGTGAATACAATGGCGACGAAGATTGCACCACTGGCCCCGCTCAGCGAATGGGGCAAAGCGCCCCACTCGCACACGAACTCCCGCCGCGTCCCAGCGTGGGTGAATTGTCCGGCGCGCGAGTTTGAGACGCGCTGGCTTCCCAAGTTTGAAGCGGGAAAGTTGACGCCATGTACAGATGAGGAATGGGAACGAATACGGGGACTATTGCACGGGGAGGAAATATGAAACTTATCATCGGTGCGCGCCGAGCCAAAGAGTTGGGATATACCGAAAACGCACCAGCGCCCCAAAACGCGACGTAACGATGAATCGTACACGCGGGCAATGTCGGCCCTAGAATCAGCCCATTCTGTGGCCGTACATTGCCCAAGATGATATGCGAGTGAATTAGCATGGATGTTCTGGAAGCAAGAAAACGATTAGGTTTAAGCCAACGCGAAATGATTGCCTACGCCAAGAGCGCGCGGTTTGAGTTTACCCAAACCGCGCTATCTAACATGGAGAATGGTAAATCTCTAGTAGATGAGCGTTACGCCCGTTGGCTTGGCTTTCGTGTCATGGATCGCTACAAACGGATTGCTGATATGCCAGTGGGTATATTGGCAGAGTGTATCAGGAATAGGAGCGAAATCTAATGCACTGTTCAATGGAATGTATTCTAATTTCGTTGGGGATTGTGTTTTTCGACTGCGCGTTCGTGACGATAGTCGCGCTGGCGTGGATGGCGAGGAAGCAACCGTAATGTTTCACAGCGTTTCACGGTTTGCTCTATATCTGTAAATGTGTTACAATAAGTGCCTCTAACAGTTGTCCCCGCGCTGGGCTAACAGCCGGGGACTTGGCACAAGAAAGGTAAATTTCTCATGCAATCTGATTATACCCCAAGTAGTGAAGATCTAGATCGTTTCTGGTCACGCGTTGATAAATCCGGTGGGCCTGATGCCTGTTGGCTATGGACGGCAGGAACCCACACGCGCGGTTATGGCCGCATCCGGTGGGGAGGGAAGGCGCAGAGCGCGCACCGTATCTCGTGGACTCTTGCCAATGGGCCCATTGGTGCAGATCTGTGCGTCTGTCATAAGTGTGACAATCCCCTCTGTTGTAATCCGTCTCATTTTTTTCTTGGGACAAATGACGACAACATGCAAGACAAGCGGGCAAAGGGGAGGAACGATCAAAAAGTTACCCGCGGGATCGTGTATCGCAGAACGCTACCATCTGATCTAAAGAAGGAAATCAAGGCGTTGAAGGCAGAGATCGAGCGCCTTAACACCATCATCGCAGAGTTGCAAGTTAAGTAAGATTGATTCCAGAAATGTTCCACGTTAAACAATTGGCGTGGAACATTTTTATTCTTCATCCCTCATTTGTGCCTGTCTACTCCGCCACTCTGTCCTTACCAGCCGCCCAAATAGGTACGCAGGCAACAGAATAGCTAACAGCAACATCGCTACAAAATCGCCTGACCCTAGATACCCAACGCCCCGATCTGCCACTTGCCACAGTGTAAATAAGAGAGCAACGCCAAGTAGATAATATTTCATCATACCCCGTTTCTTAGCACTTGTTACCAATATCGGATAGTGGTATAATACTCGTGCCTTCCTATGTTCCGAATTTGATGATGGGCCTCGGAAACTTGATCATCAAATTCAAAAACCCGCTAGGTTTACTCGCCTGGCGGGTTTCTTGTTTTTTATACCCCCAGTTCCAACCCCGCTAGCGCAAACGATAGAACCATCGTTCGATCCTTGTAAATTTGCCTTTCCCACACTGTAACATATTTTTCGATTCTGTACCCATTGACATCCTGACCCATTGCTGACAGTTTGTCTAATTCGTCGGAAGCTGCCACATCTGGCCGGCTATGCCAGTAATCCCCTTGCACCGGTGCCGCTATCGCATAGCCCCCGGTGAACAAGGCGAAATCCAACACCTGGCCAAACTGGGTTGAGCGCCCCCCGTTCAGCGGGACCTGGTAGGCGAATTGCGCGCCCTGCTGCGTAAACCAGTCATAGGCGATTAATTCGGTATACGGCGCGTTATGAAACTGCGTTCGCTTGAGTTTAACCACCCGTTTCGCCATCTGTACGTCTTCTTGGGTATGTGTCTCAAGGCGAGATAGTACGTCCTGTACGTCTGGATCGTCCAAGTGGACCGTGCCATCAATGCCGCCTAGCAGCACATCGGGCAGGGTTGACGAGAAGCGGATAGCGCCGCCTATGCCGTCCATCGACTTAAACGCGGGCTTCATGTGCTTGATATGGGTAAGCGTGCCTACCCGCTTCATCCGCTTTAGGCCATCTTGATTCTTGCTGTACTCGTCAGCTACTTTTTTCGTGGTCATAGTTAGGGTAAGGACTACAATAAGGGTGGGAAAAAAAGGATCCATTTTCCCACCCCCTCTATCATAGGTCAAGCGTTGTGGTGGTGGCCTGTTCAATGGTCATATTGTACACATACATGATTTGGGGCTGGCCGTCTGCTATTTCCCACTTGTCCACCTGTTCGGATGCCGATAGCACTTTAACCTCATAGGCCAACCCGTCAACATCGACAAAAATCACTGGGGGGACGCTCTTAATCATGCTGTCCAAGTGGCGCCGCATCTGGTAGGCGTTGAAATTGTTGAATGCCTGATCGGGGAATTGTTGGTTGTCGCTCACTTCGATAGGGATACTCCACCGGTATCTGTCCATAACCATCGTCATAAACTTGACGCGGATAGCGCGGATTACTGGCGTAGCGCCCGCGGTTTTGGAGTACAGCGCAATCCCTATTTTAATCTGTCGGCTGGACGGGCGCGTCGTGTAATCGCTCCAACGCAACTCTGTGCGCGGGCTGGTGCATGTCCCCAGTAATTCCCAGTCGGTAGAATCGTCATCTTTCCAGTACACTTGAGCGTAGAGACTGCTGCTCAGATTGTCGCCAGAGATGTAGACGCTCTCAAAATCCTTGTAAATTTCGTACAAGCCGCCGAAAAACCAATCGGTTTCCAGCCAGCCGTAAGGCGAAAATCTTGGCGTTAACTCACCCGAGTAATTCGCCACGTCAGGAAAGTAAATAGACATCATGCTATAGTTGTTGGATGTTGCCATGTAAAGCGTATTGGTGCTTCTGTCATACAGGAGATCCGAAACGATGGTAGGGATAGTGGCTTCCGGATTGCGCGGCAACATACAAACGTGGTGCCAGCCCTGGCCATTCCATGCCCAAATGCTGCTTGCCCCTTGTGGCGCGCTGGCGGCGATGGCTACGAACATCCAGTAATTACTGAATTCCATGGCACTAATCGAACCGCCCCGCAACGCTGGCAACCCCTCACCCAAGTCTGGCCCCATGGGAAGCACATTGCCCCCCTCATACCGCATGAGACTGCGCCCCAGCGCCACATAGAGCGCGCCTTGGTAGGTGAGCAGTTGCGGGGTGCTGCCCAGTCGTGGCCACGGGGTAACGGTCAACACCTGGTCACCAAAGCCAACATAATACAAGGTATTGTTCGTTGCCACATAGAGATAATCGCCCGCCCCCTTCATGGCAACAACGCTTTCCCCTACATCCCCCACGGCAATTACGGTGCTCCACGTTGCCCCGTCCGTGGTCCAATACACGTTCTCATTTAGGCTGCGCCATAGGTAGCCGTTCCACAAGGCAAAATAGGTTGCCTGTGTGCCGGCGCCGTCCACCGTAAACGCCTCGGCTGTAGACATCGTGTACAGCGCTGCCCCCGATAGGGCTATAAAAAGCGTGCTACCTACGCCGATCATGTCCGTAATGTTGTTGGCGAACGTGTGAACGGTTGTCCAGACCCCGCCCACCAGCTTGGACAGAATAGCGTCAGACGCTGCGTATAGAGCATTATTGAAAATAACTAGGCGCGTGATCGAGCCACTTAAGCCCGTCTGGACGGCGAACAGGGTTAGGCTTGTACTGTAATTGCTCCACGTCGAACCATTGTAGGTATTGTTCACGCCTGCTACCCCTGGCTGGTAAACCGGTATATTCATCGTGCCCGATACTGGATACATGACGATATGATAGACGGTGCCTGGCGTCGTGGCGCCAAGGGAGATCCGGTATAGACTGTACCCGATATTGTTGTAATCAGCCACGGTTATAGTAACGCCCGTCCCTACCAGTGTATTAGGCTTGCCCGCGGTGTCAGTGTAGACGCCACAGAAAACAGAAACATTCTCATTCTTGAGATAGGCGAGAATGTAAATGCTGCCCGTTTGCGCGGTGAACTTGTGACTAATGCGCTGGATGGTTTGTGTGCTGCCGACTGGAATTTCGGTGGTGGGATGGTACAAACCCGCCTGGTACAAATAGGAGTTGTTGTCGGTTGGGTCGTGCTGGATGGGCATATAGGGCAGGAGCAACCGATTGGGGAAACGGGTGTCAGCTTGCGAGTGTAGGAAGCCGCCTGCGGTGGGGTCTTTTTTGCCCTCGCCGCCCTCCCAGTTATCCATCACCCAGCCGCCCCAGTTTTGCATATCTTCGTACGCGCCGGCCCCGGTGCCCAGCTTGGCCGCCATCGGATTGGCAAGCGTGCGGCTGCGCTGCTCTGGTTTCTTTAGCACGTAATCACGAAGAGTTAGAGCGGTCGCGCCTAAGCGGATATGTCCAGGCATGTAAAAGACTCCTACAGTGTACTAAATATCAAATTTAAGGCGATCCATGTCCCACCTACGCCGCCTATATCAACGATATTCCCGCTCGTGTCGATGTCTACTCGGCAAGCGCCGCCACTGCATAAACTACTAAATAGCTGGGTATACGTATACAAGGGAGGACGATAGCCCGCGGGTAATATAGCGATTGTTGTTCCCGCGCCCGCGGTGCGTTTGGCGAGGCCGCGCACGAAAACGAGATCGCCCACCTTCCGATACTGCCCGATCTGAAAAGCGCCGCCGTAATCCGTCCAAGTGGTGCCGCCCGCGTTGGTGTAGGTGAGCCCCGTCCACGCGCCAAAGCTGCCCAGCAGCGAGGGATCCAGATAGCCATCAATGCCCAGCACGACCGGACGAAACGCGTCAACCTCACCGTTAGAGACATCAGTAAAATTGCGCTTAGAGAAAAAATTGCGCTTGATCCATTCAATCGGATTATCGACCATCGCGCACTATGCCCCGTCTGCCTAGCAACAGTTTGGGCGCCTTGGGTGGTACGTAGCTGCGCCAAAATTCTTCGGCCAACTGTTCATAGTAGCGCACTTGGAAAATATGGTTTTGCGTTTCCTGTGGCGCGGCGTTGGTGAGAAATAAGCCGTGCAAGTTGGCTAGGCACTGCTGTTCGAGTTGGCTCCACAAATCCTCACGCAGTACACCCAACCCCCAGTAAACGCTGGTCGATGATGTGTGGCTGGTCGCCGTGGTGCCATTCAGCCCGCGCAGTAAGTTGGTAAGCGTTATATTGGTTGCGCTGTCAACCGTATAACCAGCATAGCCGATCCATTCCTGGTCGATACACACGTAGCCACTGGCGCCGATCGCCGGTTTGCTGGCAATCGTTAGGCTGGTGTCATCCGCATCAATCCCCGCCGACAGGGTAGGCGCCACGGTGGGCACTGGGCCATTCGTCGCCCACCAGATGATTCGCGCATTGAATGGCCACGGCTCACTATCTAGCCTGATTTTCTGCCCGCCCGCCCCGTCCGGTTCCAAGTGCCAGCCGGGAACGTCCACCCAAGTATTGAGCACGGTGTCAGAGATGTAAATAGGGGTGCCATCCTGGTATTGGTTCAGCGTGATCTGGTGTTGCAGTTCGATGGGCCCTTGCACGTACCAGGGGATCGAGTATTCAAAGACGCCTGGCGTAAATACCGTGCTTAGGTCTACCATGAACGGGATTGTTACCCGCTTGCCCCATCGCCTCACAGCATTGTTGAGCGTGTTGTAATACTCAACGGGCTGCCAGCGCGTGGTGCCCGTGGTGTCCCTCATTTGCTGTTTGAGGTAGGCCAACAATTCATTTTGACTGCGCAGGGAAGGAATAATATCCATAGTTACCTACAGTAGATTCTGAAATAGGGATACCAAGTATTGCCGCTGTCGGTGTATTTGACGTCAACTCGGTAAGTGCTACCCGATACAAGATTCTGCAAAAGTGGTGTTGTGATCACCGTCGAGGCAACCGACGCGCTGCCCGTCGCACAGGTGGCAGTTTTATCAACCGGATTATCCTGATCATCAATAAGCCAGATCGTGACAACCACGCTGGCCGGGGAACGTCCCGCGGGCGTGGTCACATTGTAGGCAACCTTTTCTAGCGGCCCTTGGATAACGGGTGACTCTGGTAATTCTCTTGCAATAGCCATAATTTACACCTGTACAACAAAGGATGCTTTGCGCTTTAACTCGGTCAACCCACCGCGGGCAACTTCAATAAAATCTTTGGTGCCAATGTAGGTGGTCGTATCTGGATAACTCAACCACCGCCAGCGCCGCCGTCCGCGCGTCTGTGCGCTCTGGATAACTGCCCGCCTTGCCCGCTGCGCTGCGAGTAAACCCGCCATACGTATCCGCCCAGCGCCTGGGGGGAAATCAATCCGTACATTGCGCCTGAATAGGCTAAACTGGCGATTGGCTAGCCCAGCGCTTTGGCGTCGGGTGAGCGCTTGCCGCTGGCTGGCCACGCGTGCGCCCGTGGCACTCCTGACTCGTAAATTCGCCTCTGCGGTCGTTTCAGAGGCAGGGTCTTTGATGGCTGGTTGGCGTAAGGGCTGACGACGAGATAGCATTATTTTTCAAGCTCCGTCAGTTCACGCCTAGCAATTTCGATAAACCCATCTACCCGTTGCAGTTCTGTTACTGCGCCGCGTGCCAGTTCGATAAAGCCCCCATGCCGATCAAGCTCCGTCACATTGATATAGCCGGTGTAGGTGGTCGGATCCCAGGGGGGCAAGTAAACCATTGTGCGCCACAGCCTTAAACTGGTCTGTGCGCTGTTCGTTGCCCGCTGCCTGGCCTGGACACTCGCCAGCCAGCCCGCTATAAAAATGTGGCCACTATCGACCATTAAGGCGTGGCGTCGAATTCGCCTAAATTGCCTTAACTGACTGTTGGCCTGGTCGCTACCGCTGCGCGTCCTGGCTTGGATGGCCTGGATGCTGGCCAAGTATCCTATCTGCGCAATGTGGCCCGAATCGACCATCAGCGCATGACGCCGCAACCGCCTAAACTGCGCCAGTTGGCTATTCGTCGCGGGTGAACAGCGACGCGCCAGCCATTGGACTATTTGTGTCTGCTGTACACCAACAATGCCACGAACCCGCAAATTGGCGGTGGCCGTTGTTTCCGCGGCGGGGTCTTTTATCCGCCAGCCAAGACCGCGAACGCTGCCAGCCTGGGCGTTGTCGATGCCCGTGTACGCTGCGCTTTCGGCGTCGGTCGTGTAGGCTGCCACGGTGCGCGCTGCGGTGGCGTAGGTCTGTGTATAGGCTGCTGGGCGCGCAACTGGCGTCGCGCCAAGAAAGCCGATCAGCGGCACGGTGCTATTGGCTTTCCACTGAAAGCAAACGCGCTCGGTTGTGACGTAGTTTGCGGACAATTTGCCCAGGGCGGCCCGGCTGGCGTCGGTAGCTACATCCCACTCCCACGAGATTTTGCCCGCCACCCGATCCACCGTGGTGGACGATTCTAGCTGTGCCGCAAGCCCCACCCCAAACCCCGCGGCGGGCGTGCCAGATGACGTTCGGCGCATCGTGAAATGGTTTGTGATCGTGGCCGTGTTGGTGTCATCCCCAGTCGTTGAGATAATGCCCGTGCGCCCATTGAGCGTGAAATATTTTGTCCACGCGTTGGCTGCGGCCCCGGCAACGCGATAATAGAGCGCAAATTCATCAGCGGCGGCGGTGTTATGCGCCGCCAAATCAAAGCGCCAGCCAGGCAGGGTAGACAGGATCGTATTCCATGTCCCGTTGCCAGTGAAATAGGAATTAGCCGAAAACAGACACTGTCGCGCGATTGATCCGCTCGTGAATGATGATAATCCGCCAGTCACATTTTTGAGCGTGCCAGTCATATCTAGCACATTATTGGTCGTGTCTACCGTCAGGATGTCAGTGCCGCCACTGGCATCCTGAATTTTCATGGCGGCAGTGCCATTGGAGATCGGGCGCCAGATCGGGGTAATCACCCCGGTTGTGAGCGTTTGCATACTACTGGTTGCGCCCGTTGTCGCCCCTGTCGCCAGCAGATAGCGCGCGTCTGGTGTCGCGGGCCAATCGGCCAACGTATCAATCCTGTCAACAACCCGCCGCCCAGTGGTCAAGAGCTTATTCCTCGAAAGCTTGTATTTGTGCGATCATTCTTCAAACCTTAATTTCGCCCTCACGTTTACCGTAGCCGGCGCGGTGCATTCAATCCCCACATATCCGCCGCCCGTCAGGATTACTTCTTGCCCCAACGGGTAGATCATCTCATAGCCTTGTTGGGGATGACACTCAATGACATCTACAACATTGCCCGCGGTCGGTTCTGCGGTTGCCGTGTGTTGGGCTGTGGTTTGGAGGGTCAGCGCAATGTCACCGTCCAGCGCAACCGGCGTGAGAGCCGACATTGTGCCCGCTGTGCTCTGGCGAATCAGGCGCACTTGAACCGGCTCGGCTGTTACGCTTGTGCCGTCGAAAAATACACCCCAGCCCAGCACAGCCACGCGGTGATTAGCCGCGGCCTTGATTTGTACTACAGTTTTCGCGGTCGCCGCCGTCAATGCTACTTCTGCGGTTTGCGCAATTGCATTTAGTCTAGCCATTATTAAATCCTTAGATATGGTAAAGGTAAGGTCATTGATCTCACCGGTCGAATGTTCGGTCGTGATCGTTCGGTTGCTGCTGGTGCTGCGGGTGCAATGGCAAAACTAGCCGTCCACCACTGTTCGGAAACATTTAGGGTAGCCGTGCCGCTGGCCTCGGTGCCTGCGGTTGTCAGCGGTTTTGTCCAGACGCCCACCGCGCCCGCTGATGCACCGAAAATCTCATCTAGTAATGTCCATCCACTCCCCGACATAGCCCCAAATGGAACGGTAGAAGTTGCGTTTTGGTCAGTGATGCACACTCGCACGCCTAAGCAATCGTCTACCGTCGTTGTCATCGCGGGAAAGGTAGCCGTTCCTCCGCTCCCGTTATTGCTGGCCGGGCTAACATGGATCCCATTGTGCCCAGTGACGGCGAACGACTGGCATACTTGCCGCTCAGTGGTGCCTAATGTGACACTGTAATTAGACTCGCCGCCTGCACTGGTTTTGTACGCCACAACAGCCGTAGCAACGGCCTGGAATGCCTCATCGTTGTATAGCTTAGTAAAGCCAGCGGGAAAGGTGGACACCTGCCCGTTGGCGTCGCTGCCCATCGGGATAAAGATGAGATCCCCAGATGGGGCAGTAGTGGGAACTGTAACAACCGTAGTTGTTTCATTACTACTACTCGCCCTTTTCTGGTTGCCGGTCTGTACTGTTGGTGCTGCCATTAGTACGCGCTCAGAATGCCTGTTACGGTGATCGCCCCACTTGTCCACGCGCTAATACGGGCGCGTAGTTGGGCCATCCCCGTAACGTCTGCTACGTAGATCCCGTCTGCGGTTGCCGTGGTGGCTGCGGTGCCACTGGTAACACCGGTGAACTTGATTGCTACCCAGTTGGTACCGTCGATAGTGACTTCAAACGTGATCGTCGCCGTGGTGATGCCGACGATCTGAATCGCCGCTATTTTGAAAATCCCGTTGCCGTCCTGAACAGCCATCGCGGTACCGTTGCCAGTAGCAACCGCCGCGCTTTGCATGATCGCCTGCTTAAAATCGCCTGGACTCGCCATAGTCGCCTCTTAGCTGGTCGTTACGCTGTGCCAGTCGCCGGTTGCTGATGTGCTGGCTGTTTTGATGTACTTGACTACGTTACTCGCGGCCACGCGCGTGTATTCGCTGCCAAGTGGCGCAATGGCCCAGTCGCCCACCGCTCCGTCAATCGCCGCCGCCCCACACCACACCCAGGGGAAAACCGTGATCCCCCCCTGGCGCTTGACGGGTTGATCTGGAATAAAACCTGCCATGATCTCCCCCTTATTTGCGTGTGTAGGTGATGTAAACGCCGTAGAGATACGCGGCGTCTGTCGTGTGCGCGCCCAGTGTCAACTGCGCACTCAGCGTAAGCGGTAGTGTCGGGATGCTGGCCGCGACAATCGAAGCCGTATACTCTGCTACAGTCGTCCCCGTGATCGCGCCTGTCGCCACGGTGCGTTTGGTGCCGCCCACGTTGAAGAAGTAATCGCCGCTGATGGTCGGCGTATTGGTGACGCCCGCCATTGCCGCGAGGAATTTGACCACGATCGGATTGCTCGGATCGAGGTCAGGCGGCAACGTGGTTTGGAACGTGAGCAAATCGCTATTGCTGGCTGCCCAGTTGACCCGCAGCGCGCTATCTGTCGCCCCGTTCACGGCCTCTAAGATCGGCGTGGTATCACTGGCCAGCAAACCGCCATTAGCGGCAATGTTCATGGTTGCGTTGCTGGATAGCTCGCGCAACGAACCCAGCGGAATGGCGATAAACCCTGTTCGGCTGAAAGGCCCGTCAAGCTGCCGCCAGTTAGAATCTTGATATTCTTGTGTCATGATAGAGATCCTTTACAGCGTCGCGCTGTGGGTGATAATGGCGTGAGCTTTCTCATTCTGAACAACGAATGAATATTCACCCTTGACCGAATTCACCGTGTAGTAACCTTGCGGCTCGAATTTGCGGACACCGAAGGGATCTACAGTCACCCACCCGCATTTGTCCGTGTCGAGAATGTGAAGCTTGGTTGTCGGGGACATCCAGTCAATCATGACTTCCACCTGGCCAACCGGCGTGTTGATGTATTTGATCGTGCCGCCGCCTGTGTCCTCACTGCGTGGTACCTCAACAAACCCCTCATAGAAAGAGTTGATCTTTGTGGCTGCCCAGGGAGAACAAACAATCAAGTCAGGTGAACCGCCCGCGGTGTAGATGGCACGCAATTGCGTTTCAATCGCTGGACGGGTGAGGGCTGTCGAGGTGTCGCCCGCCAGGTTGGTGGTGATATAGGTGCTCAAGCCGCCCGCCATGCCCGCTACAGAATCACTGGGGGCTTGGCGCTTGCCGTAGTAGGGCATATTGCCAAGCAGTAAGGAGAGTTGCCCAGCCTTACCTTTGGTGCCAATGCCTTTCGACCCGCCGATCAACTTGGCGAGGTGATACGCCATCGTATCTTCAACCCCATAGTCCTTGGCTTTCATCTGATCATCGTTCACACGGACCGACTCTTCCAGGGTTTGGACATAGTTATAGGGGGCAGTCATCAGCGTGGTATTGCCAATGGTGTAGTTAGCGCCGGTCTTTTGGGCAATGCTGCGGATGGTCAAAACTACGTTGTCCGCATGGGTGGCTGCGGTGGTGCCGCCCTGCGCGCGGATGACCGTCAACGTATTGTTGGATACGCTATCAACGATCACCTGTTCGGACTCCACTTCGAGAACATGGCCAGCGTGAAAATAGTTACCGTTGTCTACCACGAAGTTGGTTTGGCTGGCATTGACCGACCCGTTCAGCGCGTCGGCGAGGGGACTCATAGTGTCCTCTAGCCATTCTATCTTTTTGCTGGCCCCAGGAGGCCAATTCACAAAATCAAACTTATCTTCGCCGCTCATCCACAGCCGTTTCAGCAGTGGCGCGACGGTCCAATCCAGTAGGCCGATCATCTCACTGATGACACGCCGCTGGATGGTAGTATCTGTGTACGGAGTGCGTACTGTTGCCATTGTCTAAATTCCTTTTATCGGATTAGAAGTTTGGCAAGTTCAAGCGGATTCCCTTTGGCCTTCTTAAACTTCGCCTCGTCTGAACTGTCGGACTCGTGCGGTTTACCGCCGCCTAAATCCACCTTGTTCGCTTTGGCGCGCTCTGCGGCCTTGTCGGTTCTCGCCTTCACTTGCTCGTCAATTTGCTTTTCTTTCCATTCGGCAACCAATAGGGCGAGATCGTCCGGCGTTTCTGCTTGATTGAGATGTTCAAGCGGGACACCGGTTTTGATCGAAAGGGCTGAAATTCGCTCAAAGCGCTGTTGGGCCAACATATTGCTTTCAATCTGCTGGCGTAGCGTCATGTTCTCGCGTTCGGCCATCTCTGCGCGGTACTGGGCTTTCTGGAAGTCGTCCATGTTCGCCATAGCTGCTTGCTGTGCGCGTAGCTCGGCCTGCTGGGCTTGTTGTTGGGCAAAGGCGGCCTGGCGTTTTAGTTCTGCCATCTGGCGGCCTTGCTCGCTGCGTAGGCGTTGGATTTCTTTTTCCAAGTCGGTGGCCTGTGGCGCCGCTTGGCTGTCTGGGGACTGGGAACCATTGGGGGCCGTGCCAGTGTCCTGGGCGGTGCCTGTCGTGGTCGTTTCGTCTGCCATTTGGGTAAAACTCCTGTGAGAAATGGGAAATAAAAAAGGGCGAACCATTGGCCGCCCCCGTTGTAGGTTGCGGCGAATAGTTCGCCCTGGTTAAACAAGACTTATTTGATTGTGGTAACTTGCTTGCGGCTGATCACGGTGTGCGTAGGCATCCACCTACCCATTGACCGCAATCGGGAATTGAACCCCGCTCGCCATGCCGCTATTAGTTTTACGAGAGCAAGTTACTTTCTGACTTTCTCCCTACGCTTCACCAAAACAGAAATATCGTAGGGGATGTCTAAATAATCTTCGAGATGTCCCAACAGGATAATGACAACTTCCCGCAAACCTGTCAAGAGAATGCGAAATTTCTGTTCGTTCATTACCGCTTCCATGTCTTTAACTTGTCCGGTCCGATCATGTCGCCCGCGTGCATCCAGCTTAAATCAATATTCTGTGGTCGCCACTGGCGAAGCTGGTTGAATGAATCCGGTTGCACGATCAGATCTTCGCTCAGACCGCGCGCGTCTACTTTGGCGTGGGAGAGTGGCCCTGGTCCTGTACCACCGCCGCCGCCGCCATAGCCGCCCGAATAGCCTCCACCATAGCCGTATCGAGAACTATACGCTCCGCGTCCACCAGAAAAACCGGCGTATCCTTTCCTGGCGTAACTCCCACCTTTACTGTCGTTTCCATACCACCAGTCAAAGAACTTGGTAAGGGCTGGATGCTCATTAAAAAACGCCCTCTTTTGATTTTTATCGAATCCACTTTTATACTCCCCAAAAACTTTCCAAATGTCGTCGCCGAACATCTTTTGCGCGGCCGCGTAATCTTTGCCGAAGTCGTACTTGATCCCCTCGCCGGGCGCCTGTTCGCCCCGTTCAGACGGTCGCCCATTTACCCATGCGTTGAGCAACTTAGCCGTGGGGTGCTCGTCAAAGTAAGCAGATCGCGCCGCTTTCTCTTCGTCGGTTTCCCCTGACTTCGGCGCCTGTGCCCATTCCATCCAAGCGTTATCCCCGAATACCTTCTTTGCCTCGGCGTATTCGGTCGGGTTGTAGGCTGCCATGTCATAGGCGCGTAGCTCCGGGTGAGCGGCCTTGTAATCCTCGCGCGCCTTGCTGCCTTTCGGCAACTTGCCGTAAGCCTCCCAAGCGGTGGCCGCCTCTGCCCCAAACTCTTTGGCTAGCCCGTTGCGCGCGGCTGCGTAAGCGGCCGCCTTCGGACTTTTGCCCGGATAATAACCGTGCTCGGCAAAGTATTTTGCCTGGTAGTCAGCGTCACTGGCAGCGATGTAATCGCCTGCGGTCTTGGTCGTTGTGCTGGCTGCATCTGCGCCGGTTTCGCTGGCTAGCGTTGGCTGGCCGCTGGTCAGCGCTGATACATCCCATCCCGTGGGCGCTTTCTCGCCTGGTGCTAGGCCGATAGGTTGACGGTCGCTACCGA
>JACCDG010041298.1_pt1 | contig 28379 bp, 59 predicted proteins | sample 7442471 | NCBI WGS metagenome assembly JACCDG01 (sample SAMN15323444, study PRJNA562643) | freshwater metagenome | isolation source: river surface water | place: USA:Blue River Watershed | collected 2017-08-17 | reverse complement strand
GCCAGCCACCAAAAGCACCGGCGTACCGCCCTCAAGAACGGGGCGAGCGGGCTTGAAGCCCTCCGGTTCCATGCACGCGCGCCCCTCCTTCGGCACCCAGAACACCGGTTCCAAGTGCGTGTAGCGCCCGCTCAACTCGTTAAAACTAAACGTCCTGTGCCGCATCCACTCCCGCGCCACGAAGATGGGGCACTCCACGAGTACCGTCATGCTCCCGTGTTCAAGGGGGCTGGCGTGCCGGTGCTTCACGAGGTAGCGAATCAGCCCCGCGCTCGCTTCGGGCGATTCGTCCGCGCCCGCGCCGTCGATGCTCACGCGCGCCGCCCGCGTCACCGTCGTATCGTCGCCGACCGACTGCACGAACTTCACGCCCATGTCACTGCGGAATTGAATCTCACTCACTCGAACTCCCCCGGTTTGGCCTTGCGCAATGCGTTGCGGCTCACAATCGCCTCTTCGCCCCACGAGAACCGCACCCGCGCCGAGTTCATCGAGCCGCGCGACAGCAGCACGCAGCGGCACCCGTGCCACTCCGGGCGGAACTTGCGCCAGCGGAACACGTACACCGTCACCCCGCACCCCTTTCGATGTCCTCTTCGGCCTTAGCGCTCACGTGCGGGTCCGCGAGCAGTTCGGCCATGAGATCGGTACACGCCCGCGCCACCGCGTTAATCGTCCGCTGCCCGATGCTCCCGATGCCCATGTCGTCAATCAGATTGAACACGCCCGAACACAGCGCCAGTTGCGAAAACGGCACCTTGTCGCGCGTGTGCAACTCCACCCCGGCACCGCTGCCGGTCAGGTTGCACACGCGCCCCGCAACGAACTCTTCGAGCGTGTACGCCTGAGCCTTTTGGCAACTGCCACCGCCGCCCGCGTCGAACGTGAACGTCACGCTGAAATCGTCCGGCGTGCCGAACACCCAATCCACCCGGAAGCCCTTGAACCGGTCGCCGGGTCGAACCTCGCCCCCGCAGCGGAACCGCCCGACCGGTATTTGCTCGTCACTCATTCGTCTTCCCCCGGTTCAAACTCGCTCAGCACGCCGCTCGACCGCACCGCATCATAGGCCGCGGCGATCAGCGATTGTGCCGCCCGCACGCTCAGCCCCAACTCGCGCGCGATGTCCGCCACCCGCATCCCGTCGCCCACGAGCGTGAGCGCCGCGAACTGCTGCTCCGTGACCACCGACGCCACCCGGCCCCACACGTCAACGCCTTCGGGTCCCGACACCGGCAGCGCTGCCGCCCCCTCCTCGACGGTTGCAACCGCCGGCACCGGTTGCGAGCCCGCCCATCGGAACAGCGCCCGCCGGATCGCACGCGGCACGTACGCGCCGAACGGCACCCGCCCCGCAACGTAACTCGGCACCAGTGACGGCACGAGTAGCGCCGCTTCCTGCTGAAAGTCCGCGTGCTCGATGTGCGGGTACTTGCGGTGCGCGACCATCGCCACCGCGTTCAGCACGCGCGCCCCGCCCCGCGCCCGGTCGTTGTTCGCTATCCACCAGTTCGTTGCCTTCCACTCCGTGAACTCCCCGCCCCGTTTGCAGTCGCAGAACGCGCGCCCCGCGGCCTTCAACTCCGCGAGCGTCGCCATCCCGTGCAGGAATTCGGCCGTATCGTAGGGCACCGGTGCGGCGTCGAGGTCGGCGAGCGCCCGCAGCGCGGCCGCGCTCAGCCCCACCACCGGCAGCGGTGCCGCCTTACTCAAGTCCGAACCCCCACCGGATGAGTCGCGCGGACACCGCCACGGCAATGCTCACGGCTACCAGAAGCAGCGGGAGTACGCACCCGCACGCTATCGCGTCGTCTTCGCTCTTACTCACTCCGTCACCACCTTGCGAAAGTTCTCGGGGATGGGGTCGGCGATCTTCACGCAATTCAAGCAGCCGCCCGAGTCCAGCAGCATGACGGACTCGGAACCGAACGACTCCACGAGGTAGTTGCGCCCGCCCCACCGCACCACATCGCCCACCTTCAACCCCAGACTCGCCACCGTGGGCACCGGCTTCGGCACCACTTCCCACGCGACCGACTCCGACACGTCGTAGCGGTGCGCTTCGGGCTGGTAGTCCCAATGCACCCACACGGCCTTACCAGCGCCGAACACGTCCACCGCCGTACCGCCCGTGCCGTCCGGCCGCTTCACCCGGTCGCCCACCTTCAACCCCAACTCGCCAATCGTCTTCATCAGTCGCCCCCCGTGAGTTCGATCCGCACCGCGTAATCGCCGCCCGGCTCTTGCAACCACGTCACCCCAAGCCGCTCCTCGTCGCCGTCGTCAATGCGGAGCCACTTCGCCACGGCATCGAGACACCCTTTGAAGGAATGCGCGAGATTGTCCCGGTCGAGTTTACGCCCGCCCACCCGCACGAGTTTCAGTTCCACGCGCCCCGAGTCGCGCAGGGCGGCAGCGGTGCCGCTCCCGAGCGTCGCCAGCGCGAGCGCGACCGCGTTCTTCTCCGCGTTCACCCGCCGCGAACGCGCGCTCCAATGCTCTTTCACGTTCGGCGACTGCACGCGCAACCCCGGCACCGTCACCACGGCGCGAACCCCCATCACGCCACCTCCGGTTCGGGGTCCGGTCGAATCAGCCCCGCCGCGAACAGTCCCACGCGCTTGCGGTACTCGTCCGGCCAGCCCCACACGTCGAAGCACGCGCGGCAGTACATCTCCCGCTCGCCGTTCGCACCCCGGCACTCCCACCGCCCCGCCGCCTCGGCCTTCTCGCGCGGGGTACGGTACACGTCCGGGTTGACTCGCATGTTCCCCTTGCGCGGAGCCACCGTGCCGCAAGCGTCGCACGTCAGGTCGCTCACGTTGCCCTTCACGTCGTCGCGGGTGGCCCGCGCCATGTGCGCCGCCATCCGCTCCGCGTGCCCGTCCACGTCCCGCGACATCGGTACCAGGGCCGCCACCCCCGCGAACACGCGGTCGGGGAAGTCCGTTGACCACTCGGGGCCGATCTTCGCGGGCAGGTCGGTCGCGTCGTAGTACACCCGACCCGTCACGAACTGCTCCCGCCGCTTCGCCCGCTTCGCACACGACTTCTTCCGCTTCTTCGCCTTCGTCACGCCCCCACCCCTTCCGCCTTGCCCGAGAACCCCTTGCCAGCACGCGCCGGCCAACCGCCCTCGGGAGCGCGGAACCGGTCCCGACACGCCCGAATCGCGCGCTCGTGCAACTGCCGCACCCGCTCCCGCGTTACGCCCATGATAGCGCCAGCGTCTTCCAACGTTTTCCCGTCCCGGTACAGCAGCGCGAGCACCCGCCGCTCCCGCCGCGAGCACCCCTTCATCGCCCGCTCCCACACATCCCGCACGTGCAGCCCGTCGTATTGCGGCACCGCTGCCGCCGGTTCCGGCACACCCCGCCCCACGTCCTCCGAGTCGCCACCTTCGCCGAACGACAGCACCACCGGCGAAACGATCCCCGCCCCGCGCCGCTTCTCCATTGCCCACTTCGGCAACCGGATCATCGGAGACTCGCAGGCCAAATCCACCATCACGTTCTTGAACCCGAAGGAGCCGAAGTAGGTGAGCATCTTCGCGCCGCCGTCCGGCTTCATCGTCCGCGCGAACTGGTAGAGGTAGGTGAGCAGCATGGCCGCTACCTCGTCCGGCTCGTACTGCCGGAACGCCCGCCGAATCTTCGCCACGAGTTTCATAACGAACGGGTAGTTGCGCCGGAACCACGCCGCGACGCCGTGCCACCCGTCCTTGTCCTCGAACGCCTGACCCGCCGCTTGCAGGTCGGGCAGGTCCGCCCACCGCGTCACACACGACAGAAACACGTCCGCGTCACTCACCGGCCCCGGCTGCGCGTTCAGCCACGCCAGCGTTTGCCGCTGGTAGTCGGTCAGGTCCGCGAACACCGCCCGCACCTTCGCACCCATGCCTTCCCCCTGTTGAGTTCGAGCCGTTACAGCGCCCCCATCAGTTCGCCCAAGTCGCATTCGCCCCGCACACGCACCTCGCCCGGCAACGCTGCCGCCGCGCTGCTCGCGTCCACCACGAACACCACCGCCGCGTTCGGGTTGTTCTTCCGCACGTAACTCGCCGCAATCGTTGCCGCGGTCGTGCCCATCTCGTCGCCGATCGCCGCCGCGAGAATCGGCCGCTCGTGGCACAGTTCGCCGAGTTGAAAGGCGTCGCACACGTCCCAACCCGGCAGCGGTGCCGGTAGCGTCAGCCCGTACACGACACGCGCGCCGCACATGAGTTCCCTCGGGACGGGCATCCCGTTGGCGATCAGGAATCGACACACGTCTTCGCGCGAAAACCGCCGGTCTTGCGAGCCGGGGATGCGCCACCCCTTGAGCCGCCCGGAGTCGAACCACTTCGTCACCGTGCGCTGGGCCACCCCGCACGCGATAGCAACCTCGCCGGTCGTCAGCGGCCCCGGAGTCCTGCCCTTCGGAGCGGGCGTCACCGACTCATCGGGCATCCGCAAGCCCATCTCGGCGCAGTACGCGCCGAGCGATTCGCGGTACACGCGGCGCTCGCGGCCGTGCAGACGGAAGCCCTTGAGTGCCCCCGAGTCGATCAGCCGGCGCACGGTGTGCGTACTGCACTCCCACGCCGCCGCCACTTCACAGGTTCGATAGCTCTCTTTCACGACCGCGCTCCCTTCATGAATCCGCCGTCCCGAAGCAACTGAACCGCCTCGGATCGCAACTGCGACAGCCGCGACATCTTGAGGCCCATCTCGCGCGCCACTTCCCCGCACGCCCTTCCGTCGCCCACCGTTTCGAGCAGGGCGCGAGCGTGCGCCGCTGGCAGATTCCGCCGAATGGCGCTCACGAGGTCGCGGTACTCTGCCTCGTCGTTCGCGCCGCCCCGGTCCAGTGCCGAGCGAATCGAAAACCCGACCAATTCCGTGCGGCGCATCATCTCTCGCCGCCCCGTCCCGTCACGCCCCCACTCGTCACGCATCACGTCCGTAGCCGCCCGCGGCGTCTTGATGTACAAGTGCGCCTGAAGCGACGCACCGCGCTCCGGGTCGTAAGTGGCAACCGCCACCATCAGCCCGAGCAAAAACGCGCACCGCACCTCGTCCGCCGCGGCCCCCGTCAGCCCGCGCCGGTAGCACCAGTTCTTTGCGAGTCGTATGGCGAGCGGCACGTGCGCCGCCACCTGCTCCCGCTGCTCGTCAGTTAGCCGATTCATTTGCTTACCCTCCACCGGCACCGCTGCCGCCCCGTGTTTACTTCCGCCGCGCCTGCACGCAGTCGGCCACAGCCCACGAGATGAGAACCAGAGTGATGCACACGAACATCACGACCGTCTTGATTGTCTCGCCGCTCATGCCCGTTTCCCCCATAAGAGCCTTCCGAACTCCGCCCGCGCCGCGCTGACGCCCCGCCGCTGCTGCAACCGCACCGCCCGCGCCCACCACGCCGGCAACCGCTGCATCTGCTCCGCTATCAGCGCCTCGACCTCCTCGGCGCTCATCCCGTCCTCGGGTTCGTCGTCCGGCACCGCTGCCGGTGCCACCAGCGCCGTCGGGCAGTCGTCCCACAATCTGCGATTCTGGTAGCACTCCACGCACAGTCGGTGCTTCCGGTGAACCGGCCCCGGACGCTTGCAGTGCCGGCACTCAGCGGGCTTCGCCTTCGCCATCGGAGCCTCCCGGTACGCGCCACCAGCCCGCAGAAGATTCGCACCAGTACATCGCCCCGCCCGCGCGCCGGTCGTCGCCCGGCACCACGTCGCCGCCATCGAGCAGTGCCCACCAGTTCTTGCCGGCCGGAAGCGGGGCGGTGCTCGGGACCGCCCCCGCCTCGCTCGCGCCCCGCAACCGCGCCAACCGGTCCCGTTCCGCCACCCACGCCCGCACCCCGTTCAGCAGGTTGCGGGCGTGGGCAACACCCGCCTCTTCTCCGTCCCGTTGTGCCAGTTCCCACACGTCTAAACAGAGCGCGTGAACGGCCGGACAGTCGTAAACCGCACGAATCTCCGCAAACAGACTGGTTACGGCCTTCACTGTCCGGCCCTCGCGCGGTTAGAAGGGGTCGTTGTCGCCGAGCGGCCCGGTCGCAGCCCCAGCGCCGGCCAGCGCCTTGCGGTGCGTGCCGTCGCCCGCGATCTCCTTGCACAGCGCGACGTGCTCCGCGATGGGCTTCATGGCAGGCGGGTCGATGGCCGACAGCCACGCCCACGGCAACCACTCCGGGAACTCCTTGCCGGCCTTGAACTCGTCCAGCGTGCAGGAGAACGGCGCGAGCGTTGCTTTCGGTTCCGGCAACCCCTCCGGGTACGCCGCCACGCCCTGAACGCGCGGGTAGCCCTTCTCCGAGTGAACCACGTTCAGCATGCACGCGGCCCCGAGCAGCGTGGACACGTCGAAGTTGTCGCCGAGCTTGCCGCCCTTCATGCCCTCGATCCACTTCCGCAGCGTCGCCTTCTCGTTCAGACTGAGCGTCACTTGCGCCGTCACGAGGTGCGGCTCGTTCTTCGCGGTCTTCTTGCCCGGCACCTGCCAGCACAGGAAGCAGTCGCGCCGCCAGTTCGAGGTGCCCATGTACTCGTGGTGCTGCTGGCCCATGTCGATCAGCGCCACCAGTACCGCCGGGTGATTCCCCGCCGGGCACCGCTCCTTGTCGCCACCACCCCCGCCGCTCGACACCTTCAGATTGAAGCTCATCACGTCACCCTCATAAAGCCCGCCGGCCACACGACCGGCTCCGGGCACCACCACCCCGCGACGACGTGCCGCGGGCGTGTTCTGATCAGCCGAACAGCACGCCGATGCAATTGCACTCGCGGCAGTCCGGCAGGATTTTGGAAACCGTGTCGTACACAACGTCGTAAGCGTCGGTGGTCATCAACTGTGCCGGGCCGCGCTTGCGCATCCACCCGGCCAGCCGTTCGACCCTGTGCTTTAGCCCGCGGCCCTCATAGCCGTGCCACTCGGACGCGGCACAGAACCGCTCTCCGTACTCGACCTCGCCGGCCGCGCCCGCCACGTCCCACAAGGCCGGATCAAGGGCGGCAAGCGCGACGAACTCCGGGCAGCACGCGGCAACCTCGACCGCAATCCGCTCGCACATCCGAAACCACTCGCCGCTCACCCGGTGGTCGGCGCACAGGTGGTGAATGCGCCGCTCGTCGTCTGGCCCTCCGGGGCGCGTGGCGATTAGGTGAAGCGGCTCAGGTACTGCCGTCTGAAGCGCCCGCAATCGCGCCACGGGATCGGCCGACCACCCGACCTTCACCAAGTTGGAACCGGCCCGGCGGATGAAGTAAACCGACATTCTGACCTCTGCAAGAATGGAGTTCCCAAGTTCCCGACACATAGGAAACTGACGGGTTGGGAACTAGGGAACTGCTAGGATTTCCAGCGTTCCGCGAGTTCCCGCCATTTTCCTCATGGGAAGTTCATAATTACATTCTCACTAGCTTTCCGGGTGAACAGGTGAGCGCCAATATTTCCGCCCGTCCGCCTCCACCTGTTCCAGTTTCAGGTAATCATGAGCTTGGTAAGCTACTTTGTTACCAAACCCCATATTCTTCGCCTTCGTGAGCGCGTCCGACACCCGAATCGCGCCGTGCGTCTCGATGTGAGTTCGGAGCGCTTCGGCGAACGTTTCGACCGCACTAGACGCCTTCGGCTTCTTCGGAACGGGGTCGGCACCGCTGCCGGATTGGTCTTCCGGTGCGGGCGGCGGGTTGTCGTCGTACTCGTTCCCGCTGCTGCCCATCAGCACGCCGAGAGCGGCGGGTTTCAGGCTGTTGGACTTGATGACCTCCAACCGCCGCTTCGACTCTTGTGACGTGTCCTCGGCGTTTAGTCGAAGGCACGTCCGCACCTTCTCCAGCGCCCGGCGACCGAGAACCTTCCCGCCCGCGTTCAAGTGCGTCAGGGCGAGTACCGCAGTGTTCTGCCGCCGCGCGATCAGTTGGAGCGGTTGGTAAAACGCCTTCGCGTCTTCCTGCTTGCTCAGGTTGCGGTCGGTGGCGTTGCCTACGGTGTCCACCACGACGAACAGCGGCTTGGTCGCCTTAACGCGGCGCTCCAGTTCGGCGAACTCTTCCGCCGTGTCGAGCGTCACCCCGCCGTAGGGGTCTTTCTTTGGCGCGTTCAGCTTCACACAGTCGGCGATGCCGAACGCCTCGCAAAGCGTGACCATTTCGTCGTGGTGGTTGTCCGACACCACCCACAGCGCAACGGTCGGCCCGATCTCGTGATCCATCGGCGTGCCGTCCGGCCACGTCAGGCGGTGCCGCACGCGGCGCACAAGGTCGGCGGTTGCACGAGTTTTCCCGGTGCCGCCCTGCGCTGCGAACGCCGTCACGACGCCCCGTTGAATCCAGCCCGGCCAAACCCACTTGATTTCTGCCCCGGCGTTCTTCAGGTCGTCAATGCCCGCCACGTCGTCGGCTTCGGCTGACGCCACCTCCGGCTCGGACCAAATCAAAACCGGGTCCGGCTTGGAGTAACCCTTGCTCGCCAGATCGCCAGCCGCGGCACTGTAATCGCCGCCGAAATTCAAAAGCGCGTGCGCCTCAAACTTCGAATACGCCATGTCCGCTTCAAACGGGTGCGCGTTGCTGCTGAACACGTACAGCAGATCGCCGCGCCCCTCGGTCGAACACTTGCCCGTCGTGGCGCTCGTGAACCGCGTTTTGCCGGGCCGGGTCCAGTACGTCACGTCGCCCGACGTGTGATCCACCTTCCAGCCGTGCGGTTCAAGGACGCTCGACCAGTCCGCGCGCCGGTTGTACTCGTCGCCGGGGCGCTCGCCCTTCGCGTCACTCGGGGCGCGAACGCAAGTCGCGGTGCGCTCCGGCGGCGACCACTCGTTGAACTCGCGGGCGAGCATCCGCAGCAGATCGAAGTTCTCGGGGTGAATGTCAACCATTGAGCCACCCCCACTTCTCGCCCGTGTAAGCGACGTTAGACGGGTGGCACGACGGCGGGCAGCCGGGCGCGAGAACGTAGTTCCCTTCGCCCCGCACTTCGATCAGCGTCTCCGACTTGGACGCCATCGCCAACTTGCCGCCCGAGAATGCGTGCTTCCCGGTGCGACAGTACAGGTGCCGCCCGCCCTTCGGCGTGCGCACCAGCGGGCAAGCGTCGTAGATGTCGCTCATGCCGAGAACCGCCGCCCGCTCGTTCCAGCGGTCCCAAATCCCTTGGCGCTCGAAGTCCAGCACCGCGAGGTTGCCGGACACCTTGCCGCACACAATGGCGATACCCACCGGCTTGTTCGGCGCGAACCATGCCGCAAGCTCGTCGTCGGTCGGGAACCGCTCTTGGAACTCGCCCCACTTGATCGCAGCCGCCTTGCTGCCGTCCGCACGGACGGGAATGACCGACAGCCCCGCCGCGACGTACAGCCGCGCCACGGTCAACAGGTCGCCCGCCTCTATCGCCTCAGTCAGATTCACCGGGTCGTCTCCTTAATCCCCTGCGCGGTCGATCATAACCAAGCGTGCAACCGATTGCAACCGAAATCACCGATCAATATTTTCGATGCCACTACGAACACCATTCAGTGACCGATGAGATACAATAGGCGTTGAAGCGGTACGCAAGCGGGTGCAAAATGCCCCTTATGGCACGAGACAAGCGAAAGCCGACGGGCACCAGCGGCGGGCACAAGGCGCGTCGTCAGGTGGGCATCCCCGAACCGCTCGCGGTGGTCATGGACGAGTACGCGCGGAGCGAACTCAAGTCGCTAACCGACCTCGTGCGCGAATGGTGCGTCGAGGTCGCCAAGTCCCGCGGCATCTGGCCCCCAAAAGACAAGCCCGCCTTATAACATGGCGGGCTTTCGGGGAACTCACTGGCGCGACTCGGCCCACGCTTCCGCGTCGGCCCGTTCCGCGAAGATCGCACGCACGCCCCGCCACCCGTCCACAACCGACCACCCGCCCCGAAAGTGCGGGGCGAGGTCGAACCGACCGCACCGCGAGCGGTAGTAGTCGCCTTCGAGCTTCACCCACGTCACGCCGCACCGCCTTTCGCTCGCCAAGCGCGCACGCACTCGATCACCGAGCGGCAGTCACCAACCGCGGTGTGGAGGTCGTGCAGTTGAACGCCCGCACGAACCGCGCACTCGGAGAGATCGGGCAAGCACGTATCCTTGAGTGGGTTCCAAAACAGGTTGCCCACGTCGATGATGCGGTGCTTGTGGCGAATGAGCTTCCACCCGTCGTTGCGCCGCAGAAATTGCAGGTCGAACGACGCGAAGTTTTTGCCCGCTACCGTCACCGAACCGGGGCCGAGCTGCTCTTCCAAAAAGCCGCTCAGGTCGATCAGGTTCGCGTTCAGGTCCGGGGCACTCGCCGTTTGCAAGATCGCGTTCGCGTTCATCCACAGAGCATAGGCGTCGCCGCGAATTTCCCCGTGGTGGCAGTAGCACTGAAACGTCGGCAGTTGCTCCACCGGCGTGCGCCAGTCGGTTTCGACCACCGCGCCGATTTCGAGAATCTGGTGGCGCTCCGGGTCGAGTCCCGTCGTTTCGATGTCGATGGCGACGTACTTCATCAGGTTCACGTCACACCCGCCTTCGGATCGACGTAGATTTGCGAGGCGTGTTCCACGTACAGCAGGGCAGAGTTCAAGGTGTGGAACACGGGGATGCCGCGCTCCATCGCGCGGGCGACTTCCATGTCCGCGCCCTTCGACTCGCCCGGCAGACGCACGAGGAAGTCCGCCGCGTCCACCCACGCGAGGTCGATGCCGAGCCAATCCGCGTGCGTGAGTTCGGGATTGCCCTCAACGGTGCCCACGCAGACGCACGAGGCCGAATCGCGGATTTCGGTATCCGCGACCGCAACCGACTTCGTGCCCGCCACGCACGGCTTCGCGTAGACGCTCCAGTGCGGGCACATCGGCGCGCACCCGGCCTTCGCCAGCGCCACGAACGCGGCAGTGGCTTGGTTCACGTTGTGGCACAGGTCGCCCTTACTGATCGGCCCGGCGATGTAGACTCGCAACTTGCGATTCACAGCCGGCCCTCCTGCTCGTCGGACGCGAACACCGGCACCGCTTCCGCGAGGCGGTCTTCCATCGCGGTCAAGAAGCGGTCGTTGCACACGGTCGCGGTGGCGTCTTGCGCCAGCGCCTCCAGTGCCCCGAGGTGGCCCACGCCCGCCGCATCGATGGCGGTGGCGAGGTGGCGCAAGACGATCGCCACGTTCTCCGCGTTGCGGCGCGTCACCGCGTCCAGCGAGTCGGTGGCGATGCGGTCGGCCGTGTCGCCGAACCGGTCCAGCGCCAGCCCCATGCCTTTCAGCCGCGTCTTCGGGTCGTTCGCGCTCATCTCGATCCCCCTGTTGTGAACCGGCATTGGTGCCGGAAGGCTCGCGCCGGGAGTCGCACCCGGAGACCGTGCGGGAGCAACCCCGCCGCGAATCCCATTCGCTTCCGGCGGGTCTTCACCCGCGAGCAGCGCCCCGCGTTGCATCGAAGCTCACGACCGGCCTTACAACCCACGGACGGTAGTTGTGGTTAAGGTTGGCCGTCGTAGCGGGGCCAAACCTCCCGAATGACGCATCGGGAGAACCGCGCCATGACCGTACCCCTCCGGGCCAAACCTGAACCAACCCAGCCACGCCCAGAACACGCCTGACCGCACCACAACCGAACCAAATCCGTTCACTTCCGGTCGAGGGCCGCGGCAGTCGCCCGCGCGAGTCGCTCTTCGCGCTCGATCACCACTTCCGGCGGGGCGTCGATCCCGATTGCCGCCCGCCCCGCGGTGTCAATCGCCGTGAGCATCACCCACACGCGCACGCCGTTCACGTCGATTGCGATTCGCTGCCCGACAAGTCGCCGAAGTACGAGCACGTTCACCCCTCCGTGAATGGTTCAAGCCGCCGCGGTCACGTCGCCGGGTTCCTCGCCCACCGTGACCGTCACTTCCGCCGCCTTCGGCTTCGGCACGCGAACCGTGACCTTGACCGTCCGGCTCACGAGGCCGATTCCGTCCGATTCCAGTTCGCCCACCTCGTGAGCGAGCGTGTAACCGCCGTCCGAATCGACCAAAATCCACACTTCGCACTCAACGAATTCCATCGCTCGACCCCCTGTTGTGAGCGGCATTGCTGCCGCCCGGTGGAAACCAAACCGCACCCTGCCACGCCCGTCCCTGCCGAACCGAACCCGGCCGGCGCTTGCCTTGCCTCACCCCGCCTCAACACAGCAAGCCACGGTTAGCCGTCCAAGCCGCACCGAACCTTGCCCGAACCCACCACGGCTAGCCGGACCCGGCCTTGCCCAGTTTGGTGCCACCGGTCACTCGTCCAGACCTGTGGCGAAGCTCACGACCTGATACCTGCCGTATGTTGGTCTAAAATCCGCCAACCCGATGAGCGTGCCCGCGGACGCGATCACCTCGTTCAGCGTCTCGGGCGCGATGTAGTTCGGCGTGTTCACGAGGAACTGAAACTCGGCTTCCCAACCGGCCTTCACCGCGGGGCGAACGCGCGTCACGCCGTTGCGCTGCACCTGCACGCGACAGGCGTGTTCGTAGCTCCACTCCTTCACGCCGAGCGTGGCGAGCGGGGTAAGTGAGATGATCCCCGCCTTGTACAAGTCCATCGCGCTCTTGCGGGTCGAGCGCGGGTCTTGCTTGAACTTCGCCGCGCCGATGATCGCGCCCCGCAGGTACTCGCCGGGGATGCAGAGCGTGCCCGCGTCGTCGCGGTACACGTAGCTCTCGATGTCGTCCGTCTTCTTTGCCTTGCTGCCCTTCTGCGCCGCCGCCTTCGCCGCGACCGCCTCGCAGTTCCAGCGGTGGAACAGGATGTCGGCCGTGCCGCGAATGCGCACCGTCGCCACGTAGGGCGCGGTGAACTCGATGGCGGAAGCCGCGCCGTTCGTCGGCGATTCGCCCCCTAGTTCCGTTGCTTTGTCAGCCTTGCGAACCATCACTAACCCCCTGTGAAAAGGAAACCTCACCTCACCGGAACGCACCCCGCCGCGACGCGCCAGTGCCAGCCGCAACCGGCCATGCCTCGCCTCGCCAGACCCGACCGTGACACACCTGTCCCGGCCGTACCCTTCCGTGCCAGTCCATGCCCAACCCGGCCGTGCCATTCCGTAGCGCACCGGAACCCGCCGCCCCGGAGTCGAACCGGGGAACACCATTCGGCGGTCCAAAGAGAAACCTCGCCAGACCCAACCAAGCCCAACCGGACCTTGCCCCGCCTTGCCCAGTCGCAACGAATCCCAGCGAACCGCGCCACACCGAACCAAACCGGGCCTATCCAAGCCCGACCCTGCCAAAGTCATGCGAGCGGGGCGGAATCGAACCGCCTTACGCCAACCGCCCGGAGGAACCAAACCATGCCGGGCCTTGCCGGGCCGCACCAAACCTCACCACGCCAGACCGGTGCTTGCCTTGCCGTTCCAGACCCATTCGCACCCAGCCCAGCCTCGCCCAACCCCTCCACGCCTAAAGTGCTCAGATCAGTCGCTCGCGTATCAGTGCCGAGACGCACCGAACGTGCTTGCATCGCTGCCACCGTGTGAAGCCGGCGCACTCGCACTCGCCCAGCCCGGAAGCCGTGGCGCGAACGGTGTACGCGGTGGTGCGGGGTTGCTTCTTGGATGGCAGGCGGATCAAAGTTGCGACACGCGAACCGAGGCAGTCGCCGGACTCTTCGACGCGGTACACGCTCAGCCCGTCGTCAGCGTGAATGCCGAGGAACCCGACGCGCGGGCCGAAATTGTCAACGTCCGCGACCCACTCGCACATGGGCTTACCCGGCTGCTCCGGGTCTTCGACCACCGTCGCGCGTTCCGCCTGCTCGAACAGCGCCACGTCTGCGGCGTCCGTCGCACACTGGCGGCACACGTTGCCACCGTGCCCGCCCGTCGTCGTGGGCACGTCCGGCGTCAGGCACCGGCAGCACCAGCCACCGGCGCGAATCGTGCGAGGTTCGGGATAGGTCGTCATCGTCGGTCCCCCTGTTGTGTGTTGCGGTCACTTGCTCGCTGTCGCGTCGTCGCCGAACTCCTTGCGGTGGGCCTTGTCGATGGCCGGCTCCGCGTACTCCGCAAACACCGCTTGAATCGTCTTTCGCTTGCGGCTCGCCAGTTCGCGGAGTTTCTGATGCGCCAGCTCGCTCACCACGAGTCGCTTCTTGGACTCTGGCTCCGTCTTCTCGTCCACAGTTACACCCCCTGCGTTCGTGTTCTCGTCAACCGACACGGGGAATGTACCCGTATACCGAAACACGAGCAAGGGGAAAATCTGAATATTTGAAATCCTTCTGCGTAGTACAGAGAAGGGAAAATTTGTAAGCCAACGGTGTTTCGGAAGATGCGACGCAACAGGGGGCAGGCGCGATGGGTAAGAAAAAGGCGGAGAAGGGCGACGATCACGCGACGGCGAGACTGTTTCGGCCGGACTGCGAAGACCTGAGCGGATTGGCGGACCTGCTAGATGTGACGGTCGCGGAGTTGTACAGGGAGTTGTGTGCGCCGCTCATCCGCGAGCGGCGAATTAAAGCGATGGAAGCGCAACTCAAGAGTCTGCGGAATCAGTCTTGATGCGGAAGTCGATCACCTCGACCAGTTCGCCCCCGGCGCGCTTCACCTCGACGCGCACACGGAGCGGGCCGGGTTCCGCTCGCACGCTCTCCAGTGCGAGCAGCGCCGCCGTAATTTCGTCCGCGGCATCCTCGGCAACTTGTTCCGCAGTCATTGGGCAACCTCCCGTTGGTATATCCGCGTGTTCAGTATGGGTGAACGTGCGGGGCCGGTCAAGCCGGTAGGGAGATTTTAGCGCAATGCGGCATCGGTGCCGGTGAACGAAAAGGGCCGGGCGTCAGGAAGTGCGGGTCATCTCGCGTTCGAGCCACGCGAGGGGCTTGTTCAGAGCGGCGAGTAGTTTCGCCACGGTGGAGAATCGCGGGTCGGGCGTGGTGCCGGTGAACACGCCGTGCGCCCGCGACACCGGCACACCGGCGGCGCGGGCTACGTCGAGTATGGAGCGGGATTGCTTCTCCCGCTCGGCGGTGAGGGCTTGAGAGAGTGTCATGCCGGCACCGCCACTGTCAGCCCCTGAGCCTGTGTCAGCCAATCGAGTGCGTGCCGGGCGGCGCGTGCCCACTCGAACCATTGGGCACGCGCCGACGCTTCGCTCGGGCTGTAAATCGGCTGTGAACTGATTTCGGCAGCGCCAACGGACAGTTCACCGGCAGCGAGTTGGAGCGCGTAAGTAGCGCCCCGCCGCGTGTAACCCATCCAGTACAACACCTCGCGGGTTCGTGCCCAACCGTTGAAGACCAGCCCGCCTACGGTCCCGCGGGCCACTTCCAACAACCAATCGCACGCCGCGCCGTGCATCAGCGATACGGCACGCTCTTTTTCGCACCCCGCGTCCATAATCATGTCCAGCGCGAGGCGCGGCGGCATGCCCGGTTCGTTGTGCAACAACCCTTCGCGCCGCTCCGCGATGTAGCCCCACGCGCGAGCGGCAACGGTTTTTAGTTCGAGGTCGGTCATTTCGCGCTACACCTTCGGGCCGGCTGAAGCAACTTCCTTCGACACCACTTTACGGCCCCGGCACGTCGGGCAAATCGGGTTGTGCGAATGCACTTCCCCGGTTCCGTCGCAGGTCGGGCACATGGTCATGTTCTCGAACCGCGGCAACGGTTGGCCGAAATGGGCGCGGAACTCGCCCGGCCCGAACCGGTCCACTTGGTCGCCGTAAGCGATGATGATGTCCGCCACTTCACGGCACACGGCTTTCGTGTGCAACCGGATCGCGGCGCGGAAGTCCGCGAACGTGTCGTACACACCCGCGAGGGTGACGTGCGAACCGTCCTTCAGGATTGCGAGCATGGTCCCGTTCTTCGGCACGATTAGCCCTCTGGAGTTTCTTCAAGGTCAGGCCCAAAGAGCAGCCCGTCGCACTCGGGCGCATCGGGCTGAACGAGGGATTCGGGGTCGCCGTCTTCGCACAGGTACACGTTCCCTAACGGGCACATGCGCAAGCCGCGCCCCTCTTGAACCTGCCGCACGAACACATCGGCCCCCCACACGCCGCTGCGGGATTCCTCGACAGCTTCCTCGGCGGTGCGGAAGTACACGCTGTTGTCCGCGTCCCCGCACTCCCATGCTCCATACTGACGGTTCATCTTTTCTCCGGGTCTGGGTACTCTTCCGGCCGGCACCACGGACTCGCTCACTTGTTATTCTCCCTGTACTCGCGTTCGACTTCCATCCGAACGGCGGTATCATGCAGCACCGGTTCGCCAATGCGCCCGGCGATGGCGCACAGTGCGAGGAAGTTGGAAATATCGCACGCGCCGATAGCCTCATAGCCACGGCGGTACAGTTCGGCTTCTGCTTGCAAACTGGCGATGGCAGACGAGACATCGCCAGCCGCTCCTTGCGGATCCTTTAGCCCGAGAGCCGTAACCACGGCGTGAGCTATAGCCACTGTTTCCAACACATTCACGATTCAACCCTCACGCTGTTCGGGGTCTTGTGCTTGCCCTCGGCGTACATCCGCCGGGCAGCCTTCAGCGCCGCCGCTTCTTCCTCGGCTTCGCTCATCTCGTGCCACGGGGGAGACCAAATTAGACCCATGTGGCCGTCTGGGTACGTTACCCGGAACTCGTTGCTTGAGATGCTGAAGCAGTTCCCGGTTCGCTCGATTCTGAACCCGTGCATTCCTTGTGCCTCCCGCCGATCTCGGTAATGATGGCCTTGTAGTGTTTCCAAAGGGTGCGCCAATCGGCCTCGGTCCACTCCCGCGAGGGTGACGTGCGAACCGTCCTTCAGGATGGCGAGCATGGTCCCGTTCTTCGGCATGTCCTCTCCGGGTTGGGGTACAGTTCTGGCCGGCACCACGGGCACGGCTTCAAGTGTTGGCACACGCCGAGCAGGTCGTGTTCGTCGTCGTAGTGCGGCTCCGGGCACCGCATCGTTGTGTCATTGACGCGGGAGCAGATTACGCCCCCGCCCCCGCACTTCCGGCACACCGTCACGCGGCGAGCGCCGCACGCCACGCCTTGCGGCGCTCCATGCTGCTCCGCGTGTCCCCGTAGTTCGTCACCAGCCATTGCTCGTACTCCGCTTGCTCCCGGTTCGCCTCAATCTGACGCAGGCGGGCTGCTTCCGCTTCGGCCGCTTTCACCCCGCGGTCTACCTCGACCGCCGCGCACCCCATCAGACGGGCCGCGCACACCCGACCGTACCGCACTTCGCCCTCACCGTTGCTCAAGATCACCGTAGCCTTCAGGTCGGCGCGGCCGCAGCACTCGCACACCGTTACTTCGTCGTTCTTGCAGAGTACCTTCCACATCGTAGCCCCTCCGCTTGCGGTGCGTTTGCCTTACACGGTCATTATCCGTTATCGGATAGCAAAGTCAACAGAGAAATATCCGAATTCGGAAAAATATCCGCGTACCAACGAAAAAAGGCCGGGCGACTCCGTTCGTCGGCACGTCGGCGGGACGCCAGATGGTGCCGCACCCGTGGCAGAGGTGACTCTTGTGCGGCGGGTTGTCCCACCCGCTCGACGGCTCCGGTGCGTCGATGTGCAGCAGCCCGCACTTCGGGCACGGGAGTACCATGTTCAGCGGTTCCATCACATCTCCCCTTTGAGCAGTTGTTCGCGCCGCGCCGGTGGCAACCGCAGGAACGCGAAAGCGGCGGCGTTCTCGGCGGTGCGTCGGGTGCGCCAGTGGTGCCAATTGGGTGTAGGAACCCGAAGCGATTCGTACCAATCGCCGGGGAGCGTGCAGCCGCTTTTGCGAACCGATGCGGGATACTCGTGACCACTGAACCAAACTCGGCGTCCCCGCTGGCCGCTGTATGTATGGAGTTCAAAAACGGCCAAAGCAACGTATCCGGCCCCCCGCTCGTCCCCGCACGCGGTCAGCCACTCCCCGAGCAGCCGCCGCGCCGCGTGGTCGTCGGGCTTCGCGTCGAGGTGCCGTTGTGCGCACGCTTCCACGAGCGCGTACACGTCGCGGATGTCGTCGCCGTTCTCCTCGCACAGCCAGTCGAGCGCCACGCACACCGGCATGGGGTCCACGGCGGCGGTCATGTGCGCCCACGTCTCGGCGGCGCGGGTGGTGGTTACGGTCACTTGGTAGCCTCGCCGAAGTAGTCGGGGGCGGCTTTAACGCATTCTTTGAGCGTGTCGTATCCGTTGAAGTCGCACTCGCCGCACTTGTCGCAATGAGACTCCCATCCGCACGGCGGCAAATGCTGCACGCGAATCTGCCCACCGCAAACCGGAGCGCACGGGTAGCCCTTCGTGCGCCTGTGAAGCACGCCCACGATTTCGTACAGCCCGGCGCGCAGTTTCTTTGTTGCGGTCACGCGGCACCCGTGGCTTTGAAGTTCGGGTGCGGCAGGTCGCCCACCCACTCGAACGCCACAATCGTGAGCGGTAGCACCGCCGGCGTGTCGTAGTGCGCGTAGGTCGCACGCTTCCGTGCCGCCTCGTCACCGCCGGCGAGCATGTGCCACACGTCACCGTTGTTCGTTTCCGACACCTTGCTCACGCAGTCGCAGAGGTAGGTCATCGGACCCACCTGACGCACCACGCGAACGCAGAACGTGTGCCAGTCGCCGCCGTGAATCAGGTAGCATTTTCCCGGTTCCATCAGGTAGACCCCATGTGAATTGTCACTGCTTTTGCCGCTGCCGTTGCCTCTGCCGCTGCCGCTGCCGCTGCCGCTGCCTCTGCCTCTGCCGCTGCCGATGCCGCTGCCGCTGCCGTTGCCGCTACCCTCAAATCGCCAGATGTCCCAATAACGAATCGGCACGGAAGGCCGCTCGTGCGCCACTTCCGGGGCTACGCACCGCTCGATTAACTCGTCGGCGAGCGCACACCAGCCTGTCATGTCGTCAGGGCGCGAGAGGCACCCGCGGAGCAGGTCGCGCACGGTCTGGCAGTCGAAGGCATTCACGCGGCACCCGTGGCTTTGGCGATGGCGGCTTCGGCGAGCGCCTTGAGGTTGCGCGCCGCCGGGTCAACGCTGACGCTGTGCGGGTCGCAGAACATCACCAGCGCGAGCCGTGCGACCGCGAGCAGGTCCGCGTGGGCGTTCACGGCGCGGACGATGAACCGCGCCTCGCCCTCGGTCGCGTAGTTCAGCACGCTGTACTCTTCGCGCGGGTCGCCCGCGTCGTTGGTCACGTCCCACTCGCTGCCGAACTTGACAGCCTTCCACGGTAGCGGGCGCTCCGGATTCAGTTCCTCGCTCATCTCGCTCCTTTGCCGCGGTGCGGCGGTTGGTGGTCACGGTCACTTGGTCGCCTTGTCAATACGTTCGAGGGCCAGCACGAGATGCGCGACGCACCCCGCAATCGAATCGCGCCCGCCGAACTCGCCGTCGATTGTGCGGACAAACTCCATGACCACTTGCGGCCCGTCGCGCATCACGAACGTGCCGTAGCCCATCTGCTTGTCGAACCGCACCGCCGGGCGCGCCATCAGCCACCGGAAGCCGCGTTCGAGTCGCGGCTCGTCCAGTTCTTGGCACAGGTCCGCGAGCGCGCCGAACTGCACGCGGCAATCGTCTACGCCGTCCTCTTCGATCTTGCGCAGCATCCCGGCGAACTTCTCGGGCCACAGGTGCCGCGAGTCCTCCGCCGAGATGCGCACTAACTCGAACAGCGAAACGGATACCGGCATCGCGGTCACTCCCATTCCCCGAACAGTTTGCTCAACGGCACGCCAACCATACGAGCGTGCCGAACACGGTGCCAATCGCCGACGATTGCGCCATCGACCACCAATCAACGGCGCGATACGACAACCACTCAAAAGCCACAATCACTGCGGCAGAGACGAACAGGGACAGAGCCACAAATGCCAGCGTTGCCATAGCGGTCACTCCCATCCCCCGAACAGTTTCGACACCTTGCCGCTTGTTAGCTCGGCGTACAGCAGCACGCCCGCCAACATCGGCACCAGAACCGGGCACATAGATAGTATCGCTGCGAACACGTTAGCGACTCCGTTTGCGCTGCCGAAGTGCGACCGGCAGCAGCGCGAGAAATGCGACCCACAAGGCCAGATACACGAGCACGGCACACCCTCAGTAGGGGATTTCGGACCAATCGACCGGCACCGCTGCCGCCTCGTGCTTCCGCGCCGCCAACTCCGCTTCCGTTTCCTTCACGCCCGCGTCGTAGCCCGCGTTGAGCGCCGCGACCTCGGCGTCGGTCAGGTCGTCCTCGATGCTGTCGTACACGTCCGCGCGGGGACGCAGCATGATGCCCACGACGTAGCCGATCTCGTGAAGGTCCGCGAGTGTCAGCGGCTCGCCCGTCTCGATGTCCGTTGCCATGATCGGCCCTCCGGTGAAGGGGCGGCACCAATGCCGCCCCGGTGGTTGGTGGTTACTGAGCCTTGCGGAGCCGTGCCCCGGCGTTCAGGTCGGAGCAGGCGCGGTTCGGCGTGTTCTCGTCGCAGAAGTCGGCCAGAACCGCCGCGGGCATGTGGCCGTTGCACACCGCCGCACCGACCGCCACCGCATCCGGCCCGTACCACTCGCCGACCCGCGTGTACGCCTTGCCGCCCGCGAGCGTCACCGTGATCTTGAGCCGCTCCGGGTTCACATCGACGCGGAGCGAATCCCACCACGCCGGAACCGGCAGGCCGTTGTCAACGGTGAACTCGGCCGCCCCGTACCCGTCGCTCATGTTGCTGTAGCTCGCCATGATCGGCCCCGTTGTTGGTGCGTTCGTCTTACACCAGTGTTATACGTCCGGGACGCAGATTAGTTCAAGCCCGGTTGCGGATTTTGTCGGAATTATTTTCCCGCCCGGCCACAGAATAGTATTATCACGACAACGGAGGTGTACCGATGGGCGAGCTTGCGTTAGCTTCGTTGGGGCTGATTACCGCGCCGGAAGCGGCCGAGTTGCGGAAGGTGAGCCTCAGCACGATTCAGAATTGGGTGCGGGCGGGACTGAATCACGTCGTCACCGGGGCCGGGCGCTCGAAGCGCTACCTGTTCCGGCGCGAAGACGTGATGGCCTTTCAACCCAAGCCGCGCGGCGCACCGGCGGGAAACCAGTTCGCGCGAAAGAATTCCGACGCGCCGAACGCTAAGAAATCCAGTGCGCCGAAAACTTCTCGTAAGAAATCTCGGAATCCGTGAAACTAATCTGCGTCCGGGACGTATATATAAGTGTGCGGGGCGAGTGACCCCGCGAACAACAGGGGGATGAGAGATGAGCAGCACGAAGACGGCCGAAGTTGTGGCGCACCGCGACGGCACCTACTCGGTGCGCGTCCCGTCGGACTACCAAGCCCCAGACGCGATCCTGTCCATGTACACCCAGCGCTACGAGCAGCATGGCGCAGACTACATCGTGGCTGACAGCAGCGACCACGCCAACCGCATCGCCGACGCCATTAACGCCGCGTAACCGGCACCGCTGCCGCTAACGCACACCGCCCCGGTATCAGCCGGGGCGGTGTCGTTTCCCGAAGGAATGCCCTCACAGCAACGTGATAATCCGCATCACGATCTCCAACAGTTTCTCGAAGCCGCCGTTGAGCAGCCAGTCGAGGAACGGGCGGTCACTTTCGGCCAGCGCCTGCTCGAACGCCTCGCCCGCCTTTACCTCGTCCGCGCCCTGCGCCTTAGCCGCTTCGACCACGCGGGCCTTGAGGCGTTTGCGCAACACGCTGCCCGGCTTCCACCCTTGCACGGTTTCCATCACTCGCCCCCTTTGGTGTCCAACTCCTCAAGGAACTGGGTAATACGGTTCGCCTTGCGGAGTGCTTCCCGCTCCGCGTCTTCGTAGCCCGTCCGATAGCCCGCCCACGCGCCCACGATGTACGCCACGAGCGCGAACAGCAACAGCGCGACCACGACTGCGATCATCACTCACCCCGCGTCAGCGTGACCGTGACGTATCGCCGCAACTCGTACCCGCACGGCACGCGCCGCAGGTCGAACTCGTGGCGCACCGCCGGGCCGCGCCGCCCCTCGTCGTACACCGCACACTCCACGATCACGCACCGCCCGCGGTCCATCCACCAAACGCCTTCGTAGCGCGTCAGCCCTTCGCCGTGGAGCGCCAAGTAACTGCCGTCCGCGTTCAACCACATCACGCCCGGCGTACCCGCCCACGAGTACCGCCACGCCCCCGCTAGGTCGGTCGCGGTTACGGGTTTCTCACGCGGCACCGGTGCCGCCGTGGAACTGAGCCACAACAGCACATCGGACAGAAGGTGCAGGGCAAGGAACCGCATGGGTCAGCCCTCGAAAGTAATCGGTCGCGCCCCGAGTCGAACGGGGTTGCCCGGCGCAGTTTCGGCCACGCCATTCGTCAACCGGTATTGCCCGGTCAAGGGATACCGGGGCAGTCTGGGGATTGCTCCCGTACTGCGGGCACCGTGCCCGCCCCCGCGACCGTTTCTCACCCACCGACCTCCCGGCGAGTGAACACGTACCCGCGTTCGGCGCACTCGGCACGCACTTCAGGCGGAATCAACAGCGTCACCGCGTCGTATTCGTCGCCCTTGCGCACCCTGACACGCACCGGCATTGGTGCCGCCGGAGTCGAACCTGACAGCGGGCAGTAATCCGCCTCAGTCATCTCACCACCTCCGAAGGCCGAACAGCCCGCGACTCGGCACCGGCGCGGCACAGTTGCCGCCCGCGCACGACGACACCACCGGCGCGGCAGTGGTGCCGCTCGACACCGGCAGCGGGCACACACCGCCGGGGCACGCCGAGGAGTACGACACCGGCACCACTGCCGCTTGCACCGGGCACTTGCCGGGGCAGTCGCCCGCCGCACACTTGCAATCGGTGCAGTAGGTGCAAGTGCCGCAGTTGTTGACGACCTCGAACGCCGGCACGCGATTGACCACGCGGAACCGCTGCCGCTCGCCGCCCTCGGCCACGCCCGCCAGAACCAGCACCGCCACGCACGCCAGATAACGCATGACTAGCTCCTCACTTGGTGTTCCGAACCGCAACCGCACCGTTCGCCGTGGCCTGACTGCCACGCAGGACCGCCAATCCGTGACGGCCCCAATTCGCCCACGAGTTGAGAATCAGCGGCCCCCAGCTTCCACGCTCGATGCGAACCCAACGCACCTGACAGACCGAGTGGGCCCAGAAATGGAAGTCACTCGGCGCGGGCACGTTCAAAAACCCGCACGTCGCCAACTGCTTGGCGGTCATGCTCTGGTCCCAGATGTCGCGCGTGAGGTCGCGCCACTCCTCGAGCGTCTTGTTCGCGCCCGCCGCCGCGAGCACTTCCGGCCGACGCGCCCGGTTGCCGTCGTGCAGGTGAACCGGCCACTGGTCCGGGTTATTGCCCTCGATGGCGCACCCCACCTCGGCCAGCACCTTCGCCGACGCCCCGCACCACCCACCATCATAGCGCCGCAGGTAGGACGCGATGAAATGCGGGTTGAGGCGCGGCGTCCATCCGTAATCACGCAGGTGCGACAACATCCAAGCGTGCGCCGTGCTGTACGCCCAGCAGTCCCCGTCCCCGTTCTGGTCGAGGTTCACGAACGCCGGTTGACCGCCGCGCAGGTAGATGTGTTCAAGGCTCGATTCCGTGCGCTCTTGCTCGTCGTACCGCGAGTCCCATTCGCTCGGGTCGATCAGTTCCATTTCGCTCGGCGGCGCGCCGAACGTGCCCGCGGGGAACTCCGACCAATCGCGCGGCACCATGCCGAACTTCGCGTCGGTCGGGAACAGTTCCGATACGGCACCCGTGCCTACGTCCGTATCGAGAATCGGCACGCTACCCTTGTAGAAATCCATTACTTCCCCCTGTACTTTTTCAGTAGCGCGAGCATGTCCGGCACCGATGCCGGAAGCGGTTCGATTGTCACCGTGCCGTTCACTTCGATTGCCACGCACGGCACGCGCGTCACCTTCGGTTTCACTGCACCCCACAGCGCGGAAAACGTCTCGGTGTCGTTGTCGGTCGTGGCGTCCTTGTCCAACCGCCGCCACCCGTTCTTGTCGCCGTCCTTCGTGCAGTTCGCCGTCAGGTACTGTTCCACTTCCTTGCCGTACAGAACGCCGAACTGCGCCGCGGGCAGCACCGCCGCGGACTCGTACACGAGCAGCACGCGGAACGTTTCCACCTTCGGCGCGGGCGGGTCGGGGTCCACCGGCGTAGGCGGCACCGGTGCCGCGCCACCGATCACCACCGTCACAACCGCCGGTTCGGTGGGGTCGTCCTTCACACTGCTGTAGGCGAGAAGTCGATAGCGCCCCGGCTTGCTCGCCGTAACGACCGTTGCTTTCTTGTCCGAGAGCAGGTCGCTAGGGAAAACCCGGAGTCCGGGGTCCAGTGCGACGAACTTGACCGCCTTCCCGTCCGTCTTCGCGCGGATGGTAACGAAGTCAGAAACTTCGCCCTGAACTTCTGACGGCACCGTGACCGGCGGTGCGGCAACGCTGCCGCTCGCCCACACGAGTACCGCGAACACTGCTAAGCGCACGTTACACCCCCTGAAATAGTCCCAAGTCTTCCGGCACCACTGCCGCCGCGAGTCGCCGCTTGATGATCTCGCAGTGCGCCCAATCCAGTTCGACGCCCACAGCGTCGCGCCCTTCGAGTTGCGCGGCAACGAGCGTCGAACCGCTGCCCGCGAACGGGTCGAGCACGCGCCCGCCTTCCGGCGTCACCAATCGCACCATCCACCGCATCAGCGAGAGCGGCTTCACGGTTGCGTGGAAGTTATGAGCGGGCGCGACGTTTCCGCTTATCTTCAATCGCGCTCCTGATGGAACACTCCCGACACCGGGAAGAGATGCCGTCCGAGCGAGGGTAATACTCACACTCGGGCTGCATGATTCCGCACTTCTTGCACGGTTTCCACCACACTCCGTCTCGGAGTTCGCATCCACTGTGAAGGCGCTTGTGGGTGAGCGCGTCAACCAACTCAAGGTTGCCGATGACGTTATTGAGTTTGTTTTCGTCTTTGTGGTGAACCTGCATTCCGGCGGGGATTGCCCCGTAATGTTGCTCCCAAACAAGAACATGCTCCATGCGGAAGCGTCGCTGAACGGTACACCACACCCTTCGATAACCCTTGGGGGTGATGGTGCCGTATCCACCCGGAGCCTTGCTTTTCGGACCTGACTTTCCCATGATGTACACCCTTGAGGTAGTGAAGATAATTCTACCTCAATTATCTCATCACAGTCAAGCCCGGCATTTCGTTCGCTCTTGGAACTTTTAGCACAGTAGAAGAACCGGGCCGCGGTGCGGGTGTCGCCGAAGCCGGTTAGCGGCGTGCCCGTCTCTTCTGTGGAACCGAACGCATACTTCGCGCGCCGGACGCCGCACGGCTTGCCGCTCGTCTTCTCCCCGAACGCCGCGAACGCCTCCATCACCTCGTCGGAGCCGTCGTGAACGACGTTAGCGGGGTAGCGGCCGATGTCCGAACTGCCGACGCACTTGATTCTGCGCTCGGGTTGTGTGTGCGCCTGCTCGAACTTGCGCCCGCCGCTTGTCATGAACATCGGCACCTGTTCGCCATCTGTCGGCACCCGGCACCCATCAATCCCCAACGGCAGCACGCGAGGACCCGGCTTGCGCGCCAAGAGGATCGGCTCCCACGCGGGCTTGAGGCACCCTTGCCCTTTGGGGTATCCGGACCCGTACATCCACATCAGGCAATCGCGCAACTCGAAGCCCGCGTCTTCGACGGCGCACGCGAGCCGGTGATAGGTCCGCGTGCCGCCCATCGCCAGCATGTACCCGCCGGGCTTCAGCACGCGCAGCACGGCGCGCCACGTCTCCGGGTCGAACGCAACGCCGGAACGGTCCCACGCCTTGCCCATGAAGCCGAGTTCGTAGGGCGGGTCGGTGCAAACGCTGTCGAACGTGTCCGGTGCGTACACCGTCAACTCGCCGCGACAGTCGCCGTGCAGAACATCGACACCCATTCGCACCCCCAAGAGACGTGCGAGCATGATAGCGCCGGGGCGCTTACTTTGCCGCAGTGAGCGCGGCGAGTTGCGATTCAAGACGATCGATCTTCGCCCGCAAGTCGTCGCGGCCCCGCTCGCTCGTCTCGTGCCGCTCGCGGCACTTCGCCAACTCCTCGCGCATCTCGATCAGTCCTTCGCCGTGGAGCGCCGCGTCCTGCTGAATCTCCATGACTTTCAAGTCGAATTCTTGTTTGTCCTTCGCCGCCAACCGCTCGAACTCGGCCTTATCTTTCGCCAGTTTCCGCGCGTTAAAGTTGGCCGCGACGGTGCCCGCGAGCGACAGAACCGCCATTGCGAACCCCGCCCACGTTGCAGCTTCCATCACGTTATCCCCACAGTAGCGCGTAACGCTGGTCGTGCGTCATCGAGAAGCAGCCGTGTAGGAAATCCTGCACGGCGTCGGCGGCGGCTTCCTTCTGCGCGGGCGGCACCAGTTCCGGGCGGCGCACCTTCACGTTCACCGTGCCGCAATCGCTGAGCGTGACCACCACCGCGAACCACCTGCGCCCGCAGCGGCGGATACACTCGAAGTGCCACCGGGCTACCACCCGGCGCGGTTGCCGCTCACGGTTCCGACCGCGATGCCGCTTCATGCCATCACTTGGCACGGGACGGGGGAACCGGCAGCGGTGCCGCTAGGCGAATAGGCCACGGTCGAGCACCTTCGCCACCCGCTCACGGCAAATCTTCGCGTAAGCGGGCTCCTTCTCGATGAGGATGCAACGACGCCCTTCGAGAGCGGCAGCGATGCCGGTCGTGCCCGAACCGCCGAAAGGGTCAAGGATGAGGTCGCCGGGGTGGGTGAGTCGGCGAATCATCAGTCGCATCACGTTTAACGGCTTTGGACATGGGTGTTTCGTGTCGCCCTCTCGCATAAACCCGACACCAACACCGCCCGAAATGTGAATCGTGTCGCTTTTGAGCATCTTGTTGACACTTCCGAAGCCCTTTAAATCATCACCCCACGCAAGAACCGGCATCCACTGGCTAAAACCATACTTCCCGAAGGTGCCCGTAGTGTTCCATGTCACAGCCAGAACCCAATCAGCGGGCGGGTATAGGGAAATTTGCGTCTGCCCCGGCGTCACGAACACCCGCCGCGAGAGACGCTGGCATTCGGGCATGAACCCCGCAATTAGCGACGCGAGATTCTCACGTGTGTCGTCGTGCGAAATATACTTGAAACCCAATCCATAGGGCGGGTCAGTTATTACAGCATCAACGCACCCATCGGGCAGCGTTCGCAGCACGTCGAGGCAATCGCCTTCAACGATGCTCACCGGGTTCTCGTCGGTCGGCATCTCGAACGCCATTAACGCCCTCCCATGACCGGCACCAATGCCGCTTCCTCGCACCGGAACGCGAACTCGTCTTGCCAGAATCCGAGCAGCCACCACAGCCACCGCCGCGCCGCACGCACAGCGTCCTCGCGCGAGTCCCACACGCCGAGCGAACCCGCCCGCCACCGGCAGCGGTGCCGCTTGAACCGCACCGCGGGCACCTCCACCGGCGCGCCCTCTATCCAAATCCTAGCGCACCAGCCCCCGAGCCGTCCCGAGTACCGCACCGCCCACGGCCGCTTGTGCGAACGGTTCAAGTGGACCGCCCACGCCGCGCCGTACCGCTCGAAGTACCACCGCGCCACCGCCTTCGCACTGTCCCGCGGGTGCCGGTGGCGCGAATCGGGAACGGGGTAGACGTGCCGCCCGATCTTCACTTTGCCCGCCCAGATGTCGCGCCCTTGCAGGTCGCGCCCGCGGTAGTAGACGTGGCGATAGCCCGAACTGCGGTCCCCATCGACGGGCACGCGCAACGGGTCGGGCGAGAGAGGGTCCGAGGTGCGCACGCTTGCCCCCGCAATCGTGGTTGCGTTAGAATGCAGTGCGCGGAGATTGTGGACGCCGGGCGCGAGCGGGGGCTTAGCGCCCGGCGTCGTTTCGTTCTGCCTTCACATGGCAGCGGAGAGGGGAACCGGCACCAATGCCGCCCGTGCGCCGAGCTAAGGCTCAGAAGGCGGAACCGGTGCGTCCCCCAACCCGTCGTTCAAGGTGCCGCCCATCGCCAGCGCGATAATGTCCGGCTCGAGGATGCGCGCCGCGCCGCGGGATTCGCGCTCGTCGTTAATCCACGTAAACGCGAGCCGGAACAGCGCCCGCGTCGCCACAATGACCGGCTCGTTCGATGTGAGGAACGCCGTCACCGCCTCGGCGCGAGTGCGCCCCAACTCCCGCGCCGCGACCGCCTCGGCGCTCAGGTCGAGCGCGAGAACTGCCGCGACCGCGGGCGAGTCTTCCGCCACGCCGTCGATGCGGACCCGCAGCCCGTCGGCGCGCTCCACCACGAGCCAACCGGGTTGCGCGGGTTGCGCGCCGATCAGCGCACATCCCGCGCACGCGGAGTCGGCAGCTTGCGCCGTGGCGGTCAGTTCGAGAATCGCACTCACGCGAACACCCTCACAGTT
>JACCDG010203186.1_pt1 | contig 28427 bp, 27 predicted proteins | sample 7442471 | NCBI WGS metagenome assembly JACCDG01 (sample SAMN15323444, study PRJNA562643) | freshwater metagenome | isolation source: river surface water | place: USA:Blue River Watershed | collected 2017-08-17 | reverse complement strand
CTGGGCGGCGTTAATTACTCCTTAAAGGCCTTGATGGAGCGAGGCATGGTCAAGGTGCAGAACTTCTCTAGGAGCGAGCGTAAGCTGGCCTACGCCTACGTACTGACGCCGCATGGCCTCGCCGAGAAGACCAAGCTCACCGCAAGATTTTTGAAGCGCAAGATGGACGAGTACGAGGCGCTTAAAGCGGAGATTGACTCGCTGCAGGTCGCCTTAAACGGTAAGCGTCAAACTTCTTTAATGTTTGATAACGAGCATTAGCGTGCAGAAAACCTCAACCATCAATGTCACACCAGTCATCCTCTGCGGGGGATCTGGTACTCGCCTTTGGCCGCTCTCGCGGGCGGGCTTTCCTAAGCAGTTTCTAGTGCTCTCTGGAACGACTAGCCTCTTTCAGCAGGCAGTTGAGCGAGTGAACTCTATTTCATCTAATCATATTTCTGTGGGTGAAACGCTTGTCGTGACAGGCGAGGAGCACCGCTTCATCGCGCTCGAGCAATTAAGAGAAATACCATCTGTGTCCGCTAAGCTTCTCCTAGAGCCGGAGGCTAAGAATACTGCGCCGGCGCTCACTTTAGCTGCCTTGCAGTCACTAACTCATGGTAACGATCCTATATTGGTGGTGACCCCGGCTGATCAGACAGTACAAAATTCTGAAGCTTTTGTTAATGCTATTCAACGCAGTATTAAGCTAGCTGATGCTGGTTCAATTGTAATCTTGGGCATCAAGCCAAACGGCCCTGAGACAGGCTTTGGTTATATTAAGCAGGCCGGTACAGCAGGGGGTTTGGGTGAATTTGAGGTTAACCAGTTTGTAGAGAAGCCTGACTTGGAGACGGCAGAAGCCTATCTAGCCTCAGGCGATTACAGCTGGAATGGCGGGATGTTTGTTGTTCGTGCGAGCGTTTGGATTAAGGCCCTTAGCCTCTTCAGGAAAGACATTCTCACTGCAGCAGAAAATGCTTTTAAAGAATCAACAATTGATGAGCAATTTATTAGGCCTAACAATGAGCTTTTTAGGACAATTCCTAGTGAGTCGGTTGACTATGCGGTAATAGAAAAGTGCCCGGGTTCAGAATTTGTAATTAAGGTAGTACCGCTCGATGCGGGATGGAATGATTTGGGTGCATGGGATGCTGTATGGCAGGTGGGTGATAAAGATGAGAGTGGTAACCTGATCAAAGGAGATGCACTCCTAGAGGGTTCTACGAATAACTTAATCCATGCCAGCCACCGTCTTGTGAGCGCCGTTGGCGTTAATAATCTAGTCATTATCGAGACCGCAGATGCCGTGATGGTGGCTGATCGAAGTCAGAGCCAGCACGTTAAGAAAATTGTAAGCCAACTATCGGATCAGGCACGTGAAGAGCACGTGCTACATCGTAAGGTATCACGTCCGTGGGGTTGGTTTGATACCATTGACGTGGGTGACAAGTTTAAGGTGAAGCGTATTCAGGTAAACCCCGGGGCAAGTTTAAGCCTCCAGAGCCATGTAAAAAGGGCTGAGCACTGGGTAGTTGTCAAAGGATCTGCTCAGGTCGCTTGTGGTGACAAGGTGATCACCTTAAAAGAGAATGAATCGACGTTTATTCCTTTGGGTGAGAAACATCGACTATCAAATCCATCCGCTGAGATACTAGAAATTATCGAGGTGCAGTCAGGAAGCTATCTCGGTGAGGATGATATTGTAAGGTTTGATGATGGCTACGGACGAAATTAACGATGCTTAAATCTCAAAAAATATACGTCGCAGGACATCGCGGAATGGTGGGCTCTGCTATTGTTAGAAGGCTGCAAGCAGATGGTCACAAGAATATTGTTGTGCGAACACACGCGCAACTGGATTTAACCAATCAATCCGCTGTAAATGAGTTTTTTGATATTGCTCGACCAGATGAAGTTTATCTGGCAGCAGCAAAAGTTGGTGGAATTCATGCCAACAACACCTACCCGGCTGAGTTTATCTATGAAAACTTGATGATGGAAGCTAATGTTATCAATGCTTCATGGAAAAATGGCGTTCAAAAACTTCTTTTTTTAGGGTCTAGCTGTATCTATCCCAAGTTGGTTAATCAACCGATGTCGGAGAATGCTTTGCTAACGGGTACCTTAGAGCCAACAAATGAGCCCTATGCAATTGCAAAGATTGCAGGAATTAAACTCTGTGAGAGCTACAACAGGCAATACGGTGTTGATTACCGTAGTGTGATGCCAACCAACTTATATGGTCCCGGCGACAACTATCATCCAGAAAACTCACATGTCATTCCAGCACTCATTAGAAGGTTTCATGAGGCCAAGGTTTTAAATAAACCATATGTGACTATTTGGGGGACCGGAACCCCTAGGCGAGAGTTTTTGTACGTGGATGATATGGCTGCGGCCAGCGTTCATGTCATGAATTTAGATAAATCAATTTATGAGGCCCACACCCACCCGATGCAGAGTCATCTTAATGTCGGCTTTGGGGATGATGTTACCATTTCTGAATTAGCAATTTCGGTAAGTAAGGCTGTTGGATACTCTGGTGAAATTAAGTTTGATGTGAGTAAGCCTGATGGAACGCCGCGTAAATTAATGGATAGTCAACGATTGAATGCATTAGGCTGGAATGCAAAAGTTGATTTAAAAGATGGCCTTAAAAAAGCGTATGCGGACTTTTTAGTGCACGCTGATACATTGAGAATGCAATAGGAATAATGGATATGACAAAAAAAGTAGCCTTAATTACTGGAGTGACTGGTCAAGATGGATCTTACTTGGCTGAATTTTTATTAGAAAAGGGCTATGTGGTGCATGGCATCAAACGCCGTGCGAGTTCTTTTAATACCCAGCGAGTCGACCATATCTACCAAGATCCGCACATCGAGAACGCGAACTTTAAACTCCATTATGGTGACCTGACCGATACGAGTAACCTTGTGAGAATTATCCAGGAAACGCAGCCCGATGAAATTTACAACTTAGGTGCGCAGAGTCACGTGGCGGTGAGTTTTGAGAGTCCTGAATATACCGCTGATGTTGATGCAATGGGTACACTAAGAATTCTTGAAGCCATTCGTATACTAGGCCTAGAAAAGAAAACACGTTTTTATCAAGCATCGACCTCAGAGCTTTATGGATTGGTCCAAGAGACCCCACAAAAAGAAACCACGCCTTTTTATCCAAGAAGCCCATACGCCGTAGCAAAGATGTACGCCTACTGGATTACGGTTAACTATCGCGAAGCATATGGCATGTATGCTTGCAATGGCATCTTGTTTAATCACGAGAGCCCACGTCGTGGTGAGACCTTCGTGACGCGTAAAATCACTCGAGGGCTCGCTAATATTGCTCAAGGCTTAGAGAAGTGTTTATACATGGGTAATATCAATGCGCTTCGTGACTGGGGTCACGCGAAAGACTATGTGCGTATGCAATGGATGATGCTTCAGCAAAAGCAGCCGGATGACTTTGTGATTGCAACGGGAGTCCAATACACTGTGCGTCAATTCATTGAATGGTCAGCGGCTGAACTTGGGATAACATTATGTTTTGAAGATGATGGCGTAAATGAAAAAGCCATTGTTGCTAAAATTGAAGGTAATAAAGCTCCTGCTTTAGAGATTGGCGACATTGTTATGCAGATTGATCCACGTTATTTCCGCCCAACAGAGGTTGAGACTTTATTGGGCGACCCTGCAAAAGCAAAAGAAAAATTAGGCTGGGTACCTGAAATAACAGTGCAACAAATGTGCAAGGAGATGGTAGCTGCAGATCTTCAAGAGGCAAAGCAGCATGCACTTCTTAAAGCCAATGGATTTAACGTTAGTGTTAGTGCAGAATAAATAATGGGGGGTGATATGAAAGCTGTCATATTAGCAGGTGGTCTTGGCACTCGTATTTCAGAAGAAACTCACCTGAAACCTAAGCCAATGATTGAGATCGGTGGGCGCCCTATACTTTGGCACATCATGAAAATGTATTCTCACCATGGCGTGAATGACTTCGTGATTTGTTGTGGTTACAAAGGGTACCTTATTAAAGAGTACTTTGCTAATTACTTTCTCCATATGTCTGATGTTACCTTTGATATGTCTAACAATTCTATGCAGGTTCATCAAAGAAATGCGGAATCTTGGCGTGTAACGCTTGTTGATACAGGTGATGAAACCATGACTGGTGGTCGTCTGAAAAGGATTGCTCCATATGTTAATGGCGATGAGTCATTTTGTATGACTTATGGGGACGGTGTTAGTGATGTAAATATTACCGAGCTTCTAGCATTTCATAAAAAACAGGGTACACAAGCTACATTAACAGCAACATTACCTCCAGGCAGATTCGGTGCTTTAAGTATTCAAGGTGAGAAAGTTACCGGCTTTAAAGAAAAGCCTAAGGGTGATGGGGTAATGATTAATGGTGGTTTTTTTGTGCTTTCTCCAAAAGTATTAGAACTTATTGAAGGTGATGAGACTACATGGGAACAGGGTCCATTAGAGATTTTGGCTAATAATGGGGATTTGTCGGTATTTAAACATGAAGGATTCTGGCAACCGATGGATACACTCCGCGATAAGACGTACCTCGAAGAGCTTTGGACATCGGGTGACGCACCATGGAAGGTTTGGGCATGAATCCAGAATTCTGGAGGGGTAAGCGCGTATTAATGACGGGCCACACTGGCTTCAAAGGTAGCTGGCTGTCGTTGTGGCTCCAGTCAATGGGTGCTGTGGTGACTGGTTATGCCTTGAGCCCACCATCTAATCCGAGCTTATTTGAAGTGGCCAATGTGGGCAACGGTATGACGTCAGTTATAGGTGACGTTCGTGATCTAAACTTTTTGCAGAAAACGATGCTGGATGCAAATCCGGAAATCGTCATTCACATGGCGGCACAGCCACTGGTGCGTAACTCTTACGTAAACCCTGTTGAGACCTATGCAACCAACGTCATGGGCTCCGTGCACCTTCTTGAGTCGGTACGCAACACCAAGAGCGTAAAGGCGGTGGTGAATGTCACCAGTGACAAGTGCTACGAGAACCGTGAGTGGGTTTGGGGTTACCGTGAAGATGAGGCTATGGGTGGGTATGATCCTTACAGTAATAGCAAGGGCTGTGCAGAACTTGTTACGGCCGCATATCGTTCTTCATTTTTTAACCCAGAACAATACAAAGAGCACGGCGTTGCAGTTGCGTCTGCCCGAGCGGGTAACGTAATCGGCGGCGGTGACTGGGCAGTCGATAGACTTATTCCGGACTTCATCCGTGCGATTGTCGCTGGTGAGACGGTTGTAATCCGAAGCCCTAACGCGATCCGCCCTTGGCAGCACGTTTTGGAGCCGCTTAGTGGTTATCTTGTATTGGCTGAAAAGCTCTATACCCAGGGTCCTCAATTTGCTGAGTCATGGAACTTTGGCCCAAGTGAAGCTGATGCGAAGTCGGTTGAATGGATCATTAATGAGCTCGTCAGCCATTGGGGTGATGGTGCGAGCTTTAGGATTGATTTGAGCCCTCCCAGTTTGCACGAAGCGCACTTCTTGAAGCTTGACTGTAGTAAAGCGAGGATGAAAATTGGCTGGCAACCTAAGTGGGATGCGATGGAGACGATTAAAAGAATATGTTCTTGGCACAAGGCCCATTTAGAAGGGCAAGATATGAACAAATATACATTGAGTGAGATTAAGCAATATCATAAGCTGAATTAATAAATTAAGTTATGGATTAAGAGAGAGAAACTTTGAATAAGTCAGAACAAATTCGTAGTCAGATCGCAGCCCTCGTCGAAGAGTACGCTGCAATTAAATACAACCCTAAAGCTTTTGAGGCTGGCTCAACAGTTATTCCACCATCTGGAAAGGTTCTTGATGGTGATGAGTTAAAAGCTATGGTTGAAGCCTCACTTGATGGCTGGCTAACGACAGGACGTTTTAATGAAGCTTTTGAAAAGAAATTAGCGAGTTATTTGAGCGTTCGCTATTTGTTAACAACCAACTCTGGGTCTTCAGCCAATTTATTGGCATTTTCAGCATTAACCTCTGACAAACTCGGTGATCGTGCAATTAAGCCAGGCGATGAGGTAATTGGTGTTGCTGCGGGATTCCCAACAACAGTTAACCCGATTCTACAATTTGGGGCTGTACCTGTATTCGTAGATATTGAGATGACTACCCATAATATCGATGTCACCAAGATTGAGGCTGCAATTAGTCCGAAAACAAAGGCCGTGATGTTGGCACACTCTTTAGGTAACCCTTTCAACATTAAGGCAGTGATGGAGATTTGCAAGAAGCACAATCTCTGGCTGATTGAGGACAACTGCGACGCGCTTGGTTCACGTTACAATGGACAACTCACTGGTACCTTTGGCGATATCGGTACATTAAGTTTCTATCCAGCCCACCACATCACCATGGGTGAGGGCGGGGCCGTGTTTACGAACAACTCCAAGCTCAAGATGATCATCGAGTCGTTCCGTGACTGGGGCCGAGACTGCTACTGCCCTGGCGGTAAGGACAACACATGCGGCAAGCGCTTCTGCTGGCAGTTGGGTGACCTGCCTGAGGGTTATGACCACAAGTACACATACTCACACGCTGGGTATAACCTTAAGATCACGGACATCCAGGCCGCCTGTGGTTTGGCGCAGCTTGATAAACTTGAAAGTTTCGTGCAGGCACGTAAGGATAACTTTAAGTACCTAAGCGACCGCCTAAAGTCCTGTAAGGACTTCCTGATTCTACCTGAGGCTACTGAGAACAGTGACCCTTCATGGTTCGGCTTCTTGATCACGATTAAACCAGAGGCAAATATCCGCCGTGTGGATCTGCTTGAATACTTAGACCAGCACAAAATTGGCACGCGTCTGTTATTTGCAGGTAACTTAACGCGTCAGCCTTACATGAAGGGCAGGAACTTCAGAGTGAGCGGTAAGTTAACAAATACGGATATTGTGATGAATGACAGCTTTTGGATAGGTGTCTATCCTGGTCTTAGCAGAGAGATGCTTGATTTTACGGTTGATAAGATTGAATCTTACTTAGGTGTAAATTTTCAATAATGGTTAAGAAAATTCGTGTTGCAGACTATATTGCACAGCGCTGTGTTGAAGCAGGTGCAAAGCATGTCTTTCTTGTAACCGGTGGAGGTGCAATGCATCTTAATGATGGTTTTGGTAGGCATCCAAAACTAACACCGGTATGTTTTCACCATGAGCAGGGCGCTGCGATTGCTGCGGAGAGTTATTATCGTGTAACCAATCGATTGGCCGTGCTTAATCTGACAACAGGCCCTGGAGGAATCAATGCCCTAAACGGTGTCTACGGCGCTTACGTTGACTCACTTGGAATGCTAATTGTTTCTGGGCAGGTTAAGCGAGAGACATATCTGCGTAACTATCCAATTCCACTCCGCCAGTTAGGTGACCAAGAGGTTGACATTGTTTCTATGGTTAGGCCGATCGTCAAATACGCCACTGTTCTTCAGGATCCATTGAGGGTTAAGGAGGTGATGGATAAAGCGGTTTTCTTAGCTACCTACGGAAGGCCAGGGCCAGTTTGGATTGATGTTCCTGTTGATGTTCAAGCTGCATTGATTGATCCTACGGAGTTGCTTGGTTTTGATGGTGACCTACGTGCTTTATCTTCTGATCCTGATGTAACTGACAATACGAAACTTGAGTTGAGTAGTAATCTTATTGAAGCTTCTGATGTAGATATTTATAAAGTTATTGAGAAGCTTAAATCTGCAAAACGGCCAGTGCTTTTTGCGGGAGCGGGTATTCGTTTGTCTGGCATGTACGAAGAATTTTTAGCCCTTGTGAATATATTAAAAATACCTGTGGTTACTGGGTGGAATGCACATGATGTGCTGGCTAATGACAGCCCATATTTTGCTGGAAGACCTGGGACTGTGGGAGATCGAGCAGGTAACTTCACGGTTCAGAATGCTGACTTTTTAATAGTGCTCGGTAGCCGATTAAACATCCGTCAGGTTAGTTATAACTGGAAGAGTTTTGCGCAGAATGCTTGGAAGGTCATGGTTGATATTGATCGGGCGGAACTAGATAAGCCAACATTACAAACTGACCTAAAAATTCAAGCAGACCTCAGAAATTTCATCCCTAAGTTGACTTTGGCTCTTAATGACTTTTTATCACCCGAGTCTCACCAAAAATATCTAAACTGGTGTAAGGATCGTGTGGTCAAGTATCCTACAGTATTACCAGAATACAAAGCTGGATCAACAACAATTAATCCTTATGTTTTTATTGAGGAGCTTTTTAAGCACCTAGGATCTGATGATGTTGTGATAACCGGCAACGGTTCTGCTTGTGTCATTGGCTTTCAGGCCGCCAATCTTAAGCAGGGTCAAAGGCTATACACAAACTCTGGGTGTGCTTCTATGGGTTATGACCTTCCTGCAGCGATAGGCGCATCGATAGCTATCGGTAACAAAAAAATTATTTGTCTAGCAGGTGACGGCAGTCTCATGATGAACTTGCAGGAACTGCAGACAATGGTGGGCTATAAATTACCTATCAAAGTTATTGTCTTAAACAATAATGGATACCTTTCAATAAGGCAAACACAACAAGCATATTTTTCTGACAACATGTTCGGTGTAGGTCCTAATGATGGAGTAAGTTTTCCTGACTTTGTTAAATTGGCTAAGGCTATGGATATAGACTCATGCAGGGTAAGCAATTTGGAGGAGTGGTTGAACCCTAATACTCAGCAACTTCTTAATAGTGATTCATTTGCGCTCATCGAAATTATGATTGATCCTACACAGCAGTTTTCTCCTAAATTGGCTTCCAGAAAAATGGATGATGGGACCATGATCTCGCCTTCTCTTGAAGATATGGCGCCTTTTCTCTCTAGAGAAGAGCTAGCTTCGAACATTTATCAAGATGATTAATGAAAAACATAGCCTTATTGCATTTGATTTAGATGGTACTTTAATTGACAGTGCAGATGTGGTGCTGACTATAATAAATCATCAAAGGCTAGCCATGCAAAAGCAGCAGTTGAAGAAATATGAATTATATCCATGGATAAGCCTTGGGGGCTTGGATTTAATTTCAAATGCATTGGATATTTCAATCGATAGCTGTAATGATTATTTAAAGGCGTTCCGAGATCAATACAGAAGCATTAATACACCAAAGAACTCATTGTTTCCTGGGGCTGTTGAGCTTTTAAAGTTCCTAAAAAATAATAACTACCTTATGGTTCTTATTACTAATAAACCTAGAGATCTCGTGAATAAAATTTTTTCGGAGACAGAATTAGGCAACTTTTTTGATTTTTCATTGGCCGGAGATGACTTAAGTATAAAGAAACCTAATCCATGCATTATTCATCATTGCTGCGACTATTTTAATGTTGATACTAAAGAAATTGTTCTAATTGGAGATAGTTCAATTGATCAAAAAACAGCAATTAATAGTTCTATAGATTTTATTTTTTTTAGTGGTGGCTATGATGATGGCGTAGATCTTCAGTCTATCGATTGTAGTTTTAATAGCTATGAGATTTTTTTGAATAATTTAAAGCAATTGAAAGTTAAAAATGAACTCTTGTGAAAGAAAAATGCTTAATTTACTAAAAAAGCTTTCATCTGAATATGGAGCTTGCTCAGTTAAGGCTGAGTTTGAGGCTGAGGGAACAAGAACGGATGAGCTTCTTCGGCTGATAGAAATTGCCAGAAAGGCAAATGTGGGGGTCGCTCTTAAAATCGGTGGGTGTGAAGCTGTTAGAGATTTGATTGAAAGTAAGCAAATAGGGGTGGAATATTTGATTGCGCCGATGGTTGAAACTGATTATGCATTGAGTAAGTTTATTGAAGCAAAAAATAAAATCTATTCAGCAGACGAACAAAAAGATACTGATTTTCTTATTAATATTGAAACAATTACTGGGTTTTCTAATTTAAGTAAAATATGTAATGTTGCAAAATCAGAGGATGGTATTGATGGAATAGTTTTTGGCAGGGTTGATTTTTGCGGGTCTTTATTAATAGATAGAGACGAAATAAATTCAGATGATATAACTAGTTATTGTATTGAAACAGCATCTGTTGCTAAAACCGCTAATTTAGATTTCGTTGTGGGTGGCGGTGTATCCTCATTATCTATTCCTGCTTTAAGAAGTATTAAAGATAAACATTTAAGCAGATTTGAAACTAGGAAAGTTATTTTTAATGCATCGTCACTTGAAAACAAAAACATTTCAAATGCATTGCTAGATGCCGTTCATTTGGAGCTGCTATGGTTGCTAAATAAGCGGGACCATTACGCAATGATAACTTCTGAAGATGATAAAAGAATAAATATGTTAGAGGGTAGGTGGAATATCTTGAAAAATCAGGTGGGTGTATAAATGAAATGTAAATGTTGCGAAGGTCGAAGATCTGAACATATTTATTCGCCAATAGGAAGTAAGACTTCGCTAAAGATAAAAATATGTAAAGACTGTGGACTTATTTTTGCGGATTCTAAAGAGATTGATTATTCAGAGATAAAAAATTTTGAATTTAGAAACTTAAGTTGTGATGCTGACTATTCATTAGTAAGGGTTGGTAAAGCACAGATGATAGATACGGTATTTAATCTTTTTGACTCGTACAGAATAGATCGAGGAAATATCAAAAATATATTAGATATGTCTTCTGCTAGGGGGCATTTTGCATTAAGAGCGAAAGAATACTTTGTTGACTCTATTGTGGATTGTATTGAGCCAGATGTTTATATGACTGATAGTTATAGAAATGTTGACAGGGTGAACGTTCATCATCGGAAATACAAAGAATATGAACCCAGTGTTAAGTATGACTTAATATACTCATGCCACTCTCTTGAGCATTACAGGGATCCCGTTTCTAATTTGCAATGGATTTACAGCAACCTTAATGATACGGGCTATTTTTACATTGAGGTTCCAAATATAGATGCTATCGATAATAAGAATAATGTAGATGAGTTCTTCTATGATATGCATCTTTTCTATTTTGAAAAAAATACTCTCGAAAATATACTACATAAAGTTGGGTTTGAGGTTGTTGCTAATAATAGTAACTTGGGCAGTTTGGCTTTTCTATGTAAAAAAAACAACGACGTAAGGTCACTAAACTATATTAATTCGTATGATAAGAACTCTAAGCTAATTAATTTATACAAGATTAACGTATCAAAAAATCGTTCAAATATTAAATCTCACATATCAGACATTCAAGATTTCTTAGACTGCAACGCTGGAAAGTCGGCTATTGTTGGTTGCGGAAGAGTGCTGGATTTTCTCCTTAGATATTGTGATCTCGAAATTAAAAATGATACTTTTTTAATTGATAATTTTTTATCAGAGGCAACCAAAATCATTTATGGAAAAAAAATATATAAATTTGATGAGTTAGCTAATTTAACCAATATAGATAGAGTGGTTATTTTAGCAAAAACGTCTTCTAATGCTTTGGTTGAAGACATTAAAAATATATGGCCCAATGCTTCGGTGCTTACAGTTGGCGATTTTTTAGATGAGTAACATTTTCGTAATAAGCCAGCCCAGATCAGGCTCGTCTATGCTAGCTAACTTAATTGGAAGTGCTGGGTATGTTAGCTATACAGCAAAAAATTCAACACTTCTATCCCCATCTACTCAGAATAAATCAGGATATTTTGAAGACGTTAAGTTGATGCTACTTAATGATCAGTTGATAAAATCATTATATGGATCAGACTTTAGTTTTTTGTATCCGCCTAGTGATGAATCAAGAAAATTCAACTATTCAAATTATGAAGCTAATATTCCTGAGGACTATTTTTACGATATTTTCGAAGAAACTTTATATCTCCCTGATGATTTTATAGTTGACCCTAGTAAATATACTGGAATATCGTGGGATGTTTGGGGGCTGACTCGAATGCTTCCTGGCAAGAAGTGGTATAGGTGTTATTCTAATTTCGGTGTTTGCAACAAACATGAAATGCTTGTTGCAAAGAAAGAAATAGAAAATGAGATAAATAACTCAACAAACTATGTAATTAAAGATCCGCGCTTTAGCTTAACGATGGAACTCTATAATTTTCCAGAGTTTGAGAATAATAAGTTTATTTTTCTCACACGTTCAAACGACTCAGTTATTGATAGCATGCGAAAACATTACGGACCTAGAATGTTTAGTGAAAGTTATTTAGAAAATTCAAATTATGTCAGCAATCATTTTAATCATAAGATTGGATATATGAGCTATGACAATTTCAACACCCGGTATAACTTTCTCAAAAATACTTGGTGTAAAGATAATTGGATAGAGATTGCTTATGAAAAAATTACAAATAAAGACTCTCAGGAGCTGGAAAAATTAGAAAGTTTTTTAGATTCTAAAATTGACAGGCTCATCATATCAAGTTGATTATGAAAATACTAATTACAGGAGTCACGGGTTTTTTTGGAAGATCATTGTTGAATTATATTAACGTGATGGCTGAGTCTGATACTTCTATTAATGTCATTGGCTTAAGCCGGGACCCGGCACTTTTTTATTCTCGTTATCCTAAATATAAAAAATATAATTGGTTGAAAGTTGAAGAAGTTGATCTTCTTGACCGAGCAGTTTTGAATAAACTGGGAGGGGACTTTACTCATGTATTCCACTTTGCCGTAGACTCAACAAACGGTCCTAAGATGAAAGGAATTGAGAGGTTTGATCAGATATATTATGGGGCAAGAAATCTATTGGATTTTTGTCTTTTCAACAATATTCAAAATATATTAATGACTAGCTCTGGTGGTGTATATGGTGACGTTCCGAGTGAACTTATGGCTTGCAATGAGGAAACCTTGCCTAGATTAAATCCGTTTTCTCAAAAAGCAACATATTCGCTCTCTAAGTGTTTGGTTGAGCATTTAGGCTATATTTACTCACTTGAGACTAACCTAAATGTAAAAACTGCAAGATGCTTTTCTTTTGTTGGCGAAGATCTTCCGTTGAATGCTCATTATGCAATAGGTAATTTTATAAATGACGCACTTTTCAATGAATCTATTGTTGTTAAGGGTGCAGGTAATGCTGTTAGATCATATATGTATCAGGCTGATTTGGCTGAGTGGCTTTTTAATATTATGTTGTTTGGTGAGTCAGGTTGTTGTTACAACGTAGGCTCAGATTTTCCAATCTCAATTTTAGATTTATCTTATAAAGTAAAAAATATTTTAAGTCCTAATAAGGAAGTAAAAGTATTAAATAAAGAAACTTTTAAAACTAACACTTATTTACCAGATATTACAAAAGTCAAAGATGAATTAGGGATGTCTTTAAAATATGATCTTGATAATTCAATAATATGTACAGCAGAAAAAATTCTTAATGGCTATTAATAACGCAAACAATCCCTGGCATAACTATGTCGTTAATAAAACTACGCGAGCAAAACAGAAAAACCAAATTCCTTGTGTGATTTGGTTTACAGGTTTAAGTGGTTCAGGAAAGTCTACAGTTGCAGGGAAATTGGAGGAGGCGCTAACTCTTAGAGGTTATCACACGTATTTGCTGGACGGGGATAATATGCGGCATGGATTGAATAAGGACCTTGGTTTTTTAGATATTGACAGAGTTGAAAATATAAGGCGTGTTGGTGAAGTATCTAAGCTTTTTGTGGATGCCGGAATTATTGTTTTAACAGCATTTATCTCACCATTTAAATCAGATCGAAATATGGTTAAAGATTTATTGGGTCCTAATGAATTTATTGAAGTTTTTATGAATACTTCACTAGATGTCTGTGAAAAGAGAGATTCAAAAGGTCTTTATAAAAAAGCTAGAAAGGGTGAAATTAAGAATTTCACTGGAATAGATTCCAAATATGAAATACCTGAGACTCCCTCAATTGTTTTGAATACTGAAAAACAAAATGTTGAGAGTTGTGTAGAGCAAATAATAAACTATTTAATGAGTAACAAAATTATCTCATATGGAGACTCAATAGTTTGAGTCCTTCAATTATTACAGAGGGATTAGTAGATAGCTTGATAAAAATTTCTTTATTGGCAGGCGAGTCTATATTAAAAACATATAGAAACTCTCAATCTTTTCCTGTGAAAACAGAGCTGGTCTCACATAAGTTTGATTTAAGTCCATTAACTACAGCTGACATACGTAGTCACAATATCATTGTGACAGAACTTGATAAGCTAGATGAAAAATTTCTAGTTATTTCGGAAGAAAATTACCTTGATTTGGAAATTAATTCATTGCCTGATATTTACTGGCTAGTTGACCCTTTAGATGGAACTAAAGAGTTCTTAACTGGTACCGACGAATTTACAGTAAACATATGTTTAATTAAGTTGGGTGAACCTGTTTTTGGAATTATCTATGCCCCGGCACTTGACGAACTTTATTATGGCGGAGTTGATTTTGGATCTTTTTCAGTCAAGAATAAATCGAAAACAGTAATTAACTGCTTGCCTTGGAGCAAAAAAAATAGACAAACAATTTTAGTAAGTAGAAGTCATCTAAACAAAAGAACTGAAGAATTTATCGCCTCTTTTTCAACTTCCAATATATTTTCAATAGGAAGTTCATTAAAGTTTTGTAGGATCGCAGAAGGGCTAGCAGATCTCTATCCGCGATTGGCACCCACTTATGAATGGGATACTGCGGCAGCTCAAGCGATTCTAGAGGGGGCTGGCGGTTATGTCTGCGATTTAAATGGTAATAGATTGCTATATGGTAAAACTGAAATTTTAAATCCAAGTTTTATAGCTGGGGTGGCTCCTGTTTCATCCTGGATTGGTAAGTAACATTGAAAAAATCTAAAGCAGCTATGACTAAAACAAACATAACAGTTTTTATTGAAGTCTATAATGAAGAAGCAAGAATAGAATCTTGCCTAAAGAACTTTTCATGGGCTGACCAGATAGTTGTTTTTGATAAAAACTCATCTGATCGTACGAAAGAAATAGCAGAGAAATATGCAACTGATGTTATATCTGTTCCATACGGTGATGCTAGTGAAAATGTTATAAATAACATTTCTCAGCACCCCTGTTCCGAGTGGTGCCTGTTTCCAACTGCTTCGAGTCTGATTCATCCCGAATTAGTCAGAGAGGTAGTTAAATTAACTTCTAACCCAAGTTTTAGTTACGATGTGATTGGAATGCCACTTGGATTTTACTCATTAGGAATAAGAAGTAAGCTTTCTCCTTTTGGGTCTTCTCATAAACACATTCTCATAAGAAGGACTGCACTTGTTCTTTCAAACAAGTTACATCATGAAGTTTCTTATGATAGTAAAAAAATATATGACATTCCTTACTTGAGTCATGATGCTGTCTTATATCATTGTACACATAAAAACATTGAATCCTATATTCCTCAAATTGCGAGATATACAAGATATGAATCTGAGAATGATATTTCCATAACTCAATACCAGGCATTTAAAGATATTGTAAAAGCTTTTTTATACGTGTTAATTCGTCGTAAAACAATCTTACTCGGATGGGATGGTGTTGCTTTATCTCTTGCATATATAAGTTATTATGTTTTTAGATTTTTATTTGTTTGGGAAAAGCGCAGATCTAAAGGCGATGAAATTTATTCGCAGCTGCGTGAGGCGTTAGAAAAAGAATGGAGCCGGAGTGAGCTTTAGAGTTTTTAAAATATCTATAAATCACTTAATTATTTTATGAAAGAATCTAGATGAGAATTTTTGAACTATTTTTTAGGGTTTTTTATTATTTAAAATTTAAATTAAATAATCCTAATGTTCCCATTCTTTGGGGTGTAAAACTAGGCAAATACTACTCTCAGGATAGTCAAGACCTATATGCTTCCGCAATACTTTTTCCATATTTAAAAGATTTTTCTGATGGTTATATCATTGATATAGGATGTAATCACCCTGAAAAATTCTCAAATTCATATTTTCTTGAAAAATTTTTTAAATGCAAAACTATTGCAATAGACCCAATTGAGGAATACAGAGAACATTGGCGAAAATTAAGACCTAATTCAACATTTATCGCAGCTGCATTAGGCAAGAGTATCGGAAAAGTTACACTTAGCATTCCTATTCACAACGACGTTTACGATGACATGTTTAGTACTGTGTCTGAAAATAACCCAAAGATTGGCAAGGTCAAATGTATCCAACGTGAAGTGTAATGCTTAACCTTGGAATCAATTCTAGCAGAGCATCAAATTTCAAGTATTGAGTTTATTTCCATAGATGTTGAGGGGTTTGAATTGGAGGTTTTGGAAGGTATAAATTTTGAAAAAGTCTCTATTAAATGCCTGATGATTGAGAACAACACTACAAATCTGTTCGGCTCGGAAGATATTCGTATATTTCTTAAAGAAAAAGGGTACATCTTTTACTCTAGGATTGGTTACCTAGATGATGTGTTTTTACATAACTCTTTAATATGAGACATTCGATATTTATTTGGAGTAAGCATTGAAGGGTCTTGTTCTTAATTTTTCAGCAAGAGTCTTAGTGATTGCTTTTCAGTTTGTCAATATAAAACTCTACACTAACTCCTTAGACGTTAAGGAGTTAGGAGTCTTTTTCTTCTTAATTGCTGTTTCCTATTCAGCTAATGCAATTTTATTCGTGCCAATGGATTATTTCCAGCAAGCAAGAGTAATAAGCGAAATGTCTAAGTTTGGTAATGTTCAATCCTTATTACTATTAAATAGGAAGCTATTATTAAGATATATCGTCTTTAGTTTTTTAATTGTTGGAATAACTTTTATTTTACATCCTAAATTTACAATTGAAGTCATTTTGGTTATTGGACTTGCTTTGATCTTGTATATTGTTCAAGCCCTTAGAAACACTTTAAATAATTTAGGTCACGGCAATCAAGTTTCAATAAGTTTTATACAGGAAGCGGTAATTAAGGTTATCTTATTTTATTTTTTAATTAAGTATATCAATCCAGATGTAACTATTTTAGTTTCGTCATGGATTATTTCACTAATTATCACTGGGATTTATTTGGTTGTAATTGCAAAAAAACAAGGCATATTCTCAGGTGGCGGTGAAGCAGGGGAGGAGATTTTAGGGAGAGAAGTTTTTGATTTTGCTTATCCTTTTTCAGTAGGTGCTGTAGCTAATTGGTTGCAGATGCAAGGGTATCGTCTTCTTTTAGTTCCTTTGGGATATTCTGAAGTTGTTGGCATGTTTGCTACATTATCAGGAATCGGTAGTAATGCTATTGGCGCGGCTACTCTTATATATACACAGCAATTTAGTCCTAAAATTTATCAAACAAAGGGTGAGTGTATTCATCTGTATTTAAAGGGCGCCTTGATTTTAGTGATTTTGGTTTCATTGGGTTCATATATATTAGGTGAATATGTTGTTGAGATCTTAACAAATTCAAATTTTTTACAATATTGGCCATTGATATTATTTGGTGTATTAATAGATTCTTCTAATCTTTTTTCTGGGGGTATAGCAATACTTCTTTCATTAACAGGTGATACTAAAAAAGCGATGCTTTCATCATTATTGGGATTGTTTGTTTTACTTGTTCTTTTTGCATTCATATATTTTAGTAAAGTTATTACAGTTTATACCGTTGGTATACCTTTACTGATGTCACAATGGTGTGTAGTTTTATATCTATATTTAAAATTTGTTAAACGCCCATCCAAGATGTCATTGAAAAATTAGATTTTTAGATAATTATTATTTACGGAAGTAAAAATGGAAAACGCATTATCCTCAGAATTAATACCATCTCCGTTATTTACAATTGTCACGGCCTCATTTAATTCAAATTCAACATTAGAACGTACGATTTTGAGCGTTATCAATCAAAAAAGAGTGAGTTTTGAATACATCATAATTGACGGGGGGTCAAAAGATGGTTCGGTTAAGATTGTTGAGAAGTTCTTAAAAAGAATAGCTTACTTTGTAAGTGAACCTGATGCTGGAATATATTCGGCTTTCAATAAAGGCCTTAAGGCATCTAAAGGTGAATGGATCTGTTTTTTGGGATCTGATGATTACTTTTTGAATGATGATGTACTTAGTAGGTGTGCTTCTGCAATTAAATCATTACCCTTAAATGTCGGTCTCTTTTACACTAAAGTAATCGTTTTGAATAAGGCTGATCAAGCTATTGTAGAGCTTGGAGAGTCTTGGGATCAGGCCAAACAGAAAATGAATTATTGTATGTCCATCCCACACCCAGGATTGTTTGTCAGGCGTGAATTATTCGAAAAGTATGGGGGGTTTGATGAAACATTTAAAATTGCTGCAGATTATGATTTTGTTCTAAGAGTTATTAAAAAATCAGAGGTTGAGTTTAGGGGGGGGATTGTTTCGGTTGGGATGAGATTTGGCGGTGTATCCTCTGATCCGGATAATACTCTGATTGTTCTGTTGGAAGCTATAAAAGCATTAAGAAAAAATGGGCATGCTTTCCCAAAATTTAAATTTATTATCTCTTTAGTTGCAACTGTTTTACGTTTGACGTTGACTAGACTTCTGGGGTGGAAGAAGGCGTCAGTTCTTCTTGACTTCCTAAGAAGAATCTGTGGATTGAAACCCTATTTAACTAAAATATAACAAAAGGTTAAGTTTTAAATTAACTTATGGTGACAAATGAATAATAAAGTTAGTGAGCGATATCTGTCTAATGAATATCATGATAAAAATCCATCCTGGGATCTTGAGGATTCACCATGGAAAGCATCGTTGGTAAAAAAAATGATTGCTCGCCTAGACTTTAAGCCATCCTCATTTGTTGAAGTTGGTTGCGGGGCTGGAGCTGTAATTGCAGATCTCGCTGAAACTTATCCAGATGCTGAAGTTTATGGTTATGATATTGCTCCGGCAGCAAAAGAATACTGGGAACACATTAACAAAAAAAATCTTTCTTTTGTATTGGGTGATTTTCTTACGTTAAATAAAGCTCACTTTCAGCTAATGTTAGTTCTTGATGTGATAGAGCATGTTTCAGACCCGATAAATTTTTTAACAGAATTAAACAAAAAATCTGACTTCTTTATTTTTCACTTTCCGCTAGATTTGTCGGCTCTTAATGTAGCTCGAGAAACTCCTCTCTTATACGTTAGAGATAAAGTAGGTCACATTCACTATTTTACAAAGGGTTTGGTTTTAAAACTTCTTGAAGAGACTAATTACGAAATCGTTGATATCTCATATAGCGGTGCGACATTTAATTCACCGCAGAGGACATGGAAGACTGTCTTTGCATCTTTATTTCGTTTTGTATTTTATAAAATCAATAAAGATTTTGGTGTGCGAATGTTAGGAGGTGAAACATTAATAGTTTTGGCAAAAGCTAAAAAATAAATGATATGCAAGCTATCGAATAAATTTGAAGTTTCAGCAAATTTTAGTACGATCTTGTTGGAGATTCTGCTTACTAGGAAATTGAAAGTGTTGAATTATTTTGAAAAAATCAGGTGATTTTATAATCTATGCGCCTAATGTTCATAATGGTGGAGGCAAGGTGTTATTGCAAGCCTTAATTTTAGCTCTACCAGAAAAGACATTGCTGATTCATGACAAGCGAATGGTTATCGAAGGCAATGTTAACCTAAGGCTTAAATATGTTTTTCCATCTGTTTTTTCCAGATTCATGTCGGAACTTTGGCTTAAATTTAATACCACTAAGCATGATATTGTTTTTTGCTTTGGCAATCTTCCGCCCTCATTCACGCTAAGTGCCAAGGTTGTTGTTTTTGTCCAAAATAGATATTTAGTTGATGATGTTTCTTTGAATGCATTTTCAATTAAAACTAAATTGAAAATGCATCTTGAAAGGTTTCTGTTTAATCAAAATATAAAAAAAGCAGATGAATATATTGTTCAGACTCAGACTATGAAACGTTTGCTGGAGAAGAAACTTCAATGTGATTCATTGAGATCGATTCCAATTAAAGTACTTCCCTTTTTCACCTTTGCAGCTAAGTACAAAAAACAAGTTAATTCTGAAAGTGCAATGAAAGTCGAATCTTTCTCATTCATATATGTTGCCTCCGGTGAGCCACATAAAAATCATAAAGTTCTAATTGAGGCATGGAAATTATTAGCAAATGATGGGTTTTACCCTTCACTTAAGCTAACTTTGGATAAAGCAAGCTTTGCTGAATTATGTTCTTGGATCGAGCACCAAGCCAAAGCATATCATTTGCAAGTTGAAAATAAAGGAAATCTAACTCACGATCAAATCGGGCTCGCTTATAAACATGCTACCGCTCTCATATATCCATCAATGTTGGAATCGTTCGGCTTGCCTTTAGTTGAGGCTAGGCGAGTAGGATTGCCGGTGTTAGCATCCGAATTAGATTATGTACGAGATTTATTGGACCCGGAGCAAGTATTTGATCCAAACTCCCCAATATCTATTGCTAGAGCTGTAAAGCGGTTCGTTGGATTGGAAGAGCCATCCTTGCCTATTAATGACGCTAATACTTTTGTAGATCATTTGTTGGGAACCGAAGTTTAGTATTCATATTTTTGTTGCGAATTATTGTTTGCTTTGAATTTTTTACACTGCTATATGAATAACGTTTAGTAAACTGTTATGAATCTGAAATTAATTTTTTTAAAGGTAATCATATTAATAAGATAAATAAATGGATGCGAATTAACAAAATAGTCTTTGCGCTAGTTGTATTGATAGTTTTATTGGCTGCATTTACTTTGCAAAAATATCCTGGGCATCAAAGTGTTTATATACTTTTTACTTTGATTTCAAACGCTTTGCTTTACATTGGTTTTAGTAGAAACGCTATTTTTTTTGACGCCTTTATAGGGCTATTTTTTTGGCTTGGATTTTGGCTTAAGTTAACACTTAGAGTTGCTTTTTTTGAAGGATTTTTCAATGAAGCTGTAGGCAACTTCGACAAATCAGGCATAGCATTTGATAGAAGTCTGTTGGTAGCCACTTGTGGATTGTCTGGCTTACTTTTAGTGAGTTTAATTAGACGTAAATTATTTTTTAACTATCCCAAACAACAAGATAATTTTAAACAAATAAATTTATTTAATTTTTACCTAAAATACAGAAAAAACATTCTTTTTTTATTCGTATTATTTTTTATATTTATTGCTACTTCAAATGTAATGTTGGGAATATATCAAAAAGGTAGTATAACTTTAACCCAATTGCCACTAGGTTTAAATGGTTTATATAAGTGGTTGCTTTTATTTGGTTTGGCATCATTTTCCGCAGTGATTTTAAATTTTGAATTTAAACGTACCAAAAAAATATCTATCCTTGTTATATTTTTGAGTTTGCTCGAGAGTTTTTTTTCAAATGTATCAATGTTAAGTCGAGGTATGATTCTTAATGCGGGTGCATTGTTATATGGCGTATTTGTAAAATTGAATATAAATGCGATAAAGACAAGAATTAATTCTTTAGTTGTTGTTATTTTTATGTTTATTATTATGTTTGTTAGCTCCGCCTTGTTAGTGAATTATTTCCGTGCAAGTTTATTCTCCAATACTGAGTATGACATCAAGCAATCTACTAAACCATTGTTTATTGATAGATGGGTTGGCATGGAGGGAGTCATGGCTGTATCAAGCTACTCAAATTTGAGTTGGGGTTTATGGAATAAGGCCTTGAAAGAATCCTATAACGAGAATGAAAATAGTTTTTTTGATATTAATTTTATTAAATCACCATATATAAACACTGATAAAACCAAGCATCATTTTATTTCCTTGCCAGGTATTGTGGCCTTCTTCTTTTATCCGGGATCATTTTGTTTTTTGTTTGTTAGTATGTTTCTACTAGGTGGACTTGCAGCATCGATTGAGTATTTGGTTTATAAGTTGGGTGGAGGAAATCTAATTCTGTCAGCATTATTTGGGCAAGTAATAGCTTACAGATTTGCTAGCTTTGGATATGTTCCAGCTCAAAGTTACCTCTTGCTAGGTGCATTATTTTTAAATTTGTTCATTATCTATTACGCTGAAAAATGCATTGGATTCTTTAGAAGTACTATTAGGTAACGCTTACTATATGAAACTACTTATTTTTAATCAATATTTCTGGCCTGAAAATTTTAGAATTAATGAAATTGCTGATGCTCTTGATTCACGTGGTTACAACGTTGATGTCATGACTGGTAAGCCGAATTATCCTGGAGGTGAGTTCTTTTCTGGATATGGTGGTTGGGGAATCAAAAAAGACTTTTGGAAAAATATTTCAATTTATAGGCTACCTATAGTCGCAAGAGGTAATAAGAGTGCTATAAAGCTCGCACTAAATTACCTGTCTTACATAGTATCAGCTCTTCTATTTGCTCCTTTAATATTAAGAAAAAAGAAATATGATTTGATATTCGTTTATGGGGTATCGCCAATTTTTCAAGTGATTCCAGCTTCTTTTCTAGGTTGGCTCAAAGGAGTTCCTGTTGTTCTTTGGGTGCAAGACTTATGGCCTCAAAGTGCTGAGGCCACTGGCTATATTAAATCTACTTGGTTATTAAAAATACTTGAAAAGATTGTCATGTTTTCTTATTCACATACAGATTTAATATTGGTTCAGTCTCAGGCATTTATTGAACCTGTTTCTAAATTAGCTCCTAAAATCCCAGTGTTGTACTATCCAAATTCAGTCGATAAAGATTTTTATAGCCCTAATCAGCTAACTGCCCCTGCTATTGATTCACTCGTATCTGGATTTTCTGTTTTGTTTGCCGGAAATGTTGGTGAGGCTCAATCGATGGAAACCATCGTTTCTGCAGCTGAAGAATTGCTACCATATAAAGAAATTAAAATTGTCATTATTGGAAGTGGTAGTAAAATTGACTGGTTATCAAAAGAGATCAAACGAAAATCTTTAGGCAATATTTTCTTGGAGGGTAGATACCCTGTTGAAACAATGCCTACTTTAATGCGACAGGCTTCTGTTTTGTTGGTTTCGCTTACTGGTCAACCAATATTTAGTTTAACGGTACCTAATAAAATACAAGCATATTTAGCTGTTGGAAGACCTATTATTGCTAGTTTGAACGGTGAAGGTTCTCGAATTATTAATGAAGCCAAAGCTGGATTTTCTGTTCCAGCTGAGGATGCTAAAAGTTTGGCTAAGGCAATATTAACAATTTACCGAATGACTGATGAGGAACGTTTTCAATTAGGTAAAAATGGCCGTAATTATTTTAAAAAAAATTTTGATGAAGATGCTTTAATTGATGACTTAATTAAACATTTTGAGTGTTTAGTTGCAAAGGATAAGCTTTGAAAGTTTTAGTGCTTGGTTCAACAGGTTTAATTGGCAGTACTGTTTTAAGAGTTTTATCTGAAAAGCCATCTCTGGATGTCTTTGGTACCGTTCGTTCAGAGTGCTTGGCACTACAATTAAAAAATATTTTTACTGGGGTTGATATACAAGATGATTCTAGGGTGCTTGATATTTTCGCCTCAGTTAACCCTGATACAGTAATTAATTGTGTTGGTGCAACTAAGCATAAGGATGATGGTAATCAACCTATTAATGCTATCAAACTTAATGCGTTGTTTCCTCATCGTTTAGCGCAGATCTGCAATCTATTTGGTACACGATTGATTCATATCAGCACAGATTGTGTTTTTTCTGGAAAAAAAGGATCTTATACCGAATCTGATCAGCCAGATGCTGATGATATATACGGAAAATCAAAGGCATTGGGTGAAGTGCTCTATGGTGATGCGCTAACCATAAGGACATCAACTATAGGTCATGAGTTAAATACTAATTACGGTCTTTTAAATTGGTTTTTGTCACAAGAGAACAGATGTAAAGGCTTTAAAAATGCAGTTTTTTCTGGATTGCCAACAGTGGTATTGGCACAGGTTATTAGAGATCATATTCTGAATAATAAGGCTTTAAATGGTCTTTATCATATTGCAGCAGCACCTATTAATAAATATGATTTGTTAAAGTTAATAGCTGAAGTTTATGGCAAAAAAATTGATGTTGAGTTGGATGAAGATTTTGTTATCGATCGTTCTTTAGATGCAACAAAGTTCAACCTCGCAACATCTTTTAAACCACCTGAATGGCCTGAATTAATTCAATCTATGTACCAATATAAATAAAGATGACATTGTATGTTTAAGAATAAAGTATTAATGATTACGGGCGGTACAGGGTCTTTTGGCAATACAGTGTTAAAAAGATTTCTTACTACTGATGTTAGAGAAATTCGCATTTTTAGTCGCGACGAAAAGAAGCAAGAGGAAATGCGTATTGCGCTTAATCATCCCAAGCTAAAATTTTACATTGGTGATGTAAGGGATTATGACAGTATTCATCAGGCGATGAAGGGTGTTGATTATGTTTTTCATGCAGCTGCATTAAAACAAGTCCCATCATGTGAATTTTATCCATTAGAAGCTGTTCGAACTAATGTGCTGGGGTCTGAAAACGTCATGAACGCTGCAATTGCTCGTGGTGTTAAACGTGTAGTAATGCTTAGTACTGATAAGGCGGTATATCCAATTAATGCAATGGGTATTTCCAAAGCAATGATGGAAAAGTTTATGGTGGCTAAAGCGCGTATGCAGAATGATGGCGAGACCGTTATATGTGCAACTAGGTACGGTAACGTAATGGCATCTCGTGGATCTGTTATTCCATTATTCGTGGAGCAGTTAAAGAGCGGTAAGCCTTTAACGATTACAGATCCCAATATGACAAGATTTCTGATGTCATTAGAGGATTCGGTGGATTTGGTATTGCATGCTTTTGAGCATGGTAAGCAAGGTGACATTTTTGTACAGAAAGCGCCTGCATCTACAGTTGATGATTTAGCTAATGCACTAAAAGAGTTGTTTGGTAAAGATAATAAAATTAATGTCATTGGTACGCGACATGGTGAAAAGCTATACGAATCATTGATTTCTAGGGAAGAAATGGTCAAGGCTGAAGATATGGGCGGCTACTATCGTATTCCAGCTGATAATCGTGATCTAAATTATGCTCAATACTTTAGCGAAGGCGAGGAAAAAATCTCGCATCAAGAAGACTACACGTCTCATAATACTAGACGTTTAAATATAGCTCAGGTGAAAGCATTATTATTGAAACTAGAATATATCAAGGAAGAGTTAGATGTTTAAGGTTATGACTATTGTTGGAACTAGGCCTGAGCTCATTAAAATGAGCCGGGTTATTGCTGAATTTGATACTCATACAAATCACTTACTTGTCCATACGGGTCAAAATTACGATTATGAGCTTAATCAGCTTTTCTTTGATGATTTAGGCATTCGTAAGCCCGATTATTTTTTAGAAGCAGTTGGTGATAATGCTGCTCAAACTATTGCGCGTATCATTGAAAAAGCTGATGAGGTAATGGAAAAAGAAAAGCCAGATGCTGTCATGCTTTATGGTGACACCAATTCTTGTTTGTCAGTAATTGCTGCCAAGCGTCGTAAGATTCCAGTGTTTCATATGGAAGCGGGTAATCGATGTTTTGACCAGAGGGTTCCTGAAGAGCTTAATCGTAAAGTGTTAGATCATCTTAGTGATATTAATTTTGTTCTGACTGAGCATGCTCGCCGCTACTTGATTGCAGAAGGTGTACGTCCAGAAACTATTATTAAAACTGGTTCACATATGGGTGAAGTGCTTGATTTTTATATGCCTAAAATCATCAAATCTGATGTGATGGCGCGTATGAATTTAGAGGCTGGAAAGTTTTTTATTGTGAGCGCCCATCGTGAAGAGAATGTCGATACCCCACAAAATCTTGTTGATATGGTTGAAACGCTTAATGCTCTTGCTGAGCAATATAATCATCCAGTTATTGTTTCAACGCATCCAAGAACAAGAAAGCGTTTAGATGAGCTTAATCTTGGTAAACTAAATCCTAATGTTCAATTCTTAAAGCCATTCGGTTTTTGTGATTACATAAAACTACAAATGGAAGCGCTATGTGTTGTTTCTGATAGTGGGACAATTACTGAGGAAGGTTCTTTATTAAATTTGCCAGCAATTACTATACGTAATGCACATGAGCGACCAGAAGGTATGGATGTTGGAACACTTATAATGAGCGGTCTTAAAAAAGATAGAGTTCTCGATGCTATAAAAGTGATTGTTAGCCAGCACAGAAAAGATAGTCGTGTTGTGAGCTCGGTACCTGATTACGAGAGTAGTGCTTGTGTTTCCAAGCAAATTCTTAGAGTTGTAATGAGCTATATTGATTATATCAATCGGACAGTTTGGTCTAAGTAATTGGTAGCAGCTGACTAAGATCAATGAAAAACTACTTTTTTACATTATTCGTTCGTTTCTTTGTTGCTTTTAGTGGTTTTTTTGTTTTTATTATTTCATCAAAATTATATGGTGCAGAAGGTCGGGGTGTCATAGGGTTTGGCACATCGATAGTCTCTTTGTTTGGCTTGTTGCTCTCGTTTAATCTTGGACGGTCATTTCTTTTTGAAACTAAGTCGAATGAGAATTTGAAGCAGAAGCTCTTGCCGAATTACTTAGCGATTCATTATTTACTAATCATTGCTGGAATTTTTATTTCTGCTTTGTTTTGGTATTTTAATGCTAATGCTAGAGTCATTATTGATTCTAAAGCAATGATGGCATTTCTAATTTTGGTTCCTTTCTATTTGTGGTCAGTTAACGGAAGTAGTATTTATGCCACACTAAATAAAACTACTAAACAAGATTTTGTTATTTTCTTTCAGAGGGTAATCTTAGTAGTAGTTACATTGTTAATTTTTAAATTAAACATTCAAGATATTAGAGTGTTTCTTTTTATCTATGCTCTTGTTCTTTTTCTTGGAACCGTCACCGAAATGGGATTCCTTGGTAGTCCATTAAAAGGTTTTTCTCAAATTCATAATATTGGACGATATATTTCAGACTCAAAGTACGTCCATGTAGATTACTTAGCTTTTAATCTTTACCCCCTGATATTAATGGTTTTTTTTGGCCTCTTTTTAAAGCTTACTTAGTTATGCAAGTTGAATTTTTTAATTCAACTTGTCAATTTCATATTCATTTTATCCATTGTTGCAAGTATCAGGATGAAAACTTATGTTGCCGCCAAAGGAGTAATTCAATACATTGAGTCTATTAAAAAGCTTCTTTTGTTTACATTGATAGTATCGCTAATTTCGATCATTGTTATATTTGCTTTCTTGAACACTCCTTTTTTCAGCGAGCATTTTTCAAGTTTTGGTGATGTTTTAATTTATTTTATGATAATCAGTTTGGCTGTTCCTGGATATATTGCATATCAATTTATGTATCCAATTTTGATTGAATATAATCAGATTCATTTATCAATGAAAATTAACTTGTTAATACTGATTATTCTTGTCTCTCTAACACATCCTATCCTTAAGCTTTATGGTTTGGTCGGTGGCGTTTCATTATTTGCTTTATTTTATTTATTGGTTTTATTAGCACAGCTTTATATCTACAAAAAATTAAGGCCAATGCTGATTAGCAATTAGTATTTTCTATATATCGCATTACAGTATCTGCCTTTGACCATCTTCCTCTCTGCATAATCATGGGTAGGCTCGCTCCAGAAATCAATAGATCTTGAGCTGCGCCAACCCTCATCGAGTGGCCACTGATATGCTTAACTAATGATTCATCAACGCTTGATCTGGCCGCAATCGATTTATAAATTCTATTTATCTGAGTAGGGCTTAGGTTGCCAGTAATAGCCTGTCCTTGTTTAATCCCCCTAAAAAGTTTCCCGCTTTTTATATTTGAAGCACTAACCCAGTTAAGTAGTGCTTTTTGTGTCTTTTCGCTTAAGTGCAACCAGCGGCCTATTCCATCTTGATCTGTTTTGCTTCGCCTTAGCTTAATTTTAAATGTTTTGTTTTTGGTATCAATGATGGCGTCATCTATCTGAAGCGATACTAGTTCGCTCCTTCGGCACATGCTATCGTAAGCTGTCATTAACAGTGCTCTGTCTCTTAGGCCTCTAAGGCTTTTTTCAGTTGTTTTTAGCATCTTCTCTAAAAGTTCAGCATTGATGCCTGCCGCCTGCCTAGATCCTCTCCCAAGATTACGATGCATCCTTCGAAGTTCTATCTTCACGTTAGGGTGGCTTGTGGGATCCTGATGGTCATTTAAACGATGAATCGCAGAGATTGATGCTACTGCTATGCGAATGCTTGCGGACTTCAATTTTTCAGTTGAAAGGTACTTTATGTAGTTCGCGACGCACTCCTGTCTAGCAGGTAGGGCACACGTCTTTTCTTGATCGCAAAACTCAATAAATCTTTCGAAGTTTGATTTGTATGCACGAATCGTTGCTGGGGCATATGCACCATCTATTCTTTTTATTGTTTCTATAAGTATTTCTTTTGGTATGATGTTATTCATAATAGAAATCCTAATTAATTAACGATTAAATAATATTTTAAATATCAAAAAGAGTCAATAGTGATAACTTCTGAGCAAATAAGAGCTGCAAGGCAGT